>LSQX01384770.1_pt3 | contig 34638 bp, 36 predicted proteins | sample 654561 | NCBI WGS metagenome assembly LSQX01 (sample SAMN04489861, study PRJNA283612) | anaerobic digester metagenome | isolation source: 4 biogas reactors fed with cattle manure at either 37C or 55C with and... | place: Denmark: Kongens Lyngby | collected 2014 | reverse complement strand
TGAAGATGTGACGCTCCACCTCTTTACCCATGCCCAACTCCAGTTCCGCACCCAGGTAGTCGAGGTCGTCGGGATCAAGTCCCAGGTAGCAGAGGATCTCGGCTTCCGGATGGGTGTGGATCTCCCCACCGCGGTGCCACTTGCCGCAACGTGTGTAGTAGCCCCAGGTGAAGTTGACGTCGAAACCCTCCAGGTTGTCGCCGAAGAGCCAGACGATGTCGTCGCCGTTACCCGGGCCCACGCCGTGCTCGGCCGGATGCAAGATGCCGTGTTCATCCATGATGTTGGCGTAGCTGGGACCTGCGTCTTCTTCGCCCGACATGGTCTTCAGCGATTCGGGGAGCTCACATTTGAGCTCTTTGACCAGGTGGTCGTATCTGTGACCCTCGATGGGAGTACCGGCGGGCAGCGTCTCTGCCTTGTATTCGGGTGACAGGCCGATGATGTAGTGGGCCAGTGGTCTGTCCACCCAGTGTGTGGTCACCGGGCCGTGCGGCATACCCCGGGGGATGATCACGTAGGTGGGTCTGTGGAACCTGTGGATCTCACGTTCCTCACCCAGCACTATGGAGATATCCGCGTCGATACGACGCACGTTACCGTCCTGATATCCGGCGAAGACGAGCACCTCGTCATAGGGGTGGACGACCATGCCTTCCATGGGATGGAGCGTACCCGGTTCGGTGATGAAACCGTAGACGAAGTGAGCGTTGAAGCCCTCCATGTCCTTGGCTTCCATCCAGATGAGCGGCTTGGGGTACAGCCCGGCCGGCCCTGGTCTCACCGCCGTCTTCTTGATCAGGTTCGAGTGCAGCTTCTTGGCCACTTGGTCCTCCTTGGGGTATGTCTGAGCCGGATTCGTGTCTCAGCAGCGTCTGTCAGTAGCGTCGTCGGTCGAGGGACCATTCTTATAGATCACCTTGCGCAACACGGCGAGGATGTCCTCAATGGGGACCTTCTCGCCGTGTACCAGCGGATTCGCTTCGGACAAGCGCCACCCACCACTGGCACCATAGATCAAGCAGAGCGTCAGATTACACAGGCCGAGGTATGTGATCCCTGCGGCGCGGAGGCCGGGGTTCTCATTCAAAATCCGCATGCAAAGCTGTTCGATCATCCTTCGGTACTGCGTATACCCATCCCACCGAGCTTCGTGACGCGCCAGAGCGGCCGTATCGAGACCGGCGGCAACACGGTAGTGGAAATGGTCGACAAGGAACGAAACGGTCGCCCTGTTGGCCTCGGCATGCTCCAGAACGGCCTGCATGACCTCGAGTAATTCGACCCGTGGGTCATGGCTACAGACGTGCCTAGCTCGTAGCGCTTCGACGATATAGTCATACACCTCGTCCCAGCAGAGCCCCGCGACGGCACCTACCAAGTCGTGCTTGTCGTGGAAGAATCTCAGAATCCCGCTCTCGCTCGTACCAACATCCATGGCGATGGCCCGCAAGGGCGTCCTAGAAACCCCCCGATCGAAAAACAGCCTCTTGGCTGATTGGAGGATTCTCTCTTCGACGTTCGGTTCTCTCTTCGCCAGCATGGGACCTTCAAGGTTAGTAGTAGTACTACAATCACCCAATTCGCAAACATTCTACACCCATTTCTCATCGTGTCAATACCTCCGCTTCTCTTGTCGATCAAGGCCGGGTAGGCGAGAGGCACCTGGCACCACGTGGCTCACAGCCGGTGTCGCGAGGATGGACCGATCGAATTCGTACACTTGACAGGACGTGGCCTCGTGGAAGTGAAGTAGGGCTGATGGGAGCGATGCCGCACCTACCCCGCACCTACCCCGGCTTCTTCTCGCGCAGGGTAGCCAATTCGGTTGGATCCCACTCGCAGCGGTCTAACGCCTGAGTTCGTAGGTGATGGTCGCGTTGACGTAGATGTCCAGAGTCTGAGGGTTGATCGGCGGGGAGTAAACCTCGGCGGCGGCCATAGTCGTGGCCGTTGAGGCTCCTCTCCCATAGTAGTAGACAGGGGACGAGTAGCCCTCGGTCAGGACGAGCACGTCGCCCAGGGTCACCCCATTGGCCGCGGCAAAGGCCTCGGCTTTCGCACGAGCTTGAGCCGAGGCTTGGGCCAATGCTTCCGCCTGGGCTTCCGTGTTATCGGAGAGCTGCCAGTTGGGGCCGGAGAGATTGTTGGCTCCCGCCTCGGCCGCGGCGCCGAACACCTTCCCAATAGCGCTGAAGTCGGTCAAGGTGACCTTCGCCAAGTTCGATGCCTGATAGCTGATGCTGGTCTGTTCTCCGGTCTTCGGATCGTGGATGGGATATCCGTAGACACTCACATCGGCGGTCTCGACGGCCGAGTCCGGTATCCCATCCGCCTTCAGCCGAGTCAGGACCTCCTGCATCTGTTTGGAATTGGCGTCGAGCGCCTCTGCTGCGGTCGCCGCGCGATTCTGCACGCCGATGTTGATGACGGCTTGGTCGGGACGCGCACTCATGTGGCCGGCGCCGGAGACGGTGACCGTATGGAGAAGGGGACTCTGCTCCCCCGGTGCACCGACCGTCGTCGTGGTAGAGCTGGTTGTGGAGCTTTCAGCCGTCGTCGACGTGGTCGAGTCCGAGGTGCAGGCGGCGACACCGAACACCAGCAGCACAAGCGCCAGCCCCACACCGGCGCCGAGCCCCGACCTCTTCCCCACCCTGGTAAGTCGCATGGAGCCTCCTCTCTCGCTGATGGCCGCAGGCGCCGGGCCCGCGAAGCCGCCGGCCCTTATGAAGCGCCACATCACTTCCGACTGCCGGCGTTCCGAGATTGTTCCGGCGCTTGTCGCACAGATCCGCCGCCCGCTAGTCCGCACAGACGGTTACCCGGAACAGGCGACGTCACTACTGCGGGAGGAGCATGACTTACCGATCACCTTGAGTGTCGCGCGCGCCCGCGACCGTGGTCTCGGGCTGACAACGATCTGCACATTTTGGTCGAGCGCATTGAGGTAGCGGGTGAGACGCTCGATGGAGAAGCCGTCCAGTCTGCCGGCGAGCAGTTCCGAGACCGTCGACTCGCCGGCGCCGAGGATCCCGGCGACCTCGATTTCCTACATCGCGGCGGCGTGGCCACGAATCTCATGGTCGAGCCGCTGGCCCAGCTCATCCGCCGCGACATCCAGATCATAGTCGGCCTGAAGGCCGAGCCAGAACTGTGGCGTGGTGTCGAAGTATCGCGCGAGCCGCAACGCTGTCTCGGCGGTCACGCGGCGCTTGCCCAGGACGATCTCGTTGATGCGCCGAGGCGGCACACCGATGTTCAGGGCCAACCTGTTCTGGCTCAAACCCAGAGGGTTGAGGAACTCCTCGAGTAGCACTTCACCGGGATGTACCGGCGCAAGCTTCTTGGTATTCATGGCAGGCCTCCTTCCTAGTGATAGTCGACGATCTCAACGTCGTAGGCGTCTCCGTCCTCCCAGACGAAGCAGATCCGGTACCGGTCGTTGATCGCGTGCGCGTTGCTGATCCTCCGCAGCTTGCGAAGAGCGATCGAGTTGATCATGAGCGGACGGTATAACGCGTCGCGTCATACGTCAACCCTTATGAAGCCAGCAAGTGCTATCCGGTCTGACTGACCACCGGAATCAGTCTTGACTGACCGGGGCAGCGGCAGCGACACTCCACGACCTCAGGCACACCCATGCCATCCTGCTGCTGGCAAACGACGAGAACGCCAAGATCATATCCGAGCGGCTTGGACACGCCTCGGTCGCCTTTGCCCTCACTGTGTACGCTCACGTCCTGCCGGGGATTCAGAAAGAAGTGGTCTCGCAGCCGGCCGCCGTCATCGACGGATAGTGCCTTGAGGCCCTATCATGTCCTGACGTGGACGCACAAAATACAACTATGACTTACGAGGAAGCCTGCAAGCTGCTCGGTTATGCGACGCTCCCGCTATTCAATCGCGAGTCCCGTGAGCTTACCGTGTCCTGGGTACGGGACAAGACTGAGGACGACGACAAACCCCCCGGCCCTCAACAGGCCAACGCAGCCCGCGCTCGGATAGACGAGTTCTTCTGACCGCCCGCCTCACCGCCTCCCGCAGCCACGATATCACTCGGATTCACCTCCCCCGCACAGCAACCAAGACACCTTCCGACTGCAGCCTGAAAGCCACTCGCCCATGTCCAGTCCTCCCTAGTAGGCACCTCGAGCAGCTCGGGCAGATCCAGCTTGCCTTTGTGGAGGGGATCACCGTTCACCCCGCAGCTGACAATTGGGTTTGACGACACGTCCTTGATCCTTGTTGTCGCGGGTTAACACGGTCCACGACGCGACCACTTCGATTCTACGACCCCAACCGGATGACTGATTCCCTTGATAACCGATTGAAGCATCGTGAGCGGCGCGTTCAATGAGTGCACCGGGCTTGGACGGCGTAGTGATCCTGTATCTGGGACACCCTGATCCGGCGGCGCAAGGGAACGTCTAGCCTATCTGCTAGGATTTGAAATGGCCATGGAGCATCACTCCACGACGGAAGAGGGGTCATGTCTCTTTCGAATCTCATGAAGACCGGACTCCCGTTGAACCGCAAGGAGCGCTACTTCACCGGCACGGTCTCCCCCATGATCGTGTCACGGGTCACGTTCGGCTGGAACGAGATGAGCACGGAGGAGGAGCGCATGCTACTTCCTGAGTACTTGTGACAAGACACCAGGGAGGCGCCGCGGTGACTTCTGACTGCTTCTCCCTCGGAGACCTCGCCTTTGCCTGCTATGTGTACAAGTCCATGACTGGCTATGACAAGTCCGTCGCTGACTTCCGACGGCTGACCAAGCCCGGTGTCGATCTGGCGCTCCCTGAGCATCGCTATCATCTTCTACATTGGCTAAACCGCTGGGGTTGCCGACATCTGGCAACAGACCATCACGACCTGGCGTCGGCGTCCCTCGCCGGCTGGTATCAGGCTAATCAAAGCCGGCTACCGGGTCTCGACGCTCGTCTGGGCTCGCTCGAAGATTCGCAGCTCGAGCAGTTCGTCGCGCTCTTCGATTCATTGAAGAACCTCGATGCTGCCCGCAAGACCCGCGGTGGACAATCGCACACGGTTTCCCTCGGTCCTACAGCGGCCGCCAAGACCCTTTTCGCCCTTCGACCACACGTATTCGTAGCTTGGGATGATGCCATCCGCAGCAACCTGGGCCACGATGGTTCGGGGGCATCCTATGTGCGACTGCTCGCAGACGTCCGTGGGAAGCTGAGAACAATCGCCAATCAGTGTGCAACTCTAGATATCCCTCTCGATGCTCTGCCAAAGACTGTCGGGCGACCCCAATCAACGGCGGCCGAGCTCATCAACGAGTACTACTGGGTCACCCTGACGAGGAAGGTGATACCGCCCGAACCCGCTCGAATCCGAAGATGGCTTGACTGGAGCAACTGAGCCTGACTTACAGGGAAGGGACATGTTGCGCAGCCCCGCTTCTTCGCCCAGCAAGGTAGGTTTGTCAGAGAAGGATGGTATCCGTCGGCACCACTATCAGGACGCCCCCTCACTCCCTGCTTCACTTCTTTCCCAATGAGGCAGAGGTGGCCATCTAGGCGTTCTCAGGCCGCCCTGACCATCTTGAGCGCCTTACATGTGCGGTTTCTCGAGATACAACAGCGGAAGTACTTCTTCTTGCCGGGATGTTCCTGCTGGCGCTGTCGTCTGCATGATGCCATGAGCCCTCGATCTACATGTGCAACGGCAGCTTGTGCTCGTGCGATCCTGAATCAGTCTGCCCGGCGGCGCTCCGTTTGAGGCACTCAACGGCCGACCGCCACAATATCATGATCCGGACTTGTTCCAGGGTGGCTTCACTTGGCGGATGAGATCGTCCTCCAACCCGGCGGCGAGACTGACTCGAAACCCGTGATACGTGAGCTCTTGATCGGCGACCAGAGCGTACACGTCGACACGTCTTCCAGCGGTCAGCGCCCTTGAGATGTGTCTGTTGTTGGCGATGTTGGTGTACTGGGTGGGACCGGGCTTCTGATAGCCGTACATCCTGCGCGAAAGCGACATGGTCGTCTTGCCGATGTACATAACGCCGCCATCAATCACGAACGCGTACAGAACATCCGAGTTGGATGCATGCGAGGTGAGCTGACAGGTCGGCGCGCCCGCTACCATGGTCCACTGACCCACAGGCCGAAAGCCCGCCTCTTGAAGTCGTGAGAGCCAGTCCATCAGTCTTCGAGTCCAGCGAACGCGGCTTGTTTATCAGCAGACGCAGAGCGCCTCCGACCGGATCGCGTAAGATCGCCCGTGTCCAGATTGGCTTCACGCACCTGATCCCCGTCCTTGTTCTCCGTCATCAAGCAGACCCCCTCCCTGTGCCGGTGCCCTCCTGCGATGTGTCGCCCACTTCATCGGCGTCGTGTCCCGTGCCGCCCTGCGCATCGTGGTGATCGCATCTACGTCTAATGCGTCGGCCATAGCTCCTCGATCTTGCGATACATGTCCATGAGGATGAAGTTCTTCCGGCCAATCGCATCCTTGAGAGGGCCGGGAAACTTCGCCATGCCTCCTACTTGCTCTTGGTCCTTGATCTGATTGCGGCATCAAGTTTTCTTCCGGATTCCGCATCAATAGAAAACAGCGTGCTTCTGAAACGGTAGTTGACTCCGCAGATTTCTTTAATTTCTGCGGCGGAAATCGGCTCCTCGATGGTCTGAAACTTGGCCAACGGTACAGAAAACTCTTCGTCCGGGTACTCAGGGTTCCCTTGGTACGGGCGCTTCTTCAGCTTACCGTTGGCGACGCCAACCGCGACAATCCCGGCTCCCGACTGGTATAGAAAGACGACGTCCCCTTTGCTGATACGCGCAATCTTCTGTTTCCAGGGGGTGAAGAACGCAGCTACAACGCGCTCTTTGAGCATCATGTCGTGGTCCTTGGTGTCGTTGTTGTAGTTTGTGTTTACGATGTAATAGCCCTCCTGGAGATCCTCGTAGGGATCGTCCACGGTCGCGAATCGGGAGACCTCGAGAAGCATCTTGTCGCCCGCGTCACGATACACGCGATAGATCCACGGACGAACATTGAGACCACGAGACCGCCAGTACTGCACAGCCTCCCGGGTCTTGTAATCCATCCCGTTGGTCATGACAACAAAAGCCTGCTTTGCGTTGAAGTCATCTTCAGTAAGCGCAACACCGAAGGCGGCTTGATGCGCGTCTCGCAACGACTTCTTTTCAGGATGGAAAGACCGGAACAACTCGTCGAGTTGATCGTAGTTGTATTGTCCGTAGATCTGCCCATAGCGCAGAGCTTGCAGAATGTTCTCGGGATGAGACTCCCAGGCCTTTAGCTCAAATATGTAGAGAGTTCCTTCAGCGTCAAGGGCCATAAGATCGGGTTCCTCACGCCAGCGGCGTGATTGCATAATGAGGAGTAGCTCTTCGTCAGGAAAGAGCCGATCCAGGGCGCGGAAGAAGATGTCCTGTAGTCCGCGTTCGTCCAGCTCGAAATCCGAAAGCCGCACGCTGCGAACCTTGGTTGCTAGACGAGCCTCAGTATCAACATTGAGAAGCATCTCTTCTCTCCTTTGCCACGAGCCGTCCTGTTAGGCGTTCAGACACTATGCGAAGAGTACCACGCCTACCTGGACGGACCGCGACCAAGCGCCGAGGTGTGGCCCCCTCAGAAGCTCTGACCCGCAACTCCCTGCAATCCGCAGAAGACCTCGTCGATGAACTGGCAGGGAGGCTGACGCTCGCGCGCGATGGGACTCTGGCTGCGTACAGTCAAAAAACACCGTGGCCAGCGTCGCGGTCGAGCTTGGAGCCGACACAGGCCACGATACGATGTTAGGTGTTCCCGATTCGTAGAGAGCTCATTGTTAGGTAACATTCATGCCTTGAAGCAGAGGGGCCAGACCCCCCCCCAAGGTTGTCTGGAGCCCTGCCTTACCCTTGCTCTCTCCTCTATGTCTGCCAGTGCTTCTCAGGTTCACGCTAACGTGCTGCCACGACGTTTACGTGGTTTCGTCACGCCAGGCCTCGCTCTTTCCGGTCCATCCGCTATTGGATCTGTCAGGATAGCTGGGAGGCGATGCACCACACGGCCCTCGATGGCAGACCACGTATGCCGCGCTGCAGCGAGTCAAACAACCCCGAACAGTGCCTCTGTCGCCCAAGCAGCCCACATCGCGCGCCATCAATTACAAACCATCAGAGGCATCTCCTCCGCAGATGATAGTCGCGCAGCCGGGGCCAGAGTGGGGACGGAAGAATGTGCCGCACCTGCTACGGGAGCGCATAATGACCGCGCACTTCTTGTGGGCAAGACGTGGGCAAGAGGGTCTTCGGCGCTTGCTTCCCAAAAATAAAGCCCCGCTTTCTACGGGGCTTCATGATGGTAGCGGGGGCAGGATTTGAACCTGCGACCTTCGGGTTATGAGCCCGACGAGCTACCGGACTGCTCCACCCCGCGCCGCTTGAGTGGTGGAGTATAGCATAGGGCGTCACAACCACGTCACCCGGTATGACGGGCCGATTGTTCCTGGAGCACCGACCCAACACGTTGACGCCGGCGCGTTGATATGCTCACATCTGACCCGGCCTCTCAGCCACTATGCTGCTCTGCGCCAACCTCGGTCCCCGGTCCTAGAACACCCCAAGCAGCCACGCGGTAGAATCGCTCTCGGCGTTTGTTGACATGCGGGGAAGGCATCCGCAGCGGCGAGGCGAACCACGACTTGACGGCGAATCGCGCAAGTGTTCGCTTCTTTCTGCCGATAACTCGACGAAAGGCAATCAGCGAAGGGTCGTACTCATACTGATGGCTGGTAAGCGGTCCAACAGCAGGTGCTCATCGGACGCGTTCCTGAACGCGCGCGGCCGCGTGTGCTTCGCGTTCGTGTCGCGACGTCTCCACGGCGCACCCCGACCACTCCGCGTCATCCCTCGCTGGCTGCTGGTGGGGATCGTCCTCCTGGCCGCCACCGTACTCTGCTGCGTCCTCTTCCCATTCGTGAGTCCGTCCCCGGCAAGAGCCATCCCCTTCGACCTACGCTCCGTCCAGCTTCCCGACAACCTGGCCGCGGAGATCAACGACCTCAGTGTCCGTGCGAACCAAGTGCAGAGCGAGATAGACGCGCTTGACGTAGAACTCGAGCGGTGGACGGAGAACTTCAACCACCTGCAGGTGAAGCTCGATGAGGTCAACGTGCAGATGGCCTCGCTCCGCCGAGAGTACCAAGCGGCCCAGGCCGAGCACGGCTACCGGGTCAAAAAGTTCGAGAAACGCCTCTGCGAGATCTATAAATCGGGAGGCAAGAGCGATCAATTCTTGGCCCTTCTCCTCGATTGCGGCGGGTTCGACGACTTCTTCAAGAGGGTGCGCCTCGTGGCCAGCCTGGCCGACCAGGATCAACGCATCGTCGACAACCTCAGCGAGAGCGCCAAGAAGCTCGATTCCCTCCTCGCCCAGATCGACGAGGCTAAGCGGGAACAACTTAGCATCAACAAGGAGATCAGCGGCCAGCGCAATCAGATCGCCGCTTCGCTGGCGGAGCGCGAGAGAACCCTCGCCGGTCTCGATGGCGAGATCCGTTCGATCATCGAAGCAGAGCACGACCGCCAGGAGCAAGAACGGGCCGCACTGACGGAATCCCTGAAGGCCACTCTGCAAGGCCGATCATACAGCGGCCTGATCCCCAAGACCGATGACGAAGTCGTCGCTCAGCTCCTCGAGACGGCCGCCTTCTATCTCGGCATACCGTACGTATGGGCGGGTGACCGACCGTCGACCGGCTTCGACTGCTCCGGGCTCACCCAGTACGTGTATGGACAGCACGGTGTCTATCTGCCCCATTACTCCGGCTACCAGGCTCGAATGGGCCGGCCGGTGATGCCCGAAGACCTCAGGCCGGGCGACTTACTCTGCTTCGGCGATCCCGTCCACCACGTGGGCATCTACATCGGCGAAGGCATGTTCATCCACGCTCCCCGCACCGGTGACGTGGTCAGCATCTGGATGGTCGACTGGAAGACCAACCTATCCCACATCCGTCGCTTCGACCCACAACCCAGGTACGGACTTCCCACGGTCAACTAGTCCGGTAGAATAGGGACATGACGGTCGCCACGATCATAATGATCGTCCTCATATGCGTCGGCTGCGCCCTCCTGATCGCCGGACTGACGGCGGTGGGGCTCCCGGCCTACCGGCTCTCCAAGGCCGCCCGAAAGGCGGGCATCGCCTCCAAGGCCGATGTCGAAGAAGTAAGACGCCGGATCCGCGCTGTGGAGATCCGTGCGCGAGAAGTCCAAAAAAGACAAGAAGTCGTGGCCGAAGGGCTGCGACGCCTTTCGGCCACGACTGATCAGTTGGCCTACCTGAAGGCCGAATACGACCGGTCGGTCGGCCGCCTCTTCAGGCTGAAGTCCTAGACCCCCTGCACTTCGACGATCTCGGGGATCTGCTCCTTCAGCACCCGCTCGACGCCCATGCGCAGAGTCATCTGCGACATGGGACAGCTCCCGCAGGCGCCGACCAGCTTGACCTTCACGATACCGGTGGCCTCGTCAACATCGACCAACTCGACATTGCCACCGTCGTTTTGCAGGGCCGGCCGGATGAGGTCCAGTGCCTTTTCAACGCGGTCTTTCACGTGCTTCTCCTGTCTCGCTGCTTTGAAATCAGACCTTGATGATGGTCGCGATACCCTGGCCACCGCCGATGCACATGGTGGCGAGGCCGTACACGCCACCCTCCTGCTTGAGGGCATAGATGAGGGTGGTGAGGATACGTGCGCCAGAGGCGCCGATGGGGTGGCCAAGTGCGATGGCGCCCCCGTAGAGGTTGACTTTGCTCATGTCCAGCCCCAGTTCCTGAGCCACAGCTCCGGCCTGGGCGGCGAAGGCCTCGTTGGCCTCGATCACATCCATCTGATCGATTGACATACCCGTTTTGGCCAGGACCTTCTTGGTTGCATGGAAGGGGCCCATGCCCATATACGCGGGATCCAGAGCGGCGGTCGCGTAACCGATGATGGTGGCGAGGGGCTTGATGCCCTTCTTATCAGCCCATTCCTTAGACGCCACCACGAAAGCCGCGGCCGCGTCGTTGATGCCGGAAGCGTTGCCGGCCGTCACCGTGCCGCCCTCTTTCTTGAACGCGGTGGACAGCTTGGCCAGACCTTCGAGTGTGGTTTCGGCCCGCGGGTGCTCGTCGGTATCGAACACCTTGGGGTCGCCCTTCCTCTGCGGGATGACCACCGGCACGATCTCGGCCTTGAACTTGCCGTCGGCGATGGCCGCGGCGGCCTTACGCTGGCTGTCGTACCCGATCTGGTCCTGGACCTCGCGGGTAATACCATACTTCTCGGCCACGTTCTCAGCCGTTATGCCCATGTGGTACTCGCCGAGAGCACACCGTAGACCGTCCATGATCATCTCATCAACAAGGACACCGTCCCCCATGCGGTATCCCTGGCGAGCCTTCGGGACCAGGTAGGGAGCCCACGTCATGTTCTCCATGCCGCCGGCCACCATGACCTCAGCCTCGCCGGCTCTGATGGCGTTGGCGGCCTCGTGCACGCTCTTCATACCCGAGCCGCACACGATGTTGAGAGTCCACGCGGGGATCTCTTGGGGTATGCCCGCGGCCAGGGAGGCCTGTCGGGCGGGGTTCTGGCCCTGACCCGCCGTGAGAACGTTGCCCATGATGACTTCTTCGACCTCAGCGGTGTCGATACCGGCGCGCTTCACGGCCTCGGCAATAGCGATAGAGCCGAGCTTCCAAGCCGGAATATCGGCCAGAGTGCCCAGGTAGCGACCCACCGGGGTGCGGGCAGCGCTAAGAATCACGACTTCTCGAGACAAGGGGGATCTCCTTTCATATTCAAACGCGCATTGATGCACGAAGTGTACCGAAAGAAGATACCACCCTTGATACCTCTTGACCTACCGACATACCGCTTCGATCTACAGGTCTTCAGGGTGTGGACCCGCCCAGGGTCTGGGGCCGGCCAGCGCCCGCGAGATCTCCACACCATTGTCGGTCAGCAACTCGACGAGCCCGGCGGTCATGGGCCAGTGTTCCTGCGCCCGCTCGCTGCCCACCGCGCCGTCGCGTGACACGAAATGCGCGGTCACCCGCAACTCCCCATCGATATCGTCAACGAGGAGCTTGTACCCTTGGGACAGCCAGTACACGAGCTTGGCTTCGTACTCACGGAGAAGCGTCGGTTCCATATAGCCTCCCTTCGAGTGCGTGGGCTTATCAGTTTTCTAACCGTTTCGGACGGCCCGCAAACCCTCCGTTCAGGCGTCGGCCGTCTGGGGCGGCCGCCAACCGGCGCTGAAGAGGAAGAACAGGGCCGACGTCCTACCCAAGTGGGCGAACGTCTGAGTCAACTGCTCGGCCGCCATGTCCAGGTCTTCCGGCGCGCCCAGCCCGGCGATATAGGAGTGGAACGAGGCCTGGTCCTTCAGGTTTTCGACGAACCGTTTGGCGTTCTCAATCACTGCTTCGATCTTGCGCCGGTTGCGGATGACCCCGGGGTCGCCGAGGAGACGGGAGACGTCCGCCTCGCCCATCGCGGCCACCTTGGCCGGGTCGAAGCCGTGAAAAGCGCGCCCCATCTCTTTCCATCGTGACTCCACCACCTTGGGGCCCAACCCGGCCGAGAACACAGCCCTCGCCAGAAGCCCGAAATACTCCTGGTCGGACTGTGGATATTCGCCGGCCCGGTGCATCCATGCCTGTTTCTCGAACATGACTCCTCCTTGCCCTCGATCGTCTCTCCATGTCTTCACGACGGGGCGATGGTAGAGGGAGGAACGGCCGGGGTCTCTACAACGGAAGTTGAATCTTGGCGCGGACGCGGGGGTGCTTCCTCTATGCACCCAGTTCGCGCACCCCACGCCTCGGCACGATCTCCACGATGCGGTCGGCCAGCCGCCGGGCTTCTCCGAGGTCGTGGGTCACATACACGACCGTAGCCCGTCGCTCCCTGATGATGCTCTCCAGGATGTCCATGAGCGAGCTCTTGAGGACCGTGTCGACACTGCTGAAAGGCTCGTCCAGAAGCAGGATACGCGGTTCGACCGCGAAGGCCCTCGCGACCGACACCCGCTGGGCCATGCCGCCGCTCAGCTCGGCCGGGTGGTACCCCTCGAAGCCCGCCAATCCTACTCGCTCCAACCAACCGGCGGCGGCCGCCCGCGCCCCGGCCTTGTCTTTCCCTTGGGCGCGGAGTGACCCGGCCACATTGTCGAGTGCGGTCCTCCAGGGCAGCAATCGAGGCTCCTGGAAGACATAGCCGACGGCGCCCTCGGCGACGGTGACCGTCCCCGTGTCGGGCGGCACGATCCCTGTGATGAGCTTGAGCATGGTCGTCTTGCCCGACCCGGACGGCCCCACCACTCCCAGGATCTCCCCCGTCGCCACGTGGAGAGAGAGATCGTTGAAGACTTTGAGCGAATCGAAGGCCTTGCTCACGTTCTGGAAGGTGATCATCCGGCCTCCTTCCTCCAGCGCAACACGCGTCTCTTCAGCGGACGCAGGACGCCGAACTCGATGACGGCCATGAGGGCCAAGAGCACGACGATCCAGGCGAACAGCTGAGGTGCGTCCAGATTGCTGTTGGCTCGGTAGAAGGCATGCCCGATCCCGCTCAGAGCCCCGAGCACCTCCGCCAGCACGGTCGCCCGCACCGCGATGCCCGTCGACAGCGTGAGCCCGGCCATCACCGGCGACGCTATGCCGGGCAGGTAGATCTCGCCCAGCAGCAGGCGACGTGGGAAGTGATAGACACGCCCCATCTCCACCAGCTTGGGGTCGACAGATCGGATCCCGGAGACCGTATTCACATACATGGTGGGCCAAACGATCAGCGCCACGATGAAGATCACGGTGAAGTCGCCCAAACCGAACCAGAACATGGCCAGTACGGCGATGATGACCGCCGGGATGGTCATGCCTGCCCAGCGCAGGGGCTCGAGGAAAGAACGCACCCGGCCCTCCATGCCCGCCAGCACCCCCAGGACCAGTCCGGCGCCCGCCCCTACAGCCAGCCCGATCACCAGCCGCTTGAGCGTGATGAGCAACTCGACCCACAGCCTGCTCCCCCACGCCAGGCCGGCAAGCGCTTTGGCCGTGTCCACGGGAGAAGCCATGATGGCCGGATTCACCACCAAAGACAGAAGCTCCCACAACGCCAGGATGGCGGCGACCCCCAGGGCCGCGTAGAGCGACCTCCTATGGGACGTAGTAGAACGCATCATCCGGCGATCTGCCGCCGATGACCTCGGGAGAGAATTCCGCCAGGTTCGCGTAGAACCGCTCCAGATAGGGACGCGCCACGTCCGCCGGAGTGAATCTCCAGGTGATGCTCTCGAGCGACGCGGTCATTATAGGAGCTTTGAGCCCAAGCTGAGGGAGCTCAGTCTCGACGAGCTCACCGGCCGCCACCGGGTCCTCGAGCATCCAGTCCACCGCCGCCTGGTACTCGCGCTGGAAGGTCGCGACAACCCACGGCGCGTCCAGGACACGCGGCGTGGCCACCGTGCCGGCGATGGGAGTGTCGTCGGAGGGGGTGGTGGCTCCGACCCAGGCGGCGTCGAAGGCGAGCGCCTTGCGGAGAGGCCTCTCACCGGTCTTGGTCTGCATGACGACTGCGGTCGCGAGCGCCTCGCTCAGCACCGCATTGTCAACCTGGCCGGCCAGCAGCAGTTGGGCGGCCTGGGTGGGGTCGGTGGCGTAGCGGAAGGCGAAATCCTTCTCTGGATCCAGCCCTTCTTTCGCGCACAGGAACCGGAACATCACGTCGGGCACACTGCCCTGGAGCGACACCACCAATGATTGTCCCTTGATGTCACTGAAACCGGTGGCCTGGGGGTCGGCCGTCACCAGATAGGTGATATTCCACACTGAGATGTCGAGCAGTTTGATCTCCAGACCCTTGTTATAGAAGACGGCGGCGTTGTTGGAGGGCATGGTAACGAAGTCGCCCTGGCGGCCCGCCACTATGGCCTTCAGCTGGTCGGCGTTCTCCCAGATCACGAGCTCGGTCTCTTCCGCCACCTCGACTAATTTGTCATTCACGGCCAAGTAGGCCATCGGAACGGCCATGGGCCCCGGGGGGGCCACCAAAGTCAGTTTACTCAACGTAGGCGCCGATGTGGCGGTCACGCCCGCCGACGTCGCAGTGCCGATCTCAGACGTCGTGGTCCGGACGTCCGACGACCCGCAACCCACGACAAGAAGAGCCATCGACAGAATGGCGAGCGTCATCAGCATCTTGCGACAAGCCGGCATGCGATTCCTTTCCTTTGCTTACAAGTCGATTTTACATTGACGTATGTGCCCCGGCAGAGTAAATTGTGAAACACGTAACAGCGTTATCTGCGTAACGATACCTCTTGCAAGGAGTACGCGCCAGGGATATGGCCACAGCGGGAAAGCCGACGGTTTCTCGCAAGACGGTCAACAGGCTCAGCCTGTACCGAAGGTTGCTCGACAACCTGAGACAGTCCGGCACCACCAACATCTATTCACACGAACTTGCCCATCTCGCCGGAGTGAGCGCCACCCAAGTCCGTCGGGATCTCATGGTCATCGGCTATTCCGGCAGCCCCAACAAGGGTTATGAGGTCGAGACCTGTCTGGCCAGCATCGAGAACCTGCTCGAAGGCACCAGCCGCCAGGACGTGGCTCTGGTAGGGCTGGGCAGGCTGGGCCGCTCTCTCCTGACCCATTTCGCCGGCCAGCGCCCCTTGCTGGGCATCGCCGCCGGCTTCGACGCCGACGAGTCTCTGGTCGGGGCCTCCATCGAAGGGTGCCCCATATACGGAGTGACCGAGATGGAACGGGTGGTCTCGGAGATGGGCATCCGTATCGCCATCTTGGCCGTGCCGCCCGAAATGGCGCAGAGTGTGGCCGAGATCTTAGTCCGAGCCGGGGTGCGCAGCTTCGTCGACTTCACCGGCATCCCCCTGCAGGTGCCCGAAGATGTGTTCGTCGATCACATGGATATCACGTCCGCGCTGGAGTCCGCCGCCTTCTTCGCCAGACAAGAGCAGCCGGTGTCGCCCACCGTGGAGAACGGTGCGGAGAACGGCGCGGACAATGGCGTGGAGAACGGATCCGAACCCGACATCGACCCCATGATCCGTACCATCGACACCCTGCTGGCCGGAGCCAACATGAAGCTGGACGAACTCGCCACGAAGATCGGAGCCCGGATACTGACCCCCGGACTCAAGGGCGGCAAAGAGGTGACCCGCATCTACGCCGGAGACAGGGTGAGCGACCTCTTGAACGAGGCGTCGAACAAGACCCTGCTCGTGACGAACCTGGCCAATCTGCAGATGGTTCGGGTAGCCGAGCTCATGGAGGTGCCCGGCATCTGTTTCGTCGACGGAGTCGATCCAAGCCAGGAGATCATCGAACTCGCCACCGAGAACGGTACTCTGCTCATGGTCTCGCCCGTAGGTGTCTTCGAGACCTGCGGCCTCATCTACCAACTGCTGACCTCCGATTCCCAGAACTGACGCCACGTACATCATGGAATTCGTCTCATACGACATAGCGAGCAACGACTTCCGACGGGCGGGTGCGGCTTCACGCTCCATCAAGGAGCACCTTAAGCGGATAGGCGCCGATGCCGAGGCCATCCGCCGCACCATGATCGCGGCGTACGAGGCCGAGATGAACGTGGTCATCCATTCGGTGGGAGGCCGGCTGGAGGCGTCTCTTTCCGACTCGCAGATAGACGTGAGCGTTGTGGACGACGGGCCCGGTATTCCCGATATCGAGCAGGCTATGGTGGAGGGCTATTCGACGGCGAGCGCCGAAGCACGCGCCCTTGGTTTTGGAGCGGGCATGGGCCTTCCCAACATCAAACGCAACAGCGACAGGCTGCGCGTCGCCTCACGCGTAGACGAAGGCACCCGAGTAAGCTTCACCGTCTATCTGAAACCCGAATGGGCCGAGGGGCCGCGGATCATATCGTTGTATGCCTTCACCGACCGGTGCCGAGACTGTCGGGCGTGCCTGACCGCCTGTCCCACCCAGGCGATGCGGGTGAGGAGGGGCAGCCCGAGCGTGCTGGAGCATCTCTGCGTCGATTGCGCCGCCTGTATCGCGGCCTGCAGCAGCCTGGCGCTCAGCACTCGGGAAGAGGTCACCTCTTTGGACGACCTGCCCGACAAGGCGGACATGCTCCTGGTCGTGCCGCCCGCCGTGCTGGCCGGCTGCGGAGCAGACTACCCGCCCGTGCAGGTGCTGGCCGCGCTCCAGACGCTGGGCTTCGCGGAGGTGGTCATCTCGGCCCCCTTTGAACAAGCCCTAAGAGAGGCCACCGGGGCCGGGGCTGGGGCCGCCGAGGCCACCGGGGCCGGGGCTGGGGCCACCGGGGCCGGGGCTGGGGCCGCCGAGGCCGGGGCTGGGGCCGCCGAGGCTGGGGCTGGGGCTAGGGCCGCCGAGGCCGGCGGCGCTCCGTCGCCGCGGCCCGTGATAGTGCCGGTTTGCCCGGCGGTCGTCAACCTGATCGAACTACGCTTCCCCTCTCTGGTGCCGCACCTGGCGGCCTTCGACTCGCCGCTGGAGGCGGTGCAGGCCGTTTATGGTGACCGGCCCGCGGCCTACGTGGTCTCATGCCCGAGCCAGCGTTCTGCCCTCCTACAGGTCCAAACCATCGGCGGAGGAACCGGAGCCGACGCCGGTCGGCAGCCCCGGGTCGAGTACCTCTCGCCGGAGGTGATCCGACAGGCGGTCATGATGAGACTCACGGGCCACAAACAGGTCGGCGTAGATGGGATTGGCCCACATACGGTTGGCGCCGATACGATCCGCGCGACGCCGGCCGGCGCCGCGCCGGCGGCCGTCCGAACCCGTCCCGCCGATCCCGAGCCGGTGGAACCCGGCCCGGTGGATCAAGCGCTCGTGGTCACGGGCACGACGCATGTAGGTGCGGTTCTGGAGAAAGTCGAGGACGGTCTTCTGGACGACGTGACCGTCGTTGAACCGTATGCCTGCGACGGCGGTTGTTTCGGCTCGCCGTTGCTGAGCGAAGACCACCATGTGGCCGCCCGACGTTGGAATCAAGGAAGAGAGGCCGTGGAGGCGGCGGGCCCGACGCCGAGCGGCGTTGCTGTGGCCCGACGCCGGCCCTTCATGCCACGCCCAGGCATCAGGCTCGACCCCGACATGGGTCGTGCCATCCAGAAACTCGGGGAGCTCCAGAGGCTGGTTCGTCTGCTGCCGGGAAGGGATTGCGGTACGTGCGGCGCTCCCAGTTGCGCGGCCCTCGCCGAGGACGTCGTCATGGAGCGGGCGGGCATCGAGCTGTGCCCTTACAGAGACACTCAGAAGGAGGAGCAGGACTGATGGAACTCCACGAACTGGCGCGCCTCCTGGACCTCAGTCCATTGACTCCCACCCTGGATCAGCACGACGCCGAGAGCGGCCAAGGTGACGGCGCCGTCGACATCACCCGTGGCTACGCGTCCGATCTCCTGAGCGACGTTCTCGCCAACGCGCCCGCCGGTGGGGTCCTCGTCACCCTGCAGGTCCACCTGAACGTGATAGCCGTTGCGAGCCACGCCGGACTCCGGGCCGTCATCTTCTCGTGTGGAAGGGCCCCGGAGGATGACGTGATCGAGAAGGCCGCCGAGGAGGGTCTGTCGCTCTTCATGTCCTCCGCCGACACCTTCGAGATCGTGGGGCGGCTGTACGAACTGGGTCTGAGGGGGAGCACGGCTTGAGGATCCCGACCGCCATATGCCTCCGGCCGGAAGGACGCCATGATTGAGCGCCGAGGCTACAGCCCAGGTGCCGCGTCTCCGGTCGCTGCGTGCGGATCTTCACATCCACACAGCCCTATCGCCCTGTGCTTCGGAGCAGATGACTCCTCCGGCGATCGTGCAGGCCGCCTTGATGAAGGGGGTTGACGTGATCGCCATCTGCGACCATAACACGGCGGGCAATGTGGGAGCCGTGCAGAAGGCGGCCGAGTCTGCCGGAGGAGAGCTGACGGTGCTTCCCGGCATGGAGATCACGAGCGAGGAAGAGGTCCACGTGGTGGGCCTGTTTGCCGATCTGCGCACCGCCGAGAACGTGGCCGACCGGCTGCGCGCGCTCCTTCCCGCGGCAGACCCGGGTTACTACGCCTTCTTCGGCGAACAACCGTTGCTAGCCGCCGACGGCCGGGAGACCGGCAGGGAGACCGCGACACTGGCGGCCGCCGTGCCTCTCGACTTGAACGACATAGTGGGGCTCATACACGACCACGGCGGGCTCGCCATCGCCGCCCACGTCGACCGCAGGTCTTTTAGTGTCTGCTCACAGTTGGGCTTCTTCCCAGAGGACGCGGGCTTCGATGCCATAGAGGTGTCGCGCCATACGGATGCGGCCTCCTCCCGCATGGAAGAGTTCTCCTCTCTAGGCCTGCCGGTGGTGGGTTCCTCCGACGGCCACTTCCTGGAAGAGGTTGGGACGGGCACGACCGTCATCCGAGCTCTAGAGCCCACGTTCGCCGAACTCTCCCTCGCGCTTGCCGGGGTCGACGGAAGAAGCGTGACCCGTGCATGACCTGTCGCTTTATCTGCTCGAGGTGCTCGAGAACTCGGTGCGGGCCGGTGCGAACCGAGTGGAGATCGGCCTCACCATCGATAGCGCCACGGACACATTACAGATGACTGTGGACGACGACGGGCACGGCCTGACCACCTCCCCGGACCAGATCCTCGATCCCTTCTTCACCACCAAACCGGGCAAGAAGACGGGGCTCGGCCTGAGCCTGCTGAGGGCGGACGCCCAGGCGGCCGGTGGCGACCTCAGCATCGGGCCCTCGCCCACTTTGAGCGGCGTGCGTATGGAGACCCGTATGCAACTCGATCACGTCGACCGGCCCCCGCTCGGCGACGTGGCCGCCAGCATCATCGTGACCGCCGTCACCAACCCAGGCATCGATTTCGCCGTGACGCTGACGGGCGACCATTTCTTACCACCGTTGCTCCGGGGCTCCCCTCAGGAGGCCGCCGAAAGACTCGCTCTCAAACAACCCATCGATCCAGTTACCGAACAAACGACTGAGACCCAAACCGACCAGGGAGTTCTGAACATGAATGACGAAGTGGACAAGACCGAACCCGGCTGCTCAGGCTGCTGCGGAGAAGAGACCTCCGAGGAGGAGCTCCTTGCCCGGCTGGATGAGGTCATAGAGAGCTACCGAGACAAGCCCGGCGCTTTGATCCCGGTGCTGCAGGTGGCCCAGGGGATCATCGGCTACCTACCCGAGTTCGCGCTTAAACACATCGCCGAGGGACTCGGAAGACCCTACAGCGAGGTCGCCGGCGTGGTCGGTTTCTACTCCTTCTTCTCGACGGTGCCGCGGGGCCGCAACGTGATCCGCGTGTGTCTCGGCACCGCCTGCTATGTGCGGGGCGGCCTGGCCGTCCTTGACTCGCTGAAGAAAGAGCTCGGCATCGACGTGGGTGAGACGACCGCCGACCGCGAGTTCTCTCTCGAGGTGGCGCGCTGCTTCGGCGCCTGTGGGCTGGCGCCCGTCATCACCGTCAACGATATCGTCCACCACAGGGTCAAACCCGCCCGGATCAACGACATCCTCGTCCAGTACTGCTCCGGACCGGCGCTGGAAACGGCCACAGCCGGGTCGGGCGAAAGGAGCAATTGACCATGGCCGACAAGATCAAAAGCCCCGCAGACCTACTCTCTATGGCCAACAGGGCCAAAGAGGCCATCGACCTCCGTTCGGGCGCCAAAGAGATCAAAGTGACGGTCCACATGGGTACATGCGGCATCGCGGCCGGCGCCCGCGACGTGGTGGTCGCCTTCATAGGGGAGATCGCCGACGCCAAACTGGACAACGTCGCCATCCACCAATCCGGCTGCGCCGGGCTCTGTGAGATGGAGCCGATGGCAACCGTGGAAATGGCTGATGGGACCCTTTATCACTACGGCCATCTCGAGGATCGCAAGAAGATCCATGAGATCGTTCAGAATCACCTGGTAGGCGGCGCTCCGGTGGCCGAGTATCTCATCAAGTCGGCATAGACACCCATCTCATGGAATACCGAGGGAAGAACTAATGGACCAGATCACTAATCAAGTACTTGTCTGCACCGGAGGTGGGTGCATCGCCTCGGGGTCTCTCGAAGTCAGCGCCGCCTTCAAGGAAGAGATCGCCAACCAAGGCCTCTCGAACTTCAACCAGGTCATCGAGACCGGTTGCCTTGGCCCCTGCGCGGTGGGCCCCGTGGTACTCATCTACCCCGACGGAGTCTTCTATCAGAACGTCAAACTCGAGGACGTCCCCGAGATCGTATCGGAGCATCTGCTGAAGGGCCGCATCGTCCAACGGCTCGTGAGCCATGCTCCGGGCACCGACCGGACCGTCGCCGAGATGGAAGATGTCGACTTCTTCAAGCGCCAGGTGAAGATCGTCCTCCGCAACTCCGGCATCATCGACCCGCTCAAGATCGAAGAGTACATCGCTCGTGAGGGATACCAAGCGTTGGCCAAGGCCCTCACGGAGATGCAGCCTGAGGACGTGGTGACCGAGATCGTCCGCAGCGGCCTACGCGGCCGCGGCGGCGCAGGCTTCTCCACCGGTCTCAAGTGGCAGTTCGCCATGCACGCCGACTCCGACGTGAAGTACATGCTCTGCAATGCCGACGAGGGCGACCCCGGGGCTTTCATGGACCGGTCAGTGCTGGAAGGCGACCCGCACAGCTTGATCGAAGGCATGGCCATCGGCGCCTACGCCATCAGCGCCAGAGAGGGGTTCGTCTACCTGCGCGCGGAGTATCCCCTCGCGATCGAGCGCCTGCAGTATGCCATCGACCAGGCCCGCGAATACGGCCTCCTCGGCGAGGACATCATGGGCACCGGCTTCAGTTTCGACCTCGAGATCCGCAAAGGCTCCGGAGCCTTCGTCTGTGGCGAAGAGACGGCCCTCATGCGCTCCATCGAGGGGAAACGCGGCGAACCTCGCCCCCGGCCGCCGTTTCCAGCGGAGAGAGGCCTGTGGGAGAAACCCAGCGTGCTCAACAACGTCGAGACCTTCGCCAACATAGCCCCCATCATCCTCAAGGGGTGGGAGTGGTACGCGAGTACGGGCACCGAGAAGAGCAAGGGCACGAAAGTGTTCGCTCTGGGAGGCGCCATCCAGCATGCCGGGCTCGTCGAAGTCCCTGTCGGGGTCCAACTGGGCGAGATGGTTTTCGAGATCGGCGGCGGGGTGCCCGGAGGCAAGGAGCTGAAGGCCGTGCAGTTGGGCGGCCCCTCGGGGGGTTGCATCCCCAAGTCCGACCTGAATGTGCCGGTCGACTACGAGACTCTGCAGGACCTGGGAGCCATCATGGGTTCGGGCGGCTGTGTGGTCATGGATGATGACAGCTGCATGGTCGACGTAGCCCGCTTCTTCCTCGATTTCATCCAAGATGAGAGCTGCGGCAAGTGCGTGCCCTGCCGGGTGGGGACGAAACGCATGCTCGAGATCGTCACCGCCATCTGCAACGGCGAGGGCAAGGAAGGCGACATCGAAGAACTCGAGAGGCTGGGCGCCATCATCAAGGATACCTCCCTGTGCGGACTCGGCCAGACCGCTCCCAACCCGGTCTTGTCCACCATCCGCCACTTCCGGCATGAGTACGAGGCGCATATCAGAGACCATTATTGCGAGGCCGGAGTCTGCTCCAGCCTGTTCACCGCTCGTTGCACCAACGCCTGTCCGGCGAGCGTCAACGTGCCGGGCTTCGTGAGCCTCATCGGCGAGCAACGCTTCGACGAAGCGCTCCGACTGCACCGGGAGCGAAACCCGCTGGCAAGCATCTGTGGGCGGGTGTGCTTCCACCCTTGCGAGAGCAAGTGTGTGCGAGGCGGTCTGGACGACCCGGTGGCCATCCGCAGCCTGAAGCGGTTCATGACCGAGCAGGAAACCGAGATACAGATCCCCGAGGTACATATGAGCGCCGAGAACGCCGCGCGCAAGGTGGCCATCGTCGGCAGTGGTCCGGCCGGTCTTTCCTGCGCCTACTTCCTGGCCCGCCTTGGCTATAAACCGACCATCTTCGAGAAGGAGACCAGTCCCGGCGGCATGCTGGTGCAGGCCATCCCCGCCTACCGGCTCCCCCGCGAAGAATTGGGCCGCGAGATCAGCATGATCGAGAGCATGGGCGTCACCATCGAGACCGGCAAAGCTCTCGGAGAAGACTTCACACTAACCGATCTCAAAGATCAGGGTTATCAGGCGGTCTTCCTAGGCGTGGGAGCCCCATCAGGCACCAACCTGGGCATCCCCGGCGAGGAGGGCGAAGGCGTCACGGAGGCCCTAACCTTCCTACGCGACTACAACGTGGACGGCACTGCTTGGGTAGGCGAAGAAGTGGCCATCGTTGGAGGCGGCAACTCCGCCGTCGACGCGGCCCGGACGGCTCTGCGCCTTGGCGCCAAGCACGTGAACATCCTCTACCGGCGCCAGCGTGACCAGATGCCCGCCTGGGCCGAGGAGGTCATCGCCGCCGACGACGAGGGCATCACCTTACTGCCTTTGACCGCGCCCAAAGAGGTCCTCCGCGACGCCGACGGCAAGGTCACCGGCGTGCTCTGCCAGCAGATGGCCCTCGGTGACTACGACAAGAGCGGCCGGCGCCGCCCGGTGGCGGGCCGCAACCCCGACTTCACCGTGCCGTGCGATCAGGTGATCGCCGCCGTCGGTCAATCTCTCGACGCGCAGACACTGCTCGGCGATCTACCGGTGGAACTACGCAACAATTGGTTCAAGGTCGACCGGGCCACCGGCGCCACCAGCGTGGAATGGATCTTCGCCGGAGGCGACGCGACCACCGGTCCTGCCTCGGTGGTCGAGGCCGTGGGCGCGGGTGAGCGTGCCGCCGTGGGCATCGATCAGTTCCTCACGGGAGAAGAGCACGCTTTCTGGCGTCGAGACGCCGTCGTGGACACCTATTTCGATCCCGATGCCGACCCGGTGGCGACCGAACGAGCCGCCGTGGTTTGCCTGGATCCCGAGGCACGAGCCTGTACGTTCGACGAGGTGGAGCTCTCCTGGAGCACGGAGACCGCATGCGCTGAAGCTAAGCGGTGCCTGCGCTGCGACTACGGGAAGGTGACCGCAAGCCCCGTCGGTTCCGAAGGAGACGACGGATGACCTGTCTGCATCAGCTACTGAAGAAACCGGCGCAGACCGGCTGACAGAAAGGAGAGGCCGGCCAGACAAGCCGTAGAAGCCCGGTGGCGGACCAACGAACCCGTACCCCACCGGCACGTGGAACTCGATATAGGGACGAACAACAGAAAGGAAAAGAGAGTATGTCTGCACCAGTCGTCACGGCCGCCTGCAACGCTCCGGGCGAAGTCGCGCAGATCGCATGCAATACGAGCAAGGCGAAGGCCGCACTCCCACTGGGCAAGATGATCGTTCTGGGCCTGCTGGCCGGAGCTTATATCGGTTTCGGAGCCTATCTGGCCACCACGGTCGGCCACGATGCCTCCCAGTTCCTCGGCAACGGAGTCGGTCAGCTGCTATTCGGTTCGGTGTTCACCGTCGGCCTCATAATGGTTGTCATCGGCGGCTCCGAACTGTTCACCGGGAACAACATGTTCATGATGGTGGGAGCGCTGGAAGGCACCACCACCTGGCGCAGTCTGGGTAAGAACTGGGCGGTGGTCTGGATCACCAACCTCATCGGTGCTCTCATCCTCGTGATGATCATATACGGCGCGTTCTACGCCACGGGTGACGGCGCCGGCCTTTTCAAAGGCGGCATCGGGGCGAAGGCGGTCGCCATCGCCAAAGGCAAGGTGGAGCTGACCTTCTGGGCGGCTCTACTCCGCGGCATCCTCTGCAACTGGCTGGTATGCATGGCCGTTTGGCTGGCGCTGGCATCCAAAGACGTTGTGGGCAAGATCTTCGGCATCTTCTTCCCGATCATGGCCTTCGTCGCCATGGGCTTCGAGCACAGCGTGGCCAACATGTTCTTCATCCCCATGGGCATCATGGTCAGCGACAACGAGATCATCCTGAACGCGGCCGCCGCCGCGGCGGCCGGTCCCGAGGCCGCACAAGCGGCGCTGGACGGCTTCAAGATCGCCGTCGCCGACCACCTCAACTGGGGCACCTTCTTCTACAAGAACTTGATCCCCGTGTCCATCGGCAACATCATCGGCGGTGGCATCTTCGTCGGAAGCGCGTACTGGTTCACCTATGTGCGCAAGTCCAAGAGGGTCAAGGCCGCAGAGGCGGCCAAGGCCGACGCGGATAAGTAACATTCAGGTCGAAGACCTCTCTGCAGGAACAAGGCGCCCCGGGAAGAGCAGTGCTCTTCCCGGGGCGCCGTCTTCTCAAGTCTTGTGTGCCCGCTTCCGGAGCCGCGCTTCCGGCGCCGCGGTCGGTGTCACAACCGGCCGGCGGGCTCCCGTCAGAAGGCCTCTGGGTAGCCGATATCTACGAACAGGGTCTCGAGCCGGGTCTTATGAGCGATCTCCATCTTGGCCAGATTCTCAAAGACCTTCTTCCGGTCGGCGTCCGGGGCTTCCTTCGCAAGGGCCTCATAACCGCGAGCCGCCTGCTCCTCCTTCTTCATGGCGAGCGCCAAAGCGTCGGCAGGCGTCATGTCGACGGAAAGGTCCGGCAGTGGGGTGGCCTCTGCAACCTTGTAGTCGGGCCCCACGGGAAAGTCCTCGAGCATACACGTATCCTTCAGACAGGACGTCAGGAACACCTTGTGGCCCAGCTCGTCGCCCGCCAGCTCTGCGAAGGTCTGTCTGACGACCGGGTTCGTCGCGCGCTCCGCCACCTCGGTATAGAAGTCGTAGGCATCTTCCTCGTTGCGGATCGCCGCCTTAAGGATGGCCGTGATGTCGTAACTGTCTGACACTTTCCTCTCCTTTGTTGAAGCCTAAGGCCGAGCTTGGCGGACCAGCTCCGACTCCAACGGCTCTCCGTCACGGACCTTCTCGACCTTGATGGCGCACACTTTGTATTCAGCGGTCTCGGTGACCGGGTCGAAGGCATCGATCGTAAGAACGTTCGCGCAGGCCTCCGCGAAGTGGAAGGCCATCCAGCACAGACCCGGAGCAGAGCGCTCGGTGACCCAGGCCCGTAGGGTGACTTCGCCGCGGCGGCTCTTGGCTTTGACCCAGTCGCCATGGTTTATGTTCAGCCTGCAGGCGTCGTCCGGATGAATCTCGATGAGCTCCTCCGGGAAGAGGTTCTCAAGACCCACCGAGTTGCGCGTCTGCGTGCTGCTGTGATAGTGCCAGAGCCTGCGCCCTGTGGAGAGTATCAGTGGGTACTCATCGTCGGGCAGTTCGGCCGGCGGGATCCAGTCGGTGTGGGTGAACAATCCTTTGCCCCGGGTGAAGTTGCCATCCTTGTGCAGATAACGCGTCCCAGGATGCTCAATCGTGGGGCACGGCCACTGCAGACCTATTTCTTCGATCCGGTCGTAGGTGATACCGGCGTAGCTCGTGGCCGTACGGCGCATATCTTCGAAGATGGCCTCCGATGAAGTGAAGCCCAGATCGTAGCCCAACCTCTTGCCGAGTTGTTGCAACACCCACCAGTTGGGCTTTGCGTTCCCCGGCGGGTCGAGGACGCCACGGACACGCTGGACACGACGTTCGGTGTTGCTGAAGGTACCCTCTTCTTCACCCCATGAGTAGTCGGGCAGCACCACATGCGCAAGCTCGGTGGTGAGGTTGGGGAAGATGTCGCTCACGATCAGCAGTTCGAGAGCCTCCAGTCCCTTGACCGTGTGCGCCATGTGCGGCTCGGTCTGCACCGCGTTGTCGCCGAGGCAGTAGAGTATCTTGGTGCCGCCTTCGAGTGCTTTGCGCACCATGGTGGGCATCTTGTAGCCGGGCTTGTTCGACAATCCTGTGACGCCCCAGTCCTTCTCCATCTTCTCGATGACCTTGGGATCGTCAACCGGTTGATAACAGTGGAATACGTTCGGCAGTGCACCCATATCGCAGGCGCCCTGCACGTTGTTCTGGCCACGGAGCGGGTTGAGACCGGCCGCGTGCTTGCCGAGGTTGCCCAGCACCATCTGTAGGTTGGCGAGGGTCTTCACATTGTCGGTGCCGCAGATATGCTCGGTGATGCCCAAGGTGTAGCATACGCTGGTCGACTTGGCTGTGCCGAGCAGTCGAGCGACCTCCTTCATCTCCTCCACGGGTACACCGCAGATCTCGCTGGCCTTCTCGACAGGGTAGTCTTTCACCCACTCGCGGATCTCGTCCGGATTCTCGGTATGCTCCTTCAAGAACTCCTCGTCGGCCCAACCGTTCTTGAATATCTCGTTGATGAGACCGTTGATGTAGGCGATGTCGGAGCCGGACTTGATCCGTACGTAACGGTCGGCCCAATGACAGAGATCGATGCGCCGGGGGTCGTTCACAATGAGAGTGGCGCCCTTTTTCTTGGCCCGCTTCACGAAGTAGGAAATAACCGGATGAGCCTCCGTCATGTTGGAGCCGATCACGAATATAAGATCAGCGTCCTCCAATTCCTTGACGGAGTTGGTCATCGCGCCTGAACCAAAGCTGGTCGCCAGACCGGCGACAGTAGGAGCGTGTCAGGTTCGTGCGCAATGGTCTACGTTGTTTGTCTTGATCACCGCCCTCGTGAATTTCGAGATGGCGTAGTTGTTCTCGTTCGTGATGCGACCCGAGCCGAAGGCTGAGAACACGTCCGGACCGTGCTCTTTGACGATCTTGTCGATGCGATTCGCCATGTAATCGAGGCACTCGTCCCAGGAGACCGGCACAAGTCTGCCGTCCTTGCGGATCATGGGGTCGGTGAGCCGTTTGTCACTGGAGGGGAACTCAAAGCCGTAGCGCCCCTTGACACAGAGCATGCCGTCGTTGGGCTCGATCTCGCGACCGGTCACCCTCACGATGTGGTTGGCGTCGCGGTCGACGTGCAACGTCATCTGGCAACCTACACCACAGTAGGGGCAGGTGCTGTTGACCTTGTCGAGGTCCTTAGCGCGTCCCTTGCCCACGGCCTTCTTGTCTATGATGGCCCCCACCGGGCAGATCTGGACGCACTCGCCGCACTGCACGCAGGTCGACCGGCCCATGGGCCGGTCCATGTCGAACATGATGTGAGACTCGAAGCTGCGCTCCCCCATGCCGAGCACTTCGTTCACAACGACGTTGTTGCAGGCTGCGACACAACGGCCGCAGAGGATGCACCTACGCCGGTCGACGGTGATCATCTCGCTCGAGGTATCCACGGTGATCTCAGCACCCGACACCAAGAACGCAGGCGCCTCGATACCGAGGTCGTAGGCTGCGTCCTGAAGCTCACAGGCCCCGTTCTGCTCGCACGCAAGACAGCTGTGCTCGCCGTTCGAGAGTAGGAGATTGACGATCATACGGCGCGCTTCGATGACGCGCTCGGTGTCGGTGCGCACCACCATGCCGTCCCGAGCTTCGGCCGTGCAGGCGGTCACCAGCGCGCGCTGACCCTCCACCTCCACCACACAGAGGCGACAGCGGCCTGCGGGCCCCGTCTTGCGGTGATAACAGAGCGAGGGGATCTTGACCCGGTTCTCCTGAGCCACTTCCAGTACCGTCTGTCCCTCGCGGAAAGCAACAGTCTTGCCGTCCAGCGTGAATTTGCCTGCCATGGGGCTCCTTTCAGAAAAGCAGTGCAGCGACCGGTCTCCCGGCGCTTACCACATTCTAGAGCAACCTAGGAAGGAAGCCAACGGTCAGCAGGGCCTTTCGGCCGCCTTTTCTACTGCCTCGCAGCGAAGTGGCTCCTGCACCTGTCGAGCCGGCGGGATACGATCACCACCAGGCCTCTCATGACCCCATAGCCGATGTTGGGATTCTCGACAAAAAGTCGGCGCAACCGTTCACTCTCGAACGATATGACCTCCGTGGGCTCCACAACGTCGACCGTGGCCGTGGAGATCCTACGCTCGGCCAGGGCCGACCATCCCATGCTCATCCTCGGCGCCGCTATGTCAAGAACCACGTCCTGCCCGCTGGCACCGGTCATCTTGACCAAAGCCTTGCCCGACTTGACCAGATAAAGATAGGCGGCGGGTTCACCTTCGGTGATGATCCTTGTGCCCGGCTCGAAGGTCTCCTCCCTCGCCAGAGGAGCCAACACATCCAGTTCGTCGTCGACCAGCTCGATGAAGATCCTGTAGCCCCGCAGATCCTTACCCTGAAGCATATCGCCCCCTTTCTTGATTCCCATGCAGTCATGGTAGATGAAAGACGGCACAGATGGAAACAGGCCGACTCGCCAAGGGCGGCGTGGTAGTGGGCCGAAGCGTCGCCGATGCTAACATTGGGAGACGTGGTCTGACCCTCTGCTGTGGCTCTCGGCGGCAAGGAGGTTGCTTTCGTGTCGGGTCATAGGAAAGTCCTCGGAGTCTTCATCCACCATGACGACATCTGAGGCTGCACTCATCCTGGTCGTCGACGACGATTACGACTTTCTCGAGATCACCCGTATGATCCTCGAGAAAGCTGGCTATCGCGTCGTGACGGCCGCCGAACCCAAGCAGGCGCTTGCGCGCATGGAAGAACAGAAGCCTGACCTGGTCATCACAGACCTGATGATGACCACTCTTGACTCCGGTTTCTTGTTCGCGCGCAAGATCAAGGAAGATCCGCGCTATGCCGACGTGCCGGTCATCATAGCCACATCGGTGTCCAGCGCTCTAGGACTCGACTTCAGGCCCCGCACCGAAGAAGACCGAGCCCAGATGCACGTCGATGCTTATTTCGACAAGCCTCTCGACCATCACCGGCTGATCGCCACCATAGGCGAGTTGCTGCAACCACATGCCGCGCAGGGGGACGGTGAGGGCTGATGCCCACCTGGGACAACCCCCTCATCACCATCGTGACCGATAAGTGCCGCATGTGCTACGCATGCGTGAGAGAGTGTCCCGCTAAGGCCATCCAGGTCGTCGACGGGCAGGCCAGGGTGATCCAGCCACGCTGCATCGGCTGCGGCAACTGCCTGCGGGTCTGCAGCCAGAATGCCAAGCAGGTCCGCGACGACACCGAGCGGACTTTCGCACTGCTCGATTCCGACGCCGGCGTGGTGGCCATGGTGGCGCCCAGCTTCCCCGCCGAGTTCACCGATATCCCACCCGGCAAACTGGTGGCGATGATCAGAGCCCTGGGTTTCGACTCGGTGCACGAGGTGGCGTTGGGGGCCGACCTGGTGGCCCGAGAATACCGCCGCCTGTTGGAGGAGAACCCGGACAAGCGCTACATCACCACTCCCTGCCCGGCCGTGGTTTCCTACGTGCGCAAGTACCACCCCCGTTTGATGCCCTACTTGGCGCCGGTGGTCTCTCCCATGGTCGCCATGGCACGCATCCTGCGCCACGATCTGGGGCCCAATATCAAGACGGTCTTCATGGGCCCGTGCGTGGCCAAGAAACGCGCGTCCATCGACACCACCCATCTTGAGGTGGAGGCCGTCCTCACCTTCGCGGAGCTGCGCGACATGTTCGACAAACGGGGCATCAGACCGGAGTCACTTCCCGACGAGGACGATTTCGACCCACCGCGCGCGGGAGTAGGGATGGTCTTCCCCATCTCGGGTGGGCTTCTTCAGGCGGCCGAGCTGGAGGAAGATCTGCTCTCCGCAGAAGTAGTTGTCGCCGAGGGTCGCAACGAGTTCGTCGAGACCATCAGTGAATTCGACCTCGCCCACGCAGACACTCACCTCCTCGACATCCTCGCCTGCCAGGGGTGCTATGCAGGCCCGGGGATGACCACCAACGAGACGATGCTGCAACGAAGGACCCGCATCAGCAACTACGCCAAGGACCGGCTGACCGCCTACTCCGACGACGAAACGGCCGAGGTGCTGAGCGCGGAGGAGCGGTACGAGGGCCTCGATCTGTCCCGTAGATACCGGGCCGACGAGCAGACCCTCGGCGACACGGTCACCTCGGAAGAGATCGAAGAGATCCTCCGTCGTATGGGCAAGTTCACACCAGAGGATCTACTCGACTGCGGCGCCTGCGGGTACGATACCTGCCTGGATCACGCACGGGCCGTCTATGCCGGACTGGCCGACTCAGAGATGTGCCTGCCCAACACCATCGAGCAACTGCGCACCGCCTATGAAGAACTGGAGGTCTCCCACCGCTCGTTGGAGGAAGCGAAAGAAGCACTCGAGCGTTCCGGCAGACTGGCCAGCATGGGCCAGCTCGCGGCCGGCATCGCGCACGAGGTCAACAACCCGCTGGCCACCCTGTTGCTCCACGCCGACTTGGCCTTGGAGGAGTGTGAAGAAGGCTCTCAGATCAAGGACGACGTGGAGACCATCGTCGACCAGGCCAACCGCTGCAAACGCATCATCTCCGGCCTGCTCAACTTCGCCCGCCAAAGCCGGGTTCTGCACCAACCCACCGACATGGCCGAACTCGTGGAGAGGACCATACGGACGGCGCCGATCGTGAACGGCGTTCACGTGGACGTCGAGAACATCATGGAAGACCCGGTGGCCGACGTCGACCCCGATCAGATGGTGCAAGTCCTCACCAACCTCTACACGAACGCTCAGCAGGCCATGCCCGAGGGGGGTCTCCTCACGATCGTCCTTCGCGACGATCCGCAATACGTAACGGTGGAGGTCACCGACGACGGTGCCGGAATACCCGAGGAAGACATCGGAAGGGTGTTCGATCCTTTCTTCTCCACCAAACAGGTCGGCATGGGGACGGGCTTGGGCCTGGCCGTCACGCACGGCATCGTCAAGATGCACAAGGGCCGTATCGCCGTGAAGTCCAACGCCGACCGCAAGGCCGGTCCCACAGGCACCACCTTCACCGTGACCCTCCCGCGCCATGAGCAGGGGGTCGTAGGCTGATGGCCGGTCCGGATAACCTGCTCAGAGTCGCCATGGTGGACGACGAGGTCCCGCTCTCGCTGGCGGTCCGCCGCATTTTGGCCAAGTATCGGGTGCGCGTGGAAGAGGTGGGCGTCGAGGTAGTCTACACGTGCTCCCACTTCGCCAACGGTGAGGAGTTCCTTGCGAGCCTGGACGAAGGAGCGGAGTACGACCTTCTTCTGCTGGACCTCAAGCTTCCCGGCATGAACGGACTGGACGTGCTGTCCGAGATCAGCGAACGGGGCCACACGATCGTCCCCATCATGATCACCGCCTACGCGACCTTCGACACCGCGGTGCAGGCGACCAAACTGGGAGCCTACGACTTCCTCGCCAAGCCGTTCTCACCGGAGGAGTTGCGCTATACGATCCGCAAAGCCAGCGAGCAGCTGGTCATCAGCCGGGAGGCCCGCCGGCTGGCGGAGGAACAGCGTCAGGTGCGCTTCAACTTCATCTCAGTGCTGTCGCACGAGCTGAAGGCGCCTCTTAACGCGATCGAGGGGTACCTCAAGATACTCCAGGAGGACGAACCCACCGAGCGGCGGCCGATGATCGACCGCAGCCTCATCCGCCTCGACGGCATGAGGAAGCTCATCTTCGACCTCCTCGACCTCACCCGCATCGAGTCCGGCCAGAAGGCCCGCGAGTTCAGCACCGTCGACATCCGGGCGTTGGCCAAGAGGACCATCGAACTCTTCCAGGGCGAAGCCTCCGAACGCAAGATCGGGATCACGCTGCGCGACGGCCCGCCCGTGGAGATGGTGGCCGATCCCGGTGAGATCGAGATCGTGCTCAACAACCTGGTGTCTAACGCCGTGAAGTACAACAAGGACTCAGGCAGCGTGACCGTGCTCCTAGAGCGCGAGGGCGACGTGGTCAAGATCCAGGTGGCCGATACGGGTATCGGCATGACTCCCGAGGAGAGCGCCAAGATCTTCACCGAGTTCACGCGCATAAAGAACGAAGACACCTACAAGATCCTAGGCAGTGGCCTTGGACTCTCCACCATCCACAAGCTGGCCCGACTCTACGGTGGAGACGCCACCGTCAGAAGCGAGAGGGGCTCAGGCAGCATCTTCACTGTGACCCTCCGTGACGCTGTGCCCGAGATCGACGGCGTCTCTAAGCCGGCTGAGGTGACCGGAGTGCTGCAGACTTCTTAACGGTCGTCCGCAGCCCCCCTATCCCCCGGCGACCGGCTGAGATACTATTCGGACTGTCCGATGACGCCGACCGGCAAGGCCATGCTGCTCGGCCATCGAAGGCCCGTTGTCCGATCAGGGGGTGCATCGTGTACAAAGTCTTGGTGATAGACGATGATCCGGACATGGTGGAGGCCATCCGGATCGTGCTGGAACGCGAAGGGTACGCAGTCGAGAGCGCTTCGAACGTGTCGGATGGGTGGACCCGGCTGGAGGAAGGTCGCCCCGACCTCCTGATCCTAGATGTGATGATGGAGGAACCTGACGAAGGTCTGATGTTCGCCCGCAGGGTCAGGCGCGAGGGCAATCCGCTGCCCATCCTCATGCTCACCAGCGTCAACCGCGCCCTAGGCCTCCAGATCGGCAAGGACGAAGAGATCGTGCCTGTGGACGAGTTCATGGAGAAGCCCATCGACCCGGCGACCCTGGTAGAGAAGGTCAGGTGGCTGACCGAAGAGCGGGGAGAGGCGCTATGGTAACGACTGAGCTGGATAGACTCCGCGAGGAGGTCATAGCGACAGCCCGGTTGAACAACTTCAGCAAGGGCTCCCTCATCCCCATACTCAGGAACATCAAGGAGAGGCACCGCGGCATCAGCACTGAAGCCGTCCAGGTGGTCTCCGAGGTCCTAGGTATCCCTTTGGTCGAGGTGTACGCGGTCTCCACCTTCTACGCCTTCATCAAACCAGAGAGTCAGGGCCGTTACGCGTTCCGGTTGTGCCGGACATATTCGTGCGAGCTGGCCGGCAAGGAGGAGGTTGCACGCCGGCTGGAACGCGAGCTAGGCATCCGCTTCGGGGAGACCTCCGCTGATGGTTCGTTCACACTGGAGTGGGCCAGTTGCATGGGCATGTGCGACCAAGGCCCCGCCATGCTGGTGAACGATGAGATCTACACACGGCTCACCCCCGAGAAGGTCGAGGAGATCATAGCGAGATACCGCAAACGAGTTGAAGCTGAGGATGTCGGTCTCGCGACCGCCGGTTCGGCCGACGACACCGACCGCGGCGTCGCCACCGCCTCGGTCCATTCAGACGTGCCCGAGGACCTTGCGACCGCCGCCAACGAGCTGACCTTCATCACTATCCCGGAGAATGAGGGGCTTGGGAAGGCGCTGGAGATGTCACGGGTCGATATCATCGACATGGTCCGCGACTCCAAGCTCAAGGGGCGGGGAGGGGCGGGCTTCCCCACCGGTATGAAGTGGAACTTCGCCGCCGCCGAACGGCGCATGCCGAAGTACATCATCTGCAACGCCGACGAGGGCGAGCCGGGCACCTTCAAAGACCGGTTGATCCTAAGCGCGCATGCCGACCTCGTGATGGAGGGCATGACCATCGGAGCGCGGGCTATCGGATCCCCCATGGGAGTCATCTACCTGCGGGCCGAGTACGCCTATCTGCGGCCTCGCCTGGACGAAGTCATACAACGGCGCAAGGAGGCCGGCCTCCTGGGCGGGCGCATCGGCGGCATCGAGGGCTTCGACTTCAACATCGTGGTGGCCATGGGCGCAGGCGCATACATCTGCGGTGAGGAGACGGCGCTCATCGAGTCCCTGGAGGGAGCGCG
>LSQX01347710.1_pt1 | contig 34651 bp, 32 predicted proteins | sample 654561 | NCBI WGS metagenome assembly LSQX01 (sample SAMN04489861, study PRJNA283612) | anaerobic digester metagenome | isolation source: 4 biogas reactors fed with cattle manure at either 37C or 55C with and... | place: Denmark: Kongens Lyngby | collected 2014 | reverse complement strand
ATATTGTAAAAAAACTATCTTTGTATTTATCTATTCATAATTCAATCATCACCAACATGAAGACATTATCTAAATTATGCCTTATCATAACATTGGTTGCTTTATTCAGTTCCTGTTACTTTAGTTCACCTGTCGCATACCAGGTGCCGGATAACAATCCCACGTATAGCGTGGATTATCTTTTCGAACATGATGGCTGTAAAGTGTATCGTTTTTACGACAGAGGGAATTATGTATATTTCACCAACTGTCGGGGAGATGTGACAAGTGTTAAGAATGATTCCACAGCCGAAAGAGTTACCAACTCCATTCGGATCATTGATGAAGATCTCAATGAAAGGCAACCTGCCAGATAATCTGATTTCATTTTCAGCGACAAGTATGAAATCTGAGGACGCATCATCATTGATGCTTCCGGACAGTTTTTTTTGAGGTGATTAAAAATAGAGAAGGGCTGAAGTTTGCACTTCAACCCTTTCTGTTTATCCGGTCTGCAGGCAGTGATAACTGCTCTCAGCCGGTAGTCTGCTTACCGGTTTATCACGCCCGGTACGGAGACTGCTGCTCAAGATGGTTTTTTAATTACACATAAAGGTTCGATTATTTTTCTGACAGATAATCGGCAATCCCTTCCTGGGTGGCGGATAGACCTTTGTCGCCCTTGTGCCAGTCGGCGGGACACACCTCACCATGCTCCTCGGTGAACTGAAGTGCATCGATCACGCGCAGCACTTCATCCACACTTCTTCCCAGCGGCATGTCATTCACCACCTGGTGGCGTACGATACCGTTTTTATCGATAAGGAACAATCCGCGATAGGCTTCGGGTGAACCTCTGAAGGCTGCACTGCCATCCTCATCGGTGGTGAAGTTACCGGCCAGCACATCATATGCCATGGAGATGGTCAGTGAGTGGTCGGCAACAATCGGGTAGTTGACACCCTGGATGCCGCCATCGTTCATCGCTGTCTGCAGCCATTTCCAGTGTGAAACGGCTGAGTCGGTGGAAACACCAACCACCACTGTCTCTCTCTCTTCAAACTGGCTGAGCTTCTGCTGAAACGCGATCAGCTCCGTGGGACATACAAAGGTGAAGTCCGCGGGATAGAAGAAGAACACCACATATTTTTTTCCAATATAATCTTCGAGTGAGAAATTTTCTACTATTTCTGAGCCGTTAATCACGGCCTGAGTCCGGAATGCCGGAGCTTTCTTTCCTACTAATACTGACATAATAATGAATAATTTAATGTTATAATACGAAGGCCCAAAGATATGGGTTTTGAGCCTCAGAACGAAAAATTGCAGGAGCTATGATCTATTGAAAGTTTTTATAAGTGTAGTATGAACAATATTCATGCTGCTATACTACTCACAATAATAAAATTAACATTGTTGTTACCACGTTATCGCGAAAAAAGATGTAATTTTGCATGCAATAAAAATTAAAGATATAGCTTATGTCATTTATTGCAGATAGAATCACCATGGAGGGTCTGACTTTCGACGATCTTCTACTCGTTCCGGCCTATTCAGAGGTACTTCCCAGGAATGTAGATCTCACCACTCAGTTCACAAAAAATATTTCACTCAATATTCCCATGGTCTCGGCTGCTATGGATACGGTTACCGAGACGACGATGGCTATCGCAATCGCCCGTGAGGGAGGTATTGGCGTGATCCATAAGAATATGAGCATTGAGGATCAGGCGAAGAAGGTACGTACTGTAAAACGTGCCGAGAACGGCATGATCCTGGATCCGATCACCATCACACCGGATAAAGCGGTCTCTGACGCACTGGCGATGATGTCGGAATACAAAATTGGCGGGATACCTGTTGTCAGCGGTGATAACAGGCTGGTGGGCATAGTAACCAACCGTGACCTCCGCTTCGAGAAAGCGATGAATAAAAGCATCAGAGAGGTGATGACGAAAGATAATCTGATCACCACGCGTCAGTCGGCCAATCTGGAAGATGCAGCCGAGATCCTTCAGCAATATAAGATTGAGAAACTGCCGGTGGTGGATTCAGATTACAGGCTGGTGGGGCTGATCACCTACAAGGATATCACGAAGGCGAAGGATAAACCGTTCGCCTGCAAGGATGGGCAGGGACGTCTGCGTGTAGCTGCAGGGATAGGTGTGACAGCCGATTCGGTTGAGAGAGCCGCTGCGCTGATCGAAGCGGGTGTGGATGCCATCGTGATTGACACAGCACATGGTCACTCGAAAGGGGTGGCAGAGATGCTGAAGCTGGTCAAAAAGACTTTTCCGCAGATTGATGTGGTGGTTGGTAATATTGCTACTGCCGATGCAGCCCGTTTTCTGGTGGATGCGGGAGCAGACGCGGTGAAGGTGGGTATCGGTCCCGGTTCCATCTGTACCACACGTATCATTGCGGGTGTGGGAGTACCTCAGCTCTCAGCCATCTATGAAGTCTCCAGGGCATTGAAAGGAACGGGTGTGCCACTGATCGCCGACGGCGGACTGCGTTATTCGGGTGATATTGTGAAGGCGCTGGCTGCGGGAGGCTCATCGGTGATGATGGGGTCGCTGCTTGCCGGCACAGAGGAGTCGCCCGGTGAGACGATTATCTTCAACGGACGTAAGTTCAAATCCTATCGTGGTATGGGGTCACTTTCGGCCATGCAGCAGGGATCGAAGGATCGTTATTTCCAGGATGTGGAGGATGACATCAAAAAGCTTGTGCCGGAAGGTATTGAAGCACGTGTACCCTTTAAAGGTACGCTGCAGGAGGTAATCTACCAGATGGTGGGCGGTCTTCGTGCCGGGATGGGTTATTGTGGTGCGGAAAATATTGACGGGCTGCACAGGGCCAAATTCACACGCATCACCTCTGCGGGTTATGCAGAGAGCCATCCCCACGGTGTGATGATCACCCGTGAGGCTCCTAACTACAGCAAGGGAAGCGATTGACCTTGCAGGCGGCGAGAAGAGCGTAAAGGAATGAATAACAGAAAGGGACTAATTTTCAGTCCCTTTTTGCATGGGGACAAAGATAAAGTCTCCATGCGTTGTTTGCCTGTACTTCTCCCCGCTTGTCCGTTTGATCACGGTCATCTTCTGTCCCATCCGTCCACCCAGCGGGAGGACCATCCATCCGCCAACACGGAGCTGTTCCTTCAGCTTTTCCGGTATCTCCTCAGGTGCTGCAGTAATCAGGATCTTGTCGAAGGGAGCCTGCTCCGGTAACCCTTCGTAGCCGTCACCATGAAAGAGCTGCGGGGTATAGCCCAGCCTGTTGAGTCTCTCTTTCGCTGTGAGATACAGTTCCCGGTATCTTTCAATGCTGTACACTTCGGCACCCATCTCGCAGAGAACGGCTGCCTGATAGCCACTACCCGTACCGATCTCCAGCACCTTCTCGCCGGGTTTCAGTTGCAGAAGCTCAGTCTGGAAGGCAACGGTGTAGGGTTGTGAGATGGTCTGTCCCTCCTCAATGGGAAGAGGCTTGTCTAGATAGGCGAACTCCGCCATGCTCTCATTCACGAATTGCTCCCTGGGAACGGCAGCGATAGCTGCCAGCACACGTTCATCCCTGATCCCTTTCCTTTTCAGATCTTTGGCGAGTATCAACGCTTTGATGTTGTTCAGGGATGAGTCGGAAATAGGGGTATCTGCTTTTTCTTTCACTTTATTCACTGTTTGTGATGTGCAGGTTACAGTCAGGCAGCAGTAAAGCGTCACAAAGAACAGTAACAGGATTTCTCTTCTACTTGTTCTCATTGTTGCGGTTCATTGATTTACCGGACAAACATAAAAAAAATAGCTGAGATTACATATATAATCGCCTAAAAATCAATACAACCGATTTTCAGTATTTGTGTGAAAAATGCAATAAAAAAAAGGGCACAAACAAAATTATTTTTGTACATTCGTTGCGTCACTCATTTGATGTTCACCCACCTGCGTATGTTGAAGATCAAAAAAAGATCATAGAACTATGAAGAGTGCGTCTGTGAATAAGAAGTACAAAACGGCAATCCTGTTCAATAAAGAGATGATTGCTCCCTGCGGAATGAACTGCGGATCGTGTCTGGGATATATGAGATACAAGAACCATTGTCCGGGCTGCAGGGTGAATGATGATAAGAAGCCTGCCTCCTGTAAGCAATGTATCATCATAAACTGTGATCATCTCAGGGAGACAGAGTCGAAATTCTGTTATGATTGTCCGAAATATCCCTGCCCAAGACTTAAAAGGCTGGACAAAAGATACAGAACCAGGTACAATACGAGTTTCTTCGACAATCTGAACATGATAAAAGAGAAAGGTATTGTCCATTTCCTGGCCTTTGAGACAGAAAGAAGGGCCTGCCCGGTGTGTGGATCAACCCTGTGCGTTCACCGGTCTGTTTGTTTTGTGTGCGGATCATTCCGGGAATGATACAACATGTAATGACAGCACATCAGTGATCTCCTCAGCGCTTGAAATGATGTTGAAGCTAAATAATAAAGTTTCATTTGATTACTATGATAATCAAAAGATGTGGATAATAATTGGTCTGTTCATGTCATGTATGACAAAACCGGTAAGGATAAATATGTTGCATTCACAAAGCTGGTTAAAAGACTAAATTTGAAAGACGAATGAAGCAATGCATACAACCATGAATAGGATGATTAAAATAATTGGTTTTATTTTTTTATTAATAATAGGTCGTGGATGTTCTCTATCTGAAAAACGGCCAATAATAGAAGATATACAAGGCACACATCATTTAATCCCTGGTAAAATATGGTTAACACACGAGCATGTCCTGGTTGATTTTATAGGAGCGGATAGCATAGAACCGAACAGTTGGAATCAAGATTTGATAATTGATGAGGTAATTCCTTATTTCAATGAACTGAAAGAATTTAATGTGCATTATTTTGTAGATGCAACACCCCAATACCTGGGTAGAGATGTACTGCTCCTTGAAAAAATTGCAAAAAAAACAGGGGTTAGGATTATTACAAATACCGGTCTTTATGGGGCTAACAATAATAAATATATTCCTCAGTATGCTGAGAAAATGACAGCGGAAGATCTTGCTATAATGTGGATTGATGAATACAAGCATGGTATACAAAAAACTACGATAAAACCCGGGTTTATTAAGATTGGTGTTGATAGTGCTGATTCTTTACACATAATGCATCAAAAATTGGTGAGAGCTGCTGCTCTTACTCATCTGAAAACAGGATTAACAATAGCATCACACACAGGTACAGCAATGGGTCTATGGCCGCAATTAAATATTCTTGAAGAAACCGGCGTATCACCTGCGTCTTTCATTTGGGTGCACGCTCAGGCTGAAGAGGATAATGACAATTATCTTAAAGCTGCAGAAATGGGGTGCTGGATAAGTTTTGATGGATTAGGCTGGGAATTGGAGAAACATATTGAGAAAATCCTATTTGCAAAAAAAAATGGCATTTTGGATAGAGTTTTAATTTCACACGATGCCGGATGGTTTGATCCACAAAAAGAAACGCAAACTATAAAACCATTTACAAATATTTTCAAGCAACTTCTTCCGGAACTAAGATCGCATGGTTTCACCGAAGATGAGATTAAATTATTATTGCGTGTCAATCCTTCTAAAGCTTTCTCGATAGAGATCAGAAAACAGCAAAAGCGACCCTCTCCCGATTGAGGGTAATAGTGATAATGCTCAGACAGGTAAGGAGTCATCGGCAAGGTGAAGAACAGCCTGTGGCATCATAAGGAGAGATTAAATGGTCCAGAATAATATTCTCAGAACTCAACTTTAAATAATGGAACCAGACATTATTATAGTTTTGATCATCCTCACTGTAACAGTGATTATGCTGGTACTCGATGTCGTCCGCATTGACATTGTTGCCATTGGCTGTATGCTGGCGTTGGGCTGGACCGGCATTCTAAATCAGCAGGAGATGTTTTCCGGATTTTCAAGCAATGCCGTAATAGCGATGTTAAGCGTGATGATCCTGGGGCGGGGTATAGCCCGCACAGGTATCATGGATGAATTCTCAAAAATCATTATCAGAAAGGCAGGTACCCGCAGACGTAACATCGTTGGATTGCTCTCAATTTCAACAGGATTGCTGTCGGGATTAATTCAAAACATTGGTGCTGCTGCACTTTTTCTGCCCGGAATCATGCAGGTCTCACGCCGCACGAAGATTTCTGCATCATCACTAATAATGCCCATTGGGTTTGCAGCCATACTGGGGGGAACCCTGACCATGGTTGGCTCGGGGCCGCTCATCCTGGTAAATGACCTGTTGAAAACAGAAGGGTATGATGCCTACAACCTGTTTAGTGTAACCCCAGTTGGTATCGTGCTTTTATTGTCTGGCATCGCTTACTTTTTGCTGTTTGGAAAGAATGTGTTGCCGAAGAATAAAGTGGGGGAAACAGCAAAAACAGAACAGGAAAAGCTGGTTGAGAAGCTTAATTTACCGGATAATATCAGGTTGCTATCCTTATCTCCTGTAAGCCCACTGGTTGGACAAACAACCGAAGAGGCCGGTTTATGGAAAACATACCGTGTCAACCTGTTAGGTATCGGTAAGGGGGATGATGTGGTCTATGCCCCCTGGCGTGAAACAAAATTTGAGGGTGGACAGACCCTTGCCGTTTTGGGCTCTGCTTTCGATATTGAACGGTTCTCAGAAGATTTTCAGCTTGAGGAGCTCACAGGATCACAACTTTTTTCTGATGACTTTAATCCCAATGTGAGTGGTTTTGCCGAGGTAATCATTCCTCCGGGCTCAGAACTTGCCGGGAAAAGTTTGAGGGAGTACTCACTGAGAAAACGCTATGCTGTTGAGCCGGTAATATTATTCAATAAAGGCGAAAGAGTGGAGGGGGATTTTTCCGATGTGGAGATAGAGATGGGCGATGCCCTGATTGTGTATGGCAGATGGGCTAAGATCAAAGAGTTGAAAGAGAGTGCTGATTTTGTTGTGCTCACCGCATTTGAGGTGGATAAAAAGGAGGGGTCAAAAACATGGCCGGCAACTGGCTGTTTTCTGTTTGCCATCACACTGGCAATGATCGGCTTCCCCATTTCCATGGCATTTCTTACCGGAGCGCTCTGCATGGTGCTTACCCGCGTATTGACTATCGGAGAAGCGTATGAGGCCATTGAATGGAAAGTTGTCTTTCTGCTGGCGGGATTGATTCCATTGGGTGTGGCTATGCAGAAAACCGGTGCTGCATTGTTCCTTGCCGAGTCCATCATGAGTGTGGTTGTTGACCTGCACCCTCTATTCATCCTGCTGATGGTGGGTGTGCTCTCGACCCTCTTTTCACTGTTTATGTCGAATGTTGGAGCAATTGTCGTGCTCGCGCCGCTGGTAATAGGCATGGCCGCTATTGCCGGGATGGATCCCAGACCACTAGTTCTAATGGCAGCCGTTTGTGCTGCAAACTCCTTTATTCTGCCCACGCACCAGGTGAATGCTTTCCTGATGTCGTCGGGAGGATATTGCAATGGTGACTACTTAAAGGCAGGGAGTGGAATGACAATCCTCTTTCTGGCAATAACTGTTTTTATGTTCTATCTTTTTATGATTTAATCTATCAGGCTTTAACCATCTAAAATTCATTGTTATGCTGATTAAACATTTTTTCATCAACAAGATTGCACACAGCTCATACATTCTGACCGGATCAGATATATGTGCTGTTATTGATCCACAACGCGACACCGATGTTTACATTGATGAGGCGCGTGCGCTGGGAGTACAAATCACCCATATCCTGCAAACGCACCTGCATGCCGATTTTGTTTCGGGACATATGGACCTCGCGGAGAAAACAGGTGCGAAAATCTATGTGGCCAAATCGGCCGGATGCACTTTCGATCATGTGGGTCTCATCGAGGGTGATACCATAGAGATTGAAGAGATGGTGATTAAAGTGTTGGAGACACCCGGTCACACGCCGGAGCATCTCTGCTTTGCGGTGGTAGACACTACGCGCGGTGATGATCCTGTCTGTGCCTTTGTGGGCGACACCCTGTTTGTAGGTGATGTTGGACGTCCCGACCTCTTCCCTGATATGGCCGAGGAGCTGGCCGGTAAACTATACCACAGTCTGTTTGATAAGGTTTTAAAGCTTCCCGATTTTTGCGAAGTCCTGCCTGCACATGGTGCCGGTTCTCTTTGTGGGCGGGCAATGGGTGCCAAGTGGCGTTCGACCATCGGCTACGAAAAGAAATATAACGCAGCACTGCAGATCACTGACAAGGAAGAATTCATCAAGTCGCTTACCGAAGATATGCCACCTGCACCTGACCACTTCAGCCGGTGCAGCGATATCAACCGCAAAGGGCCTTCCCTTGTTTCACAGCTTCCCCGCATGAAAGAACTGAATAGTGATTCCTTCAGGGAGCTGATTGAAGAAGGAAATGTAGAAATTGTTGATACCCGCAGTTACCTTGCCTTTGGCAGCCAGCATATCCCCGGTTCATGGAGCCTGGATTTCAACGGTAACCTTCCCACCTTTGCCGGCTGGGTGTTGCCCATTGACAGAGACCTGCTGCTGGTGTCAGACAGTTTTAGAGAAGCAGAAGAAACGAATGTATGGCTAAGACGCGTTGGGCAGGATCGTGTGGTGGGCTATCTTGATGGTGGTATGGCGGGATGGGTTACCAAAGGTTATAAAACCAATTCTATTACACAGATCTCAGCCGAAAATTTGCACGATATGGTTACTGGTGTATCAAAGTTCGTATTGATCGATGTAAGGGCAACACAGGAGTTTGAAGAGAGCCATATTGAGAGGGCCATCAATATTCCCGTGGCCGATTTACGTGAACGACACAGAGAACTCAACAAGGAGGACAGGATCATAATGATCTGCAGTTCCGGCAATCGCAGCAGCCTTGGGGTAAGCATAATGAGACAGCACGGGTTTACAAACATCTGCAATGTGGCAGGAGGGATGACCGGCTATAGTGCTGCCGGATATGCCAAACGGTGTGCTGTTTGTCATAATCCACATGGCTCAAGGTTTATATCAAATATGAGAGAGATGAAATATCATTTTAACCGGTAAAGATATGGAAACAATTGCTTCAATTTTAACAGATACCCAATGGTCGCCCTATGCTGCCGGCATAGGTATTGGGATCTTGAGCTGGTTGAGTTTTTTAATATCAGGCAAGCCGCTTGCCACCTCTACCACCTTTGCTCGTGCCGGGGGGATGATTGAAGATTTTTTTACAGAAGGAGAAGCAGAGCAAAAACCCTATTATAAAAAAATCAGACTTCACATTAACTGGCAGTGGATGCTTGTTCTCGGTGTTGTTGTAGGGTCATTCCTGTCGGCCATCTTCTCAGGTGATTTCCAGAGCGGTGTATGGGTTCCATCGCTCTGGGCATCAGCTTTTGGCAATAACGCCCTGGTCAGGGTGGTTGCTGCATTTATCGGGGGTATTATTCTGGGTTATGGCGCACGCTTTGCTGATGGCTGCACCAGCGGGCATGGCATCAGTGGTACACTGCAGCTGGCTGTTTCAAGCTGGGTTTCGGTCATCTTCTTCTTTATCGGGGGGATAATAACTGCCCACATCATTTATCAGGTTATTGCTTAACTTAAACCAATCCGGAATGAAAACAAAAATAGAGGATTCAGTAACACAACAAGCGCAAAAGGATGTGGAAGATAAAAGATCGTTAATCTTTGGTCTGGCTTTTGGGATACTGTTCGGCTTTCTGCTGCACAAGGGAGGGGTAACCAAATATGATGTGATCGTTGGTCAGCTGCTCCTCACCGACTTTACGGTTCTGAAAGTGATGCTCTCGGCTGTGGTGACAGGTATGATAGGCGTTTACATGATGGAGTCGCAGGGGTGGATTCAGCTTTCGATCAAGAGCGGCTCGGTAGGCAAGAACGTGATTGGCGCCCTTATTTTTGGTGTTGGCTTTGCGTTGCTTGGCTATTGTCCAGGAACCATTGCCGGTGCGATTGGAAACGGATATCTGGATGCCATCACAGGCGGCTTGGCCGGCATTCTCCTGGGGACATGGATTTTTGCCCTGATGTACCCCAGATTAAAAGAGGGCATACTTAAAAAAGGTGAATTCGGGGATATCACACTGCCTCGCTTGTTAAAGGTGAATAACTGGGTAGTGGTAGTCCCGGCTGTTTTACTTATATTGCTGTTGTTACTATGGATTGAGGCAATCGGCTTTTAAAAACAGTTGGCCTGCGTAGTGAAACGATAAAAGGAGGATGGCATTGGTTTTTATGAATCATACAAAGAAATAGGGATTCAGGAGAAAGTATAACCAACAGGAGTGTATGAATATTGTGTCGAGCGCGAAACATCTTCAACCCGCTGTGTAGAGAAATCCCCAACTTTTTCCTGTAACAATACGTTATAGTAGATAGTGGGTCTACTTCGTCAAACGAATAAACATTTATAATGGGAGTAGTCCTATACTTCAAAAAAGTGTTGGAGTCAACGCATCATTAAAAAAATCATTATGACAATCAGGCAAACATTAGAAGCATTAGCAGCAGAATTAAACACGCCATGTGTGACGATTTCGCTGAACACACATAGAACACATCCAGATAATGCGCAAGATATAATTTTATTAAAAAATCTTATCAATGAAGCAGAAGAACGGTTGATAAGCGAATTTGGCAAAAGAGATGTAGCCCCTCTGCTGGAAAAATTATCATCCATTGAGGTCGATGTGAATTACAATCTGGATAGTTTGCACATTTACCTTTCCAATGATACCGAAGAAATAATAAGATCACCCTGGGCAGTGGAACAAAATAAAGTTGCTATTTCAGATTCATTTGATGTTCGGCCATTAATAAAGACCTTGAACAGGAGTGAGGAATATCTGATTCTGTTGTTGTCGCAAAGTGGAGTACACTTATATGAGGCCTTGAATGATGAAATCACACATGAAATGCAGAATGATGATTTCCCATTTTCTGAAAACTCCCATTTTATCATTGAGTCGGAGAAACGAAGTGACTCAAAATCGATGGATAACATGGTTCGTGAGTTTCTGAATAAAGTGGATAAGGCGGTTGTAAATGTACATAACGAAACAGGCTTGCATTGCGTGGTCATCTGCACCGAAGACAACTACAGCCGTTTAATGCAGGTTGCAGACAATCCGGCTATTTATATTGGCCATGCGAATATTGATTATAATAATACTCCTGCGCATCAATTAGCAAAACAAAGTTGGGTAATTGTGGAAGAACGACAACAGATAAAGAGAGCTGAAGCCATTGAGGAGATGAAGGAAGCGGTTGCTCACGGAAATGTTTTAACCAGCTTGCAGGATATTTATCAGGCCTCGATTGATGGGCGGGGCGACCTGTTAATCGTTCATCAGGACTTTTCTCAACCTGTAGTTATGACAAGTGACAGGACTTTCGAATTGGTGACAGAGACGGGTAATGACAATGTGATTGATGACATCACAAGCAATATTGCCTGGAATGTAATGGCTAAAAAAGGGCAGGTCATTTTTACTTCACAAGACGAGATCAAAGACCTGGGGGAAATTGTATTAAAAACGCGCTATTAAACAACTGGCTTTTTCGGCATTTTTCTGTTTTTTCACATTGTTTCCGGCCATTGATTCGAAAGGCAAATAGAATGGATATTGAAATATAAATTGTATTTTTATCCCAATTTAAACTTCATACAGAGAGTATGCCAAAAGTTACTTTTGTTATTTTCTTATGGATCTTTTCAACATTACATTTTATGGCCCAGAACAGCGATATGCAGCATATGATTGAGGCGGTACAGAAAAAATATGCACCGGACAAACGTGTGGAACTGTTCCAGGTTGAGATGCTGCAACAAAATGACACCCTGGTACTGAAAGGTGAGACCACCAGCAGGCAAGCGTATGAGGAAATCATCTCACACGCCCGAAAGGAATCGGCAGCGGTGAAAGACAGTATTCGTCTCTTGCCGGACGAGAAGCTGGGTGAAGAGGGGTGGGGTGTGATCTACAACTCTGTGGCAACACTCCGTTCTGAGTCCCGCTACGGAGCAGAGCTGGTATCGCAGGCACTGCTCGGTATGCCGGTGAAGATCCTTGAAAAGAATGGTGGCTGGCGCAGGGTGCAGACTCCCGACCGGTATATCGGATGGATAAACGGCTCTGTGACACCGCTGTCAAAAGAGGCTCTGCAGCACTATCTGAAACTACCGAAGGTGATCATCACTGCCCTCTCAGTCCGCTCCTATGACGATACAGGGATGGAGGCGCTGCCCGTCTCCGACCTGGTGGCAGGCGATATGCTGGTGGTGAAATCTGCGAAAGGAGTTTTTTATCAGGTGCACTACCCGGACGGGCGCGAAGCTTTTGTAAAGAGATCGGATGCATCGAAAGTGACCGACTGGCTGAAGAAAAACAGCTGGCTGACCGGGGAGAGCATCGTGCAGACAGCGAAGCAGCTGATGGGTGTGCCCTACCTCTGGGGAGGGACCTCCACGAAAGGGCTCGACTGTAGCGGCTTTACGAAACAGGTCTATTTCATGCACGGCATCCTCCTGGCACGCGATGCATCACAACAGGTGCTCAATGGGAGGCTGATAGATGAGCTGGGTAACTTCGGTGATGCGCTGCCGGGTGACCTCGTCTTCTTCGGCTCGAAAGCCACCGATGACAATCCACAGGAGAGGGTGGTGCATGTGGGGATTTATCTCGGTGACAAGCGATTTATCCATGCCTCCGATTATATCCACATCAGCAGCTTCGATCCTGCCGACCCGTTGTACGACGCTTTCAACGCCAACCGCTATCTCCGCACAAAGCGGATCATCGGCGAGGTCTACAGTGAAGGGATGGAAGAGCTGTTCGACAACCCGTTTTATCGTTAGATCCTCTCCTGAATAGCGGCATCAACCTTACAACACAATGAAACAGAACCGACGGCAATTTATCAAAAACTCGGCCATGGCTGCCGCTACGCTGGCCCTGCCCTCTCTTTCGGTGAATGCCACACACAAACTGCATAAAAGGAGCACAGCAAAGATGAAACTATCCTGGACACCCTACGACCTGCAACTAAACCACACCTTTACCATCTCCGGCTTCTCCCGCAAGACTACCCCCGTGGTGCTCACCCGGATTGAGTACGACGGCCTGGAGGGTTTCGGAGAGGCATCGTTGCCGCCCTACCTGGGCGAGACGCAGGCTTCGGTGATTGCTTTTCTGAAGAAGGTGGATTTCTCCGCCTTCTCCGACCCTGCCCACCTGGAGGAGATTATGGCTTACCTGGATGCGCTTGCCCCCGGTAACACCGCAGCAAAGGCATCGGTGGACATTGCCCTGCACGACCTGGCGGGGAAGATGATCGGTTCGCCGTGGCACAGGATGTATGGATTGGATAAACAGGATGTGCCGGATACCACTTTCACCATCGGGATCGACAGCGATGAGGTGGTACGGGAGAAAACGCGTGAAGCACTTGGGCGATTTCATATATTGAAAGTGAAGGTAGGCGGACCGGACGATAAGCGGATGATTGAGGCGATTCGTTCTGTCACCGACCTGCCGCTGGCTGTGGATGCCAACCAGGGATGGAAAGAGCGGCAGCAGGCGCTGGATATGATCTTCTGGCTGAAGGAGAGAGGGGTGGTGATGGTGGAGCAGCCCATGCCGAAGAGCGAGCTGGACAATATTGCATGGCTTACAGCTGAGAGCCCGCTGGCCATCTTCGCAGATGAATCACTACAGCGGTTAGCTGATGTGGGGCGGCTGAAGGGCGTCTTCTCGGGGATCAACATCAAGTTGATGAAGTGTACCGGCATGCATGAAGCGTGGAAGATGCGTAACCTGGCTGAGGCGCTGGGGATGAAGGTGATGATGGGCTGCATGACGGAGACCTCCTGCGCCATCTCGGCAGCGGCACAGCTCTACGCGGGCATGGATTTTGCCGACCTCGACGGTGCACTGCTCATCGGTAACGACTGCTTTGATGGGGCTAAGCTGGAGAATGGGAAGATCATTGCTTCGGACCTCCCGGGGATTGGAGTGAAGCCGGTCGGAGATCTTCTCTTCGGAAGAGAATAATTTATCACAATGACCCACCTGGTCATCTCCCTCAAATGCTGTTCTGCATAAAAGGAGTTATCCTTTTACTTCACTATCTCTTCGAATAGTCGCCGGAATGTTTTCTCAAGATCGCAGCTTTTTCCCGGATGAGTGGGGGAGGTCTGTATGATGGAGCTACGTGTGGCTGTCAGCCAGCGGAAACGCTCGGGGATGTCCAAATCGGCTATGGGACCGCAATCTCTGTTTCCTCCGGCGATCTGCCGGAGTGTCTCCAGGTTTTCGAGTACCTCCTCATAGGATGCCTCCGACTGCATCAGGCGTAACTTGTAAGGACAGAGATGGTATTCCAGCCGGATATATCCTGCCTCTTTCGAGAAGAGGATCAGTCCCACATTGAAGAACTCCTCCCGCTCTACCTTCGGTACCAGCCGTATCACGGCATAATGATATAGCTTATCCTCTAGCATCGCCGGCATGTTTTAGAAAAATCTCTGAATTCAGTAACCTTGTCTGCAGGAAGTGGGAATAGATATCCTTTATCTCTGCAGGGCTATCATCTGTATGCCGCCATACCAGCCACTCCTCGGGGATCAGGTTCACGATCTCCCGTAGACGCTCTTCCGTGAGTATCTCCCTCGCAAACCGGTCTGCCTCATCGAGCATGGTGGCCTGCGGCAGCAGTACATGATCCTTGATATGCGGGAAGGGGTTGAGTGCATGCCGTTCGAAATCGTTCCAGGAGTGATGGAAATAGAACGATGCACCGTTGTCGATGACCCAGAGCTCACGGTGCCACAACAACAGGTTGGTGTTGTTGAAGGTGCGGTCGATATTGGTGGTGAAGGCGTCGAGCCAGACAATCTTCGAGGCCTGCAGAGGGTCGATCTCAACTGTCGGGTCATAGGCCAGGGCTCCCGAAAGGTAATGCATCCCCAGGTTGAGTCCCTCGCTCCCTTTCAGCAGATCCTGTATCTCCTCATCCCCCTCTGTGCGGCCGAAATCCTCATCAAGGGTTGCAAAGACCAGCTCCGGTATGTTCAGTCCCAGCAGGGAGGCGATCATCCCTCCCAGCAGTTCAGATACAAGCATCTTTGTGCCGTGTCCCGCACCGCGGAACTTCAGCACATACTTGAACCCGTCGTCGGCCTCCGCCAGTGCCGGCAGTGAGCCGCCCTCACGTAGAGGCAGAATGTAGCGCATCACTTTTACTGTGCGCAGCGATAATTTTTCCATCTGATACAAAGATACAATAATCCCACAGAAAACGGATCTCACTTTTTCTGCTGTGTCATCGGGAGGAAATACTATCCCCTGATCTCATCCGCTTCCACAAGGATACATCCGCCGGTATACATCTCCTGCAACGCTTTTTTGTCGTCTCCCGGCTGCTGATTGACCGCAGCTATGGCGTCGGTGATCACACAGGTGTGTAAACCCTCTTTTAATGCATCCAACACACTTGCTTTCACGCAGTAGTCAGTTGTCAGGCCACACACATAAAGCGTTTGAATACTGTGCTCCTGCAGAAAGGCGGTCAATGATGCGTTGGTGGCCTCGAAGGCGGAATAACCGTCGTCCCTGTTCTCCGTACCCTTGAACAGTCGCAGGTCAATCTTTGCCCTGTCCAGCTCCGGATGAAAGTCTGCTCCCGCCGTGCCGGCGACGCAATGCGGCGGCCATTTCTCAAAATGAACGGAGTCGGCCGGATGCCAGTCCTGCGAGGAGATAACCATGTCGAACCGCTCCATGATGTTGTTGATCACAGGCACCACCTTATCCCCATCATTCACTGCCAGAGCACCCCCGGGGCAGAAATCATTCTGTACGTCTACAATCAATAATGCTTTCTTCATATTTTGTTTTGTTTATATTCTTGCTTTACATCTATAACAATGAAGGGGATTTGGTGTTCACCCCCACAGGAGTATAAGCAATACCTGTTTATAGTAAATAATTTTCACCGGGTCGATTGTTATCCTGAGAATTGTATTACTTTTGCCGCCAATTTTTTATATATCAACATGAATTATCTACTCACGATCGGATTTCTGGTTGTCTCCAATGTATTTATGACCCTTGCATGGTACGGTCATTTGAAGATGGCAGAGAATGCATGGTTCAGCAAGCTGCCGCTGTTTGGCGTCATCCTGATCAGCTGGCTGATTGCATTCTTTGAATATTGTTTTCAAGTGCCTGCCAACCGTATCGGTTTTGAAGGTAACGGTGGCAATTTCTCATTGTTACAGCTGAAGGTGATACAGGAAGTGATCACCCTGGTGATTTTTGTACTTTTCTCATCAATCGCATTTCAGACACAGCTGAAGCTGAACCACCTCATCGGATTTGTTCTACTGGTACTGGCGGTATATTTTATTTTCAAGAATTAACGCAATTGTAGAAAAAACTGCCCGGCTGTGTGTTCAACCAATAATCAGGTAAAAAAACGGAGGACCTCTGTAAGTGTTCGTTTAGGGGTTGACACAGGTTGACCGGGCGATTGACCCATCATCTCGAGATGACACTGCAGCAGTTCGCCTGTTTGCTCATCGCGCAGATGTAACCCGTTGCCCTGGCAATATTTATATGCCTTGCAGGTGGCACATTTATCCGTTCTGGTCCAGCGGCGGTTGCGCATCACCTGAAAACGGGAGTTCCATACATCCAGGAAATCATCGCTGTAGATGTTACCCTGCACATAGTCGCCTCTCAGGCTGGGGCAGGCACTGATATCGCCGTTGGCAAGTACTGATCCTATATGTATTCCCGCCTGACAGAAGAAGGGAGCATCACGCACCTCCATCTCATAATCGCCCAGATAACCTTCGCAACCGTACGATACTTTTATTCTGCCTTCTTTGCGTGTATCAGAGATGAAATCCATCATTTGCACAAACTCATCAATGGAGAGCTTCAGCAGTGGGTCATCTTTTGCCCGCCCCTTGGGGAAGATGGTGAAGAGGCGCCAGTGGGTTACATCGAGGGAGATAAGCAACTCTTTGATGCTGTTGAGCTCCGCGATGGTTCGTTTGTTGACGCAGGTAACCACATCGTAAACAAGTTCGGGCACGGAGGTTACGTAAGAGATAGCGTTCAAGGCCCTGAGCCATGATCCTTTTTTTCCGCGGAACCACTCATGTGTCTCCTCTGAATAGCCATCAAGGCTGATGGTGACGGAGCGCAATCCTGCATCGAGAAGGGTGTTAAGCCGATGTTGCGTAAGTCCCCACCCGTTGGTGACGAAGCCCCAGGGGTAGCCCATCTTATACATTGCTTTCCCGCACTCTTCCAGATCACTTCTCATCAGGGGTTCACCACCGGTGAGCACGATCATTGTCTTGTGAGGATTGAGGTGCGTACGCAGATCGGAGAGGATCTGCAGGAAATCCTCTCTGGGCATATCAGACACGATGGAGTCACGTGTGCAGTCGCTACCACAGTGAACACATGAGAAATTGCACCGCAAGGTGCATTCCCAAAACAGGTAGGTGAGCTCATGCAGCTGTGCCTGTATTCTCCTGTGATGAAGATACAAATCCAGGAGGACTTTTTTTGACAGATTCATTTTATCACCGTTTAGTCTGTTTCACCCTCGGGACGGACGCCATACAACGGTAGAGCAGGTGCATCTTTCAAGCTGAAATGGGCATCGTTTTTCTCGAAAACGCCATCATACCACCTGTCATCTCCCTTTTTTATGCGTGTCACATCATCCCATCTCACCACCATACTATCGGAGCTGAACATTCCGTTTGCTTCACCATCGACGTCATCGGCATACAGGGTGACAGGGAACCCGAAAATATGTTTTGCCTCCATCGAATAAGCGCCGCTGGCATCGGTGAATGTGGTATCAGCTTTCAATGAAAAAGGTTCTTTCAGAATCACCCGGATATTGGAGATCGCTTCTCCTGTGACTGCGCTTTCCACCATCCCTTTCACTTTGAAATCGGCTGAGGGTACACCATATTCAACAACCACAGGGTCACTGCCGATGTTACATCCCGGCAGGAATCCATACAGACTCAACAGAAAAGCGATTATTTTGCCGTAGGTTCTCAATGCAATTCGTTTCATGAGCAGATAAGATATAATTAGATTTTGCCTACCCTGAGAGGGAGGCCTCTTTTATTGTAGATGCAGAAAACAAAAAAATGTTACACAAACAGCGGGAATATTAAGAAAAACAACACTTATTCAACATTACGGAAAAAAATCACTAATTGTAGTGATTGTCCGGTAACACATTATAGCGTTACTTTGCATTCATTTTATTTACTACAATAATAAAACATATTCAATGAAAAAATTGTTTTTGCTCATATCCATTATTTGTAACACTTTTTTTCTCTTTTCAGAAGAGATCAGACCAGATAGAGAGACCGATCCTCAGGATACATTGAAGGTTTATTACCTCGATGAGGTGGTCGTCACCACATCGGTTAAAGAGACCAATGAGCTGAAGAATCTGCCTACAGCTGTTTCCGTGGTCTCCCCAAAACAACTGAAAGATAGTCAGATTGAGTCACTCCCCGAGATGAGTTCCTTCGTCCCCAACTTCTTTATACCCTCCTACGGATCAAAGGTATCCACTCCTATCTATATTCGTGGTATCGGTGCGCGACTGGGATCGCAGACCGTGAGTCTCTACGTAGACAACGTGCCCAGCTTTAACCCTTCGGCCTTCGATTTCGAGTTCCAGGATATCCAGCGTATCGAGGTGCTGCGTGGTGCGCAGGGAACCCTCTACGGCAGGAATGCCATTGGAGGTATCGTGAACATGTACACCCTGTCGCCGCTCTCTTTTCAGGGGACGACTGTGATGCTCGGGGGAGGTAACCATGGTCAGTTCTCCGTGAAAGGATCTAACTACAGCAGGCTCTCCGATCATTTCGGCCTCTCTGTGGCTGCTTACTATAAGAAGGATGACGGTTTTTTCAAAAACAATTATACCGGAAAGAACGTGGATGCTTCGGAGAATGCCGGCGGGCGGGTGAAGATGGAGTGGGAGGTGACCCCTTCGTTCAAAGCACTCTTTTTCGGTAACTACGACTATGTGTCAGGTGGAGCTTTCCCCTATATGCACCTGGACTCATCGGCAGTCAATTTCAATGAACCCTCCTCTTACGACCGACACCTTATCACTAACGGGTTGTCTCTCGATTTCGCGGGTGATGGCTACAGTGTGCACTCCACCACCGGCTATCAGTTCCTGAAGGATGATATGCGGATGGACCAGGATTATACACCCCGTTCGGTCTTCTCGATCCGTCAGATGCAGCAACAGCACTCGGTGAGCCAGGAGTTCACTGTGAAGTCGGACAATCGCAGCAGATACCGTTGGGTGCTGGGTGCTTTCGGCTTCTATGACCACCGGGTGATTGACACACCGGTAGCGATCAAGGAGGATGGGATGGCAATCATGCAGGGTCATCTGGATATGGCCATGGAGAGAATGGGTGCTCCCCTGCGTCTGGTGTACGCCAACGACCGGATTGATCTCCCCGGTATCTACACCAAACCCTCAAGGGGTGTGGCGCTCTTCCACCAGTCCACCCTCAATGAGTTCCTGGGGGTTGACCGGTTATCGGCTACCGCAGGTGTCCGCTTCGACTATGAACATACCGGCATCGACTTCTCTACCGAGAGTGACGGGGGTGATGTCAACCTGATGTTTAATATTCCCGGCAGGCCAATGCCTCCCATGTTCGTGGAGGGTGACACCCTACTGGAAGGTAACTACAGCAAGGATTACTGGGAGATCCTTCCCAAGTTCGCACTGAAGTACGAGCTTTCACGCAATGCACATATGTATCTCTCCGCGTCGAAAGGATACAAGACAGGAGGTTATAACGAACAGGCTTTCTCGAAGCTGCTGCAGAATGCACTTGCGGCATCGATCATGCGCAATGCGATGGCAGGGATGCCGGGGGGAGGAGCCCCGGGGGGAGGTACGGCAGTTCCTGCTCCTGAGCCCACCTTAGAAGAGCAGCTCTCCTATGATCCGGAACGGAGCTGGACCTTTGAGCTGGGAGGGCGTTACGAGATGTTCGATAGAAGTCTTTCGCTCAACTATGCCTTTTTCTACACCAACGTGAACAATATCCAGATCATCAAGCTGGTGGACCAGGGTACCGCCGGGCGTGTGGTCACCAACGCGGGCAAATCATCCAGCAAGGGGGTTGAGCTGAGCCTGAAATACATCCCAATGGCCAATCTTTCCCTCTTTGCCGACTATGGTTTCGCCGATGCGCGGTTCCGTGATTATGATATTTCTGAGGATGAGGACTATTCAGGCAACCATATCCCGTTTGCTCCGAGTCACACACTGAGCCTGGGTGCCAGCTATGTGCATCATTTCGGCTACGGTTCATTCATCGAGCGTTTGGTGGGGAATATCCAGTATGCCGGAGCAGGCAGGATCTACTGGACCGAATCGAACGAAGATTACGAGGGGAATGAGCTCTATCAGCCTTTCTATGGTGTCACCAACACCAGCCTCTCAGCAGAAAAAGGGGCTTTCAGCCTGGAGCTCTGGGCGAAGAACATTTTCAGCACGAAGTACAACTCCTTCTATTTCGAAGCATCGGATATGGCAGGGGAGGTGAATCCCATCGTGCAGCGCAGCAATCCTACCCTCTTTGGTACAACGCTCCGCTATACCTTTGCCCGTTGAGCGGTCAGGGTGTGATCCTCCCGCTGACCATCAGTGTGATGATCACTGCCGAAGCAGAGAGTAACAGAATAATCACAGCCCATTCCCAGTGTTTGGGCTGTTTTTGTTGCTCTCTTTTCGCCTTTAGATAGAGCAGGGAGCCGACACCATAAAAGAGAACAGAGAGGATAAGATACCTGATCCCCACGGCATAGATCACATAAATGGAATAGAGCGTTCCCAGCAGTGCGACCACCAGGTGGTGGGGCGATTCGCTCTTCCTCAGGGCATAGGCTGTCTTCACGGCGTAGAGCGAGGAGAGCAGGTAGGGTATCAACACCAGTGTGGTGGCGATGGTGATGGCTGCAAGGTAGGTCTCATTCAGGCGGGGCGACAGGATAGAGAGGAGAAACAGCTGCGTGAAAGCCTGTGTGAGCAGCAACGCATTCACGGGGGTGCCATTCCTGTTCACATTACTGAAAACATGCGGCAGCACACCATCTTTCGCTGCTGCGTAGAGGGTCTCCACCGACAGCAGTATCCAGGAGAGGCTTGCCCCCAGCACCGAGATCATGATTCCCAGCTTGATGATGACACCACCTGCAGCACCCACCACCGTTTTCTCGAGCACCAGCGCCAGCGGTGTCTGTGATGATGCCAGCTCCTCCGCGGGGATGGAGGACATGGTGATAAAGGTGATCAGCATGTAGACGGAGAGCACGATTAACAGTGAGAGGATGATGGTGAGACGGACGGTCTTCTGGCTCTTCGCCCTGCCCGACAGCACCGATGCCGCTTCAATACCCACGAAACACCAGAGCACCACAGCCATCGCATCCTTCACCTGCAGGAGAGGTGTGGTGCTCTCACCCGTGGCGGCGAGTCGCTGCCGCCACTCCTCCACAAGGAAAAGATCACTGTCGATGAGTGCCACACCCAACAGGATGATCAGCAGGATGGGTATCAGCTTGGCGACCGTCACCACGAAATTGAGGATGGCTCCCTCCCTGACACCGGACATCAGGATGGCATAGAAGAACCAGAGCAGTGCCGAGCCTATAAGAAAACAGGTGAGCGGGGAGAGTGCCTTCTCACCGAGCAGATCGTTCAGTGTTTTGAAGAAGAGAGCCAGATAACTGACATTCCCGAGCCATCCCACCGACCAGTAGCCCCAGGCAGAGTTGAAGCCCATGTAATCACCAAACCCGTCACGTGCGTAGGCATAGATGCCACTCTTCAATTCCGGCTTGCGTGATGCCAGGTAGATAAACAGCAGCGCCAGCATCAGTGCGCCGAAGCCACCCACGAGCCAGGTGATCATCGTACCCTGCGGGTTCGCAACTGCGATAAGATCTTTCGGTGAGTTGAATATCCCTGATCCGATCATCGATCCGAGTGCCACGAACACCAGCAGCCATAATCCTAGTTTCTCCTCTTTCTCCTTCATGCGCATTAATATCTTTTCGGGACGTCTGGCTACAAAAGTACAATTTTTCACATTAACCTGCTTTTCTCCACCAGTTGAATTCCTTAATTTTTGTACCTTTGCTGTCACCTGGTAAAAAGAAATTATTAAATAACAGAGACAAAAATGTACAATTGGTTTGAGTGTAAGATAAAATATGACAAAATGCTAGAGACCGGCATGCAGAAGACAGTAACCGAGCCCTATCTCGTGGATGCGCTCTCGTTCACCGAGGCTGAAGCGAGAATCATTGAGGAGATTAAACCCTTTATCTCGGGTGAGTTCTCAGTCTCCGATATCAAGCGGGTGAAGTACACTGAATCGTTCTTCAACGAGACGGGTGACCGCTATTTCAAGGCGAGGCTCTTTTTTATTACACTGGATGAGAAAAGTGGGGCAGAGAAAAAAACAGGGATCAATATGCTGGTGCAGGCTTCACTGCTGAAAGAGGCGGTGGAGATCGTGGAAGCGGAAATGAAGAAGACAATGATCGATTACACCTTCGCCTCTGTAACAGAGACCGCGATTATGGATGTTTTCCCCTATTCGGGCGGAAGTGCAGCAACAAAGGAGGAATGAACATAAGAAGAGAAATCCGAACTTTAAGAAGGAGCATTCCACAGGATGTGAAGATTGTGGCGGTATCCAAGTTTCATCCTGCGGCGATGATAAAGGAAGCGTATGACGCGGGACAGCGTATCTTCGGCGAAAGCCGTGTGCAGGAACTGGTGTCCAAGCAGCAGCAGCTCCCGGGGGATATTGAGTGGCATTTTATCGGGGGGCTGCAGCGTAACAAGGTGAAGCAGATCGCCCCTTTCGTCTCGCTGATCCACAGCCTCGACAGTGAACGGCTGATGCTGGAGATAGAGAAGCAGGGTGCAGCCTGTGAGAGGGTGATCCCCTGCCTCCTGCAGGTGCATATAGCTGAGGAGGAGACAAAGGCGGGATTCTCTCCGGATGAGTGTCTCTTGTTCCTGAAGAGCGGCAGATGGCGGGAGTGTCCCCATCTGAAAATCAAGGGTGTAATGGGGATGGCGACCTTTACCGATGACAGTGAGCAGGTAAGAAAAGAGTTCAGGTTGCTGAAGTCACTGTTTGACGCCTGTAAAGAGCAGTTTTTCCCTGATAATCCCTCTTTCAGCGAGATCTCCATGGGGATGTCGGGTGATTATCCCATCGCCATTGAAGAGGGAAGCACCATGGTGCGTCTCGGTTCGCTTATTTTTGGAGAGCGATGACCCTTTACCATTGCTCACCATGATTTATTTTGATAAGCGATCGATTCTATCGATTTAATTTCCTATTTTTGTTTATTAGAAAAACCCGAAAAACATTCGTTTAACAGATGGTTCAATTAGAAACAACTTTTGCCGGATTAACGCTTAAGAATCCGTTGATTGCTGCCAGCAGCGGCCTGACCAACTCACTGAAAAAGATAAAGGAGCTGGAGGAGGCTGGTATCGGTGCGATCGTTCTGAAGTCTCTTTTCGAAGAGCAGATTGAGAACCACTCAGAGAAACTGACGGAGATATCAGATTATCCCGAGGCTGCCGATTACATCAATGCCTATGTGGAGATGAATCATATGGAAAAGTATCTCGATCTGATCCGTAATGCCAAGGCTGATTGCAGCGTACCGGTCATTGCCAGCATCAACTGCTATAAGCTGGCACGATGGACCGGTTTTGCCCGGAATGTCCAGGATGCCGGCGCCGATGCACTGGAGTTGAACCTGTTCCTGCTCAATGCCGGTGATTATGGTGATACATGGCTGGAAGATGCTTATGTGAATATCGTCAGGGAGCTGAAGAAAACAATCACTATCCCTCTGGTGATCAAGATGGCGAAAAATATCAGTAACCTGCCCGGCCTGGTGGGGAAGCTGAAAGCTCTGGGTGCCGCAGGGGTGGTTCTTTTCAATCGTTTTTATCAGCTGGATATCGATATCAGGAAGATGGAAATTACCTCCGGTCCTGTTTTTAGCAACCCCTCCGATTTCAGTGATACCCTGCGCTGGACGGCGATCGTCTCAGGACGTGTTCCCGAGTGTGATATTGCCTGCTCCTACGGGGTGCACTCCTGGGAGGATGCTGTTAAGGGGATCCTTGCGGGTGCCTCCGGGATACAACTGGCCAGTGTGCTTTACGAGCAGGGACCGGCAGTGATCGGCGATATGCTCACCTGTATCGAGGAGTGGATGATGCAGAGCAATTACGAACGTATTGAGCAGTTCAGGGGGAAACTGAATTATGCGAACATCAGCAGTCCGTCGCTCTACGAACGGGTTCAGTTTATGAAATATTTCTCCAATTACAGGTAACCACCGCCCAGTCACCCTGTTGGTGAACGTTTGAGGTGTCACAAAGAAAGATAATCGCATATGAACATTCAACAACTTGAATATATTATTGCCGTAGATAATTACCGCCATTTCTCCAAGGCTGCAGAAGCCTCTTTTGTCACGCAACCCACGCTGAGCATGATGATACAGAAGCTGGAGGAAGAGCTGGGCGTGAAGCTGTTCGACCGTTCGCAGCTGCCGGTACAACCCACGGAGATAGGTACGCGCCTGATCAACCAGGCACGTCTGGCCCTGGCACAGATCAACAAGATCAAGGAGATCGTCCAGGAGGAGAAAGGTATTGTGAAAGGTGTCTTCCGCCTGGCGATCATACCCACCATCTCCCCCTATCTCCTGCCAAAGCTGATGCAGGTACACAGTGAGAATAAGTTCGATATACGCATCATTATCTCCGAGCTGACTACAGAACAGATTTTGAAAGGGCTGGCGAACGACTCCATCGACGGTGGTATCCTCGCCACACCGCTGAAAGAGCCTCTGATCACCGAGCATCCCATCTATTACGAACGTTTTTTCGCCTATGTCTCACCCCGTGAGAAGTCGCTCTATGCCAGGACATCACTCGATGAGAGTGATCTCACGACGACCAGGCTCTGGCTACTGGATGAGGTGCACTGCTTCAGAACGCAGATACTGCATCTCTGCAACCTGAAGAAACGACGCAACGGCAACCAGTCAATCTTCACCTATGAGGCAGGTAGCATTGACACCCTCATCAATATTGTTGATCAGAACGAAGGACTGACCGTGATTCCCGAGATGGCACTGTCACACCTGAGTGAGACGCAGAAGAAGAATGTACGTCCCTTTAAAAACAACACACCCGTGCGGGAGGTGAGCCTTATTACGCGGAAGGAATTTTTCCGTGAACGGCTGCTCAACATCATCATTGATGAGGTAAAGACAGCTGTTCCCAGCTCCCTGCAGGATGAGGCGATGAAAAAGTACGTGGTACCGCTCTGAGGGAGTAGGATCAAAGAAATGAAAGAGGCGGTGATCATAAAATCATCGCCTCTTTCAACATTCAGAGAGTCAGCTTCAACCCCGTGAAAAAGGTTCTCGGTATTCCGGGGCCGTACATATAGCCCGAAGCTCTTCCGGGGCCGGTGTCGAAATCGGCCTGATAGGCATTGAAGATGTTTTGCAGGCCTGCATTCAGCTGAAGTTTCGTATCATCATACAGGACGAAAGTGTAGGATACTTTGGTGTGCAGCTCAAAGAAAGAGGGAGACACCTCCGTGATATTCACGGTTGAAAAACGGTCCGTCCCCTCTCTTCCGAATCCTGCCTCATGAGGGACCAGCATGCTGCCGGTGTAGTTGCCCGAGAGAGACACAGAGAAATGATCACCGGGTGAGAGTGTGACTACAAGGTAGGCGTAACTGTCCGGAGTACGCATCATCCTTCTCGAAGGAACCACCTTGTCGATTGCTTGTTCCGCCTCTGTCTCCGGTTCCCACCATTTTCTTGCCTGTTCATAACGACTTCTCTGCAGTGTAGCTCCTGCCTGCAGGTCGAATCCTGTTCCCACGGTAGCCCTCCCTTCGAGGTTGACACCATAGACCATGGCGCCGAATGCGGCATTCTCAATCAGAATCTCATCTCCTCTCTTCACACCGGTGAAGGGGCGGTCGAGGCCGGTGTAGAATCCCTCTGCAAGCAGGTTGAAGAGGATACGCCCTGACATATGATAGAGATCGACCGATCCGCTAACACTCCTTGATCGCTCCTCCTTCAGATTCTCTGACAAACGCCTGACCACCTGCCTGCCACCTGCAATATCTACATGCAGATCCTCGTCAAACAACTGCGGTGCACGAAATCCTCCACTATAGGTGAGGCGGATGTTGATGGTCTCCCGGGGATTGTAGCGCAGGTTGAGGCGGGGACTGAAGATGGTGTTCTTCACCAGGTTGTGCTTGTCGAGTCTGCCTCCCAGGAGGATGCTCCACCTCTCTGTTTTCCACTCATTCTGAAGGAATGCGCTTGCAGTCCGGCTGCGTTGAGAGATAGCCAGCTCTCTGTATCCGCTCCGATCATCCAGGTGGCTGCCCATATATTCCAGACCTGCAGTGAGATCAGCCGGCATAAACCAGAACCGGTCGAATGAATGGATATAATGTCCCCCCAGCTGATAGCTGACCTCTGTTGTTTGTCCGAAGGAGCTCATGCGCAGATGGTTGTTCTCGATGGCCGCATTGATCTCATCCAGTTCATCCTGTGGCATTCCCGGCAGTAACTGCGGGATTTCGTTGGAGTAGGGGGTGCCTGCACCGTAGTAGCTGTCTCTGTGGGTATGCTGCAGGGCAGTATAGAGACTGAACCTGTTGCTGTGATCCGAAGCGTATCGGTCAAATTTCAAAGAGCCGCTGTTGATATAGTGCTCCGCCTGCTCTGTGATGTGGGTTTCATAGGGTTGCAGTTCAAAACGATCGCCCCCGCGACGGAACTCATGCATGTGCTGGTATTCGAGGGACAGCTTTGAGTAGATGCCTGTCTTCAGGTATGAACGGAAGCCCAGTGAGCGGTTTTTGAGCAACGGCAGCTCCGTGAAACCGTCACCATCCATATCGAATCCGTCTCTCAGACGGTGCTGGCCGTAAACCATTATGCCCGCATTACGTCTTTCGTTCACAAGCGAGGCATTGAAGGTGGTGTTGTTCTCCAGTGCACCCGTGGCATTGATGCTGGTGAGTGTGTGCGAGAACTCACCCGTGTTGCGTATCGGTTCACGGGTGATGATGTTGATGGTACCCCCGATGGCATTCGCTCCGAAGAGTGCTGAGCCGCCACCACGGACCACTTCAATCCGCTCTATCATGTTGGCGGGGATCTGCTCAAGACCGTACACCCCTGCCAGTGCGCCGATCACGGGACGTGAATCGATGAGGATCTGTGAATAAGAGCCCTCCATGCCGTTGATACGTACTTGTGTGGTGCCGCAGTTCTGGCAGTTGTTCTCCACACGCAGTCCCGGCTGAAATCTCAGTCCGTCAGAGAGTGTTTTTGAATTGGTCACATCGAGGGTCTGCATATTGAGTACACTCACCAGCGAAGGCGCCATGCGGCGCGTGGTTTCGTTCCTGTTGGAAGAGACAACCACCTCGTCGAGTGAGACACTCTGCTCCTCCATTTCAAAGTCCACCTCCAGTGATCTGTCGGCCTCTATGGTGACGTTCCTTGTAATTGTTTTGAAACCTATCATGGTTACCTCCAGTGTGAAATTGCCCGGTGGTAGATTCCGCAGAAAGTAATGTCCCGTATTATCGGTGGTGATACCTATGGATGTGTCTATCAGTCTGATTGTCACATACGGGAGGTGTTTTTTTGTCTTTTTGTCCAGCACATGGCCAAAAATATGGGCATCGGTCTTTGCTGGTATGCTGCTGTCTGCCTGCGCATAACCAGCAACAGCATACAGAGAAAGCATGAGAATAATCAATATCTTCATTTATCTTTGTTTATGTTGATGAGAAAATCGGCAGGGTGCAGGCGTCATCGCGTACACCCTGAACTGTTGTCCGGGGAATGTGTAAGAAATGTCAGGCAGCCGTGGGAGGTGCTCTCAGTTGCCCGGGCGCTGCGGAGAAAACAGGGTGTTGTGCTTCGTAAAAACAGGGGTAATAGATGGTCAATGGATTCAGGTCGCAGGATACAGCCACCTGAGGGATGATATCGGAAGTGATCGTTGTCTTGAACAAATGGTCAAGAAGGCAGATCTGCTTCCCGGTATGTTCATGTTGCGTTGTTTCTCCCTGCTTGAAAGGATGGGAGTGTACATAAGTGACGTTGTTGATGACGTGTCTGTGTGTAAAGAGCGAGATCCCGCTCACGTACATCGTGAACAGGAACAGGAAAAACCACTTCAACAATTTCAATTGCCTCCTCTTCATGTGACGGCAAATATATCATTTTTATTTCTCCCCGGTGATCTGTTTAGGTTTTTTTAATAATCGCACCGGGCGCCCTTTTTCAGTCTTTCTTCCTCTCTCTCCGGCAATCAGAGAGGGATGTTTTTCTGTTCCGGGATTTTATATTACTTTTGTAGCCTGATGGAAAGTTGATTATATGGATCCTAAAACGATTATTGAGAAGTACTATAAAGAGGGTACAAAGCTCTACGATATTTATATGTCGCATGTGACAGATGTGACAGCCAAGGCCCTCTCCATTGCACATAAACATCCGGAGCTGGCTGTGGATATACAATTCCTGGAAGAGGCGGGCATGCTTCATGATATCGCTATTTTCCAGACAAAGGCACCTCATATTGCCTGTGAGGGTACACATCCCTACATCAGTCATGGTTATCTGGGGCGTGAGCTGCTCACGCTTGAGGGGTATCCCAAACATGGGAAAGTGTGTGAGCGTCATACCGGTACAGGACTTAGCCTGGAGACCATCATCAACCGTAAGCTCCCTGTTCCTCACAGAGATATGCGCCCTGAGACGCTGGAGGAGAAAATCATCTGTTTTGCCGATAAGTTCTTTTCCAAATCGCAGCTGGGCAGGGAGAAACCGCTGAAAAAAGTGCGGCAGGGCCTGAGCAGGCACGGATGGCATCAGGTGGAACTGTTTGATGAGTGGTGTGAGTTCTTCCTCTGAAAAACTGAGCGGAGAGTCTGCTCAGTTTTTTTTTGGCAGACTATTTGCAGTGAATGACCATAGATATATGAATTCAATAATAATATGATTAATAACGATAACCAGAAACCGGAGCCCGTTGAAAGGGACGAAGAGATATTAGACGAAATGACTGTTGGTCAGGATCAGGAGGTAAGTGAAGACAATTTGACAGAGGAGACGACTGATCTTGAAAAAGAACTGATTGACCTCAACGAAAAATATGATGAGCTGAACAACAGTTTTCTTCGCCTGCATGCCGAGTTCGATAATTTTCGCAAGCGAACGCTGAAGGAGAAAGCTGAGCTGATCAGGAGCGGCGGTGAACGCGTATTGCTTGACATCATCACGCTCGTGGATGATTTCGAACGTGCACTCGTGATCCTTCACGATGCCGAAGATAAGGATGCCATGCTTGAGGGTATGGATCTGATCTATTCCAAATTTATCAGTTTCCTGACACAACACGGGATAAAAGAGATTGAGGCAATTGGCCAACCTTTCGATGCGGAACGTTTTGAAGCGGTAACCACCATTCCCGCGACAGATGAATCAGAGAAAGGATTGATAGTGGATTGCATTCAGAAAGGGTACGAAATGAACGAGAAGATCATTCGTTTTCCAAAAGTAATTGTGGGAGAATAACATGGCTACAAAGAGAGATTATTACGAAATACTGGACCTACCTAAAACCGCGTCCGCGGAAGAGATAAAAAAAGCCTACCGCAAGAAAGCCATACAGTATCACCCTGATAAAAACCCGGGGGATAAACAGTCGGAGGAAAACTTCAAGGAGGCGGCTGAAGCGTATGAGGTGCTGAGCGATGAGAACAAACGCGCCCGCTATGATCAGTTTGGTCATGCAGGTCTGGGTGGTGCAGCATCATCGGGTGGCGGTTTTGGTGGAGGGATGTCTATGGATGATATCTTCTCACAGTTTGGCGATATCTTCGGCGGTCATTTTGGTGGCTTCGGCGGCTTTGGCGGTTTCGGTGGCAGCCAGCGTGGCAGGAGAGTGAACCGCGGTTCTGATCTCAGGGTGAAGGTGAAGCTGACGCTGAAAGAGATTCTTAATGGTGTGGAGAAGAAGATAAAGGTGAAGAAATATGTCTCCTGTTCTCATTGTGACGGCAACGGATCGGAAAATGGTACCTCTGTCACCACCTGTCACACCTGTAACGGTTCGGGAGTGGTAACACGTGTGGCAAACACCATACTGGGGCAGATGCAGACCTCTTCCACCTGTCCCACCTGTAGCGGTGAAGGAAAATCAATCACTAAGAAATGTGCCCATTGCAACGGTGAAGGGATCGTCCGCGAAGAGGAGGTGATCTCCATCAGGATACCTGCCGGTGTGGCTGAGGGGATGCAGCTCTCCATGTCGGGAAAAGGGAATGCCGCCCGCAGGGGAGGGGTCAACGGTGATTTGCTGATCGTGATTGAAGAGGAGGAGGATCCTAACCTGATACGTGATGACAATGATGTGATATATAACCTGTTCCTCAGCTTTCCCATGGCTGCGCTGGGTGCCTCTGTGGAGGTGCCGACCATTGATGGTGTGGCCAAGGTGAAAATTGAGCCGGGAACACAACCGGGCAAGGTGTTGCGCCTGCGTAACAAGGGATTGCCAACGGTGAATGGTTTCGGTAAGGGAGATGAGCTGATCAACGTAAATGTATACGTTCCTGAGAACCTGAACGAGAAAGAACGCAAGCTGATGGAAGAGATGAAGAAATCGGAAAACTTCACCCCGTCGCCATCCGCAAAGAAAAATGTCTTTAATAAATTCAAAAAGATGTTCGATTAACAATCAGAGATACATACAAAATACCTATCGATAAAAAAAAGCGGCAAACCTTCAAAAGTTTGACCGCTTTTTTTGTGATGTGCTAGCTCCTCCCATCACCTTCTTTTTGGTTTCCTAGTGAGTTCTTGCCGCTCCCTATCAGTTGTTCTGTTGATCCTGCCACTGTGGAACAGCCATTTCATCCGGATCATTAAGGGCAGATCAGGCAGCTTCAGATACCCGGTATAGTTACTAAAGAATCTCCGGGTGTCTGTCTCGCTTCCCTGGTATACAAATGACCGAACAAAAAGTTGTGCACTGAGGAGGCCCAGCTGAAGGTTTTTTCCAAACATCTTGTCGGCTGACAGGGTGTAGAGTGTACCGCCGAAGGTGCTTTGCTGCATAGTGATAGCGGGAGTACCGTATTGCAGCGATGCAGAGAGTGCAATCTGACAAGGGAGCGACAGGGTGGAGGACAACTCAGTAGCGAATACTAAGTTTCTGCGAGCAGCAACCCCGTTGTTGAGTGCCTGACTGTTGGGACTGGTACGCTGCCTGTAGAGTCTTACAGAGGGATAAACAGTGAAGCGGCCGCTCTTTAAAAGTGCTGTCAGCTGTATGCCTGTCTGTAGCAGATCTCCCAGGTTATGGGGTTTTATCACCAGCAAGTTAGCGTCTGTCAGCGTTGTCAGGGGATCAATCACTTCTCTCCTCATCTCGTGGAAGAGACGTAGTGAGAGATGGTTATGACGAAACCGGACGCTGTATTCACCTTGAAGGTGGTGGGATGAGGAGGGTTCCAGCAAGGGGTTTCCCAAACGCATGGTGTATGGGTTCAGGGTATAACGGGAGGGGTTGAGCTGAAATATCGACGGCCTGTCTGTTCCCCGTCGATAGGTGAAGGTGACATACTGCGAATCCCATGGCCTGTATTGAAATGAGATGAATGGCAGCAGCAGCGTCTTTGGAACAGGCTGATTGCCATCCATCACACCTGCTGCATACTCAACACGCATACCGACGTGGAGACTGGCATCGGTAAACTGATGTGTCACAGATCCGTAAAGCGCGTGTCTCTGTTGGCGATAGCTGAAGCCGGTAGAGCGATCACGCATGGATTGATGGTGCCAGTGTATGCCACCGGTCAGCTTGGTCCGCTCTCCAGCCTGAAGGGCACAGTCTGCCTTTATGTGAACACTATGCTCTGCCGGTTTCTCCCTGTTGATAACGGAGAACAGGTCATCCCCTTCACGGCTGCTGTAGGTGATCTTGTTGTCTGCCTTGAGTCGGGCGTGGTTCAGGTCGACCGCCAGAAACGAACTGCTGTCATTGAAATGATGCTTGTAGTAGAGTGAATTGTAGATATTCAGGTTGTTATCGTTCTCCTCCCTGCGGCTGATCACTGTCCGTTTCTCATCTGCTGTAACCCGAAGTGTCTGGTCGCCATCTTGCTCGTAAGAGTATGGATTGTAAAAGCCCTGAAAGTTGAGCATATCGCGTGGTGTAAGCTGATATTCCAGGCCGTAATAGAATGTATGTGAAAGGTTCCTCTGTCTCACCTGCTCGATGGCGCTTATTTTTAATGGTTGCGGCAATGTGCGTATTAAGATGCTGTTGGTTTCGTCGATATGCTCATAATTGATCTCTCCGTTATATGAGAGTTGGAGTGCAATCTTTCTGTTATTATAATGCAGGTTGGCAGAGGGAAAAGAGTATACAAACGACTTTGTGGCAGGGATATCAGCATAAAGCTCACTGCTGATGCCTTTTTCCTGCCCCTCTTTCAGTACGATACTGATTACTCCAGATATTGTACCACTGAATTCAGGGGGAGGGGTACGGTAGATCTCCACCTTTGAGATATCATAAGGAGATATTCTTTTCAGGTGACTGATGTCACGCACGCGTCCGTCAATCAGCAGCATCACATTTTCGCTGCCATCAAGGCTGATCTGCTGTTGTAAATCGATACGGATGCCGGGGATAAACTTCAGCATATCGGCCGTGTTTCCTGATGAAGCCCTCATTGTGCTGCTTACCGAATAGACAACCTTGTCTGTTGTCGTCACAGGTGCCATCCGCTCCGCCACGATCACCGTTTCAGAAATAAGATAGATTGTGTCCTCCATAAGAATGAATCCTGTATCGTGCGTTTCCGCTCCTGATAGGATGATATCTCTCACTGTCTCCCGGTACCCGACCGTTGTGACATGCAGCCGGTATATACCTGCCGGCACCTTGTGAAAGAAAAATAATCCGGCTCTGTCGCTGCTTGTAGGAGAGATTGTATGGTCGCTCTCTCCATGTTGCCTGTTGAGCCAGATCGTAGCATCGGGTAACGGTACGCCACTGCTTTTTTCTACCACGGTGCCGGTGACGTTAACAGCCTCCTGCGACTGAAGCCATAACGTGGCGGTGAAGAACAGAGTGAAGAGTAGCGTGAATTGTTTTGAGCTCATTGCATTCATTGTAATTTATTTTTGAATGCAAATGAAGCATGATTGGTTATCTATACCAATTTATGGGTACAGATGACAAACATTTGTGATAAACGGTTATAATTTAACTCCTGCTTGGGATAAATAGCAGTTTCTATTGACCAACGGCAATGAACTCACTGTTCATCCGCGCATCAAACTCCTTTGTTTTATTACGCGATACAGGGATCATGCGGCTGCACTCCTTTAATTTCAACCTGTATCCGAGTCTGTTGCCTGTTTTTGAATCCACCAGCTTCAGGTTCACGATGAATGCGCGGTGAACACGCATTAAAAAAGGATAGGAATCAAGCTGTTCTTCAATATCACTGATTGTGTTGCGTATCATCACCCTGTTCTTTTTCCTGCTGTTTTCAAAATAGAAGGAAACATAGTTACCCTCTGATTCTGCGTAAATGAGTTCATGCAGATAGAAGTGGAGTTCTTCACGTTTCGCCTTTGACCTGATTGTAATCCGTTTGGTGTCCTCTTCTTTCAATCCGTAATTTGGGTTGCTGCCGGCATATTGATGGAACAGTTCTGGTGTGAAGGCATAACGTATATTGAACAATGTAGGCAACAATACAGGAATGAGGGCCACAAGTATTGAGCGGGTAAGAGAGTCGATAAAGGTGGAGAGATTCCAACGCATTTTCGGCTCTTCTATGATGAACCCGGCAAAATAAACTGCGATACCTATTGCAACAAGAATGATCAGGAGCGAGATCAACTCGTGGTTTAATTGCCACTTGTCAGTCCGGGGAAAGCCGCGAAAATGTTTTACAAACAGCAAGATTCCGATTACAGGGAATGCTGTGGCAATAGCATAGAGAAAGATGGTGAGTGTGAGACCGGAGGATTGTGTTGCGTGCACCTGAACCGGTTTGTATATTATTGAAAAAAGAAAAAGAAAGACAATCAGTAGCAGCATACCTGCCCAGGGTCTCCTGAAAAGCAGGTGTTGAGGAAACCGCCGGTTAAGTACAGCTTTGATCTTTTCTGTTGTGTCAATCATAGTGTGGTATGAAACTCCGTTGTATGCAAATGTACAACTTTCCTGCGATTTATTGTCTCACGTTAATCATTTCTGATTTATCTTAAGATTGGAGGTCCTCAGAAAAGGCTCATGTTCGTTTCCAGGGGTGAGGATCTGTTTTACCCTGCACTGCTCCATGCACAACCAGCATGTGATCGGTCGCTAACGAAGGATCATCACGCTGGTAGATGGTGTG
>LSQX01012302.1_pt2 | contig 34669 bp, 35 predicted proteins | sample 654561 | NCBI WGS metagenome assembly LSQX01 (sample SAMN04489861, study PRJNA283612) | anaerobic digester metagenome | isolation source: 4 biogas reactors fed with cattle manure at either 37C or 55C with and... | place: Denmark: Kongens Lyngby | collected 2014 | reverse complement strand
GCCCGCTGGCAGTTTGACTACAACCGCAGCCGCACCCTGGACGCATTTGGCGGCTTCGAGTACAGCAACTGCTGCTGGAAAGTTCGTCTGGTCCAGCGTTACTGGATCGATTATGACGAGCGCAGCATGTCACCCGACGACAACCGCCGTCCGGATCGCGGCATCTTCCTGCAGGTCATCCTGAAAGGACTGGGCGGCGTAACCGGCAACAAGGTAGGCACCTTCCTCGATGAAGGCATCCCTGGCTATCAACGACGTGAGCAACATGGCTATTAAACCGATGAAAGCCCTGTGTCTGGCACTAGCGCTGGCCACAGGCAGCAGCTTTGCTGCCGAACAACCCCTGGACCGCATTGCCGCCATTGTCGATGACGGCATCATCATGCACAGCCAGTACACCAAGCGGCTAAACGAGGTGCGCAACACCATTGCCCAGCGCGGCGGCGAACAACCACCCGAGGACGAACTGCGCCAGCAAGTGCTGGACCGGCTCATCCTTGACGAACTACAACTTCAAATCGCCGAACGTTCCGGCATTCGCATCGGTGATGAAGAGCTCAACGCAACCATCCAGAGCCTGGCCGAACGCAACAACACCAGCCCACAACAGTTTCTGCAGTCTCTGGCCGAGGCCGGCAATATGTCGGTACACAATGTACGCGAACAAATCCGCCAGGAAGTCACCATCAACCGGGTGCGCCAATACCGGGTATCCGAGCAGATCCAGGTCACCGAGCAGGAAGTGAAAAACTTCCTCAACTCGGCCCTTGGCCAGATGCAACTGGCTGACGACTACCACCTGGCCAATATCCTGATCCCGCTGCCCGACAACCCGACCGCTGACGAGATCGAGCAAGCCCAGGCACGTGTCAACGAAGTGTTGCAGCGCCTGGACAAAGGCGAAGACTTTCAGCAACTGGCGGTACGCTTTTCCGCCAGCGAAAACGCCTTTGACGGCGGCGATATGGGCTGGCGCAAGGCCGCACAGCTGCCTCCGCCTTTTGACAGCGCAGTGGCGCAGATGCAGCCGGGAGACGTCAGTGAGCCCATGCGTACCGCCGGCGGCATCATTCTGATCAAGCTGCTGGACAAAGAAGGGGCTGACGATGCCAGCTATCGCGAAGAAGTGCGCGTCCGCCACATCCTGCTAAAACCCAGCGAAATTCGCTCGCCCGAGGCGACCGAGCAGCTGGCGCAGCGCATTTATGAGCGCCTGAAAAATGGCGAAGATTTTGCCGGACTGGCCCGCCAATTCTCTGAAGATCCTGGCTCAGCCCGCAATGGCGGTGAGCTGGACTGGGTCAGCCCTGAAAGCCTGGTGCCGGCATTCCGTGAAACCATGGCCCAAACTGCCATTGGCGAGCTGTCACACCCTTTTGCCAGCCAGTTTGGCTGGCACGTACTGCAGGTGCTGGACCGGCGCTTTAGCGACAGCACCCTGGAGCAACGCGAACAGCAGGCACTTAACCTGCTGCACAGCCAGAAATACGAAGAAGAGCTGCAACTCTGGCTCAGGGAGATTCGTGACGAAGCCTACGTGGAGATCAAAGAACCATGACCCTGCGTTTTGCCCTTACCCCGGGCGAACCGGCCGGAATCGGCCCCGACCTGTGCCTCATGATGGCACAGGCAATACAACCCTACCCCGTCATTGTAATAAGCAATGCCGACATGTTGCGTCAACGCGCCACACAACTGGCGCTTGAAGTACAGGTTATCGAGGTCGAACCACAGCAGCTGCCCGACCAGCCGGCACCTGCCGGCAGCCTGTATGTCCTGGACACACCCCTGTACCAGCCTGTTGTAGCAGGCCAGCTCAATGAAGCCAACGCGCAACACGTGCTGGAAACCCTGACCCGGGCCGGCCAGGGCTGCCTCAACGGCCAGTTTGACGCCATGATTACAGCCCCGGTGCACAAGGGCATCATCAATCAGGCCGGTGTACCCTTTTCCGGTCATACCGAGTTTTTGCAGCAACTGACCGGAGCGCCGCGCGTGGTCATGATGCTGGCTACGCACGGCCTGCGTGTCGCACTGGTCACCACCCATCTGCCACTGCGTGATGTGGCCGATGCTGTCACCGCCGACCGCATTGAAAGCGTCACCCGGATTTTGCACCAGGATCTGCAAGACAAGTTTGGCATTCAAAACCCGCACATTCTGGTCTGCGGACTCAATCCCCACGCGGGTGAAGATGGCCACCTCGGTCGCGAAGAGCTGGATATCATCACTCCAGCACTGGACAACTTGCGTGCCGAAGGCCTTAACCTGACGGGGCCACTACCGGCCGATACGCTGTTTACCCCGATGAACCTGAAGCATTGCGATGCTGTTCTGGCGATGTATCACGATCAGGGGCTGCCCGTACTAAAACACAAGGGCTTTGGCGCCGCAGTCAATATAACCCTGGGCATGCCGATTATCCGCACCTCGGTTGATCACGGCACCGCACTGGACCTGGCAGGCACCGGCAACATCGACACCGGCAGCCTTGAGATTGCCCTGGTTACAGCCTTCCAGATGGCCTCCAGCCGGTAACCCCCAGACCACCCCTGTAGGAGCGGCTACAGCCGCGACCTGTGCCACCCCGTTCAGGCATTGTTCGCCACTGAAGTGGCTCCTGCAGTGGCCAGGCGGTTCCTCCTGCACCAGCGGCTTCAGCCGCGATCAACAACGCCAAGGCGAGCAGATACAAAAAAGCCTCTTGCACGGCATGTGCAAGAGGCTTTTTGCTGTTTGACTGGTCAGCAATCAGTGCTGATGCCCGCCTTCGCCATGGGCATGTCCGTGCTCCAGCTCTTCTTTGGTGGCAGCTCGCACATCAATGACCTTTACCTTGAAGTTCAGGCGCTGGCCAGCCAGCGGATGGTTGCCATCAACGGTCACCTGGTCACCTTCAATATCCCGGATGGTCACAACCTGCATGCCGCCATCAGGCGCGGAAGCATGAAACTGCATGCCCACCTGCAACTCATCTACACCCTCAAACATGTTGCGGCTTAATGTCGCAACCATCTCCAGGCTGTACTCACCATAGGCGTCTTCCGGCTCGACACTGACCTCAAGTTCATCACCGGCACGTTTGCCGGCAAGGGCCTGCTCCAGCCCCGGAATGATATTGGCCGCCCCGTGCAGGTAAGCCAGCGGCTGCGAACCCTCGGAGCTGTCCAGCACGTCTCCTTCCTCGTTGCGCAAAGTGTAGTCAATGGCCACGACTGCGTTATCGGCGATTTGCATAATATAAACCTGTTTTTATGAATGACCGGACAGTTTAACGGGTGACAAAAACGAATGCGACTTTAGATTAACTAGACCGATAGCAGTATTGACCTTGTTTGATGCCCACCTGAATATTAAGCCTATTTTTCGGGGACCCGAGCCGCCCGACAACAACAATACGCCGGCAGGTCAACATATAAACATTAAACAACTCCAAACCAACCTAACGAGAAAGATATGTCCGGACGCAATATTTTAGTGATCAACAGCGGTAGCTCATCCATCAAGTTCGCCTTGGTCAATTAGAATCAGGATGATTTCATCATCGAAGGGCTGGCCGAGCGGATCGGCACCCCGGATGCCGAGGTGACCTGGAAGGAAAACGGCGAGAAAAAACACCTGCAACTGGGTGACGCCGACCATGCCGAGGCCCTTGCCCAAATCCTGCCTCACATACAGAAAGCCGCCGGCACCCTGACAGGTATCGGGCACCGTGTTGTGCATGGCGGTTCCCAGGTTCACGAAGCCTGCTTGCTGACACCCGACGTAATCAGCGTCATTGAAGCCAACGCTTCGCTGGCGCCACTGCACAACCCGCCGGGCCTGATGGGCATCAACGCGGCCATCAGCATCTACCCTGAGCTTCCGCACGTTGGCGTATTCGACACCGCCTTCCACCAAACCATGCCTGAATATGCCTACCGCTACGCCATCCCGGAAGAACTCTACACCGAGCACAAAATCCGCCGTTACGGCTTCCCCGGCACCAGCCACCTGTATGTCAGCCGCAAGGGAGCAGAAATGGCCGGGCTGCCGGTGGAGGACAGCTGCTGGCTGGTGGCTCACCTGGGTAATGGCTGCTCCGCCACGGCCGTGGTCAATGGCGAAAGCCGTGATACCACCATGGGCCTGACCCCGCTGGAAGGCCTGGTCATGGGTACCCGCTCAGGCGACGTTGACCCAAGCCTGCAAGTACACCTGCACCGTACTTTTGGCTGGAGCGCCCAGGAAATAGAAACCCTGCTCACCAAAAAGAGCGGTCTGCTGGGTGTATCCGGCCTGTCCAACGACATGCGCACGCTGATTGAAGCCAGTGAAAAGGGTGACGAAAAGGCTGCCTTGGCCATTGAAATTTTCTGTTACCGCCTGGCCAAGTCACTGGCCGCCTTGTCCTGCGCACTGCCCCGTCTGGATGGCCTGCTGTTCACCGGTGGCATTGGCGAAAACGCCACCCTGATCCGCAAGAAAACCCTCGATCACATGCGCATATTCAACTTCAAGCTGGACGACCAGGCCAACCAGAGCTGCGTACGCGGCCAGGGCGGCAAGATCAGCGCCGACGGACATCCGCTGGTGCTGGTCGTACCGACCAACGAAGAGCGCCAGATCGCCATTGAAACGCTGGAAGTCATCGATGCGCAATAACAGGTAACATGGTGAAGCCGGTGCCCAGCACCGGCTTTCTTCTGTAACAGTTTTTACACAGGATTTCAGAATGCATACTTTTTTGCTTGCTCCGACCGGTTTTGGCGTGGGCCTGACCTCTGTCAGCCTTGGCATGGTACAAGTTCTGCAAAACGCCGGCATGCGGGTTGGTTTCCTCAAGCCCATTGCCCAACCCCACCCCAGCGAAAGCGGCGCCGAACGCGTCAGCCAGCTCATGGCCAGCCTGTACAACACTGCACAGCCAGCCAGCCTGGACCTGGCCAAGGTCGAGCGCATGGTCGGCACCGGCCAGATTGACGAGCTGATGGAAGAAATTGTCAGCATGCATCAGGACATGGCTGACAACTACGATGTCATTATCGTCGAAGGCATGACACCCTCACGCCAGGCTCAATACGTCGAGCGTATCAATGCCAGCCTGGCCCGCACCCTGGACGCCGAAGTGATCCTGGTCAGTGCCCAGCAAAGCGAAGACCTGGATCAAATATCCGACCGCATCGAAGCACAAGCACAGCTGTTTGGTGGCACCAGTGATCCCAAAGTGCTCGGAGTCGTCATCAACAAGGTGACCAGCCCAACCCTGAACGGTTTCGCCGAGAAGCTCAAAGGACACCTGCCAGCACTGCGCAAGGGCGACCTGCACCTGATCGGCTGCATCAACGCCCGCGAAGAGTTGAATGCACCGCGCAGCTCCGATTACGCAGCTTTTCTCAAGGCTGACCTGATCAACAAGGGCGAGCTGGAAGAGCGCCGTGTGCAAAAGGTCATTCTTTGCTCACGCACTGTTGCCAACATAGTACCGCTGCTGCAAGACGGTGTACTGGTCGTGGTACCGGGTGATCGTGACGATGTCATCCTGGCCGCCAGCCTCGCCGAGATGAGTGGCGTACGCTTGGCCGGCCTGCTGCTGACTGGTGGCTATGTGCCCAATGCCAGCATCATGGAAATGGGCAAAGGAGCCCTGCAAGGCGGCTTGCCGGTCATGAGTGTAGCCACCGGCTCGTACGATACCGCCTATCAGGTGACCCGCCTGCCACGCGCCATCCCGGTAACCGACCTTGAGCGTGCCCGTAACACCAGCGCGCACATTGCTTCCTATCTTGACCAGGCCTGGCTAACTGCCCGCTGCGCCACCGATCGCGTACCGCTGCTGTCACCGCCGGCGTTCCGCTATCAGCTGGTCAAGCGCGCACAGGCGGCCAACAAACGCATTGTCCTGCCCGAAGGCAACGAGCCGCGCACCATTCGCGCCGCCGCCATCTGCCAAGAGCGCGGCATTGCCAACTGCGTACTCATCGGTAATCCGGACGAAATTCATGCCGTTGCCAAACAGCAGGGCGTCACCCTGCCTGCCGGCATCGAAATCATCGACCCAGAAAGCATCAAGCAAAAGTACGTCGCACCCATGGTCGAGCTACGCAAAAGCCGTGGCCTGACCGAAGAGCAGGCTGCCGAGCAACTGAGTGACACCGTCGTGCTGGCCACCATGATGCTGGCCGAAGACGATGTTGACGGGCTGGTTTCCGGTGCCGTCCACACCACCGCCGACACCATCCGTCCGGCCCTGCAACTGATCAAGACCGCACCCGGCTACAGCCTGGTGTCCTCGGTATTCTTCATGCTGCTGCCAGACCAGGTACTGGTGTACGGTGACTGCGCCGTCAACCCCAACCCTGATGCCGATCAGCTGGCAGAAATCGCCCTGCAAAGCGCCGAGTCGGCCACTGCCTTTGGCATCGATCCCAAGGTTGCCATGATCAGCTTCTCTACTGGCAGCTCCGGCGGCTCCGGTGCCGAAGTGGAAAAAGTCATGGAAGCCACCCGCATTGCCCAAGAAAAAGCACCGCACCTGGCCATCGATGGTCCGCTGCAGTACGACGCGGCCAGCGTAGAAAGTATCGGCCGCTCCAAGGCTCCCGACAGCGCGGTAGCCGGTCGTGCTACTGTGTTCGTATTCCCCGATCTGAATACCGGTAACACCACCTACAAAGCGGTACAGCGTAGCGCCAACGTGGTCAGTGTCGGCCCGATGCTGCAAGGTTTGCGCAAACCCGTCAACGACCTGTCCCGTGGTGCACTGGTAGAAGATATTGTCTTCACCGTGGCCTTGACTGCCATACAGGCGGCGGCACAGGACTAAATCTTCCCTGCAAAACCAAACCGGCTGCTGGAGCAATACCAGCAGCCGGTTTTTGTTACCTGAAGGTTCACCCAGCCAGCCATTGCAAACGAAGCAACATCAGCCTGTCCACAGGCTTCAGCGTATAAAGCACACATACAATTGAGCCAAAAGCCAAATAGCGTTCACAACAGTTGCAAACCCAGTGTCTCGCTACCAGCATCGCGAAGCGAAGCCAGCGCAACCACCGGCACCGGATCTCCGCAAAACAGGCTGCTCAGATAGAAAGATCCAGCCCCTGTTGCCAAAACGCGATTTCCAGCCGGATGGCATCACGGAAAATCGTCACCAACTCCTCGAAGCGGCGTGACGTCACCTCCGCCAGACGCTCATCAAGCCAGGCTTCTTCGGCACGGCGGGCGGCCTGAAAACCTTCACTCTCATACATCCTGATCCAGGCTTCATAGGGGTTGTCGTCGCCACGCAATGTTTCGGCACGGGAGTTGATCCAGTCCGCTACCACCGCGTAACCGACCAGGCAAGGCGCCAGTGCCACATGCATGTCGAGCAGGTCACCACGATTGCCTGTATCCAGCACATAGCGGGTATAGGCCATGGTGGCACGGGCTTCGGGCAACGTGGCCAGTTCCTCTTCGCTGATACCCCACTGGCGACAGTAGTCAACGTGCAGGCCCAGCTCAAGGTCAATGATGGTTTTCAGCCCATCCAGGCTGTGGCGTAGCTCGGCAATATTGCGACTCTTATAGGTCGCCAGCGCATAGGCACGGCCAAAGTGGATCAGGAACAGATAGTCCTGCTTCAGGTAATGGCGAAAAACATCCTGCTCAAGCGTGCCTTCACTCAGCTGACGCACAAACTCGTGCTCGATATAGGCACGCCATTCGTCATGGCAGGCAGCCGTCAGATCAGTAAAAGAATAACTCATGGTACCTCCGGTCATAACAGCGATCCGGAGAACAGGCGGGTATCGGCAGAGAAGCCCGGAAGCATGGCTACGAGTCTGTAGATGAACGTCCGGGCCACCGCTTGATTCCTACGCCGGTACGAACCGGATCAGGTTCAACAGGACCAGCGCTTGGAATCACTCCCTGCGCCATCTCAGCCAGAATCACCGGCACCCTGTCAAGCAAGTAAGAGCGAGTGTAGCAAATTGGCCGCGACTGTGCCCGGCAAGGCCAGGTCACGCCTCCCAACAAGAGTACGGCGCACCAGCAGGCAGGGCGAAGCCAGAGCCACGCATCAGCACCTGTGACGAAGCTTGCTTCGGAGCGGATGCGGAGTGTTGCGCAGCGCCTCGCCCTGCCTGCAAAACCAGAGCCAAAAACTACACCTGTTTATAAATCAGCGACCCCTCCTCACGAAAGCGCTCGGACTGCTCCCTGAACCCCTGCTCAATTGCTTTCTGCTCATCGGTCAGGCCATGCTCTGCCGCATAATTGCGTACGTCCTGGGTGATTTTCATCGAGCAGAACTTGGGTCCGCACATGGAGCAGAAGTGCGCCACCTTGCCGGATTCTTTCGGCATGGTTTCATCGTGAAATGAACGCGCAGTATCCGGGTCCAGTGCCAGATTGAACTGGTCTTCCCAGCGGAACTCAAAGCGTGCCTTGGACAACGCATCGTCACGGATCTGGGCACCCGGATGCCCCTTGGCCAGATCGGCAGCGTGAGCAGCGATTTTATAGGTAATGATGCCGGTTTTTACGTCGTCCTTGTTGGGCAAGCCCAGATGCTCCTTGGGCGTGACATAGCAGAGCATGGCGCAGCCATACCAGCCGATCATCGCCGCCCCCATGCCAGAAGTAATGTGGTCATAGCCCGGCGCAATGTCGGTCACCAGCGGACCAAGGGTATAGAACGGCGCTTCGTCACAGCACTCCAGCTGCTTGTCCATGTTTTCCTTGATCATGTGCATCGGCACATGGCCAGGGCCTTCAATGATGGTTTGCACGTCATGCTGCCAGGCGATTTTGGTCAGCTCGCCCAGGGTTTCCAGCTCGGCAAACTGCGCAGCATCGTTGGCATCGGCGATCGAACCCGGGCGCAGGCCATCACCCAGCGAAAAAGACACATCATAGGCCTTCATGATTTCGCAGATTTCTTCAAAGTGGGTATAGATAAAACTTTCCTTGTGGTGCGCCAGACACCACTTGGCCATGATCGAGCCGCCACGGGACACAATGCCCGTAACCCGCTTCGCGGTCAGCGGCACATAACGCAGCAGCACGCCGGCGTGAATGGTGAAGTAGTCCACGCCCTGCTCGGCCTGCTCGATCAAGGTGTCGCGGAACAGCTCCCAGGTCAGGTCTTCGGCAATGCCGCCCACCTTTTCCAGCGCCTGATAAATGGGTACCGTACCCACCGGCACCGGCGAATTGCGGATGATCCATTCGCGGGTTTCGTGAATGTTCTTGCCGGTGGACAGGTCCATGATGGTATCCGCGCCCCAGCGAATGCCCCAGGTCAGCTTGGCGACTTCTTCTTCAATCGAGGAGCCCAGCGCCGAGTTGCCGATATTGCCGTTAATCTTGACCAGAAAGTTGCGACCAATAATCATTGGCTCCAGCTCGCGGTGGTTGATGTTGGCCGGAATGATGGCACGGCCACGGGCAATTTCGCTGCGCACAAACTCTGGGGTGATTTCCCTGGGGATGCTGGCACCAAAGCTCTGGCCCGGGTGCTGGCTGTCCAGTAGTCCAGCTTCACGCGCTTCCTGCAACTTCAGGTTCTCACGAATGGCGACAAATTCCATTTCCGGGGTAATGATGCCCTTGCGCGCATAGTGCATCTGGGTCACGTTGTGGCCGGCCTTGGCGCGGCGCGGGGTTTTCAGCGCGGCAAAGCGCATGGCATCCAGCTGCGCGTCACTCAGGCGCTGGCGGCCAAACTCCGAGCTCAGCCCCGGTAGCTCTTCGGTATCGCCACGCTCCTCAATCCAGCGGCTGCGCACATCGGCCAAGCCCTTGCGCACGTCAATTTTTACAGCCGGATCGGTATAGGGGCCGGAGGTGTCGTACACCAGCACCGGCGCATTTTCCTCCATGCCCTGCTCGGTAAGGGTGGGCGTCAGGCTGATTTCACGCATGGGTACACGGATGTCCGGGCGCGACCCCTCAACATAAACCTTGCGCGAATTGGGAAAAGGCTGGACAGATTGCTCATCTACTTGAGCAGTTTCACTTAAAACAGGTGACAGCATTTGATTCATGGATATCGTTCTCATGGCAGCGACGCTGATGAGAAGCTGTGTGTATAGTGCGGGTGCAGTGCAGGTTGCGCAAATACGCTGTAAATACATCCCTGTAGGCTCGTAGGCAGCATCCATGCTGCCTACGCTTTGCTCCACCTGCACTGCACCCGCATGCCAAGCCTCGCGCCAGCATCGAGATCAAACAACCGTCAGGGGAACCTAAAAATATAAGGAATACACCACAAAAAAGGGACGCAACCGAAAAGCTGCACCTTCTCTTGTTTCCTACGCGGGTACTAACCCGATCAGGTTCAACGGGATCCGGCTTGCGCCAATCTCAGCTCCAAAGAGCACCCCGACAAGATGAGCAACCATCTAAGCAGAGTTCCTGCCGGGCTGCAAGCAGGCGACCTCATGCCACTCCAGGGTCACAACATGAATGCTTGACCGCAACAGGTGCAGACCTTAGCCTTGGCCCATTGTTAAACTCGGTTGGAAAGGATACACAGATGCGCCCTCTTTACAGTCTGCTGCTTGCTGGCTTGCTGGTTGCCCCGGTTCAGGCCGCACCCGCTGACCATCATCCTTCCGGGTTGCTTGATGTTTACCGTCTGGCAGTGACCAATAATGCCGAACTGGCCGCAGCCCACGCCGCCTATCAGGCACGCAGCGAAAATGTACCCCAGGCCCGCGCCGAGCTGCTACCGCAACTGGGACTGGGGGCCAGCAACAACAGTAGCCGCACCACAGTAGATACCCGCGAACTGGGCGAGCAAACCAGCAAACGCCACACTTACAGTTATCAGGCCAGCCTGAGCCAGCCGCTGTTCCGGCTGGACCGCTGGTATCAATTGAAAACCGCACAAGCCGACAGCGAACAAGCCGCACTGGAACTGTCCGCCACCGAACAGGCGCTGATCCTGCAAAGCGCAGAGGTGTATTTCGCCATCCTGCGCAGCCAGGATAGCCTGGCCGCCAGTCAAGCAGAAGAACAGGCGTTCCAGCGCCAGTACGAGCTGGCCAGAGAGCGTTTCAATGTGGGCCTGTCGGACAAGACCGATGTGCTCCAGGCCCAGGCCGCCTACGACACGGCCCGCGCCAACCGGATGCAGGCCGAGCAACAGGTTGCCGACGCCTTTCAGGCACTGGAAACCCTGACCGATCACCAACTGCACGCCGTGCAGGGGATACGCCACGAGTTGCCTGTGCAGCCACCCCGGCCCAATGACGCCGGCGCATGGGTAGATCGTGCATTGGCCGACAATCTGCAGCTGCGTGCCATGGATCTTGCACTGGAAGCCGCACAACAGGACTTGCGCACCCGCAAGGCGGGCCACGCACCCACCCTCGATGCCATCGCCCAGTATCAGAAAGGCGACAACGACAGCCTGGGGTTTGCCAACCGCGGCATGCAGGGCAGCCCAACCTATAACCATCATGCCGAGCAAGCGGTTATCGGCTTGCAGTTGAATATTCCGCTGTACACTGGTGGCGCTACTTCATCGCGGGTGCGTCAGGGTGTACATCAGCTACATAATGCCGAATACAGCAAAGAAGGCCTGCGTCGCCAAACAGTGCAAAACGCCCGCAACCTGCATCGTGCCGTAAATACCGATGTTGAGCAGGTACAGGCGCGTAAACAAAGCATCGTCTCCAGCCAGAGCGCCGTAGAGGCGACACAAATCGGCTATGAAGTAGGCACCCGCACCATTGTTGACGTGCTGGATGCTCAGCGCCAGCTGTATGCAGCGGTGCGCAACTATAACAACGCCCGCTACGACTATATTTTGAATCACCTGCGCTTGCAGCAAACAGCCGGCAGCCTCAGCCCCGACAGCCTGAAGGCGCTGAATGAATACCTGTATCCCGATTACGATCCCAAGCGCGACTTCCTGCCGCCCGACCTGGAACAGGCTGCTGCCGAGAATCTGCGCAGATGACAAAAAGCAGGTATGGCAGTGAGTCAATATGAAACGGCCCACACTCAACCTTCTATAAGAGCCGCTTTGTCTCGCAGTGCTCTGGCCTGGTCAGGGCGCTCCGTCAGGCTGACGCTGGCTCGTGTCACTGTCGTGCCACAAACCGCTAATGCCTGACTTCTGCCCTGACCAGGCCCGAACCTGCCTTGTGCAGATGGCAGGCGCAGAAAACTGAATCATTGTGCCCCGTTCTCAGTATCTGTTTTCGCTCAAGCCTCTGCACGAGCCGCTTTGGCGGCGAAAGGAGTTCATACAGCCACAGAGTTTTTAGTGCATGGTGGCTTGCCTCTGAAAAAAGCATTCAGCAGGGAGGTTGCGAGTCTGCGCCTTTATTACCGAGCAGGGCTGGCAAGACCGGAGTAAAGCCTTGTCGGCATGGACGCCGCAAGCGGCCGTGACGACACCAGCTTTACGCAGCGTCTTGCCAGCACTGCCCACACCATTCAGACAAAACTATTGTGCCCACCTGTCCAGCCTGCACCAAAAGACAGAATCCCCGTACAGAAGACAGTCAAAACCAACAAACCAAAAATGAAGCGGCTTACTCCATCTCGGCAACCGCCTGCTCCATGATCTCCATCAGGGCACGGATTTTCGCGTGCTTGGTTTTCATCGAGGCCGGATTTACCACCAGCCTTGAACTGATATGGGCAATCAGCTCCTGCGGTTCCAGCCCGTTGGCTCGCAGCGTATTGCCGGTATCCACCACGTCGATGATCTTGTCGGCCAGACCAACCAGAGGTGCCAGCTCCATTGAGCCATACAGCTTGATCACCTCGACCTGGCGGCCCTGCTCGGCGTAATAACGCTTGGCCACATTGACGAACTTGGTCGCCACACGCAGGCGCCCTGCCGGTTCGGGCACGCCGGCGGGACCGGCGGTCATCAGCTTGCACCTGGCAATCTTCAGGTCCAGCGGTTCGTACAGGCTCTGGCTGCCGTACTCCATCAGTACGTCCTTGCCCGCCACACCAATATCGGCAGCTCCCTGTTCAACATAGGTCGGTACATCGGTCGCACGTACGATCAGCAACCGCACGTCTTCACGGGTCGTTGGTATGATCAGCTTGCGGCTCTTGTCCGGATTTTCTGCCGGTACGATACCGGCCCGCTCCAGTAATGGCAGGGTGTCATCCAGGATGCGGCCCTTGGATAATGCGATGGTCAGCATGATTTCTAGCCCGGTATGCGGCGAATCTTGGCACCCAGAAGCTGTAGCTTCTCTTCAATGCACTCATAGCCGCGGTCAATGTGGTAAATACGATCAATCAGGGTGTCGCCACGTGCCATCAGGGCAGCCAGCACCAGACTGGCCGATGCGCGCAGGTCGGTCGCCATCACTGGCGCTGCTTTCAGCTCCTCAATCCCGGTGACGATGGCCGTATTGCCTTCAATCTGGATCTGCGCGCCCATGCGCTGCATTTCCTGCACGTGCATGAAACGGTTTTCAAAGATGGTTTCAACGATGGTGCCCGTACCTTCGGCCACGGCATTCATGGCGATGAACTGTGCTTGCATGTCGGTGGGGAAAGCGGGGTAAGGTGCAGTCTTCAGATTGACCGCCTTCGGGCGCTTGCCATGCATGTCAAGGCTGATCCAGTCCCGGCCGCACTCAATTTCGGCACCTGCCTCTTGCAGCTTGGCCAGCACCGCTTCCAGCACGGTCGGATCAGTGTCCTTGACCTTGATCTGACCACCGGTCATTGCTGCCGCCACCAAATAAGTACCCGTTTCAATCCGGTCCGGCATCACATGGTAGCGGGTACCACTCAGGCGCTCGACACCCTCAACGGTAATGGTATCAGTGCCTGCACCACTGATCTTGGCCCCCATGGCGTTCAGGCAGTTGGCCAGATCCACCACTTCCGGCTCGCGGGCAGCATTTTCCAGTACGCTGGTACCCTTGGCCAGCACAGCGGCCATCAGGATGTTTTCGGTACCGGTCACGCTCACCGTATCAAAAAAGAAGCGCCCGCCGCGCAGGCCATCTTCTGGCGCACGGGCCTTGATGTAACCATTTTCCACAGTGATATTGGCGCCCAGCGCTTCCAGCCCCCGGATATGCAAGTCTACCGGCCGTGAACCAATGGCACAGCCACCCGGCAACGCCACTTCAGCCTTGCCAAAGCGGGCGACAAGCGGCCCCAGCACCAGAATGGAGGCACGCATAGTTTTAACCAGCTCATAGGGTGCCACTAGGCTCTGGATGGTAGTCGGGTCGATTTCCACATTGAGTTTTTCATCGACAATCGGCTGCACGCCCATGCGGCCAAACAGCTCCAGCATGGTGGTGATGTCATGCAAGTGTGGCAGGTTACACACCGTAACCGGCTCACTGGCCAGCAAAGTCGCAGCAAGAATCGGCAAAGCAGAGTTCTTGGCACCGGAAATGCGTATTTCGCCCTTAAGGCGGTTGCCGCCAGTAATTATCAGTTTATCCATCGTCTTCTCTTGGGTCAGCCGCGCTCGGCCTGCCATTGTTCCTGGCTATAAAATTTCATGGTAACGGCATGGATGCTGCCATCGGCAATCAGCGGATTAAGCACCGCATAAATGGCTTGCTGGCGTTTGACCGGACCCAATGCTGCCAACTCATCGCTGACGACATTCAGCTGAAAATTGCAGCCTTCGCCCAGCGCTTCCACGCTGACACCGGCAATGGCCTCTTCAATCATGGTTTTAACGTCACTTGCCTGCATGAATTTCTTACCTCTTGTCTTGAGTGTGTTGTGCCGGCTGAAGCACTTCAGCCAGCTCGCATACATGAGCCATCTGCCGCATATCTTTGGGTAGCGGTGCCACCGAGTATTGTTTGCCCAGTGCCTGTGCATCACGCATGATCGCCAGTATCAGCGCCAGACCAGCACTATTGGAGCGCGTAACCGCTGAGCAGTCGATCAGGATTTGCCCCGCGGCAGCACCCTGCAGCAGCTGACCGGCCCGCACACGCAGCTGTGGCGTGCTGTCGTGGTCCAGTACACCGCCCAGTCGCAAAACGCCTGCCTGCAGCTCAACCTCCCCCACTAGACGCTCCCTGCCTTGCGGGCACGTGCAACGCTATCAACCCAGTTGTCAATCACTGCATCCAGGTTGTTGCGGTTGCGCTGCATGGCTTCGGCAAACTGGTCACGAAACAGCTTGCCCAGGTTGATACCTTCGATAATCACATTGCGCAACAGCCAGCGGCCCTCTATTTTGACCATGGTGTAGGACACCGGATGCACTGCACCGTCCTTGCCGGCCACCTCCATGCGCACTTCGGTACGCTGTTCACCTTCCGGTGCAGCAGGCGGCAAGATACGCACATCTTTGTTGTCAAACTCCAGCAAGGCATTGCCGTAGAACTGCATCAGGCTTTGTTTGAAGTTATCCTGAAAGCGCTGCATTTGTTCGGGCGTAGCCCGACGCGAATAGCGTACAGTCATCACACTGCGTGCTACACCCTCGACATCCACTGCCTCGCCAATCAGGCGGTCCATGGCGTCATAAAAGGTCTGCGGCTCCTGGCGATAAAGCTCGCGGTTGGCGTTCAGGTCGGCAAACAGCTCGCCGGTCACCCGTTCAACAGTTTCGTGGGCGGTTTGCGCCTGCAGCAAGCCGGAAAACACGGTCAATACGGCCAGCAACACAAGGCGCAGCGGCATGACCAGAAATTTTGGTTTAGTCATTGGTGTTCACCGAGTTCATCAAGAATTTGCCAATCAGTTCTTCCAGTACCAGCGAAGACTGGGTGTCGTAAATCTCGTCATTGTGGGCCAGCACATCATCCTCGCCCCCCACACTCAGGCTTATGTATTTTTCGCCCAGCAAACCGGCAGTCACAATGGAGGCGGTGGTGTCGGTGGGCAGGTTATCAACCTGCTTGTCGATGGCCAGCTCGACCCGGCCCATGAAGCTGTCATGGTCCAGGGTGATTTTTTGTACCTTGCCCACTGTGACACCGGCCATGGTGACCTTGCCACGCGTAGTCAGGCCTGCCACATTATCGAAATTGGCGTACAGGGTGTAGGTGTTATCCTGGCCACCCAGGGTCAGGCCGCTGACCCGCAGCGCCAGCAGCAGCAATGCGGCAATGCCAGCCAGGATGAACAGGCCTACAGACAGTTCCAGGGCACGAGTGCGCATCAGAAATCTCCAAACATGAGTGCTGTCAAAACAAAGTCCAGGCCCAGCACGGCCAGCGAAGCATAAACCACAGTGCGCGTTGTGGCACGGCTGATACCCTCAGAGTTGGGCACACAGTCATACCCCTGGAAGACTGCAATCCAGGTCACCACAAAAGCAAAGACCACACTCTTGATCATGCCGTTGATCACATCTTTGTGAAAATCCACCGAGGCAATCATGTTGCCCCAGTAAGAACCTTCGTAAACACCCAGCCAGTCCACCGCCACCATGGCCCCCCCCCAAATACCCACCACGGTAAAAATGGCCGACAGCAACGGCATGGAAATGAAACCGGCCCACAGCCGCGGGGCAATAATGTACTTGAGCGGGTCCACACCGATCATTTCCAGGCTGGACAGCTGCTCGGTAGACTTCATGTTGCCAATTTCGGCAGTCAGTGCCGAGCCGGCGCGTCCGGCAAACAGCAGCGCGGTAACCACCGGACCAAGCTCGCGCAGCAAGGTGAGCGCCACCATTTGGCCAACTGCCTGCTCGGAGCCGAAATCCACCAGAATGGTATACCCCTGCAGCGCCAGCACCATACCAATAAACAGCCCGGATACCACGATAATGGCCAGCGACAGCACACCTACAAAGTACAGCTGGCGCACCAGCAGATGCCAGCCAGTTCCGGCACCACGGCGGCCAAACAGCACATGCATCAGGGTGATGCCAGAGCGCCCCATGGCGCCAATCACATCAATGCCGGCCCGCCCCAACAGCTGCAGCCGCTCCAGCGCGGAATGCTTAGCCATGGTTACCTCCCAGCAAGTCAGTGCGGTAATCCGGTGCATTAAAATGAAAAGGCACCGGACCATCCGGACTGCCCTGCATGAATTGCAGAATGCGCGGGTCACCCGAGTTCATCAGCTCTTCGGGCGAACCCTGCCCCAGCACCTGGCGGTCGCCCACCACATAAAGATAGTCGGCGATGCTGGCGGTCTCAGCCAGGTCATGCGACACCACAATACTGGTAATTCCCAGTGCATCATTGAGCAGGCGGATCAGCCGTACCAGCACACCCTTGGCGATTGGATCCTGACCGACAAAGGGCTCGTCATACAGCAAAATGTCAGGATCCAGCGCAATCGCACGGGCCAGGGCCACACGGCGCTTCATGCCTCCGGACAGCTCATCCGGCATCAGGTCGATGGCACCGCGCAAACCCACAGCCTGTAGTTTCATCAGCACGATATCGCGGATCAGCTCGTCAGTAAGCTGTGTATGCACGCGCAGCGGGAAGGCGACATTCTCGAAAACATTCATGTCAGTGAACAGTGCACCGCTCTGGAACAGCACACCAAACTGCTTGCGGGCCTCAAACAGCCGCCCGCGTGACAGCGCATGCAAATTTTGCCCATTAACCAGCAGCTCGCCCTTGTGGGGTTTGAGCTGAGCGGCAATCAAGCGCAGCAGGGTAGTCTTGCCACACCCGGACGGCCCCATGATACCTGTTACCTGTCCGCGCGGAATACGCAGGTCGATTCCTTCGAAGATGGCACGTGTACCCCGCCTGAAAGTGACGCCCCTCAGTTCAACGGCGCTATCGGTATCTGTAGTCATGTGCTGCCTGGTTCCCCCAGCACACCGGCACCTGCCGATGTGCGTAAAAGGATGAATGGTACCACTGTGCCCAATACAGCTAAAGTCTTGCCGGCAAATAGCGTTCTGCCCGCCTTCATCGCACCCCGTCCCGGCACGGAACCAAACGACACTATAAGCGGACAGAGGTTTTAGCATATAATCCTGTTTTTGTTCTCTAAACCTGCATGAGCACGATGAGCCAAATTCCTGCCAGCCGCCTTATCGAATCGGCACAGCGCACCATCAAGCTGGAACAGGCCGCCATTGCCGACCTGTCTGCGCGTATTGACGACGGCTTTGTTCACGCCTGCCAGCTGATACTGGACTGCCCCGGCCGTGTTGTCGTGGTTGGCATGGGCAAGTCCGGCCATGTTGCCCGCAAGATTGCTGCAACCCTGGCCAGCACGGGCACGCCGGCCTTCTTCGTTCACCCCGCCGAGGCCAGCCATGGCGACATGGGCATGATTACTGCCAGCGATGTCGTTCTGGCCCTGTCCAACTCGGGCACCACCAGCGAAATCGTTACCCTGCTGCCGCTGATCAAGCGCCTGGGCATCCCTTTGGTGAGTATGACCGGCAACCCGCAATCGATACTGGCCCAAAGTGCCAGCGTCAACCTGGATGCCGGCGTAGAAAAAGAAGCCTGCCCGCTCAACCTGGCTCCCACATCCTCCACCACCGTCAGCCTGGTGCTGGGCGATGCACTGGCCCTGGCCCTGCTGGAAGCCCGCGGTTTCACCCCGGAGGACTTCGCCTTTTCTCACCCTGGCGGTGCGCTGGGCCGCCGTTTACTGCTTAAGGTTGAGCACGTGATGCACAGCGACAACGAACTGCCGGCCGTCAGCCGAGGTGCACCGCTGCGCGAAGCACTGCTGGAAATGACCCGTAAAAGCCTGGGCATGACCCTGATCCTTGACGACTGTGGCAGCCTGGCAGGCATTTTTACCGACGGTGACCTGCGCCGCGCACTGGATCGCGGCCTGGACGCCCGCAACGCCATCATCGACGATGTCATGACCGTGGGTGGCAAAACCGCACGTCCCGACATGCTGGCCGCCGAAGCACTGAAAATCATGCAGGACTTCAAGATCAACTCACTGCCAGTAGTCAACGACCAACAACAGGCAATTGGTGCCCTCAACATGCACGACCTGCTGCGTGCCGGAGTAATGTGATGCTGGACGTCAACAATATCAACCTGCTGGAACGGGCACGCAAGGTACGCCTGGTGGTCTTTGACGTCGACGGCGTACTGACTGACGGCCGCCTCAACTTCCTGCCCGACGGCACCGAATTCAAGAGCTTCAGCACCCTGGACGGCCAGGGCATCAAAATGCTGATGAACCATGGCATCCAGACTGCCATCATTACCGGGCGCACCTCCGAGGTGGTAAAAAACCGCGCCGCCAATTTAAGCATCCCCACCCTGATCCAGGGCCGCGAAGACAAGCGCACCGCACTGGACGAAGTGCTGGCAGCGTTACAGCTGGGGTATGACGATGTCGCCTACCTCGGAGACGACCTGCCCGATTTGCCAGCCATCCGCTGTGTCGGTCTGGGTGTCGCTGTGGCCAACGCCAACAGTTTTGTACGCCTGCATGCCGATGCTGTCACCAGCCTGCGCGGCGGTGAAGGCGCAGCCCGTGAATTATGCGAGTTCATCCTGCATGCCCAGGGCATGCTGGATGCGGCCCGTCAGGCCTATCTGTAGGTTGCACCCATGATCAAACCAGTCCGCAACTGGCTCATCCTGTTCCCGGCGGCCGCACTGGTTGCAGCGCTGGGTTACTGGAACCTCGACTCCGACAGTGCGGCCCGGGCAACCCGCGGCGGCAGCGGCCCGGTCACCATTGATTTTTACATGACCAACAGCCATACCACACAGCTGAACGATGCGGGCCAGCTGCACTACGAGTTTTCCGCCAGCCGGGTTGACCACATACAGGAAACCGATATCAGCCTGATGACGCTGCCCGACCTGCACTTGCATCGCGGAACTGAACACCCCTGGCTTATCAGTGGCCTGCGCGGCGAAGCCGGGCCCGATGGCAACGAGATCCAGCTGTTCGAACAAGTTCGCGTCAATCGCACTGACGCCCGTGGCCGGCCATTTTTACTTGCAACCGAACATCTGACCTACCTGCCTGATACCGATCACGCTTTTACCGACCTACCCGTACAAATCGACAGCGCCCAGGGCGTAACCACTGCCAATGGCATGGATGCCTACCTGAAACAGGGAACCGTACACCTGCGCTCTACCGTCAGAGGACGTTATGAAACCGAATAACCTATCCGCCCTTCTGCTTGCCGGCTGCTGCCTGTTGCCGGCCATGGCCAGTGCCCTGCCCTCGGACAGCGAGCAGCCCATCCACATTCAGGCCGATACTGCCGACCTGGACGATAAAAAAGGCACCGCCATCTACCGTGGCGATGTGGTGATTACCCAGGGCACCCTGAAGATTACCGGCCACACCGTCACCCTGGTCCAGGGCAAGAATGGCGATGTGGAATACTTCAAGTCTGTCGGCAACCAGGCTTACTATGAGCAAATCCCCAACGAGGGTGATGACCTGCTCAAGGCCTGGGGTAATACCATCGAATACTTCATGCCCAAAGATACCATCGTCATCACTGACCAGGCCAAGGTCAGTCAAAGCGGCAACACAACACGCGGCGAGAAAATCACGTACAACATCAAGCAGGAACAGGTCAATGTCGGCCGCGCCCAGCCCGGCAGCGTCAGTCAGCCCGAGCCCCGGGTACACATGGTGATCCAGCCCAAGAAAAAAAGCGGAACTGAACACGAATGAGCACCCTGATCGCAGAAAACCTGGCCAAATCCTACAAAGGACGCCAGGTGGTCAAAGATGTCTGCCTAAGCATTGGGAGTGGCCAGGTGGTGGGTCTGCTCGGCCCCAACGGAGCTGGCAAGACCACCTGTTTCTACATGATTGTCGGCCTGGTACGTGCCGATCATGGCCGCATCAGTATCGACGGCCAAGACATCAGCCATATTGCCATGCATGGCCGCGCCGCTGCCGGACTCGGTTACCTGCCACAGGAAGCCTCGATTTTTCGCAAGCTGAGTGTGCGCGACAACATCATGGCCATCCTCCAGCTGCGCAAGGATCTCGACAAGGCTCAACGCGATGATCAGCTGGAAAGCCTGCTGCAGGAATTTCACATCACCCATATCCGCAACAGCACGGGCATGAGCCTGTCCGGCGGTGAGCGTCGCCGTGTAGAAATCGCCCGCGCGCTGGCCACCAACCCGAAGTTCATCCTGCTTGACGAGCCCTTTGCCGGTGTTGACCCCATCTCCGTTGGCGACATCAAGCAAATCATCCAGCACCTGAGCAGCAAAGGAATTGGCGTACTCATCACCGACCACAACGTACGCGAAACCCTCGACATCTGCCAGACCGCCTACATCGTCAACGAAGGCACCATCATCGCCTCCGGTACACCACAGGAAGTCATGGATAACCGCACCGTACGCAAAGTCTACCTGGGACAGGACTTCAGGCTTTAAGGCATTCCCTCGCACCGTCCTCCTTGCAGCTGCCCTGGCAGGTGACCACTGCACCATACAGCCAACCGCATCACCTCACCAAAACCTGCCAGGCCGCACATCAAATTTGTCAAGACTGGTCAAACAGGATAATTTCAGGCATATATCTTGCTTGGGTCGCCGGTTTTTCCGGTGACATACCCTGACCTGGAGATTGCCTGTATCCATGAAAGCCTCGCTCGTCCTCAAAATGGGCCAGCAGCTGACGATGACCCCGCAGCTGCAACAAGCCATCCGTCTGCTGCAAATGTCCACCCTCGACTTGCAGGACGAAATCCGCGAAGCCCTGGAGTCCAACCCGATGCTGGAACGCCAGGAAGATGCCGAAGCGGACGGTCATGCCAGCGAGGCAGACCCGCTGGCCGAAGCAGCAGAAAACCACGAAACCAGCGAAAAAAAACCCGAACCTCAAGAACCGCCGACGCCTGAGCATGCTGACAGCAGCGAAAACACCACCGACCTGGAGCGCATCCCCGACGAGCTGGCTGTAGATACTTCGTGGGAAGATATTTACCAGACCAGCGCCAGCAACCTGCCAGTCGCCGACAGCGAAGACTGGGACTTCACAGCCACGACAGCCAGCGGCACCAGCCTGCAGGACCATCTGTTCTGGCAGCTCAACCTGTCCAGCCTCGACGAACGCCAGGAATACCTGGCCACCGCACTGATAGACAGCATAAACAACGATGGCTACCTGGAAAGCAGCCTGGAAGAGCTGCTGGCTGGACTGGACCCCGCCTTCAGCTTCAGACTCACCGAGCTGGAAGACATGCTCGCGCACATCCAGCAGTTCGACCCGACCGGCGTCGGGGCCCGCGACCTGCGCGAATGCCTGCTGTTGCAGCTGGCCCATCTGGACAAGCATACCGACTGGCTGGCCGAGGCACGCCTGCTGTGTGACAAGCACCTGGAGCTGCTCGGCAACCGTGAATACAACCGCCTTATGCGCCTGATGCGCCTCAGCGAAGATGAGTTGCGTGCAGTGGTTCAGCTGATCCAGAGCCTGGATCCGCGCCCCGGCTCACATATTGAAGAAACCGCCGCCGAGTACATAGTTCCTGACGTAATCGTACGCAAAGACAAAGACCGCTGGGTAGTCGAGCTCAACCCCGAAGTCGCGCCCCGTTTGCGTGTCAATTCGCTCTATGCCAGTTACGTCCGGCGTGCCGACAACAGCACAGACAACACGTTCATGCGCAACCAGCTGCAAGAAGCACGCTGGTTCATTCGCAGCCTGCACAGCCGCAACGAAACCTTGCTCAAGGTATCCACAGAAATCCTGACCCGCCAGCTGGCGTTTTTCGAACACGGCCCGGTAGCCATGAAGCCCATGGTACTGGCCGACATTGCCGAAGCCATCGAAATGCACGAATCAACCATCTCGCGTGCCACCACACAAAAGTACATGCACACTCCCCGTGGCATTTTCGAGCTGAAGTACTTTTTTTCCAGCCATGTCGGCACCGACCAGGGTGGCGAATGCTCCTCCACCGCCATCCGCGCCATGATCGAACAGCTGGTAGCAGCAGAAAACCCGCAAAAGCCGCTCAGTGACAGCAAAATCGCCGCACTGCTGGCCGACCAGGGCATCAAGGTCGCACGACGCACCATTGCAAAATATCGCGAGGCGCTTAACATCCCCTCATCCACCGAGCGCAAACAGCTTTTTTGACTTCTGGCAGGCTGCACCTGGCAGATAACAGCGCAAGCATGGCAAGGCCGTGGCACCACATAATAAGCACCAACCGCACAATGCATTTTTTACATCCAGCAACACTGTACTTCCACCAGCCCCAAAGACCTGCCGGACATGAAGTATCCCGGGCCGGCCATACACCGAATAACACCACTGCAAAACCGATGCGCTTTAAAACACTCCCCCATTTAAAATTATTTGCAGTACACTAACCGCAGATATACCCACCACCGAAGGAGAGCATTATGCAAATCACCATTACCGGTCATCAGCTGGAAATTACAGAAGCGCTACGCGACTACGTAAACAACAAGTTCAGCCGCCTGGAGCGTCACTTTGACAAGATCACCAGCATCCGCGTAACCATGGGTGTAGAAAAAATCAAACAAATTGTGGATGCCACCATTCTGATTGCCGGTGGCGATGTGGTCGCCCAGGCCGAGCACGAAGACATGTATGCCGCCATCGACCTGTTGGTGGACAAGCTCGACCGCCAGCTGCTGAAACACAAGGAAAAGCAGCTGGGTCGCCAAAAAGGTGCAATTGAGCGTTAATCAATGATGCGCCTCGAAAACATCCTGTCCCCGGCACGTTCCCGCATGAACGTGCCAGGCGGCAGCAAGAAAAGGGTGCTGGAGTTCATCGCCGCGCTGTTTGCCGCAGACCAGCCCGACATCAACTCCGATCTACTGTTTGACAGCCTGATCGCCCGCGAAAAGCTGGGCTCCACCGGTTTTGGCAACGGTATCGCCATACCCCACTGTCGCCTGGCTGGCTGCACCACCCCGATGGGGGCTATTTTGCATCTGGACAGCCCGGTGGACTTCAATGCCATTGACGGGGCCCCGGTCGACTTGCTGTTTGTATTGCTGGTGCCAGAAACTGCCACCGAGCAACACCTGGCCCTGCTGCGACAGATCGCCGCCCTGTTTGACAACGACACCTTGCGCGAACGTCTGCGCAACGCTCCGGACAACCAGGCCCTGTACCAGACAGCGCTGGCAGCCGCACCCACAGTGGAGATTGCCTGAGCATGCGCCTGGTCATCGTTAGCGGCCGTTCCGGCTCTGGGAAAAGCACCGCCCTGGCCGTGCTGGAAGACAACAACTTTTACTGCATCGACAACCTGCCGGCATCACTGCTGCCAGAGCTTGTCAACCGCACTTTGCTGACCGCCGAGCAGGCCCCGGCCCGGCTGGCCGTATCCATCGACGCCCGCAACCAGCCACAACACCTGGAGCAGGTGCCCGGCCTGCTGGCCAGTCTCAAAGAAAAAAACATCCCGTTCGAAATCCTTTATCTGGATGCCGATGATGCAACCCTGCTCAAGCGTTTCTCGGAAACGCGCCGTCGCCACCCCTTGACCGATCATGAGCGCTCGCTGTCCGAGGCCCTTGCTTACGAGCGCGAGCTGCTGCAGCAACTGGCTGACGCAGCTGACATTACCATCGACACGACCCAGCTAAACCTCTACCAGCTGGGCGACCTGATCAAACTGCGGTTGCTGGACAAGCCCGCCTCGGGCACTGCTTTTCTTCTTAAGTCTTTCGGTTTCAAACGGGGCCTGCCCATTGAGGCAGACTTCGTTCTTGACGTGCGCAACCTGCCCAACCCTTACTGGCAGCCCGAGTTGCGCGCATACAGCGGATTCCAGCAACCGGTCATCGATTACCTGGACCAGCAAGAAGAAGTTCAGGAAATGTTCGCCGATATTCTGCACTATCTGCAAAAATGGCTGCCGCGAGTCGGCGCCAGCAACCGTGCCTATGTCACCATTGCCATTGGCTGCACCGGCGGACAACACCGATCAGTCTATATGGTGGAACGTCTGGCAGCGAACTTGCGCCAGAGCATGGACAATATCCAGGTACGCCACCGCGATGCCAAAGCTTTCCAGCCCGGCCATGAATCGTCATAGCTGCACACTGCTGATTACCAACAAGCGCGGCCTGCATGCCCGCGCCTCGGCCAACTTTGCCAGTCTGGCCGCCAGCTTTCCCTGCGATATCCGCCTTGGACACTCACCCGGCAAGCTGTGCAATGCCAAAAACATTCTCGAAGTCATGATGCTTGCCGCCAGCCCTGGTACCGAGCTGCACTTGCAAGCTGAGGGCGAACGGGCGGCCGAAGCCATTACCGCCTTGCAGCGACTGGTCAACGCCCGCTTCCATGAGGACCAGAGCTTCCCGGCAACGCCCTGATGCATTCGGGACCATCAACTTGCGGATCATTCACCAGAGTCGACACCTTGCGCTCCTGTAGCGGCTGTGCCGGCAATGCCAGCAGATTCAGCACTTCCTCATAGGTGGTGGCCGGGTCAAGCCAGGCATCCAGATCTGCTGCGGCAATCAGCACCGGCCGCCGCAAATAGGCAGCGGCACGTGTGAGCATGGCCAACCCCTGATATTCACGCCCGAATACCGGATACGGCTCCCACAGTGCGGCCATGTAAAAAAGCTTTTCCGGCCGACTCAACCAATAGGGCTGTTTGCGCGTCCCTGCCGTGCCACGCCACTCAAAAAAACCGTTGGCCGGCAGCACAGCTCGACGACAGCCCAGTGCTTCGGAAAAAAACTCCTGCCCACCCACGGTCTCGCTACGCGCATGCTCCACCACATGGCTCAGGTTCTTCGACCAGCGCGGCGTAAAACCCCATAACGCTTGCTGCCACTGCCTCGCCCCATCCGCTTTGCGCAGCATCCACACCGGCTGGCGCGGTGCAATATTCCAGCGCGCTACGAAACCTGCCGGCAACTGCGGCAACTGCGGCTGCAGTGGCGCCGGCACATGGTAAAAACTGTAACGGCCACTCATAAACACACTTCCTTCCGGACCCCGGCAGACCGGAGCTGGCCAGTCCGCCCACATACAGCCTGTGCAGCACAAACACAGCCATGCTTCACACCGGCAAGCACACTGCCCCGCAGACAACAATCGGCGTATAATAGCGCATTAATTCTTGCAGGCTGTCCGACACAGCCATGAAACAGAGAGACCCATGGGTTCATTTGACAATATCCGTCCCTATAACGATGACGAAGTGGTGGCAGTGCTGCAGCGGCTAAGCACAGATCCTGACTTTCTCAATGTCATTCTACGCTATCGTTACCCGGCCCTGGCCAACAGCCTGGGCTGGCTGCTGCGCCCACTGGTTGCCTGGCGCCTGCGCAAAGAAATTGCCGGCATCAGCAATATTGCCGACCTGCAGGCCCGGGTTGCCCCCTACGTCGAGCACTCGGTGAGAAAAGCTACCGACGGCATCAGCTTTACCGGCATCGACAATCTCGATCCGGATGGCGTACACCTGTACCTGGCCAACCACCGCGATATAGTAATGGACCCGGCCTATGTGAACTACGCCCTGTACCAGGCCGGCTTTGCCACACCGCGCCTGGCCATCGGTGACAACTTGCTGCAAAAACCCTTCATCAGTGACCTGATGCGTCTGAACAAAAGCTTCATCGTGCCCCGCTCGGTTACCGGACGACGGGAAAAGCTTGAAGCCTTTCAGCAGCTGTCCAGCTACATCAACCACTCCATGTTAAATGAGCACAGCTCTGTCTGGATAGCCCAGGCCGAAGGCCGGGCCAAGGACGGTGACGACCGTACCGATAGCGCCATCCTGAAAATGCTACACATGTCGCAACGCCAGCTCGACTTCGTTCCCGCCATTGCCCGGCTCAACCTGACGCCAGTTGCCATCAGTTACGAATATGACCCTTGTGATCTGGACAAGGCACGAGAACTCTACATTCTCGCCACAACCGGCAGCTACGAAAAGCAGCCGGGCGAAGATGACGCCAGCATTGCCAAAGGCATCACGGGTTACAAAGGACGGGTGCACGTGCACTTTGACGCACCACTGACCAGCGGCTTTGCCGACGCCCGCGAACTGGCCAATCGCGTCGACCACCTGATCTGGCAGGATTACCGCCTGTTTCCCGTCAACTATCTGGCCTGGCATCAATGGAACAAACGCGATACCAGCCTGTCAGTACCCGCAGTTGAAGATGTCTTCAGCACGGCCGAGGTGGAAAGTGCCCGTACTTTCTGGCTGCAGCGCTTGCAGCAATGCCCGGCGGAACACCAGCCCTACCTGGTCATGCAATACGCCAACCCGCTGCAAAATCAATACCGCAGCCTGGCAGCCCTTTAAAAACTATTCGCAGGTTTATCATGTCCTGGTTACAAATCCGCCTTGCCGTTACCCCTGAAAACGCCGCCCGCCACGAGGACCTGCTGCTGGCCATGGGTGCCGTTTCCGTCACCTTCATGGATGCCGAAGACCAGCCCATCTATGAGCCGGAACTAGGAACCACTCCCCTGTGGAGCAAAACCCATCTGCTCGGGCTGTTTGACAGCGGCCTGGATGCATCCGCACTGGAACAGGCCCTAAAGCAGGCCTTTGCCGACGAGCTGCCGCAATACAGTGTCGAAGAGCTGCCCGAGCAGGACTGGGAGCGCAGCTGGATGGACGACTTCAAGCCGATGCGTTTTGGCCGCCGTTTGTGGATCGTGCCCAGCTGGCACAGCACGCCCGAACCTGACGCCGTCAACATGCTGCTCGATCCCGGACTGGCCTTTGGCACCGGCACCCACCCAACCACGGCCCTATGCCTGGAGTGGCTGGACGGACACCAGCTGGACGGCCTTGATGTGCTGGATTTTGGCTGTGGCTCCGGCATTCTGGCCATCGCGGCCCTTCTGCTGGGAGCCCGCCATGCCACCTGTACCGATATCGACCCACAGGCACTGGAAGCTACCGCAGCCAATGCCGGCCGCAACGCCATCGAGCCCGGCCGCTACAGCCTGTACCTGCCAGAAGCCATGCCAGGGCAACATCACGACCTGGTGTTGGCCAACATTCTTGCCGGACCTCTGGTCGAGCTGGCTCCCCAACTGGCCGCACAGTGCCGCCCGGGTGGACACCTGGTGCTGTCCGGCATTCTTGCCGAGCAGGCCGACCAAGTACGCGAGGCCTATGCTGATCACTTCAAACTGGACCCTGTCCGCACGCTGGACGGCTGGGTCCTTATGAGCGGTATCCGTCAATAGCCTGCCATGAGCAAGACATTTCTGACCCGGTGTCCACACTGCAGCACCCGCTTTCGCGTTAACAGCCAGCAACTGTTTGCCGCCCAGGGCGCCGTGCGCTGCGGCTCGTGCATGCAGGTATTTAATGCGCGCCTGTTTCTGGAGCAGGACAGCAGTCAGCAAGCCGAACCTGACACACTTGACTCGCTTAAAATTCATGATGACATGGATATCGACCTGGACAGCCCCGACTTCGAACAGGAGCTGGCCCGGCTTGCCCGCCAGGAAGCTGAAGAACACAGCGAACCGGTCTGGAGCTCTCCATCCGCCTGCGATGAGGGCCAGGAAAAAGCCCACAGCCACAAAGAGGCTGACGCACCACCCATACAGCCACTAGGCTACGCAGCTATAGCTGACCTTCCGCCCAATCCGGACGAGTCTGATTCAAACGAACATGAAGACAATGAAAGCGAACTGCCAGTTTTTCCGCACGAAACGCAAAGCCCGGCACTCACAGCCATAGACGATGCAGACGACGACCACTCTGTGCCGCCGGCCTCTGGCCGGCGTTACGAGCCTGTGATCAGCGCTGACGATTTTGACGCCATTGATGACGGCCCCCTGATGCTGGAATGGAAACCCGCCAAACACAACCGTCTTGCCTGGGTCTGGGCTTTGCTCTGCCTGCTGGCAGCATCCGGCCTTGTCCTGCAATACAGCCTCTACAACCTGGAGCAACTGGCTCGCCAGCCAGCAGTCCGGCCCTGGCTGCACGGGGTCTGCAACCTGCTCGGCTGCAAGGTGCCTGAGCAGGTGGATGTCAGCCTGATCACCAGCAGCAATCTTGTGGTACGTCCGCACGCGGAGTTTGCCCAGGCCCTGAGCGTGGACGCCATCATTTACAACCGCGCCAGCTTTGCCCAGCCGTTTCCTTTGTTGCAGCTAAACTTCATGGATGACAACCAGCAAGTACTGGCCAGCCGCAACTTCAGGCCGGACGAATACCTCGGGGGTGAACTGGCCGGACGCAGCAGCATGCCAGCCCAAACACCGATCCGTATCGCACTGGATGTTCTGGTGCCCGATGTCCAGGCCTCCCGCTATAACCTCAGGTTCCTGCCACCCGGATAAGGCGCCTGTCACGCTGCAGGCAACCTGCATCCCTGCAACTACCTCACCAGCAACACATCACAGGGCGGGTTTTCCAGAAAATACTGCGCCAGACTGCCCAGCAATGCATCAGCCAGCACACCACGGCCATGCTTACCCAGTGCCAGCAGCTGCGGGCGGTACGCCTCAATTGCTGCCGACAGGCAATCATGCAACTCGCCATGCAGCAGCGCCTGGCTGATTGCCGCACCCCCGGCAGGCATTTTTGCCTGCTCGTCAGCCACCAGCTGGGCAAACAGCCCGGCCTGCCACTCATGCTCATCCGTACTGCAGCCATGCACCTGCGCCTGCTCCAGTACATGCACGGCATGGATGCTGGCGTCCGCTGCCAACAAAGCGCGGGTTTTATGCAAGGCATTGCAGGCGCAGCGGGAAAAGTCCATTGGCACCAGTGCCTGCCGGTACGGCGCAAGCTGCGCGTCCACCACCAGCAAAACAGCGGCGGTACTACGCTGCAGCACCCGTTCCAGCGTGGTGCCGGAAAAATACAGGGGTGACTCCTGATGGTGGTCCCCCATCACCAGCAAGTCGACACTGCGTGCCTTTTGCTGGGCCACCATTTTTTGCACAGGCCGTCCGGTCACAATCACCAGCTCGGCGCCGGCCAGCCCAAGCTGCTCCAGCTGGCCGCCAATCAGTTCACGTGCCGCCTCACGGTTATGCTCCAGCACCTGCTTTGGCAGGTGTTCTTCCTGCACATGCAACACGGTCAGCCGTGCTCCATGCTGCGCCGCCAGCAGCGCTGCCCGCTGCAAGGCCAGCCAGGCATGATCGCTCAGGTCATGCGCCACCATAATGTGCTGCATATTATTTGGCAGCCTCCAGCGCCTGACTGAGATCGGCCAGAATGTCATCAATGTGTTCGATGCCTATGGACAGACGGATCAGGTCCTGGCTGACGCCCGCCTTGATGCCTTCCTCAGGCGACAACTGCCGGTGGGTGGTACTGGCCGGGTGGCAAGCCAGCGTCTTGGCATCACCTATGTTGACCAGGCGGTAAATCATTTTCAGTGCATCAATGAAGCGCGCACCGGCTTCCTGGCCACCCTTGATGCCAAAGCTGAGAATGGCGGACGGCTTGCCACCATAGTATTTTTGCGCCAGCGCATGCTCGGGATGATCCTCCAGACCAGCATAGTTGACCCATTCCACCATGGGGTGCGCCTTGAGATACTCGGCCACTTTTTGCGCATTTTCACAATGACGCTCCATGCGCAGTGACAGGGTTTCCATGCCCTGCATGATCAGGAAGGAGTTGAACGGCGACAACGCTGCGCCCATATTGCGCAGCGGCACCACCCGGCAGCGGCCAATAAAGGCAGCCGGGCCAAAGGCCTCGGTATACACCACGCCATGGTAGGACACATCCGGCGTGTTGAGCAGCGGGAAGCGCTCTTTGTGCTCGGCCCAGGGGAACTTGCCCGAATCAACAATGGCCCCGGCAATGGTGGTGCCATGGCCGCCGATGTACTTGGTCAGGGCATGCACCACAATGTCAGCGCCATATTCGATCGGGCGACACAGTGCCGGCGAGGCTACGGTGTTGTCCACAATCAACGGCACGCCATGACGATGGGCCGCTTCGGCCAACGCCTCAATATCCACCAGCGCACTGGACGGATTGCCAATGCTTTCGCAAAACACCGCCTTGGTTTTATCATCGATCAAGGCTTCCAGGCCGGCAATGTCATCGTGATCGGCAAAGCGGACTTCAATCCCCTGGCGCGGCAGGGTATGGGCAAACAGATTGTAGGTGCCGCCATACAGCTTGGAAACCGAAACAATATTGTCACCCACCTCGGCAATTGCCTGGATGCTCATGGTAATCGCCGCCATACCGGAGGCTACAGCCAGTGCCGCCACCCCCCCTTCCAGCGCAGCGATGCGCTGCTCAAGCACATCGGTGGTCGGGTTCATGATGCGGGTATAAATGTTGCCGGGCACCTTGAGGTCAAACAGGTCGGCACCGTGCTGGGTATCATCAAAGGTGTAGGATGTGGTCTGGTAGATCGGCACCGCGGCAGAGCGGGTGGTCGGATCAGACGTGTAGCCAGCGTGAATGGCAAGGGTTTCCAGCTTCATGACAAACCTCTATGTATATCGGGGGCAAGAAATGCTGTTCAGCATGCCGCTGCCCGCCCATGCGGTCAAGCATGCTTGCTGCCAGACTCGCACTCTGGCGTCAGGAGCCTTACAATGGCTGCTTAATTTTATACCATCAGGCCAACTAAGGGTTCCATATGCAAGACCAGGGTTTGTTGCTGGTAAATCTGGGCTCGCCCCGCTCCACCGCTGTCAGTGACGTGCGTCAGTATCTTAACCAGTTCCTGATGGACCCCCACGTTATCGATCTGCCTTGGCCCTTGCGTCGTCTGCTGGTCAGCCTGATCCTGCTCAGGCGTCCAGCCGAATCTGCCGAAGCCTACAAACTGGTCTGGCAACCAGAAGGCTCGCCGCTGATCGTCATCAGCCAGCAATTGCGTGACGCCGTCCGTGAACTCTGGCCACACGGCCCGGTCGAGCTGGGCATGCGTTATGCCGAGCCATCCATCGAGTCTGCCTTGCTCAGTCTGGCTGAACAGGGTGCCAACAGCGTCCTGCTGGCTCCGCTATACCCACAGTATGCAGACAGCACAACTACGACCGCCATTCAGGAAGCCTACCGCATTATCAGCAAGCACAACCTTGCACTGAAACTGCGCATCCTGCCGGCTTTTTATAACGATGACGGCTATATTCGTGCACTGGTTGCCAGCGCACAACCGGCACTTGCAAGCAGTTTCGACCACCTGCTGCTCAGCTTCCACGGACTCCCCGAACGCCACCTGACCAAGCTGGACCCAAGCAAAAGCCACTGCCTGCAAAGCACCGACTGCTGTGCGCAGCCTCCCGCCGAAGTGCTGGCCACCTGCTATCGCGCCCAATGCATGCAAACTGCAACACTGTTTGCCGAGCAAGCCGGCCTGCAGCCGGAACAATGGTCAGTCTCTTTCCAGTCCCGCATGGGCCGGGCCAAATGGATTGAGCCCTACACCGAAGAGCGACTGAACGAGCTGGCGCGGCAGGGCGTAAAAAAACTGCTCGTCATGTCGCCAGCCTTTGTTGCAGACTGTATTGAAACCCTTGAAGAGCTGGCCATCCGCGGTCGTGAGCAGTTTATTGCCGCCGGCGGCGAAGACCTGCAGCTGATTCCCTGCCTGAATAGCCACCCAGACTGGGTCAGCGCACTGGCCCGCCTCTGCATGACTCACCGCCTGGCCTAGGCAGGCTCCCGCCAGCCTGCCTGTTTTCCTGCCACACGGGCACTGGCCGGCAACGCAGCCGGCCGCAGCGCCAGACGACAGGCGTTTCAGTCACTTTGGCAGCACAGAACTCTTGCGCTTTATTGCTGCGCGGTTATCCTAGTATCCAGTACCACTGGTTGATCAGCCCAAGCCAGGGCAGCCGAGGCTTTGGGAGCAGACACTGCTCCGGCCTACAAACACCCGGATGAGGCACATCAACACGGTATCGAAGTATCACGCGCGGGTTTGGTCAATAACACTAACCAGGCCGGCGACAAGGCACACCCCTTCATCAGCAAAACGAGGCCACACTCCCTCTTGGACAGTACGACATCGATTCACCGCTTTGCCCTGGATGGCTTTGAAGCCGCCCGTTTCGCCAATATGTGCGGCCAGTACAACGAGCACTTGCGCCTGATTGAGCGCCAGCTCGGAGTCAACATCCGCAATCGCGGCGAGCAATTCGAGCTGCTTGGCGACAAAGAAACCATCCATAAAACGGAAGCCTTCTTGCGCAACCTCTATCGTGAAGCCAAAGAACGCGAGCTAGGCCCCGACGATGTGCACCTGCTACTGCAAGAATCACGCATGCACCCTCCCCCTTCTGTACCGGCACAGGAGGCTGCCACTCGCAACGGTGTCGTATTGCGCACGCGCAAAAAGACCATCCGACCACGTGGCCGCAATCAGCAGGGCTACGTCCGCTCGATCCAGCAACACGATATCAACTTTGGTGTCGGTCCGGCTGGTACCGGCAAAACCTATCTTGCGGTAGCCTGTGCGGTGGATGCTCTGGAGCGTGGCACCATTGAGCGCATCCTGCTGGTACGTCCAGCCGTGGAAGCGGGCGAAAAGCTTGGCTTTCTGCCTGGAGACCTGAGCCAGAAAATCGACCCTTACCTGCGCCCCCTCTACGATGCCCTCTACGAAATGCTCGGGACCGACTACGTCAACCGGCTGATTGAACGTCAAGTTATTGAGGTAGCCCCGCTGGCATATATGCGTGGCCGCACCCTGAACAACAGCTTTATCATCCTGGACGAAAGCCAGAACACCACCCGCGCACAGATGAAAATGTTCCTGACGCGCATAGGTTTCGGCTCTACCGCAGTCATTACCGGCGATATTACCCAGATTGACCTGCCGCGCGGCAGCCAGTCCGGCCTCAAGCATGTCCTGCATGTGCTGCAAGATGTCAAAGGCCTGGGCTTTACCTTTTTCGACTCGACCGACGTGGTACGCCATCCACTGGTCCAGCTGATTGTCGAGGCCTACGATGCCTTCGACCTGCAACAACAGGCAGACAATCCCGATGAACCTGCAACTTGACCTGCAGCTGGCCAGCAATGCGCCCGGCCTGCCCGCTGCCACCGATTTCGAACTCTGGTGCAGGACAGCACTGAGCCAAACCCATGACGCAGCCGAACTCACCCTTCGTATCGTCGACGAAGAAGAAGGCCGCAAACTCAACCACCAATGGCGCGGCAAAGATTACGCCACCAACGTACTGTCCTTCGCTGCTGACATACCGCCCGGCATCCTCGAAATTCCTCTGCTCGGTGACCTGGTTATTTGCGCCCCGGTCGTGGCTCGCGAAGCCAGCGAGCAAGCTAAAAGCAGCAACGCCCACTGGGCTCACCTGGTTATCCACGGGTGCCTGCATTTGCTGGGGTATGATCACATCGAAGAAGAAGAAGCCAAGACAATGGAAAACCTTGAGCGCCAGCTTTTGGCCAGCCTGAACTACCCCGACCCCTATGCTGAACATGAATAGACGGAATTGCCTACATCATGAGTGACGACAATTCGAGTAACGGACATAAAACCTGGCTGGACAAACTTGCCCAAGCCTTCAATCAAGAGCCGAAAACCCGTCAAGAGCTGTTTGCCCTGTTGCGTGAAGCCAACCGCAACAACCTGCTGGACGATGATGCCCTGGGCATTGTTGAAGGCGCCATGGAAATAGACGAACTGAAAGTGCGCGACATCATGATCCCCCGCTCACAGATGATCTGCATCCAGGCCGACCAGACCCCGGAAGAGTTTCTTCCTGCTGTCATTGATGCGGCCCACTCGCGCTATCCGGTGATTGGCGAAAACACCGACGAAGTACTGGGCATTCTGCTGGCCAAAGACCTGCTCCCGCTCATTCTGCAGCGACCCGATACCTTCAATCTGCGCCAGTT
>LSQX01072325.1_pt2 | contig 34677 bp, 39 predicted proteins | sample 654561 | NCBI WGS metagenome assembly LSQX01 (sample SAMN04489861, study PRJNA283612) | anaerobic digester metagenome | isolation source: 4 biogas reactors fed with cattle manure at either 37C or 55C with and... | place: Denmark: Kongens Lyngby | collected 2014 | reverse complement strand
ACATCAGGGACAGCGACAGGGACCTCACCGTGCTGATGAGCTCCCATATGCTGTACGAGGTCAGCGACCTGTGCGACCGTGTCGCGATGATAAACCACGGGAAGCTGCTGCTGCACGACAGCCTCGATAAGGTGATGTTCAGCTCCGGCAGGAAGATAATCCTCCGGACCGTGGGCAGCATCGATGAGGCCGTGTCGAAACTGAGGGGCCTCGATAACATATCCGACGTATCCGTTCAGGGGAAGGAGATATCAGTCCATCTGGACGGTGACCGGGAGGACCAGGTCCGGCTGATGAAGGACGTCGTGGCACTGGATATAGGGATATACAGCCTGGCTCAGAGCGGGAACACGCTCGAGGACAGGTATCTGGATCTCATAAAGGAGTCGAGGTGATATGATGACAGAAGGATTCTCAGACGATTTCAGACAGGCATACGTTGTCGCTAAGAACGAATTCGTGAAGTACCTCCGGGGCAGGAAGATCGTGCTGGTGGGGCTGATACTGCTTCTGGTATGGGGCCTCATCACCGCGCTGCCCATCCTGTTCAACCAGAGCCTGACGGCCGAGGAGCATTTCTCCACATACATGTCCTTCGTCTATCTGCTGGTGGTGATAATCTCGGCCCTGTTCGCCTCCGGCGTCATATCCTCTGAATACGAGGAGCGCACGGCACTGATCGTATTCACCAGGCCCATAAAGAAATGGCCCATATTCATAGGCAAGCTGTTCTCGGCACTGATGCTCGGCATAGCGGCGATAGTGTTCTATTATCTGCTGTCCATCGTCACCGTATTCGTTTACACGCAGACGATACCCCCCAACGTCCTGCTGTCCCTGGCATTCGCGATACTCTACATATTCGCGGCGACAGGAGTGGCCATGATGTTCAGCTCCCTGGTCAAGAAGAGCGGCACGTCGGCGATCCTGACATTCTTCTTCCTGTTCCTGATAACGAACATAATATACGGGACGCTCTCCGGGTTCGAGATCGAAGCCTGGTACATGATCGATTATGTTTCTTCCCACATCTCGGACGCCACTGTAAACGGCATGAACGTGATAGAGCCCGGTTTTATCTATTTCATGGGCATCCAGATTTTTGATCAGGGGTACGATCCGCTCAAAGCGGCATGGGTTGCCGCGACATGGGGCATCGTGACCCTGGCGATATCATTCCTGGTCATGAGGCGCAGGGAGATCTGATCAGACCCTCGGGGAGTACACGGCATATGCGGAGGCATGTGCCAGTATCTTCCCTCTCATCCCCCTCATGAGATCGTTGAGGTAGAACCCCTCCTCCAGTTCCAGCGGAGCGGACAGGGCGAACACCCTGAATCTGTACTCATGCTCCCTGTCCGGGGGCGCGGGGCCGCCGTATCCGGTGGCCTCCTTCCTTGAGAGATCCCCGGAACCGTGCCAGCTGTTGACCCCCTGGACGAAGTCACCGCCCTGGATGCTGGCATTCTCATTCATGCCGTGCTCCCTGAGATTGGCGAAGCACCAGTGTATCCAGATGAACCCGCCTACGGGTACGGCATCGGGATCGTCGAAGATCCCTGCGAGGCACGCGGTGCCCGGCGGAACGTCCTCTGCCAGGAAGCCGAAGGACCTGGTCGGCATACCCTCCCTGAACTCGGAACCTTTGGAACCGAATCTGTCGTCCAGGATGCCGTTCTCAACACCGAGGATGCGAACTCTCATGAGAATATCATACACGGGGGCAGTGATAAATCTTGCCCGAGGAGCTGAAAGCCGCTTCTCAGGATGCAATGAGTGGGGTCGGGAGGGAGATTTGAACTCCCGTATGAGGATCTGCAGTCCACCACATGGCCCCTATGTTACCCCGACACTCAGATTCCACCAATCCTATGTTCCTATTTCAACTTTATCACATCCCCTCTCCCTCTGACATCAGATTTATACTTCCGGAAGCATCACGGAATATGCATTGCAAGGACGTATCCGTCAGAGAGGTCGACTTCCCGCTCACGGAGGAGAACATAGTGCGTATGTTCAGATCATGGACGGCCTACACCAGGACGGAGGACATGGTCCTGATCAACGGCAGCGAATATGCCACAGTGTGCATAGAGAAGGAGAAGGGCACGGGGCTGTTCAGACCGGTGGTGTCCTTCGAGATAATATCCCTTCCGGAGAACACCGACTATTTCGAGGATCCTTCCCTGGATGTTCTCAATGAACCGGCTATGGTAAGGATACAGGAGAGGCACCCCGGCAGAGCGGTCGTGGTGAAGGGGATGTTCGATCACATGAGCTTCGTCTTCGACCTGAAGCCGGTGAGACTGAGGGTCATAGACAGCATCCCCCCGGCACCTTCCAAACTGTCCGTGCTCGTCCAGAAGGCCCTCGACTCCGGATTCGTGGAGCACCCCATAATACAGGAGTGCGTGGATGTGGACATGGCCGTTCTCGCGAAGGACGTCACATCCGGGACGATCATGTTCCCGTGCGCGGTATCAGGTCTCAAGGCCTCTGTGCCGGTATCATATCTGGATTCTGCACCGGAGACGGATGAGGACGTCACGCTGGTGGGATGCCATCTCTCCAAGAGGATATTCGAATCCCTGTACAAGTTCGAGCCCAGGTTCATCAACGTATGCCCCGCGGATTACGCGATCGACGACGGCGTGAAGACCATAACGAAATGCTGCAAGATCAAGAACGGCCACCGCATAGAAGGCGACCTCGCATCAGTCCCGTGGGGGGCAACGATCCCGGAGGTGGCTGAGGCCATCAACGCATTATTTGCGGAAGAGTGATCTTCCTCTGTTGAAAGCCTCGTAACCTTCCTCGGTCTTCCCTGCATCGCACAGCATCTTCCCAAGCGCATACCATGCGTCCGGATTGTCCGGATGCTTCTCAAGGCTCTCCCTTAACTGCCGCTCTGCTGAATCGGGCCTGCCCTGTCTGCGCAGCCTCTCCGCTTTGGAGAGCCCCTTCGTCTCCTCATCCAGGGTATCGATGTACTTCTTCCTGGCCGTTTCCATCAGAACGTCCAGGGAGTTGACGCTGAGCCAGGGGTACCTGCTGGCCAGGATCTCCCTGAATCTCTCCGCGGCCGCTGTGTCCATGATGCCGTCGCATCCTGAGAATAAACCTGAAGGGACCCGGACTGCCAGGCTCCCGTGCATTATCTCCAGCATATCATCCATGCTTCACCTGAAAAGGACCCGTGTGCCGCAGGGATCCCTCTTCGAATGCCCGAAGTCCTTCATCCCCGATATCTCATCGCAGGTGAACACGGGCCCGTCGGCGCATACCCTCTTGTCGTCTATCATGCAGGATCCGCAGAGCCCGGCTCCGCATTTCATGTGCCTCTCCAGGGACATCTGGCACTTCATACCGTTATCGACACAGAACTTGTGAAGGAAGAACAGCATCACCTCAGGTCCGCAGGCAAGGATCTCATCGTACTCCTGTTCTTTGAGGATCTCCTGCACCAGCTGAACGGCATTCCCGCAGAATCCCCGACTGCCGTCGTCCGTGGAGATCCAGGTCTTCCCTGCCGCTTTCCCGATCGCCGGCAGAGCGAAATCCAGTTCCCCTGCGTTTCTCGCGGCGAGCGCAGTGTCGAAGCCGTCCGCCATCAGAGGCAGTATCGGTGCTATGCCTATGCCGCCTCCCACCACCAGCACCCTCCTGCTCCCATCGGTCCTGTATCCGTTCCCGTAAGGCCCTCTGATACTGAGACTGTCCCCGATCCCCTTCTTCCTCAGGGCTTCGGTGTCCCTGCCGACGATGCGGAATGTCACGCTCTTCACGTCACCGACGGACGACAGCGACAGCGGGATCTCCTCCATCCCGGGCGCCCATACCATGACGAACTGTCCCGGCCCGACGGTAATGTCCCAGTTGAAGGAGAGGGAGCATATATCGCCGAAATCGCTCTTGCCGGTCACGGTTACGATACTATTCATGTGCCACACCAACCATTTCCCCGATCGTGGGATACCCGTATTCTCTCATGAAGTCCGTCAGGCCCCCGTTCACCTTCCGGAAGATGTCCGTGCCGCTCAGCACTGCTGTGCCGATCTGCACCGCGCAGGCTCCCGCCATGATGTATTCAAGGGCGTCCCGGTATCCGCAGATCCCTCCCACCCCTATGATCGGTATGCTCACTGTGCTGTAGAGGTCGTAGACCGCCCTTACGCCGACGGGCCTTACGGCGCTCCCCGACAGTCCGCCGAAGCGGTTGCTGAGGAACGGCCTGCCGAACTCCGGTATGATCTTCATCGCCCTCAGCGTGTTGATCGCGACTATCGCATCCCCTCCCGCATCCTCCACGGCCTTCCCGATGTCCTTCAGGATGTGCGTGTTCGGCGTGAGCTTCGACCAGACCGGGATACTGACGGCGTCCTTGACCGCGGAGACGATCCTCTTCACCATCAGGGGGTCCGTTCCCACCTCCATGCCGAAACCGGCGGCATGGGGACATGAGAGATTCAGCTCAACGGCACATGCACCGTAATCCTCCATGCGGCCGGCGAGATCGGCGAACTCCTCGGGCGATGATGCGTAAACGGAGCCTATCACCTTGCCGCAGGCTGCGGCGGTCCTCATCTCCCCGGCGTATTCTTCTATCCCGGGGTTCGGAAGGCCCATGGCATTGAGGCAGAAGCCCTCCTCTTCAATGAAATTAGGATTGGCATGCCCCGGATTCGGGTTCGTGCCCACGGATTTGGACACCGCGGCCGCGGCACCGGACCTGAGGATGCGGGCCATGCCCTCGCCGGTCTCATCCATTATCCCGGATGCCAGTATGCAGGGGTTGTCGAGCACGAGGCTCCCAACGGATGTTCTGAGGTCCATATCAGATGATTGGAATCCGAGACTATTATAATTATAGTTCGCAGGCCGGGACGGAAAGAATGAATAATGCAGTTGGCGATAGGCGGTCACATGGACGTATCCGGGATAAGAGCGGATTTCCCGTCTCTCAGGAACAACAGTTCCGTCTATCTTGACAATGCATGCCAGAGCCTGAAGCCCGATCAGGTGATCAGGAAGATGGTGGAGTACTACGAGGAGTACCCGTCATGCGGAGGCAGGAGCGTCCACTCCATGGCCACGCGCGTCTCCACCGAAGTGGATGAGACCAGGGAGAAGATGGCGTGCTTCTTCGGTTCCGACGATCCGGCGTCCTTCGTATTCACGAAGAACGCAACCGAATCCCTCAACACCGTGGCGCTGGGTCTGGATCTGAAGCCCGGTGACGTTGTTCTGACTTCGGATGCGGAGCACAATTCGAATCACGTCCAATGGTTCAGGGTCCGGGACCGGGGAGTTAAGCGCAGGTTCTTCAGAACCTCTGAGAGGGGGGAGTTCGATATGGAGGCGTACAAAGAGGCCGTCACCCGGGATGTGAAGGCTGTTTCCGTAACCCAGACGAGCAACGTAACCGGCGTGACATTCCCGATAAAGGAGATGGCGGAGATCGCCCATGATGCCGGTGCGGTGATATCCGTGGACGGAGCCCAGGCTGCGCCTCATATGCCGGTCGATGTGATCGATCTGGATGTGGATTTCTACTCCGCATCAATGCATAAGATGCTGGCACCTACGGGCGTCGGCATGCTCTACGGCAAAGAGGANNGAGGCCCTCAGGGCCCTCAGACCCCTGATGTACGGCGGCGGGACAGTCGGCCTCACAACCTATGAATCGGTGAAGACCTCCCCTGCCCCGGAGAAATTCGAGGCGGGCCTTCTCAATTACTCGGGGATAATAGCCACCTCGGCCGCACTGGATTATCTTTCGGGCATAGGCATGAGAGAAGTTGAGGCCCACGGGACATACCTGCAGAGGCTGATGCAGAAGGGGATAGACGATATCCCGCAGATCTCCGTTGTCGGCCCCGAGGATCCCGCTTCAAGAGGGGGGATACTGTCATTCAACGTGAGAGGGTTAGATCCCCACGATGTCGCGGTGATGATGGACAGCGTCGGTCAGGTGCTGGTGAGGTCCGGCATGCATTGTGCCCATCCGTTCTTCGAATCCAGGAAACTGAAGGGGTCGGTCAGGGCGTCCACTTACATATACAACGACAGCAGCGACATAGAAAGGTTCCTCGCCACCCTGAAGAAGATAGTCGGGGCCTTCTCTAAATGAGCAGCGCCTCTACGATGATGACGTCCCCTGCCTTCGTCATCCTGAGTATATCATTATTCGAGTACGTGCCCTCAGATACCGTCTCGCAGAGCATCGCCGCCCTGTAGACGGAGTCACCGCACACCAGTATGACGAAATGCCCTTCGAATCCCAGGGTCGATGATGATGCGGGAAGCAATTCCTCGGCGCATACGGTCATCGAATCCGACCCGGAGCAGCCGAACGAATCGATCAGGGCGGCTATGCGGTCCGCCTGGGCGGAGAGACCGTCATCGACCCTGTCCTCATGTATGCTCTCTGCGAAGGGAACGACAGATGCCAGCAGAAGCAGGCCGCATATGCCCAGAGCGACACGGGACAGGGTGAATTCGATCACAGTATCACATCTATCACAGGATATCCGTCCCCCCCGGGGGAGCATCTCACGGTGACCGTGCATTTCCCGGACAGCACGGTCTTCGCGGAGAATCCGACAGAGGGCCTGTCCATATAGCCTGTGCAAACGGTCTTGTCCCCTACTGCACCTCTGACCGAGTACGCTTCCCCGCCGCTGCCGCCTGCTGATACGGTGCATCCGGCAGGTATGTCGAGGTCGACGGTCCTGCATGAGCCGTTCCCGGAGAAGTATACGACGGCGGCCGCATTCGTTATCCTGCCGATCTGCTCCTCCAGGGCCGCTGCCGCGGTCATCTCCTCATTGTGCTCCAGAGCCGATCCCACCAGAGGGAGGGAGACCGTCAGCACCGCAAGCACGACCGCGATCCTTATGGGCAGGTCCAGGACCGCCATCTTATTCATTCTCAAGAGATCACCGCGATCCTGCAGTCCCTGTTCTCGCCGTATCCCGCTTTCGACACGTTGATGTCGATGTGCCCGACAGGCGAGCTCAGCTTCACATATATCGTCCCGAACACCGCTTTGCCGTTGGCGTCCGTTGTGGAGTAGACGGTCCCGCCCCGTCCGTCGTTGGCTCCCAGTCCCGTTATGACCACGGTGGCGCCTTCGAGAGGGTTGCCGTCCTGATCCGTGACGTACACGGAGAATCTCTCCTTGGCCATCCTGTTGCCGCTGACATCAGGGCTTCCCAGGGGGAGGCTGTCGTTGTCGACGGTCACGTCCCCTATGGACTTCGGCGTCTCTATATCATTCATCCATCCGACTATCACCGACGTGCCGAGGGCAGCGATGACGATCAGGATCAGGAGCTGAAGAGGCAATCCTTCGATTCCGCCGCTCCTGTTCCTGCGTATTCCTTGGACCCGCCTCATGCGTTTCATGAGTATCGTCTCGCAGAGCGGGAGGATAAAAGCGGTCAGTTACAGTTAGCCTTTGAGCGGGATCTTCCTGACGAGGGTATGAACGGCCTCGGAGGGGCGCAGAGTGCTGCTCATGACATTTATCGAATCGCAGTTGAACCATCCGTAGGTGGCGCTCTTGTTCCCGGCCACAAGACCTCCGACGTCGGTGCCCCCGCTCATGCGGGCAAGGGTGACGTGGGGCCTGAACTCCTTGCCGTCATAACCGACCCCGGCAGCATCCAGGGATCGGCGTATGGCCTCTGCCAATGCGGCCATGCTGCCGTCATCATTCGCACCGACCCAGATCACTTTCGGTTTCTGCGGGCTCGGGAAGGCGCCTATCCCTCTGAGATCTATGCGGAAGGGCCCGATGCCCTCTGCGGCACTCTCAACGGCTTCGCAGACCCTGTCAGAATACTCAGCGCCGAGGTCGCCTATGAATGCCAGGGTCAGATGCCTTTGCTTGTCGGGGACGGAACGCGCCCCGCGTATACCGCCGATATCCTCGGCAACAGATTCGAGGGCACCCAGACGGGGCACCTCTATAGAGACGAAAAGCCTCACCGGATCCATATGCATTAATTCACTGGCGCTCTATTAAAATTAACGCTTTTCGGTACGGTCAATCCACTTTCACCAGGTTGTAGGATACGGTTCCCAGGCCCAGTTTCTCGGCATGGTCCAGGGTGATCCTCCAATCCGTCCCTTCGTTGACGTCGGCGAAGATATCCCTTCCGCACACCTCCCTGCCGATGGGCCTTTGGGCCGCGGACATCTCTGCGCATGCGGAATCCAAAGCCACAGGGTCGAAGGATGCGAATATCCCCACATCAGGTATTATCGGCGGATTGTTGCCTCCGTAGCAGTCGCACAGAGGGGACACGTCGCACACGATGCTGATGTGGAAGTTGGGCTTGCCCCGCACCACAGCAGCCGCATACTCGGCCATCTTCCTGCACAGGATATCCTTGGAGGAATCGGGACCTGCGCCAATCACATCATAACGGCAGGCGGAGATGCACATGCCGCATCCGACGCAGGCGTCGTAGTCGATCACCGCCTTCCTGTCGGGGAAGGTGATCGCACCGTGGGCGCAGGCCCTGAGGCACTCCCTGCATCCTCTGCATCTCTCATGATCAAGGACGGGCTTCGCATCGGAATGCTGCTCCATCTTCCCTCTGCGGGAGGCGCAGCCCATTCCCAGATTCTTCACCGCACCGCCCACTCCCGTGATCTCGTGGCCCTTGAAATGGCTCAGGGATATCAGAATGTCGGCATCGGCGATGACCTTGCCTATCTTCGCCTCCTTGACGTATTCCCCGTTTATCGGTATGAGGGACTCATCAGTGCCCTTCAGGCCGTCCCCTATTATGACATGGCATCCGGTGGTGAGGGGGCTGAATCCGTTGGCGTACGCAGTGTCAAGATGCTCGACGGCATTCTTCCTGCATCCGGGGTAGAGGGTGCTGCAGTCCGTCAGGAACGGCACGCCGCCCCTCTCCAGGACCATGTCCGCCACGACCTTTGCGTAATTCGGTCTCAGGAATGACAGGTTGCCGTATTCTCCGAAGTGCATTTTGACGGCGACGAACTTCTTTTTCATATCCATTTTACCGATGCCGGCCGCTTCGCAGACGCGTCTCATCTTCTTCAGAAGGCTGTCGCCCGTGCTCACGTTCATGTCCGAGAAGAACACGTCGGAACCAGTTACCCCGTTCATGGGAGCCAGTACGGCCTTTTCCTTCTAATAAATTGGGTTCCGGAGTCTGCTAGATCCATAGTGGAGGTTATAGTTTCAAATACCGAATCGATATATTCCGTACACGACGGTGTTCCGTCGGGAGAGATCCGCAATGTACATAATGAGCCCTTACACAGGCGAGCTTCTGAAAGACAAAGAGGCCATAGATAAGTACAACAGAGAGAACAGGTGGGGTTTCGAGGTCGCGGTAGATCTCGGAGAATGCGACCTTAAGCTGATTTCCAGCAAAGAGCACATCACGAACTTCGCCATCGACCTCGCCAAGCACATTGACATGAAAAGATACGGCGAGCCCATCGTGGTCCGTTTCGGTTCCGAGCCCAAGGTGGAAGGATACTCCCTTGTGCAGCTGATCGAGACCTCCATGATCTCCGGTCACTTCGCAGAGGACACCAGCAGGGCCTTCATCAACATATTCTCCTGCAAGGAGTTCGGTCCCAAGGATGCGGCGGACTTCTCCAAGAAGTACTTCGGTGCGAAGAAGATGGAATACGCCATCGCCTACAGGGATATCTGATCTCAGATCCCGAAACATCTTAATTTTTCTTCATACCATCTTTTTCTGTTGCAGAACAATAGCTGTAACGCTTCGTTTAGACCCATATTCGGGCAGTCTCGCTAATTTTTATCCTTAATGTATAAACGAAATACATGTGTGTTAAAATCTTAACCTTTATATCACATGAGGTTTTTGTAAATCCCGGTGTCACAATTGAATTGGAATTTCAAGATGTGGGGAGCTGTGCTGGCGGTCGTAATCGTACTGTCCGCCTCAGGCGCATACCTCTCGCAGCAGGATTTTGAGGGAGAATCCGTCTCCATCATATCCAGAGTCAACAACGACGGGTCGGGGATCTTCGTAAATAATGATGCACCCGGCAATTTGGTCATTCGAGACGGTGACGGGAATATAACCTCATACAATGCGGCTGCTTGGAAGGGCACAGTGTTCATGACTCCCGGACCGTCCTCCATTCAGCATATGATATTGATGGATATAGTCAAGGATATGAATCTGGATTTTATACAGTACGGATCATCGACCTCGACAAACGCTGTCTATTGGACACAGGTCGCACCGGGTCAGATGTTAGCGTGGATGGATGAAAATCCAGATATTACGGGAGGCATTGCATGGGAGCCCCACTATACAGTGGCGATCGCATCCGGAAAATGCAAGAGCGTCCTGAAGACGGAAGAATATTGGAGCGGCCATCCGTGCTGCGTTATAGCCGGGAACAATTCATATCTGTTTAATAACCAGATGCAGGTGGAGAGATTCCTGGCGGCATATGTCAAGTCCGTGGAATGGATGACCGATGTCATGGCCGAAGGATCCGGAGCGGACTACGAGTTCCTGATAAGCAAGACGATATCGGTGGGAACCCCCACGGATCCCATGCCCGCTTCGACGGCAGAGGCCGCACTCAGTAACATACTCTACACATATGAGCTGAGGAACCTCGATGAGCAGCTGGCCGCCGTGATTGAAACCTATACGTCACTCGGTCTGGTCAAACCGGATGCCCTTTCGAATGCAGGATATGAGACTCCTTCAGAATTCACGAATCATCTCATAAACGGGACCTATCTGGATTCGGTGTTCAAGGACACAGACCATTCGGAGCTGAAGGCCCCTGAGGATATGGGTGTCGTAGTCACGGGCGCCGTGCGCATCAAGGTGGCGTTTCTTGCCGCCGATGTGCATCAATTGGCTCTTCATGTGGGCATAGAGAAAGGCTTCTTCGGCGAATATGGGCTGGAGATCCAGTTAGTAGGGCCGTTCGCAGCAGGAGGGGACGTCATGAACGCACTTCTGGCAGGGCAGGCAGACATAGGTTTCCTCGGTTCTCCGCCGGTGGTCTCCTCTTCCATAAACGCATTGAGGTGATAAAGTGGATCTGGAACGGCTTAATTATGATGAGAATAATAGACATCACAGATTCATCAGGAAACTGGCGATATCTGTCGTATCATTGGTGGTATTCTTTCTGATATGGTGGAATCTGTCTTTGATACTGAACAATCCTGCGGTTCCCACGCCGGGCGAGACGTGGGATGCGATGCGCTATCTCTTTGAGAAAGGGGACCTCGTTTCCGGCATGACCATGTGGAGCCACATGTCCATCAGCCTTCAGAGATTCATAGCAGGTCTCCTGTTGGCGCTTGCGGTGGCGGTTCCGATGGGATTACTATTGGGATATTCCAACACTCTCAACGAGTTCTCCTCTCCTACGCTGGAGATACTCAGGCCGATTGCGCCCATAGCATGGGCGCCCATATTCCTCTTCACCGTGGGATATGTATGGGGCCCGATCCTGGTGGTCTTCGTCGGTATATTCTTCCCGATGCTCACGAACACGATATTCGGAGTCAAGAAGATCGAACCGAACTGGATGGATGCGGCCAAGACACTGGGGGCGAATAAGATGCAGGTTTTCACCAAGGTCATGCTCCCGGCGTCCGTGCCGTACGTGATGAACGGACTCAGGATAGGCATGGGCGTTGGCTGGATGTGCATAGTCGCATCAGAGCTGTACGCCTCCTACGGAGGAGGTGTCGGATACTTCGTGAGCATACAGGCACAGCTTGGATATTGGCCCAACGTCTTCGTCGGGATAATACTGATAGCGATACTGGGTATTCTGACCACAGGTCTCTCCGATTATGCATACAGGAAGATAGTGAAAAGGATGGGGATAGAATGAGCGGGAACATATCGATTGCCAATCTCAGCAAGACCTACAAGACTGACGAGAAGGAGACGGTAGCTCTCTGGGATTTCACTCTTTATATAGAGGAAGGGGAACTGGTGACGATCGTCGGCCCTTCCGGATGCGGTAAGACGACCATACTGCGGATGATCGGGGGGCTCACGGAGCCAACATCGGGAACGGTGGCCTTGGGAGGAAAGATCTGCCAGGGTCCCGGCCCTGACAGAGGGATGGTCTTCCAGGATTTCGCTCTGTTCCCGTGGAGGTCCGTCAGGAAGAATGTGGAGTTCGGACTGGAGGTCGCAGGCGTTCCCAAAGCGGAGCGCAGGGAGCGTGCGGAACGGTACATCAAATCCGTAGGTCTCGAAGGGTTCGAGAACGCGATGGTCCATGAGCTGTCCGGAGGCATGAAGCAGCGCGTAGGGATCGCCCGGGCGCTGGTGACCAAGCCCAATGTGATATTGATGGATGAGCCCTTCGGAGCCCTGGACGCTCAGACCCGTAACATAATGCAGACCGAACTGCTCAGGATAACGGAGAAGACCGATACAACGGTGATATTCGTGACGCACTCGGTGGATGAGGCAGTGTACATATCCGACCGCATAGTGGTGCTGACCAAACGTCCGGCCAGCATAAAAGAGGTAATAGACATCCCGTGGCCCCATCCCAGGGACAGATCATCTCCGGAGTTCACGGCCCTCAGGAGGAGGATACTCAAGATGCTGGAAAGCGAGAACATCCAACCGGACGGCAAAGAAGGATCTATTGCGTGAAGGCCACATGAGAGAATACGAAGCGTACATCTTCGATTTCGACATGACCCTGTTCGATTCGCTGAAGGGGGTGGAGCTGGCCTATGCCGAGGCATTCCGGTCAGCGAGCATCCCCTTCTGCGTCTCCGACTGCAGGAAGTACGTGCAGGAGCCCCTGGATGCCACTGCGGACAGGTTCTTCACATCAGAGGCGGAGAAAAGGGCGTTCATGGATGCTTTCATAGCTGAGTCCGGATCCTCTATGGTATCTGTGACGGAGCCGTACCCGGAGACGGGAGAGGTGATAAGGGCCCTGTATGACAGGGGCAAGGCCCTATCAATAGTATCGGGCAAGAAGAGAGAGCGCATCACGGCCATCCTCTTGAGGTACGGTCTTCTGAACAAGTTCGACGTCATCGTCGGGTATGATGACGTGAAGCGTCAGAAGCCTGCACCGGACGGGCTGCTCTTGGTCCGCGGAGAGTATCCGCGGATCGGGGATACGGACATGTGCTACGTAGGGGACAGCCCGGGTGATATGCTGGCCGCCGAAGCGGCGGGCATGGACGGGATATACATCCCCAGGGGCCCGCCGGCCGACTGCCCGTACACGTACATGATCCGGGATCTGAGGGATCTGATGTGAAGGTCCGGGTCCCGGGAGCGGAGCGGACTGTCCTGCGCAAAGGATTGAAAATCCCTTCGTTGCCCTGAATCTTTTATATGACGTACCTGCGTTAGCCGTCCCGGGAGAGGCCCGGAAGGGACGGGCATCTCAGCGGAGGCTTCAGGATGAGGACATCAGCGGAAATGGCAGGGGGCACGGCAGTCGGTTTCAAAGGCAAGGTCAGAGGATTCAACGCAGATGCCGAGAGACGTCTGAAGGACATGCTCACGGCCATAGGGAAATGGGCCGAGTCCGAGTCAGGCATGATGACGGGCCACATAAAGATGTCTGTTTCCACAGATAAGGGCGGTATAACCCTCAATCTCACGGATATGTCGGAGGGCGTGCTCATCCAAGGCAACCTGCGTCCGACCCCTGAGGCGGAGTTCCATATCATGGCCGCACTGACTGATGTGGAGAAGGGCGACCTGGAACATGAGATGGTTCATGCGATGGAGGATTCCGGTGTTTTCCTGGAATTCGATCACCGCGGTCACAGTCACGATCACAATCATCACCATGACCACGATCATGATCACAGTCATAATCACAATCATGATGAGGAATGCGGGTGCGAAGGCGATGCAAGGAAAGAAGAGCCAGATCCTGAAGAGGACGAGGACGAGCCCCGCGGTAAATGCTGCAAACGCAGGTATGATTTCAGATAGGTGACGTGAATCGGTAAGAGGCGGACTTCCCGATCGGAGTTCGATATCTTAGACGGATGACCGCCATGATCTCAGTTAGTGAATGAGAGCTCAGGGACAGCTGTGATGCACACAGGCGTTATCACGTTATACGACGCACCCGGGCCAGATACAGGGATCACGACGAATAATACGAACGTGCCGCTGCCCTCGAAATCCCTGTCCATCAGAATATATCCGCCGTCGGGATCCTCTTCCAAGTCGTTCCATGTTCCCCAGAAGCCGCTTATGGAAACAGTATCGGGAACGCTGATCAGGATCTCATCACTGTAATAAGCGATATCCAGTGCATTCCCGGATAGTATGAGCCTGACCGTCGTCATGCTCGGAGCCACAAAGATCTGCTCAGGGCCGTCATATACGGACGGACGGGATATTATTACAAGTTCATCGTCATCAGGATTTACTTCAGTCCCCTCACCTATCTCGCACAGGTAATATTTCGGGCTCGCACCCGTCTGATATATCATTTCGCCTGAGGTCACATACTCTTTCCCGTTCTGGACGTAAGATATCTCCATCCAGTATTTTCCGTCGGCGGATGCTACAGGTGATGTGTTCGGGCCGAGGGATATCTTATCGGTGATGTCCGGGAGCCACAGCACGACATCCAGGATCAATCCGTTCACGCTGAGTTTGAATTTGACAAGAACATCTGATATGCCGCTAGTATTGAAACCCGGCAGAGGCACTATCATGATGTACTCGGACCCTGTCGGGACATAATCCTGTTTTCCGATGATCACCACCGCCGTCCCGGTAACGTTAGGGTCCGGCCATGCGCTGTCGGCTATGACAGTGCCGCAGGGCAAAGGGTGTACGGATCGATTCAGCCCTTGATCTTCTGACTCCTCCCGAACAGCACCACAAGGAATATCACGAATGCTCCTGCGGCAAGTGCAGCATATCCGAAGGTATTGTTGGATTCCGGAAGCGTTTCATACTCTATAGTATAAGTCACGTACACCATGTCAATCCTCTCAGAAGGAGTATACAAAGCATAATTCCCGCTGACAAGCACCATACCTCCTTCGCTGAGATCTTCGACGTTCAACTTGCTGTACCTGTATCCGTTTACTTTGAGATGCAGTGAACCGTTGTACGATTCATCCAATTTCACGGCAACCGTCTGACCGGATGCAAGATAATGCGTCTTCCTGTCGGCTTCCATGTACAGGTTGCTGTCGTTGAGTTCATAATTCCTGCCTGCCGCATAAAGGTACAGGTCATCGTAACTGTAGTCGTACTCGTCGAACAGGAACACGAAGATATCAACGTCTTTTGACTCGTACTGCCAGGTTGTATCATCCCACTCAGATATGTAGGGGCTGTATCCTGTCAGGTCCCTTCTGTTGTCGAGATCATCTATGAAGGCCGATTCCTCTGCGGAACCTCTTATCAATGCAATGGCATAGCCGTAGCAACCATTCACGTATGGATTCCAAGTACTGGAGTAATCGTCCACCGGCACAATATATACGTCGGCCATGAGGTTCGAGCAGGTCTCGCTGACCTGTTCCGCATCGACATCATCCGACAGAACGGACATCACGGAAACGGAGACCATCAGCGCCACTGCCAATATGGTGAGTTTCTTCATAATATCACAGCTCCTTCCTGGTGAATTTTCTCAGCCCTATGATCAGGAATATCAATCCCCATATCAGTGCCACGATGCAGAACATGTCTAAGGCAACAGTGGCGCCTCCGGTCAACATCAGGAAAAATATTCTGTACGGTCCGCCGAACCCGTAGTCAAGCATGTTGAACATGTGATATGGTGCAAACTGCGGCAGGAGCATAAGACCGTTGTTTATGTCTTCCCAGGCAACGAGCGGATATTTCATGGGCAGCCACAGCATCAAGATGGCTATTATGAGGGGCAGCCCCATCGTCAGTGTTACGGTCGTCGTGACCGAGCCTTTTTTGAAGAGCGGTCCGAGACCGAATGCCGTTGCCGTGATCGCAAACGTTCCCGCGACGCATATAAGCACTGCCCCGAGAACATCGTTGGGATAAGAAGGGGTATAAAAGACTGAACTTGTGTAGACGGCGAGACCGAATGCGAACAGCACTATCCCCAGCGACAAAGCGAATGACGCAAGGAACTTGCCCGTGTAATATACGGTTCTGGTAACCGGGAGAGGGTAATTCATGTAGACGACCCTGTTGCGGAACTCTGACGACAATGTGCGCCCCGCCACCGCAGAAGGTATGACTGCGATGAACAGCGGAAGGAGGATGAGAAGATACGACACAGACGGGACCATTTGGTACGCCTCGAGAAGATCATCCGCAATACCCGTATAGGCAAGTATGGGGATCAGCAGTGCAATGAACACTAAAACATAGATTGTTTTGCTTTTGGAGAAAAGCCTCATCTGCAGACCGAATACAGAAAATATCTGTCTGGCTGTAGATGGTGCTCTCGTCGTGATCATTCTTTTCTGTTGCATAATGCAGTCCGGTCCCCCGGAATCGGATATCACGGCCGGCCCCTCCGGATCCGCCGTGCATGCAGCCGCCGCAGAATCACTTGACATCATAACCACCGTCCTGCGTGAGGCTCATGTAGAGATCCTCTATCTCAGAGCCTTTTTGGTTCGCCGTGAGGAATCCGAGATCGTGCTTCCTTATCAGATCCACGATCCACTCCCTGTCCGTGTTCTGATCCTTCAGAATGACCGTGAACGAATACTGATCTATAGGGTCCGCATGTTCCACGCCGTCGTGCTCTGAGATCTCGCGCATGAAAGCCTGATCATACGGCCTTCTGACGTTCACCTCCAGTTCCGCGGTGCCGATCGCATTCCTCTGAAGTTCACGGACGTTCCCGCTCATGACCAATCCGCCTTTCCTTATGAGCGTCACGGCGTCGCATACCTCCGACACCTCGTTGAGCATATGTGTGGATATCAACAGGGAACGTTCGCCGTCGTTCAGGCCCTTAAGTATCTGGCGCACCTCGATCATTCCCCGGGGGTCCAATCCCGATGTCGGCTCGTCGAGTATCAGTATCTCAGGGTTCGGGAGGAGCGCCTGTGCCAGGGATACTCTCTGTTTCATTCCCTTGGAGAAGCTTCCGAAGCGCTTGTTCCTCCATTCCCACATCCTTACCTCTTCGAGAACCTCGGTTATGCGGATCTTCAGCTCCCTGCCTCTGATCCCCCTTATCTTCCCGACATAGTTCAGGATCTCAGTGGGGGTGAAATTAGGGTAAGATTCAGGTGTCTCGATCACGCATCCTGTGCTGAACATGGCATTCTTGTGATCCTTCACGTCAAATCCGTTCACATGAACGGATCCGGACGATGCCGAGATCATCCCTGTTATTATTTTTAGAATTGTCGATTTCCCGGCGCCGTTGGGTCCCAGAAGTCCCACGAACTGTCCTTTTTTCACATCCATAGTGACATCAGAAACGGCAACAAAGCTCCCGAATCGTTTGGTCAATGAATCTATTTCGATAGCATTGGTCATTACATGACATCCTATCCGGCATAGCTTCTGACTGCCAGAAATGTAGCCTGCCACGAAGTCGGAATATTTAACGGTGCTCATTTCACAGGCAACATGGAATAACGGATGAACCGGATGTGAAAACAGAACAGCGCCGCACCTGCCGTTCGTCATTTCCGCATAAGGTCCGGGGCCGATCACGGATCAGGTCCGGTCATTTCTGCGGGAAGGGATCCGGGCGATGCCGGATGAATGAGTGCGGGAGAAGGGATTTGAACCCTCGAACCGCTGAGGACAGGATCCTAAGTCCTGCGCCTTTGGCCAGGCTTGGCTACCCCCGCACATGCCCCCGTATATCGGTTATCGTTATAAATCCGCCCCGTAATACAACCACGCATCAGAGGCACATTCATGGCAGACATCTTATCGAACGGCGGCAGGGACCTGCTGCTGGGGAACGAGGCGATAACCCGCGGGCTCATCGAGGCCGGGGTGAGATTCGCTTCCACGTATCCGGGGACACCTTCGTCGGAGATAGGCAATAATCTTGAGAAGATATCCCAGGAAGCGGGAATGTACTTCGAGTTCTCCGTGAACGAGAAGGTGGCCTTCGAGACGGCCGCAGCGGCGGCATCCTCCGGCGTCAGGTCGATCGTGTTCATGAAGCACGTCGGCCTGAATGTCGCTGCAGACCCAATGATGACTCTGGCGTATTCCGGGGTCAGGGGCGCTATGCTCATACTTACGGCGGATGATCCGTCCCTTCACAGCTCCCAGAACGAGCAGGACAACAGGATCTACTCGAAGCTTGCGCTTCTGCCCATGATGGAGCCGTCCACCCCTGCGGAGGCCAAGGACATGGTGGCCGAGGCATGCAGGATCTCAGAGGAACTGGAGCTGCCGCTCATATTCAGGACCACCACGCGCGTCAACCACGCCCGCGGGATCGTCGAGTTCGGGGAGCCTGCGGAGGCATCCGCCAAGGGTCATTTCGAGAAGGATACCGCAAGATTCGTCAACATACCCGCCTTCGCGAAGAGGAACAGGCTCAAGCTGCTTGACCTGAACAGGAAGGCCACGGAGCTCTCCGAGATATCCCCTCTGAACTTCATCGAGGGGGAAGGGGACACAGGAATCATAACCTCCGGTGTCTCGTACACTTACGTCAAAGAGCTCATCAAGGACGTACAGGTCCTGAAGCTGGGATTCACCAACCCCCTGCCGGAGAGGAAGATAGCCGATTTCATCAGGGGCAAGAGCAGGATAATTATCGTCGAGGAGCTGGAGCCCTTCCTTGAGGACCAGGTCCTCAGGATATGCGCTCAGAATGAGCTGTCCGTTCCCGTCTTCGGGAAGAGGACGGGCCATCTTCCCATGGAATGGGAGTACTCCCCCGACGTCATCGCAAGGCTGAAGGACCTGGTAAGGATGGACGCGCCCCCGGTGCCCCTGAGGCCGGTGGAGATGAAGCTGCCCGGAAGGCCACCGACCCTGTGTGCGGGATGTCCCCACCGCGGGATATTCGCCGCGACGAAGAAGGCGATGGGGAAGAGGGATGCGGTCTACTGCTCCGACATCGGGTGCTACACACTCGGCGTTCAGCCCCCCTTCGCCATGGCCGATTTCATCATATGCATGGGAGGCGGCGTCGGCGCTGCGGGAGGTTTCGCCCAGGCCACGGACCAGAAGCCCGTTGCGTTCATAGGCGATTCCACCTTCTTCCATTCAGGGATACCTCCGTTGATATCCGCCAAATTCAACGATCACAAGCTGGTCATGGTCATCGTCGACAACCGCACGACGGCCATGACGGGGCATCAGCCCAACCCCGGGACCGGGAGGGATTTCGGAGGGATCACCACCGAGGCCCTGGACATCGAGGCCGTTGTCAGAGGCATAGGCGTGGATTTCCTGGCCACTGTCAATCCGTATGATGTGAAGGCCGCCTCCAAGGTCATGAAGGAAGCCATCGACACCGACGGGGTGGCCGTCGTGATCTCGAAGATGGCCTGTCCTCTGGAGCTGAAGAAGCAGAGGGCGCTGGTGATCAGAGAGACACACGTCGATCAGAGCAGGTGCATCAAGTGCTACACCTGCCTGAAGACCATCGCCTGCCCCGCCCTTGTGAAGAAGGGTGACGAGGTGCATGTCGATGCGGTGCAGTGCATCGGGTGCGGCATGTGTGCGAATGTCTGTCCCAAGGACGCCATAGAGGTGAGGCAATGAGATACACGATACAGATCGTAGGCGTCGGAGGACAGGGCGTTCTCCTGGCATCCATGGTCCTGGGCAGCGCCGCTATGAAAGCAGGGTACAAAGTGGCGATGAGCGAGGTCCACGGCATGGCCCAGAGGGGCGGAAGCGTCCTCTGCACCCTGAGATTCGGGGAAGAGGCCGTCAGCCCCCTGGAATACTCCGGCGGAGCGGATCTCCTGATGGGCTTCGAGCCCGTGGAGACCTGCAGGAACATTTCCCTGGCGAACAGGGACACCAGGATCCTGATGAATCTCGATCCCGTCTACCCGTCCATGGTGGCCGCAGGGTTCGAGGAGTACCCCGACGTGGATGAGATGGTCTCAGCGGTCAGGGGGAGGACGGAGAACCTTGTCACGATAGACGCCACATCCATAGCTGTGGAAGCGGGCAAGGCGGTGGCGGCCAACGCAGTGATGATCGGAGCCGTGGCGGCAGCCAAAGGATTCCCTCTGTCAAAGGATCTCCTGAAGGAGATGCTGGCTGAGAATGTGCCCCCTAAGTTCACCGACCTGAACATGAAGGCCTTCGACATGGGCTATGATTACATGTCGAAGCAGAGGAACTGAAGGATCTCCGAAGCACGGCTGAGAAGGATATCTGCGGGGAAGGGCCCTCAGTCCATCATCACGTTGCCCATCGCCCTCGTCCCTGTGGGGATCCCGGAATCCTCTATCAGGGAATCCAGGTGTTCGAGCTGCTCCCTGAAGACTGCGACTGTCCTGACCAGCTTCCTCTTCATGAAGGAGATTATGCTACTGTTGATCATCCGGTACGCTTCATTCAGGACCATGTCCGGACGGATCTGTGATATGAGGTCGTTCTCCACGCTGACGGTCATCGGACAGACGGCCCTCAGATGGTTCATTCCGCCTATAGCTGCCCGCCCCCTCGCGCTCTCGAAAGAGAAGGGGTTGATAGCAATGGAGAACGTTATAAGATTCATGCGCTGAGCTATCTCGGCAACGACGGGCGCTGCTCCCGTTCCGGTGCCGCCGCCCATNNCCTGCGACGATGAATACGATGTCATGCCCCTCGAGGGCATTGCGTATGTCGTCCATATGGGCCTGGGCGCATCTCCTGCCCAGAAGAGCATCCCCGCCGGTCCCCTGACCTTTGGTGACGTTCCTGCATATGAAAAGCTTCCTGTCCGCGCTGACTGCATCCAGTGCCGCACGGTCGGTGTTGATCGCGATGGTGTCCGCTGAAGCGAGATCCCAATAGACACTGTTCACCACGTTGCAGCCGGCTCCGCCTATGCCTACTACGGCCACCCGCGGCTCGATGACAGCGTCCCTGTTGTCGAAATCGTTCATAGTTGTTCCCATCCCTGTTCTAACCGGTTTGGTTAAGGTGTTTCGGCAGATCCGGGAAGAGTAACGGACCCTTGCGGGTCCGAGATCCCATCCCTCCTCCGGATCCATCCCTTCTGAGTCCTCACTTGGTCACCAGGTCGGACGTGGCAAGACGGTATGCATCGTTCGCGATGCTCCGGTCCGCATTCTGCGGACGCAGGAACTCACGGATCTTGAGCCTGACAAAGTCAGCCGCATCGAATGCGTCGCCGCTCTTGACCACTGCATCTATCGCCATCATCTCCGCCTCGGTGAAACGGACGAGGATCCCGTCGCTATCTGATACCGCAACATCAGCATCCCTATTGATGTATTCGCGGACGGCGGTTCTGATGAACATGGACTGGCTCCCGAGTTCCGGGTGCTCGGACAGATAAGAATCCATGCTTTGGACCTCATCTGCTCCCATCCTGAGCGTTATCTGCCTTCCCATGTTCATCGTCCCGCCTCTATCAGCCCATAGAGCCCATCCCTTCAGGCTTGGAAACGAAGACGTAATGCGTGTATATAATGATTGTCTTACATTGCATTACATCTGCAATGCAAACCGGGAACATGCATTCCGCAGGTCATGCATGCCGGGGACGATGCATCCCTTCGTATGTTTCGCATAGTTATATAATTAAAGCGCACTTTGAAGTGGCATCAAACCCGAGGGTGTCCTGAGTTGCCTGATTACGAGATCATAGAGAGGAAATGGCAGACCGTATGGTCTGATAGGAAGCTCAACGAGTCCGAGAGAGACGAGAGACCGAAGTTCATGATCATTTTCGCATATCCCGGTGTCACGGGGTACCTGCACGTCGGTCACATGAGAGGATACACCTATGCGGATGCCGTCGGAAGATACAAGCGCATGACAGGGTACAATGTGCTATTCCCCGTAGGTACGCATGCCACCGGGAACGGCGCCATAAGCCTGGCCGCCAGGATAGCGGCCGGGGATGAGAACACGATAGATTACATGATCAGGAACGGATGCCCCCCGGAGAAGCTGGAGGGGGAGCTGCGGGATCCTCTGAACGTCGTACGGTTCTTCAACGATGTGTATCAGGAGGAGTATTGGAAGAGGTTCGGGTTCCTGGCCGACTGGCGCAGATTCACCTGCACCCTGTATCCCGATTATTCCAGATTCATGCAGTGGCAGTTCCGCAAGCTCAATGATGCCGGTCTTCTCATACAGAAGCCTTATTTCGCGCCGGCATGCCCGTCCTGCGGCCCCGTTGCCGTGGACCCGTCTGAGACGGACCTGTCAAAGGGAGGCAATGCGGAGACGCAGGAGTACACCCTCCTGAAATTCAGGTCCGGCGGCGAGATCCTGGTGGCGGCCACCCTGAGACCTGAGACCGTCTACGGGCAGGTGTGCTTCTGGGTGAATCCCGAAGTGGAGTACGTGAAGGTACGCAACGGCGGGGAGACATGGATAGTGTCCCCTCAGGCATATGACAAGCTCAGCCATCAGATGGACGGTCTTGAGAGGACGGGGACTGTGAAGGGCTCCGATCTCGTAGGCCGCATGTGCGCAGCGCCGATGATACACAGGGAGATACCTGTGCTGCCGGCGGAGTTCTGCGATCCGGATGTGGGAACGGGCATGGTCACATCGGTGCCGTCCGATGCTCCCGACGACTGGATGTCCATCCTCAAGCTCAAGGAGGATTCTTCATACGCAGAGAGGTACGGCGTCACCAAGGAGATGATCGATTCCGTCGTTCCCGTCTCCATAATATCGATGAAGGGCTACGGGGAATTCCCCGCTCAGGATATCATCGAGCGCATGGGCATCATAGAGGCCGGGGACCCCCGTCTCGAGGAGGCCAAGAAACAGGTCTACAAGGACGGATACCACACCGGGGTGATGAAGGACATCTGCGGTGAGTTCGCAGGCCTGAGGGTCGAGGAGGCCAAGGACCGTATGAAGCAGGCCATGATCGACTCCGGGGAGGCGGATGTGTTCTACGACCTCTCAGAGGAGGTCATATGCAGATGCGGCCGCAGGGTCGTCATCAAGAAGATAGACGACCAATGGTTCATAGATTACGGGAACGAGGAGCTGACTCAGAGGACCTCGGATCACTGCAGGACCATGACGATCAATCCCGTGGAGTACTACAACAATGTGCACGCAGTCCTGAAGTGGTTCAGGGAGAGGGCCTGTGTCCGCCTGGGCAACTGGCTCGGTACGAAGTTCCCATTCGACGAGAGATGGATAATCGAGGCGATATCAGATTCCACCCTCTATCCCGTCTATTATCTCATATCAATGTACGCCAATGACGGGCGCATAGCCCCGGAGCAGATGACGGAGGCCTTCTTCGACTATGCGATACTGGGGAAGGGCGATCCGGGAACGGTGTCCGGGGAATGCGGCATCGAAGAGCCCCTTCTGAGGAGGATAAGGGAGGATGTCCTCTACTGGTATCCTCTGGACCTTAACTTAGGGGGCAAGGAGCACATGACCGTGCACTTCCCTGCATTCCTGAAGAACCATGCGGCGGTGCTGCCCCCGGAGATGTGGCCCCGGGGGATCATGGTCAATTGGTACATCACGGGCAAGAAGAGCAAGATCTCCAAATCCAAGGGCGGCGCCCAGCCGATCCCGGGGGCGGCGAAGAGATTCGGCGCGGACGGGATGAGGCTGTACTACGCTCACGTGGCATCCCCCTTCGCAGATGTGGAGTGGGACGAGGACACGCTGATGTCCTATTCTCAGAGGCTGGACAGGATCGTCTCCTTCGTCGGGGACCTGGCGTCATGCAAAGGCCCCGGGACCGAGATGGATGCGTGGCTGGTCTCCAGGATGAATGCCCATGTGGGCACGATAAGGTCCGCCATGGAGAAGTACGACCTGAGGCAGATGGCCACGGTGGCATACTTCGAGATATTCAATGATTTCAGATGGTATCAGAGAAGGGGCGGCGGGGATCCAGGGACGATATCCGATTGTCTCAGGACCTGGATAAAGGCGATGATGCCGGTAACGCCTCATATGGCGGAGGAGATGTGGGAGTCGGCAGGTTTCGAAGGCCTCGTCTCCGAGGCACAGCTCCCCGAGGCAGGGGAGCGCTCCGTGCCCGCTGAGTACGGCGAGGACCTCATAAGAGAGGTGATGTCCGATGCTCAGCAGATAATAAAGGTCACGGGGATAGAGCCGAAGCGCATGGTGCTGTACACATCGCCCTCGTGGAAGATGAAGATACTCGGCAAAGCGCTGGAGCTCCAGGATGAGGGGGAGCTGAGCATACCGTCCCTGACCAAGGCGTGCATGTCCGACCAGGACATAAGAGCTCACGGGAAGGCAGCTTCCGATACGGCCCGCAAGACGGCGGAGGACATGATGCGCCTGCCCGCCGGAAGCATGAGGCCCATGTTCGAATCCGATGAGAGAGCGCACCTGGCCGCGGCAACGGGATTCCTGTCAGGGGAGATGAACCTCAAAGCGGAGGTCTTCTCCGCCGATGATGATGGTAAGTACGACCCCAGTGACAAAGCCAAGATGGCTGTGCCCGGAAGACCGGCGATATACCTGGAATGATTCATCCCCATCTCTTGTAGAGGTCGTGCTCCAGGCCCAATTGGTCCATGCACCTTCCCGCAACGAAATCGATGATGTCGTCCAGCGTCTTCGGGTTGTGATAGTAGCCCGGATTGGCATCCAGGATGCAGACGCCGTTCCTGGCGAGCCTGAGCTCATTCTCCAGCACCACGGCGCTCTTCGGGGTCTCCCTGACAACGAGAACGAGTTTCCTGGATTCCTTCATGGCGACGGCCGCCGCCCGTGTGATCAGCGTATCGGCCAATCCGTTGGCGATCTTCCCGAGAGAGGATGCGCTGCAGGGGACGACTATCATGGCATCGAAGCGATAGCTGCCTGATGAAATAGGGGCGAAGAGGTCCCTGTCATCGTAGACCGCATCCGCCAGTCCCTCCAACTCCTCAGGCCTGCACCCCAGTTCCGTGGGTATTATGCTCTTGGCGACCTCGGACATCACCAGGATCTTCTCCCCAGGCAGCGTCTCGAGAAGCCTCCTGCCGTACACCGCGCCGGAGGCGCCGGTCATGGCCACGACGAATCTCATGCCTGACGCATGGTCCGCAATGGTTAATAATGATTGATGAGGGGATGACGATGGATTGATATATCCCGAGTGATTCCTGCCCATCACGGTTATCGTATCTTCGGATACGCCGTGGCAGGCATTTCGCCTGCAGGTCGCACGGGGGCCAGTGCCGAACGTGCGAGGTGTTTTATTACTCTGCTTGTAGCAATGCTTATATACAATTCTCATATACCAGACTCCATTGTCGCACGGCATAGCGTCCGCGCGGCTTCGAGAGGTAGAAATCAATGGTAACCGTCTATGACGTCCCTGCGGAGAAACTCATACTCAAGACGGCCGAGAAGCTGAAGCAGAACTCGGCCATCGAACCCCCTGAGTGGGCCGAGTATGTCAAAACCGGCAGGCACACTGAGAAGGCGCCTGTTCAGGAAGATTGGTGGTACACAAGAGCAGCCTCCATCCTGAGAAAGCTCTATGTGAAGGGCCCTATGGGAACCTCCAAGCTTGCAGCCGAGTACGGAGGTCCTTCGGATAAAGGGGTCGCACCGAACAAAGCTGTTAAGGGCAGCCGCAACATCGTGAGAAAATGCATGATCCAGCTTGAGAATGCTGGGTATCTCGTTCCGAAGGAGAAGCAGGGCCGTATGATAAGCCCCAGCGGAATGTCTCTCTTGGACAACGCAGCCAAAGAGGTACAGGATGAGATGAAATCGTGAGGATGTGAGTGAAGCATGGAAGATCCTGAACTGGAAGCAATAAGGCAGAGAAAGATGGCGGGCATGCAGTCCAGCCAGCAGCAGATGATGGCTCAGCAGCAGATGGCCGAGAACCAGCGTCAGCAGATCGAGTCCCAGAAACAGGCTATACTCAGACAGATACTGGAACCCGCAGCAAGGGACAGATTGTCGAACATAAGGCTCGCCAATCCCGAGTTTGCGAACTCAATAGAGATGCAGCTGATCCAACTGGCGCAGTCCGGAAGACTCAGACAAATGGTATCCGACGCCATGCTGAAAGACATACTCAGAAAGATCACACCTCAGCAGAGGGAGATCAACATCGAGAGGAGATGACAATGACTAACAATAAACCCCCAGCGATGAAGGCCAGGCTTAACAAGGCCGGAAAACAGAACCGTCGCGTGCCGGCATGGGTCATGATGAGGACGAACAGGCAGTTCCTTCGTCACCCCAAGAGAAGGTCCTGGCGCATGACCAACCTTAAGGAGTGATTCGTATGGCAGACGAGAATGAGAGAATCATCACGATACCCCTCAGAGACACCAAGAATGCGCCGAGGACCAGAAGGGCCAAGCGCGCCATCAAGGAGATCAGAGAGAACATCGCCAGGCACATGAAGGCGGATATAGAGAAAGTCTGGATCGACACAAGCCTCAACGAGAAGATCTGGGAGAGGGGCATAGAGAACCCTCCGAACAAGATCACCGTGAAGGCCGTCAGGTTCGAGGACGGACTCATAGAGGTATCTCTGTCGGAGTGATCCGGTTTGATGCGTCTATCCCGCTACGGCGGCAGTCCCAACATAGGTGTGTTCGCGACAGCGAACGAGAACATCGCATTTGCAGCAGCCAACAGCGATGATCAGTTCGTAAGGGATCTGGAGGAAGCTCTGGATGTCGAATGCATCAGGACAACCGTGGCGGGGGCGTATCTCATCGGTTCGCTCACTGCAATGAACTCCAACGGCGCGATCGTCTCCGGTCTCACTGAGAAGCATGAGCTGGAGGCGATCCGCCGTTTCTTACCCGTTCTGGCGCTGGACGATAAGCTCACTGCCGCGGGGAATAACATTCTGACGAACGATCGCGGGGCCATCGTCAATCCGAACATGGGCGATTCAGCCCTCAGATCGATAGAGGAGACCCTGGGCGTGGAATGCGTCAGATCGTCCATAGCGGGAATAGAGACCCCGGGAGCGGTATGCCGTGTCACCAACAAGGGCGTCGCGGTGCACATGGGTGCTTCCGAAGAGGACATGGCCGTGATCGCCGATGTTCTGAAGGTCGAGCCCTACAAGACCACGCTGAATCACGGGAGCAGGCTCATTGCACCGTGCGTCATAGCGAATTCCAAGGGCGCAGTGATAGGCGATACCACCACTCCCATCGAGATGGGGAGGCTGGAAGAAGCCCTCAAACTTTACTAACGGTCGAATATCCAGCATTCTTTGTACTCAGGAAGCTCGTCCTGTGTGATATCAACGCTGTTCCCTACGTATCTGACGGAATCCTCGGACACCGCTTCCAGGAAATAATCTACATCCCTGACCGGCACCGTAAGGCCGCCCACCCTGTAGTGCATGGGCACCGTCACACGGGGGCCGACGGCCCTTATGAACTCCTCGATCTCCTCGATCTCCATGGTATAGACGCCTCCGGTGGGGACGAAGAGCACGTCAACGCCGGATATGGAATTCAGCGTTCTGGCGGAGGGTATTGCACCCAGGTCGCCGCAGTGGCAGAAGGTTATGCCGCCCATCTGGAATTTGTACATCGTGTTAAGACCGCGCTGAGAACCGGCCGTACCGTCGTGATACGTCTCCATGCCGGTGAACTGTATCCCCCTGGATTCGAACCTCCCGGTTCGGGATTGGAACACCTTGAAATTCCCGTTCACGACCCTGGAGGCATTGTGATCATAATGATTGTGGGACATCAGCACAACATCTGCGCTGACGGACGGAGGCTTAATCCCCAGCGATCTGCCGTCATGGGGGTCGGTAACGACTGTGGTCCTCCCGTCGCTTATCTCGAAGCAGGAATGCCCGTGCCATCTGATGTGCATGGAATCCTGTAAAGCTCCTCTGTCTGAAAAACCTTTGTTGAAGTTACGGACGGAGGCATGTAAAGAATATAATACACTCAGACAGATTCGGTTGTGTGAAGAAGACCTTAATCCTCGTTGTCGACAGAGACAATGATTTCGGCATGAAGGGCGGAGTCGAGACGCCCGCCATAGGGATAGAGGCCGCTCTGAGAGCGTCCATGAGCCTGGGTGTTTCCGATCCGGAGGATTCAGATGTCAATGCCCTGTTCGCGGCCATCAATATCTACAACGATCTGGAGAAGGACCGTAACGTGGAGATAGCTCTGATATGCGGCGATCAGAAGGTGGGCCCCAGGTCCGATGCGGCCATAGTCGATGAGCTGGAAGAGGTCATCGAGAAGGTCAAGCCTGACAGGGCCATACTCGTGGGGGACGGAGCGGAGGATGAGTACGTCTATCCCATCGTATCCTCGCGCATACCGATAGATTCCGTCAGGAGGGTGTACGTCAAGCAGTCCCCGGGTCTGGAGGGGTCTTTCTACATACTGAGCAAGATGATGAGGGACCCTCAGAAGAGAAGGAGATTCCTGGCACCGATAGGATACCTTGTCTGCTTCATATCCCTGATATACATGGCGGTCCCGCTGTATGAGATCTATGCGGGCAACAGTATCGTCCTGTACGACCTCACCGCACCCATAGTGGGGCTTGTGATGGGGTTGATGATCCTGCTGTACGCATATTCTATGGTGGATCGGCTGCTGGATAAGATCAGCAATTGGACAGCTCACGTCAGTTCAGGCAATATAGCGGCCACCTTCTCTCTTCTTTCCGTTTCTGCGATCATGATCGGCATCTTCCTCGGTGCCAATTCCATAAGGGCCATAGTTGACAATAATCTGGTCTATCTCGTTCTGATCTTCATGTCCAATGCGCTCTGGCCCGTGGTCTTCGGTGTGTTCCTGGCCGATCTCGGCGTGGTTCTGAACAAGTACATCAGCGAGAAGAAAGTGTCCCGTTCCTTCATGATAGGCACGATCACCGTGTTCGGTCTGGCCCTCATAATACAGGGAGTACTGGACTTCATGAGGAACTATCTGGGTTACGGGGCCGTTGACGATTTCATGGTGGCAATCGAAGTATCCCTCGGCCTGTTCTTCACAATCGCCGCCAGCCTTCTGCAGGTCTCATTCAGGAATCTGCCGGAGGCCTCGGAGGAAGAGGAGACTGCCGGGAATGCGGCCAGATGAGTGGGAGCCCGTGTACACGGAGATCCTTGCGGACTTCGGTTACTCCAGGCTCGATGATGAGGCTTCCGCCAGGCTCCTTGCGGCTGTCATGATGAATGCCGACCTGATTGACGAGGACACTGCCTCAGGGTATTTCGGAGAGGAGGCAACGGTCTTCGGACCCGCCTTCAGGGGTGATATCAGAAGGGACATGTTCCCCGGGACTCTGATATCTGCAGGGGATGCGACAGGAGCTCTCATGAAGGCCGGCATATGCCCGGACGTGATCGTCACGGATCTGGACGGGGATGTGCAGATGCAGAAGGAAGCCTCCGGTAAGGGGGCTTTGACGTTCATCCATGCCCACGGCGATAATGCCGACGGGATAATGGAGCATGCAAAGGACTTCAAGGGGCCCGTCGTCCTGACCACCCAGTCGGTGCCGTCCCGCCCTCTGGTCAATTACGGGGGGTTCACCGACGGCGACCGTGCGGTCTGCATCGCAAGGCACTTCGGAGCATTGAGGATACATCTCGCAGGTTTCGATCTCACCTCGCCGGTTGCGAAGGACGGATCAGATCCCGCCGTCAAGGCCAGGAAGCTGAAATGGGCGGAGAGGATAATCGGTTCCGGGCCGGGCATCATCAGAATATGATGACCATCAACACCAGCATCAATCCGATGAGGACCGCCCATGTCGTCATGCTCGTCACTGACCGGGTGTAGCGATCCCTCTTCTCGGCGGGCATGCCCGTCTTCTCGAGTATGAAATCCAGGCCTCCCATGAACAGGAACCCCCCGTCGAAAGGTATCGCCGGCAGAGCATTGGACAATCCCAGCACGATGTTCAGCCAGAATATCCAGAAGAGGAGGCTTATGAGCACCCAGAAGACGTTCGCGGGGATCATGTCCACCTCATACCACCATTGCGTATCCGCGGGTATGGGGGCGTAGCCGCTCAGGGGAGCCCCTATGTAGCTCAGGGCGGACATCGCCCCGTCGGTTATGCCCGTTGCCCCGTAGAATGGGTTCAGGGCCTTTTCGAGGTTCTCATTGGGGGTGGTGAACATGAATCCGGATGTGTTGACGGATACCCCGAGCAAACCTATCCCTCCGTTATCACCGAGGATCACCTTCTCATAGGTGAGTTCAACGTCCTCAGCCGTCATGATCACCAATTTGAAGACGTCTCCCTGTTTCGTGGTCCTCATGAATTCCGTGAAATCATACAGGTTCCCGAAATCCTTTCGGTCATCGTTTTCATCGATCATTGCCGTCAGATACGTTCCCTTACTCAATCCTGCGCCTGCGGCCGGCGTTCCGGACGAGACGCCGGATATATGCACGCCCAGGACGACATCGACAGTGCCCTCTCTGTCCTGATACACGTACGATACACTGTATTTGCCGTATACGTCGGCGGCATTGCGGAAATCGTCCACGGTGCTTATTGGCACTCCGTTTATGTGAGTGATCAGAGCTCCTGCGGGTATTCCCGATTCGAAGCCGAAGGTGTCCCCTTCCACAGATGATATCGCAGGATTATCACCGTATTCAGAGGTCAGGCCGCCGAACATGACCCCTGTCATCAGGAGGAAGCATACTATGGCGACGATGAAGTTCACGGCTATCCCGGCGGCATAGAGGTCCATACGGGCCCTGCGGTCCGCTTTCTCAACGCTCTCCTCGTCAGGTTCGACGAAGGCCCCTATGGGGACCACCGCGTACAGCAGACCCGAGGATTTCACCTCCATATCGTTGGCCCGGGTCTGTATCCCGTGGGCCAGCTCGTGCACCACCATGGCGACCAGAAGGCCTATGACCCCGTACACCAAGGGGAGCATGGGATTCAGTCCCGGTATCGCCAGAGCGTATTCTATCCCGATCCCGCCGCGGCCTATCGCACTCGGCAGAAGGAGCATGTTTATCACCATCACGAAGACGATGCTGATCATGAGCAGCAGAGCTATGATCTTGGAGATCAGACCGAAGGCCCTCCAGAATTTCTTGTGCTTGGAGAGGCGGTCCATGAGCCCCAGCCCCCATTTCGTCTTGATCATGACGGCGGGCCCGTAGGGTACGATGCCCATGTCATGCATCTTCTCGCTCTTCCTGACGTAGAAGTACAGGGGGATGTAGATTATCACCAGAATGATCAGTATGATGTAAGCGAGATCCATGCGCACCCTTGACCGACGTTATGCCGTAATGTATTAAATCATTGTGTGAAGAAGAAAAACGCCCCGGGTGAGGGGGCTAAATGGTTTTGATGGGATGCAAGTCGTTTAATCAGAAGCACTGTCCCTTGTTCCTGTCCCTGAGCTCCCCTATCTTCCCCTTGTTCCATCCGGAGATCTTGGAGAAGAATCCGGTGACACGGGTGATGCCCTCTATGTTGGCGGACCCGCACTTGCCGCAGGTCTCGGTCAGGCCCCTCGCCGTCTGTCCGCAGTCGAGACAGGAGGTGAACTCGGGGCTGAAGGCTATCTGGGTGTTCTGGGTGTTGCGGAACGTCTTCACCACGAAAGCGGCTATGCTCTCGGGTGTGGGCCTGGACTCTCCGAGCCACACATGGGTCAGGGCCCCCGCTTCTATGAGCGGGTGGAACATCCCCTCGATCTTGACGCGCTCTATGGGGCTGACGTCCGCTCCGACGTTCAGGTACGTGGAGTTGGTGTAGTAGACGTCGTTGGTCTCTATCCTGCCCTTCACAGTCTTACCGGCCTGCTCCGGGTAGTCCTTCAGATCCAGCTTGGCGAACCTGTAGGCCGTGGACTCAGCGGGGGTCTGCTCCAGGGGGAGCGTGATGTTGTGCTCCGCCGCCAGCCTGTCGCACTCCTTCTTCATGTAGGCTATGACCTTCAGGCCGAACTTGAGGGCGCCCTTCGACTCGTGCATCTCCTGGCCGGTGTGGTACTGGACCATCTCGTTCAGGCCGAGCACGCCCACCAGGAATCTGGAGCTGTCTATCTTGTAGTAGGGATCCCCGTCCAGGTTCATGGAGAGCATGGACAGGGGACCGTGGTTGCCCATGTCCATCAGCTGCTTCAGGAATTCCTTCTTCTGCAGGTGGGCCTTCACTGAGGTCTCCAGCAGCTCCGTTATCTCGGAGAACAGCTTCTCATCGTCATGTTCCGCGTGGTAGGCTATCCTGGGAAGGTTGAGGGTGATGTTCTGCATCGCCGTGAATCTCATCTTCCAGGGCTCCTTCACAAGCTCGAGGTCCGTTGCGTCAAGGTTGATCGCCAGGCGGCAGCACTCGGAGATCCTCGCGGTGTCTCCGCGGTCGAATACGAAGTACGAGTTGCCCATGGTGGCTGCGAGCTCGCTGATCTTGTAGAGGAACTCCTCGTGACCCGGGGTCCTGAAGAATTTCTCCGTTATGTGTATATCCGGCTTCGGGAAGAAGAACGGGCGCCCCATGGCATCTCCCTCGAGATAAACGTCCATCAGTGCGTTGGCGAAGGCCTGGGATTCTTTCTCGTAATCCTCATAGTTCTTGCCTGTGTAGACGCCTCCTGGGCCTATGGCGGGCACGCCGACGAAGTGGGACGGCGTCTCCCAGTAGATGTTGATATCACTGAATATGGACTGCCCTCCGCGTGCGACCGCCTGCTGGGCGAATTCATATACGAGGATCTGAGCGAGCTGCTTCATCCTCTTATCATCGACGCCTACGAGGTACGGGGCGAGGAACGTATTGAATGCGTCCCACCCTATCGCTCCGGCGAAGTGGCCCTGGAGGGCCGCAGAGAACTTTATGATCTGCTCGATCAGCACCTCAGGGTGCTTCGCGGGCTTGGCTATGGAGAGCGCGTTGGGGAGGTTGAGACCGAACTTCTTGACATATTCCATGGACTGACCGCTGCAGTAGGGCCTGTCGATCATGCCGAGGTCGTGGACGTGTATGCGCCCGCTCATGTGCGCATCCGCCACATCCGGGGTGAAGACCTCCAGCAGGGCGAACTCCTTCTTTATGTTCTCGGCGAGGGTGAGGTTCGTTGCCTCCGGTCCGTGGGGGACGTTGGCGTTCTCCTTGTTGGGGGACATTATGATCTCCCTCGCATCATAGATGGGCGTACCGAGACGGGTGTGCTGCTTGCGTATCTCCTCGAGCCCGTATTCCATCAGCTTAGCGTTGGTGAGCTCTCTGATCAGAGGGGCGGTAATGTATTCTATATCCATCTTGGAGACCATCTTCTCCACCTCTCTGGCGACTACGCGTGCGGTATCTTCATTTATGTTCGTCTCCCGCACGAGCGCATCGAATATCTTCTGCTTGTCCCACTTCTTGAGTTCCTCGTCAGACGTCCTGACGAAAAGCCCGATCTCGGTGGACTCCGTCTTGGAGCCCTTCATGTTGTTCAAATCTGCAATCGTATTCATGTTTATCTTACCCCCATCCTCTGTCACGGTGAGCTGTACCCTTTCACATTCATGCGGTACATATAAAGGGATTTCTGAACTGGAATTGGTAAAACGTTAAGCCCTATTAATTACCATATTGATTATCTTATTTGTTATCATATACTTACGGCCAGACATAAAATATTAAGTTGTTTTTCGAATGTTAAAGACTGTTTATCCTTGAAATCCCAACTTCTTCTGAAGTCCGTCCCGCCCCGTTCCGGGATCTTTGCCGCACACAGCCGGTTCAGAGGCGGAAAAGGGTCTGCCGGTCCCGGATCCCCTGTCAGAGACCATTCGTTGCGCACAGCCGGTTCCGAGGGGCCGATCTCTATGACCAGCTCTGCATAGATTTAAGTTATCATATTTGTTATCAGTTGTTGCGATGCATAACGTTGAGAAGGACTTCAACAGGATAATCATCGAATCCCTGGGGAAGGACGGTAAATCGATCAGTGCTCTGACCAAGGACCTGGAGTCCCGGGGCATAAAACAGCACCGTTTGATCGTGACGGGATACCTCAGAGCGCTTACCGATATGAACGTTCTCAAGGAACGCGAGGTCCCTCCGTCCAAGATATATCAGCCGTTCAAGCCTCTGCCCGACAGCATATACGAGTCAGTGGGCAGGGCCTGCAGGAAGGTGGATCCCGATGCGGACGAGCTCATCCTGTATACGCTCAGCAGACTGTTCAAACGCCCCGTATTCGATACGGAGCTCAAACTGGCGGGCGTGAACCGGCCAATCGGCAACCCGGCATCCGATACTGAGTCCAAGGAATGCAAGAGGATAATGGCACGGGCGGGGAATGTGCTCACCGGCGGCAGCCTGGTGCATCCGACCAGGGATTTCTCCGACAGGATAATCGAGGTCCTCACGGAGATGGTCATAGACATCAAGGACTGCAGGCACGCGGTCATGGAGACCAGGCAGACGAAACTGAATTTTGACTGACAACTATTTATCATGACTCCCTCTTTAGCGTCATCATGGATTTAGACGGTGCCGTGAACGCCATAAGGACATTCCCGGGAGTTACGCGGAAACGCACTATAAGGGAGATAGTGAGGTTCCTTCCCACGGATTCGTTCAG
>LSQX01344830.1_pt1 | contig 34679 bp, 24 predicted proteins | sample 654561 | NCBI WGS metagenome assembly LSQX01 (sample SAMN04489861, study PRJNA283612) | anaerobic digester metagenome | isolation source: 4 biogas reactors fed with cattle manure at either 37C or 55C with and... | place: Denmark: Kongens Lyngby | collected 2014 | reverse complement strand
TTTGAAGAACCTACCGAGTTGATGTTCAACTTCAATAGCCCGGCCGGAGCATGCCCTAAATGTGAAGGATTCGGGAAAATCGTGGGAATCGACGAGAACCTGGTGATTCCCGATAAGAGCCTCTCCGTGCAAGAGGAGTCCGTGCAGTGCTGGAAAGGGGAAAAAATGAGCGAGTGGCGAAAGGAATTCGTGCGCAACGCGTACAAGGCCGACTTCCCGATTCACCGGGCTTATTACGATCTGACAGAGGTAGAAAAAGATATTCTTTGGAACGGCCGTCACGACCTTGAGATCTATGGCATCAACGACTTTTTCGGAATGTTGGAACGAAACCTCTACAAGATTCAGTACAGGGTGATGTTGGCACGTTATCGTGGCAAGACCGACTGTACCCTTTGCAAGGGAGCTCGACTTAAACAGGAAGCACTGCACGTGAAAGTGGGAGGCAAATCGATTGCCGAACTGGTGCTCCTGCCTGTCACGGAACTCATACCCTTCTTCGAAGATCTCCCATTGAGCAAATCGGAAGCAACCATCGCGGAGCGGCTGCTCACCGAAATACGAAACCGTCTCCAGTTCCTGCTGGACGTGGGATTAGGATACCTCACGCTGAACCGGCTCTCCAACACCCTTTCCGGGGGCGAAAGTCAACGCATCAACCTGGTATCGTCACTGGGGAGCAGCTTGGTGGGCTCGTTATATATTTTGGATGAGCCCAGCATAGGGCTTCATTCACGCGACACCCACCTGCTCATTGGCGTGTTAAAAGAACTGCAACGGCCGGGCAATACGGTGGTGGTGGTGGAACACGACGAAGAGATCATCCGGGCGGCGGACTACATTGTAGATATTGGACCGCTCGCGGGACGATTGGGGGGCGAAGTGATCTACCAGGGCAAAGTGGCGGAACTGGAAGAAAAAAGCGACAGCTTCACGGTAAAATACCTTACCGGAGAGGAGAAGATCGAGGTGCCCAAAACACGTAGAAAGTGGAACAACTATATCGAGGTGAAGGGGGCACGACAAAACAACCTCAAGAATATCGATGTGAAATTCCCGCTCAGCGTGATGACGGTGGTCACCGGGGTGAGCGGTTCGGGCAAATCGTCCTTAGTGAACGACGTGTTATTTAACGCGCTTCAGCACGAGTACAAGGAGACGCCTTTGCAGCGTGCCGAGTTCAACGGTATCAGTGGCGATATAAAGCTGATGCAGGCAGCGGAGTACGTGGACCAGAACCCGATCGGGAAATCGTCCCGCTCCAACCCGGCTACCTACCTCAAGGCGTACGATGAGGTCCGAAAACTGTTCGCGGCCCAGCCTCTCTCGAAACAGATGGGGTTCACCCCGGCCTATTTTTCCTTTAACGTGGAGGGAGGCCGCTGCGATGAGTGCAAGGGAGAAGGGACGATCACCGTGGAGATGCAGTTCATGGCCGATATTCAGCTGGAGTGCGAGTCGTGCCATGGGAAGCGATTTTCGCCCGAAGTGCTGGAAGTAGAATACAAGGGGATGTCGATTCACGACGTGCTGGAGATGACCGTAAGCCAGGCGTTCGAGTTCTTCGGGAAACAGAAAGGGGCGACCGAGAAAAAGATCGCGAAAAAAATTCGCCCCCTTCAAGATGTAGGATTGGGATACCTGAAACTGGGACAATCCTCCTCCACCCTTTCGGGCGGCGAGAACCAGCGGGTAAAATTGGCTTTTTACCTCGGTGAAGAAAAATCGAGGCCCACGATATTTATCTTCGATGAACCTACTACCGGGCTCCATTTTCACGACATCAAGACCCTGCTTAAAGCATTCGACGCGTTGATAGAGCGGGGACACACCGTGATCATCATAGAGCACAACATGGAGGTGATCAAGTGCGCCGACCATATCATTGATATCGGTCCCGAAGGTGGGAAAGCGGGAGGTTATATCGTGTGCGAGGGCACGCCGGAACAGGTCGCCCAATGCGAAACATCGCACACCGGCCGTTTCTTAAAGGAGAAGTTGTTGCCGTAACAAAGAGTTAATCATTTGGTCGTTACAATCAAACCTACTATATTTGGCAAACTATGCCAACCGTTAGTGAATTCTTTGGGATTACAATTAAAATAATGTACCTCGATCACAATCCACCCCATTTCCATGCCTATTACGGCGAACAAAAAGCCATCATTGAAATTGAAAATGGACGTGTAAAAGGGTACATGTCTGAAAGAGCCATTCGTTTGATTTTCGAATGGATGGAAATGCATCGAGAAGAATTAAAAGAGGCTTGGCGCAAAGCTAAAAACGGAGAGAAACCTTCTAAAATTGAGCCGTTACGATGAATGATAATCTATTTATTGAAATAATAGAAGCCGAGTATGTAGAGGAATACAAGCTGTATGTGGTATTTAATAACGGGAAACGAATGACAGTAGATTTTCACGATTTGCTGTTTAAGCTCCAATACCCTGTATTTCTACCATTACGCGATAAAGAGCGCTTTCGCAATTTTAAAATCACTGATACGCTCGAATGGGAAGAGGGGACGATTGATATTGCGCCAGAGACCGTGTATGAAATGGGTAAAAACATAGACTCGGATATTGTTGCGGAGCCCTGATCCTTAAAAAGAACGAGAGAGTTTTTCGCGAAAGACAGGTCTGCCTAAGAGAACGGTTTTTTCCTATATCAGGTTCCTTCCAATCCAGAAAATGAGAATTCCCAAAAGCACCGCGAGGGCTGACCAGCGACCGAAGAAAATTTTTTCGAGCCGTGGGTTTCGTTTACTCCCGCCAAAATATTGCAGATAAACACCTAAAAGAACATAGGGTATCGCCAGAAGCACCATCCCGTTGTGCCGGAAGGCCGACTTGAATTCCAAATGCAACAAACTATGAATCGCTCGCTGTGAACCACATCCCGGGCACTCGTAACCGGTCGCCAAAAGAAAAGGGCATCGCGGGAAAAGCGGTTGCTCGGCGGGATCCAACGTGTAAAAAACAAAGAGTGCCGCCATAACCAAGATTGTTAAGACGACACCCAGACCTATTTTAACCTCTTTACTCACGATAAAGATTCAATGGAGCGTACGAAGTATTAAAAATTATATCCACTGGCGTTGTTCTCTATGAAATTCTCCATGTATTCCGGCAGGTTACCGGTAATCAACATCCACGACCAGAACGCGATGTATACCAATCCTGCCGCGACCGCGAGCAGGGTCCACATCTTGGCTTTTTTAGAAAACTTTTCCGCTTCGGCGTACATACCCCGGTAATAAAGGGAATCAACTCGTGCGGCGTAAACGATTCCTACAACTCCGAAAAAGATGCAGCAAAACAGGGTGGCCAAGATTGATGCCCACAACCAGTTATTGGGTTTCAAAGGAGGGATATCATCGCCTTCGTCTCTTACGGGGGGACTTTCCACGGGCGGTTCTTGCCATGGTTCGTGGGGCGGTAGCCCTTGGTTTGAAGAACCCGGCGTGGGGGGTACGGGGGGCGGGGTTGTGTTATAATCTTCCATCGACTTAATTTTTATCCATTACATTTCTATCATGTTGCCCATTTCAGAAAAACCGGCCCATCCTATGATGCCAAATATCAAGATCATACCAATCACGAACAGGAGCACCCATCCAATGGCGATCCACATCGCGATACGGGTCCATTTTCCGGCTGATCGGGACGACTCGGCCGCGGCAACGTAGTCGCCTCGATTGTAGAATGATTCTACCTGCGCGGCGTAGACAATGCCGATGATTCCAAGTAGACTAAGAAAGCTACCACACAACATGAAAGGGAGGATAGTTACAAGGATAGATTCCACCAACCATGTTTTCGGCATAGGCCGCTGCTCCCTTTCATCAATCCCGGGAGCGTAGCTTGCTTGTCCTCCTGGTGATTGTACAGGCTGAGCCGGATAAGAGGGAGCTTCTTGATACGTTCCCGAAAACAGGTAACGCAGTTCATCCACCTCTTCCGCGCGTTTCCACTGCTCCATTCCTTGCGTCCACACTAACGTGTCGCGCTTTACGCTCTCCTGTTTAAGTTCCAGTGCTGTAAATGTCCCTTTCTGATTTCCTTCAGCGTCGATATAAAAATAGCGGTTCATGTGTGCTTGGTTTTTATTGATATTCTTCGGGATCTATTCGCAACGTGCGAATGGTCCGGTTGTTTTCATCCTTATAAACATACTCCAGAACGACATTGTTTTCTTTAAAAACGGCCAATTGCGGGTTCGTGGAGAATTCGTTTCGAATATTTTCACGAAGGGATTGAAGGCCGATATCTACCAACGAATCGGGATTTTTAGTATTGAGCACAGTGTATTGGTACTGAAACATATTCCCTGTAACTACGGAAGCTTTATCAAAACGGGTGTATTGATCAAGCATCACAGGCGTAGACTCGTTGAGCTCCGCTGCCATCCGCGTTAACCTCTTATTTAAGCCCTTTTCATCGGAATTGCACTGCAAAAGCAAAACCATCAGAAAAGCACCGGAAAGCAGGTAAAATATTTTTCGCATATCTTTGTTTTGGTTTCACAAATATAACATCAACTAAACGATTTTACCTCATCTTGACTGGACGAAATTTCCGAAAAGTAATTTATTCATTAGAGAAGAGACTAGGGCTTCTTTGAAAGTTATCAAGTTTTTTCTTTCCAACGGAGTGCAATATAAATTCACGGTGAAACAGGAAATTTTTCAGATTGACGAACATTTGTTCTTAAACACATATCTTTGCATACAGCCCAAACTATGTCATTATGAATGAAGTAAACCTCAAAAAGAATTTGGCAGAATGTCGTCACGACATCCTGCCAAACATGTTAACCTTAAATCTAATACTATTATGAAAAAACCACGTGACAAATATAAAAAAGAAATAAACATTCACCAAATATTTCCCATAAAAAATCAAAAAATATTTACAAACTCGCTCGAAAGTATCAAATTACCCACTCGGCAGCCGCATACCCGTTAATTTTCGGTAGAGATCAAGCGCGTACACGTCAGTCATTCCCGAAATATAATCCAATATCGATTGAACCCGTTGATACAAGGTGCGTGCATCTGTCTCGTATTGCTCCGGGATTCGATCCAACAGCAAACGAGAATAGGCATGTTCGGGATTTAGGATGGCATGAGTAAACACTTCCAAGAGGTGACCGATGATTCGGTAACCGGATAATTCTATCTCCAATACTTCATCTGAACGGTATATTCGATCCACGGCGAAACGGGTACAGTTCTCGTAAGCCTCTCTCACACGGCGTGACACCTGATGCATCAGGGATCCATGGAAAGTACCGGACAAAATGTCTTCTTCATTTTCAAGAAACACCAGTGAACACTCTTCCACGAGAAGCCCGATGAGACTCGACCGTAAATAGGAAATCTGCTCATTCGGATCGTTTACCAGCGACATGTTTTTTATCGCTCGTTTCTGACGGTCTTCATTAAAAAAGCCCAAGAACAGTTCTTTTGATTTTTCCGTTGTCACGAGGCGTAGTTTGTGCGCGTCTTCGATATCCATCACTTGGTAACAAATATCATCCGCCGCCTCCACGAGGTAAACAAGGGGATGGCGTGCGTAATGAAGAGGCATGTTCTTCTTCTTGAATATCCCCAAAGCGTCTGCAATAGCCCTATAATCATTCTCCTCCGAAGCAAAGAAACCGAACTTATTCTTTCCGCCACTCAGTTCCGATGAATAGGGATACTTCACGATTGAAGCGAGCGTGGCGTAAGTCATCGCGAAGCCGCCCTTTCTCCTTCCACGGAACTGATGCATTAACAACCGGATTGCATTCGCATTGCCCTCAAAGTATATAAAATCGCTCCATCGGTCCTCTTCATTTTCTACGAGTGGACGTAACGAAGCTCCTTCACCTTCGGAAAAAAACGATGAAATGGCCTTTTCTCCAGAATGCCCAAATGGAGGATTTCCCAAATCGTGGGCCAAACAAGCTGCAGAAACAACGGATCCAATCTCCTCGAAGTGCGCGAGCGAGGCCGGGTTTCTTTCTCGCAGTGCACGTCCTACATTTTCACCCAGCGAACGTCCCACGCTAGAGACCTCTAAGCTATGTGTCAACCTATTATGAACAAAAACACTGCCCGGCAACGGGAAAACCTGCGTTTTATTCTGTAATCTTCGAAATGGAGAAGAAAAAATCAACCGGTCGTAATCCCTTTGATATTCGGTACGCTGGTGACGAGTAGCCGACCGATAATCTTCCATCCCAAAACGTTGAGCAGACAAAAGCCGCTCCCAACTCATCTTCATATTATTCTTATCTTTTTAAACCACATAGCACAACAAAACAAACAAAGATAACACTCGCGAAGGTATTTTGACACATGCCGCGTGTAAAATTTTTCACCGCGAAAGGGCTATCTTTTCGAAATAATATAACAAGAAAATGGGTATATTATCCCCGATTAAGAGTAAATTTGTAGTTTAATAGTAAAAGAACGGCAAAAAAGAATGACAGATCAAGTAAAGCATGAATGCGGTATCGCGGTGATCCGCCTCCTGAAACCACTCGAATATTACTACCAAAAATACGGCACGTGGCAATACGGGCTCGATAAACTCTACCTGCTCATGGAAAAACAGCACAATCGTGGGCAGGAGGGAGCCGGGTTGGGAGCGGTAAAACTGGATGCGGCCCCGGGGAATGAATTTATATTCAGGGAGAGGGCGTTGGGTTCGGGTGCTATCCCGGAAATCTTTGCCAACGTTCATGCATCGTTTCATTCTTTTTCGGAAGAGCAACTGAGTAACCCTTCCTTCGTGAAATCGTCCGTACCCTACGCGGCAGAGCTATTTATCGGCCACTTGCGCTACAGTACAACCGGCAAAAGTGGCCTCACCTACGTTCACCCGCTGCTTCGAAGAAATAACTGGGCCTCGAGAAGCCTCGCTCTGGCCGGCAACTTTAACATGACCAATGTTGACGAGATGTTCCAACAACTATTGGAAGAGGGGCAACACCCCCGGGATTATGCCGACACGTTCGTGATGTTGGAATCATTGGGGCATTACCTCGATCGAGAGGTGCAATACCAGTACGACCGACTGGATAAGACCCACCTGAACGGGCAAGAGGTGAGCCACCTTATCGAAGAAAAATTGGATATTCCATTTTTACTGAAGCGGGCTTCCAAAAAATGGGACGGTGGCTACGCGCTTTGTGGGTTAATTGGAAGCGGTGATGCTTTCGCCTTGCGCGACCCGTGGGGCATCCGAACTGCTTTCTATTATCACGACGACGAGGTGGCGGTTGTGGCTTCGGAACGACCGGTAATCCAAACAGCGTTCAACTTGAAGAAAGAGGATATCCGCGAACTACAACCGGGTGAGGCACTGGTAGTGAAACGAAACGGGACAGTCAGCCAGCATCAGATACTACCGAAGAAAGAAAAAATCACTCCCTGCTCGTTTGAACGAATTTATTTCTCCAGGGGGTCGGACTACGATATCTACCGGGAACGAAAAGAGTTGGGACGCCTACTGGTGCCACGCATCATCGAGGCAATTAACAACGATTTCGATAATACCGTTTTTTCGTTTATCCCCAATACCGCCGAAGTGGCTTACTTTGGGATGTTGCAGGGACTGGAAGATCACTTCAACCATCAAAAGGCAATCACGATCCTTGAGAAAGGGAATTCACTTACAAAAACAGAGATCGATACGATCCTCTCTAAAAGGGTACGTTCCGAAAAGGTAGCCATAAAAGACGTGAAGCTGCGCACCTTTATCGCGCAGGGGAAAACAAGAAACGATCTCGCCGCACACGTGTACGATGTGACATATGGCTCGTTACGCAGAGGAGTCGACACCTTGGTGATTATCGACGACAGCGTGGTTCGTGGAACCACGCTTCGGCAGAGTATCTTGCGAATACTGGACCGACTGGATCCAAAACAAATTGTAATCGTCTCTTCTTCTCCCCAGATACGATATCCCGATTATTACGGCATCGATATGTCGAGAATGAGCGAGTTTATCGCCTTCAAAGCGGCCATCAAGCTACTCAAAGAGCGAGGGATGCAGCAGGTGATCGATGAGACATACGAAAAAGCAGTGGCACAGCGGCACAAGAAAAAAGAAGAGATCGTGAACCACGTGAAAGATATTTACGCACCCTTCAGCGACGAAGATATTTCCGAAAAAATTGCCCGGATGCTTACTTCAGACAATATCAATGCTAAAGTATCGATGGTATTCCAGAGCATCGAAGACCTACATAAGGCATGCCCCGGTCACCGGGGAGACTGGTATTTCTCTGGGAACTATCCTACCCCCGGCGGCAATCGACTCGTGAACCACGCCTTCATAAATTACATGGAGGGACAGGAGAACAGGCCCCATCAATATTCACTCGATTTCTCAAATAACGAAGGATGATTGAACGTGTCATAATTTTAGAAAATGTAGATCCCGTCGTTTTTTTCGGTATCAACAACAGCAATATTCAACTGCTGAAAACGCTCTACCCGAAATTACGCATGGTAGCCCGGGGAAACGTGATCAAAGTGATCGGCGAGGAAGAGGAGTTGGCCGCCTTTGAAGAAAAAATCCATGAACTGGAAAAATTCAGCATAGAGATGAACGTGCTGAAAGAGGAGGATATCATCGATATCGTGAAGGGAAAGGTTCCCGCCGTGGTGAACGTTGACAACCTGATCATCCATGGATTGAACGGGAAACCCATCTTGGCGCGCACGGCCAACCAAAAAAGGCTCGTGGAAGAGTTTGATATAAACGATATGGTGTTCGCGATCGGACCGGCGGGATCGGGCAAAACTTACACCGCGATTGCTTTGGCGGTGCGGGCACTGAAGCGGAAAAGCATCCGTAAGATTATCCTTAGCCGTCCGGCGGTTGAAGCGGGAGAGAAGCTGGGATTCCTACCGGGGGACATGAAGGAGAAGATCGACCCCTACCTACAACCGCTTTACGACGCGTTGGAAGATATGATCCCTCCGATGAAGCTGAAGGAGTACCTCGAGAGCAAGATCATTCAGATCGCACCGCTTGCCTTCATGCGTGGGCGTACGCTCAACGATGCGGTCATTATCTTAGACGAAGCACAGAATACGACCAAACCCCAAATCAAGATGTTCCTTACGCGACTGGGACTCAATGGAAAGATGATTATCACGGGCGACGTCACACAGATCGACCTGCCTCACTCGCAACAATCGGGACTGATACACGCGATGCAGGTGCTTCGAAACATAAAAGGCATCTCCACGGTGGAATTCAATAAAAAGGATATCGTGCGGCACAAGCTGGTGCAACGAATCGTGGAGGCATACGAGAAGAATGAAGAATGAAGAATGAAGAATTAAAAATCACCAATATGGATGCATTGATAAAAACAGATTTCATTTTCCCTGGGCAGACCAGTGTCTATCACGGGAAAGTACGTGATGTGTATAGCGTGGATAACAACACGCTGGTGATGGTCGCCACCGACCGCATCTCGGCATTCGACGTGGTCCTACCCAAGGGAATTCCTTACAAGGGACAAGTACTGAACCAGATCGCGTCGAAGTTCCTAGATGCCACCTCCGACATCGTGCCCAACTGGAAGAGTGCAGAGCCCGATCCGATGGTGACGGTGGGACACCGTTGCGAACCTTATAAGGTGGAGATGGTGATCCGGGGTTACATCACGGGAAGCGCGTGGAGGGAGTATAAAAAAGGAGCGCGTATTTTATGCGGCTTACCGCTTCCCGAAGGTTTACGTGAAAATCAAAAATTTGACACCCCCTTGATCACCCCTACCACGAAAGCCGATAAAGGGCACGACGAAAACATCTCGAAGCAAGAAATTATCGCCCAAGGATTGGTCAGCAAGGAGGAATACGAGGAGCTGGAAAAATACACTTACCAGCTGTTTGAAAGAGGCACCGAGATGGCGGCCGAGAAAGGCCTAATTTTGGTGGACACGAAATACGAATTTGGCAAAAAAGACGGTAAGATCTATCTTATTGATGAGATCCACACGCCCGACTCTTCCCGCTATTTTTACAGCAAAGAGTATGAAGAACGCTTCCGAAGAGGCGAGGATCAACGCCAGCTCTCAAAGGAGTTCGTTCGCCAATGGCTCATGGAACATGGGTTTCAGGGACAGCCGGGACAAGTGGTGCCGGAAATGAGCGATGAATATTGCCGGAGTGTATCGGAACGCTATATTGAATTGTATGAAAAGATCGTGGGTGAAAAATTCATTCCCGCCGATAACAGCGATCTCAAAGCGCGTATAGAGAAAAATGTAATAAATTATTTAAATCGATGAGCCAAAAATACAAAGTGGAGGGAGTCACCCCTTACGACCAAACACGCCCCAAAAAAGAGCAGGTGACCGAATTGTTCAACCAAATTGCCCCTCTTTACGATAAGCTGAACGGGGTGCTTTCCCTAGGAATTGATGAATATTGGCGTCGTGAAGCGCTGAGGTGGATCCGGCATTACCATCCCGAGCATATTCTGGATCTCGCTACCGGAACGGGCGATTTAGCGATCCTCGCGCACCACATCCTTCATCCAAAAAAAATCACGGCCGTGGATATATCGGAAGGAATGATGGCCGTTGGAGACGAAAAAGTAATGGCCAAGGGCCTGCAGCAGGTCATCTCTTTCGAAAAACAGGATAGCGCGGCCCTTACGCTCCCCGACAATACGTTCGATGCCGTAATCTCCTCTTTTGGGATACGTAACTTTCACTCCATCGATAACAGTTTCCAAGAGGTATACCGTGTGTTGAAGCCGGGTGCCCCGTTTCTGTTTTTGGAGCTTACCGTGCCGGAACAAAAAGTAATCAAGGAACTGTACACCCTTTACACCAACCATATTATGCCGGTTCTATCGGGTATTTTTTCTTACAGGCAGGAGGAATACGAATACCTTCCTAACTCGATCGCGGCGTTCCCCCAAGGAAGGGATATGATGCTCGTCCTGAAAAAGCATGGTTTCAAAAATATCCGGTTAAGGCGGCTTACTTTGGGAACAACTACCGCCTATATCGGTGAAAAATAAAAAACAACAGTATTCAAAAACAATTTGGAGGGAGAAAGTGCATAAAAAAAAGTATAAACAGGGTGAAACAGACACGTACGGCCTTATCGGGTTTCCCCTTACCCACTCTTTCTCGGCAGATTTTTTCAACGATAAGTTTCAACGGGAAGGCATTGCCGCGCGATACTTAAATTTCGAGATCGAAGATATTCAGGAAATACAGAACATCTTGCTGCATCACCCTCGATTAAGAGGTATTAACGTTACGATTCCTCATAAAGAGAGTATTCTTCAATTCCTCGATGAGATGACTCCCGTGGCAAAAAAGATCGGTGCGGTTAACGCGATTCGGGTGTTGAGAAAGCAGGGAAGGGACGATTCGTTCCGACTCCTAGGCCATAACACCGATTACGTGGGCTTCAAAGAGTCCATTTCCCCCCTGTTAGATCCGGCCCTTCATCGCAAAGCCTTGGTGCTGGGCACGGGAGGTGCCTCTAAGGCAGTGGTAAATGCCTTGTCGGATCTTGGAATAGAATGGAAATATGTCTCCCGCTCACCGGGAGTAGACCGTTTCGTGTACGACGACCTAACGCCTCAGGTGATTTCAGAATACAGGGTAATCGTGAACGCATCGCCCGTGGGAACATATCCCCATGTGGATCGATGCCCTGATCTATTGTACGAGCATCTCACTCCCTACCACGTTTTGTACGACCTAGTGTACAATCCAGAGCGAACGCTATTTCTCGAAAAAGGAGAAGAACGCGGTGCCGCGATAAAAAACGGGAAAGAGATGCTGGAACTCCAGGCATTGGCCGCTTGGGATTTCTGGAAATAGAAAGAAAATTGCCCTCCTATATTCACATATATGAGGGCAACTGATTTTCTTGTTATTCTGAAGTAGTTTTGAATCTACCAAGAAAATAATTATAGAGGTGCGATAGTGTAGTTTGTTTCGTTACTTACCCCTTGGGCGTTTGTGTTTCCTCTCTTTCCGTCTGCTCTGTTTCAGCTTCAGCGCGTTCGGCGTCCAAGTTAACCTCTTTCCCTTCGTCGTTCAGATGAATCGTTTTTTCTGATTGATCCTCTTTATTCCGTCCGGTTACCTTGGCTATTTTCTTGTTATTGTTATATTGTAACACGGTGATATCATATTGGTCCGCGAATTTACGCACCGCTTCTTGAACATTTTCGTTAAGATCCTCGAACTTGATGTTTTGAAAACCATTGTCTTGGTCTTGTGTTACACCTGATTGCTCCACCGAAGGTTGCTGTCCTTCTTGCTGTTGCTGCAACTCTTGGCCTTCGTTTTGCTGTTGCTGTAACTCTTGCTGTTCTTGGCCTTCATGTTGCTGTTGCTGGCGTTGCTGTTCTTGTTGGTAGAGCTGTTGCTCCTGCAACTCTTGACCCTCTTGTCGCATCTCAACCTCTTGATGTTGAGACTTTGACGACTCGTAACTCATGTCATTTTCTACCTGTTCTCCTTCGTCGCTGAAATAGACGGTTTTCGAGGATTGGTCGTCTCTCTTGGTCAATTTCACTTTAGTGAGTTGTTTCTCGCTGCTGTATTTCAAAGCTTGAATACCGTACTCGCTTGTCAATTCGTTTATTGCTGCTTGCACCTGTTCATTCAAGTCTTCGAGCTTCACGTCAACGAAACCATCATTATCATACACGGAATTTACGATGGGGCGTTCCCCAGCATCCGCTGTTTGAATGGAGGTGGTTGTAATTACTCCCGCGATAATCGCTATGGATAAAATAATTTTTTTCATAATAATACAATCTTAAATTTGTTCTACAAATCTGACTTTTATCTTGTATTGTGTGACGTCGCTACGTCTACTCTACTATGATCAAATTCCATACTGAAAAATCAAAAAAGTGACGCCACACCCTATTATCCACACTTACAGCAAATTATAAATAAGAAACCCTTAATAACGCCTCTTTTGAAATGTGGAAAACCGTGGATTCCGTGGAATTTTTCCACACATTCACTGTAGAAACCGTCTCTTTTTTCGGATAGAAAGATTCTGTCGAGGAAATTTTGTTCCACGAAGATTGGGTAAAATCGTTTAGTTGATGGTATATTTGTTTCATTAATTCAGTAAATCATGGCATCGGATAAATCACCGGAACAGCGAATACGCGTAAAAATAGGATTGATCTTTCTCGTGGTCATCCTGTACTTTATCGGTGTGATAACCTATTCTTCCTCATTAAAGAAAAATATAGATGCCCAGAAGAAGATCATCGACAACTCCTACCGTGTGCTATCTTATAGCGATCAATTAATTCTTTCTGTTCAGCAAGCTCAGGAAGTGCTAAACCAATATTTGATTAGCCCACGCGGGATCTACCGCGTTCAATACGACTCCATTTCCGAGGATATCTCCCGCCAGATCGCGAATATTCAAAGTACGCCATCGGGTAGAGAACAGACTCTCTTACTCGAGGATATCGACTCGCTCCTACAAGAAAAAAACAGAATCGTAGTACGGTTGCTCGGGCAGTTCCGTTCTGAAAACCCTTTGCTAGAACTGGACAAAAAAATTGAGACCTACGACGATATCATTCAGGACTCACTGGTTGTAACAACCAACCAAGACACCACGGTAGTGCAAGCACCACAACAAAAAAGCTTTTGGGGGCGGTTACGGCATCTTTTCGATCCCAGCAACCAGACGGACACCGTGGTTACGATCACACGCACGGAGCAGGAGGCCCATTCGTCATCCAGAGTCGATACCGTACGGTATGCCGACCTAAAAAATATAACACGCGAAGCATCTGAATCCTATTCCATTCAAATTTCTCGTATCGAGCGTCAAGTACGTGAGCTGCTCTTGGCTGAACAAAATATCTCCCTCCATATTTCTCAACTTATTTCAAGATTTTACACGGGTGCCATCGAAACCACTCGTCTGGGAACAGATAACAGTGAGGCACTCACTCAAAAGATTATTGGATTCGCGATCACGGTAGGGATGCTATCGGTGCTACTTATTCTGATAATCATCTTCTTTATCGCGGATGATCTTAACAAAGGACAGCGGGCGCGTGTGGAGTTAGCACGGGAGAAGCAACTCACCGAGGAATTGATCGAGAGCCGTCATCGCCTACTCCTTGCAGTTTCTCATGATGTGAAGACACCTCTCAGTTCAATGATGGGCTACATGGAAATATGGGACGCCGATGAAAACGACAGCCCAAAGAAACGTCAGTTGCGATCGGCCCTTAATTCCGGTAAGCATATTTTGAGCATGCTCAATAACCTGCTCGAATTCTCCCGTTTGGAACAAAATTCGGGAAAATTACAGGCCGTCCGGTTTAACCTGATTGATTTAATGGAGGACATAACGGGGATGTTCCAACTTTTCACCGATGACAAAGGATTGAAACTTATATTCATAAACAAAGTGGCCAATCCGTTTTTTGTAGAAACCGATTATACGGTGCTTAAGCAAATTTTGGTGAATGTTATTTCGAACGCGGTGAAATATACCCTGGAGGGTCACGTGAAAATCGAACTTCACTACCAAAAAGAGCAATTAATTTTCAATATCCGAGATACCGGCGTGGGAATAGAGGAAGAGGATATCAAGCGGATTTTCAAACCTTTTTCACGTGTCTCGAACCCGCTGAAAACGGAGGGCAGCGGTTTTGGACTATACGTCACGAAAGGACTCGTGGAGGCTCTTAAAGGAAGGATCTATCTAGAGTCAGAACAGAAAAAGGGCACCCTGGTAACCATCCATCTCCCCATCCGGCAATTAACGCAGAGCGTACTACTCGATAAAGGAGAAGATACGATCGAAGCTTATCCACCCTATAACAAGATACTTATCTTTGAAGACGATACATCGCTGGGAATTATGCTCAAAGAGTTTTTAGTTCATCATCACTATAGAGTAAAATTATGTAGCAATCCACATGATGTAAAAGGCTTTACCCGGGTGATATCCACTTTCGATATCGTCCTCACCGACATGCAGATGACGGGAACATCCGGCAAAGAAATACTTCAAGCTATTCGTGAAACGGGCAGTGATATTCCCGTCTGGTTGATGACTGCCTACGATGACTACACGACCGAAAAAGCACTTGCGGAAGGCTTTACCGGGTTTATTACCAAACCGATAAGCATGAACAAGCTATTATCAATTCTCTCTGAAGAAGAAAAAAAACCTACCCAGGTTGAGAAAGAAATCCCAGGCAATAATTCTCCGTTGAGCGATCAATTCCCACTTCTGAGCGCCATGTTCGAGCATGATACAGATACCATTAAAACGATATTGAGTGATTTCGTAAATAGTTCGAAAGAAGATCTGCAAAAACTTCGGGAACTGATCAACAGCGATAAATTTGAAGAAGCCCAAAAGCTGTGTCACCGGATACATCCCTTTTTTGTACAGTTGAATGCCGAGCATTTATGCGATGCCTTGATAAAGATGGATAGGTCGCGCGGGCACTCCGAAAGCACCTATCCCAACTGGAAAGAGGAGCTAACGATGGCGATCGATCAAATTGACCGATTCAGGAAACAGGTTCGAGAACAACACCTCTGACACATCATTTTAGAGTCCTATTCCATACGCGTGTAACTTGTTATAGAGCGTCTTTCGGTCGATCTGTAACAACATCGCGGCCTTGGTCTTATTTCCATTCACACGTTTCAATGCACGTATAATTTTTTCTTTTTCGTCGTTGGGTTCTATCACCAACGAGATATCGTTCGAAAGTTCCATTTTTCGTTCAGGTGCGGGGAGGAAAGGCAGGTTGTCTGGAGTAATAATATCACCCGAGCTAAACAAAACCGAGCGTCGGATCACGTTCCTCAACTCCCGTAAGTTCCCCGGCCAGGGGTACTCCTTGAGCAACGTGAGGGCTTCGGGCGATACCTTTTTCACCTGTTTATCCAATTCACGATTTGCTTCTTTGAGAAAATGCTCCGAATAGAGCGGAATATCGTCCGCGCAATCGCGTAAAGCCGGTACTCGTATCATGAACTCATTCAAACGATGATAGAGGTCTTCCCTAAATTTCCCTTCCGCGATGGCCAATTCCAGGTTCTCGTTGGTGGCCGTCAAGATACGCACGTCCACTTCAATATCGGTAGAAAATCCGACGGGACGTATCTTTTTTTCTTGCAACGAACGCAGCAATTGCATCTGTACGCCATACGGTAAATTGCCTACCTCATCCAAGAAAAGAGTGCCCCCGCTAGCTTCTCGAAAAAAACCTGTTTTATCTTCCACAGCGGAGGTAAATGACCCCTTTTTATGTCCAAAAAGTTCACTGGGAGCCAGTTCCGTGGATAAACTTCCACAGTCGACCGCGATAAAAGGTCCTTTCGAACGCGTACTTTGGTTATGGATCATTCGCGCCACGTGTTCCTTCCCCGTACCGCTTTCACCTACCACCATAACTGCCATCTGGGTAGGTGCTACTAATTCGATGTAGGAATACATTTGCATGGACATGCCACTTTTTCCCTCAACCGTTTTTTTCTCTTGTTTTACATCTACTTCCTCCTTTACTTTGGGCTGACGAGGGGTGTGAGTTTCTTGTCGCTCAAGAGATGGTCTATTTTCTTTTTTGTTCGCGTGAAAAGCCGCGTCGATCTTATTCGAGAGGAGGGAGGGATTAATTGGTTTTTCTAGAAAATCGAAGGCACCCAATTTGATCGCCGAAACAGCCGTCTGAACCTCTCCGTAGCCGGTCATAATAATCACGGGGGTAGTCATTCCTTGCTCGTTTAACCACGAGAGTAGCATAATTCCATCGCCATCGGGCAAACGAAGATCCGATAATACAACATCAAATTTCTCGGATTTTGATAAAGATTCTTGCGCGGACCTCATCCCCGGGCATAATGTTGTAGAGAATCCGTTCCTTTCGAACCATTTCTGCAGCATGGCACCAAAGGAACGATCATCTTCTACTATCAATATCTTTCCGTTCACCCCTAATTATATATTTAATCGACTATCTTACGTGACTCCGCGGGAGGTCCTTCGCAACTACCGCACTTTTTCAACAACCAATAGCGTAAAGATAAATCATTTATTTCACCCTTTGCACACTCTCATCCAATCATTTGCGATTGGTAACACTTTTAACGTGTCGATTAAGTTTTTTTAGCGAAAGGTTCCTCTTTTGGAAAATGGTTCAAAAAAACAGGGAAAATTGCCTAGTTGGAAGTATCTTTGAAAAGTAAAATCAAATTTTCATGTATAAACTACCGAAACATGAAGCCGAAGCACGGCTTAAAAAGATACAACAAATTATCGTCGATACGGATGCCGAAGCGTGCGTGATCACCTCATCCGTAAACCAATACTACCTCCTGGGTTATATTTTTGACGGGTACCTCTACGTGATGCGGGAAGGGGACCCCTACCTGTTTGTCAAAAGGCCAACGAATATAAAAGGAGAAGGAGTTAAACCGGTATACAAGCCGGAACTTATCCCCGCCCTTTTGCGCGAAATGGGGGTGAAACCACCCAAGAGGGTGGTACTGGAAACCGATCAGCTCTCGTACAGTGCTGCCGTGAGACTACAAGCCGCGCTGGAGATGCCTGAAGTGAACAACGCGTCGGGAGAACTTAGGAAGGCGCGTATGGTAAAGTCGGAGTACGAGCTGGAGCAGATGCGGGAAAGTGCCAGAGCGCACGCGAAAGTGTACGAGACAATCCCTTCTTTGTATCGTAAAGGGATGACTGATTTGGAACTGCAGATAGAGATCGAGCGACAGATGCGTCTTCACGGGTCGGTCGGCATTTTCCGATCGTTCGGTGAAAACATGGATATCTTCATGGGCAGCATGCTCGCGGGCGATAATGCCCAAGCACCCTCCCCGTATGATTACGCGCTGGGGGGAGCGGGGGTATCTCCCCTACTCCCGATTGGTGCGAACGGATCCGTGCTTGAACCCGGCACCACGCTTATGGTGGATATGGCAGGAAATTACCGTCCCTACATGGACGATATGACCCGCACGTATGTCATCGAGCACGCGCCCGACTTGGCGTATAAAGCGCACCAAGTCTCCATTGATATTCACAAAGCGATCGTCGAAAAGTTTAAAGTAGGCACCGAATGTTCCGATCTATATATCCGGGCCGAAGAGATGGCTCGGGAAAACGGATTGGCTCCCTACTTCATGGGAACCACACAGCAGGCCAAGTTCATCGGCCACGGCGTGGGGTTAGAGATCAACGAGCCTCCGGTGCTCTCCCCTCGCTCCAAGGAGCAGCTCCTACCGGGCATGGCATTCGCGCTGGAACCCAAGTTCGTACTCCCCGGCATTGGTGCCGTGGGCATCGAAAACACCTATATTGTTCGTGAAAACGGCTTGGAAAACATCACCCTTTTCGAAGAAGAGTTGATACACCTCTAAATATCTCCGGTACGAACAGGAACGGTTGTTAAACCACTATACAAATTTCTCCCGTTTCTGGAGATTGAGGAAGCCGATCATCAACCAGACAATGCTGCCAATTAGCAAAAATAGGCGGTTCTTGAGTATCGTGTTTTGCCATATATAGGGGTGGATATTTTCCGGTATCGAAAAAGGGTTCAGGAAAATGTTCCAGTAAGAGGTGGAGAGCCGGTTGTTGCTGCCCATGAAAATAAAGAACACCAATCCCAGCATGATCATGATCACCGCCGTGCCGTTGCCGCTCCTCGTGAGGGTCGAAAACATGAACGCGAGGTTCCCGAAGAAAAGCATCGGGAAGATAAGTTGCGCCGCCATCTCGAACGGGGCCACCGGGTAGAGCAGTACCCGGGCAACGTAGGCAAAAACAACCAAGATGAAGTAGTTCGCGATGTAGATCATCAGCATCCGCGCGCCCCACACCTTGTAACGGTAGTTGGGGATACCGAAAATAATTTCCAGGATCCGGTTGTCCTCGTCATTCTGTATACCGAACACCACCGGGTAAAAAATAAGCAGCAAGCAGGGGAACAACAATAAGCCGTAGATCGAACCCTCGTTGATCTCCGCCCGGTTCCATGCTTGCTGGAACATGAAAAAAGCGAAAAATCCAAAGGCAGCCAAGAGAAACCAGAAGAATTTACCGGCAAATATAATCTGCAAGTTATAACGCACCACCCTAGTCGTCAGGTTTATAAAATTCTTGAACCCCATTCCATCAAATATTTTTCAGTAAACACAAGTACGCGTCCTCCAGGTTAGCCTCCACCTGTACCGCACCGGGGAAGGGCTTATCCACCGAAATATAGCGCACCTGAATCCGCTCTCCCTCTTGAATATTATGCACCACCAGCGACTTGTCGAGTTTTTGATCGAACGACTCCTTATCGATCAAGAACTGCCACACCTTGCCGACCGCCATATCCACCATCTTTTCCGGTTCCCCGAAATATTTCAATTCCCCCTTATCCACCACCGCCACGCGGTTGCAGGAGCTGGAGATATCTTCGATGATATGAGTAGAAAAGACGACGATGCGATCCTTGCTTAGCTCCACCAACAGGTTGCGGAACCGGATCCGTTCGCGCGGGTCGAGCCCGGCCGTCGGCTCGTCCACCACGAGGATGCGGGGCAGGTGCAGGAGGATCAACGCGATCCCGATCCGCTGCTTCATCCCGCCCGAGAAGGAACCGATCTTATCGTCTTTACGGTCGAACATGCGCACGGCGTTCAGCACGTACTCTATTCGCTCTTCGCGCATTTCCCTGTCGACCAACCCCTTCAATATTGCCTGGTAATCCAAGAACTCCCACGCGGTCATCTGTTCATACATGCCAAACTCCTGCGGGAGAAATCCGATCAAGCTCTGCAGCTCTTCCCGGTGCACTCGGGTATCCAGGCCGTTGATCCAGATCGAGCCATAGCTCTGCTCCAAGATCCCGGTAAGGATGCGCATGAGGGTCGACTTTCCCGCCCCGTTGGGTCCCAGCAACCCGAACATACCGGTCTTGATTTCGAGCGATACGCTGCGCAGTGCCTTAAACGGGCGACGCCGTTTGCCAATTATCGGGATGCTCATTACCATCCGGAAGTAGGCCCGTTTGGCTTCCGCGAACCGTCCCGTAACGCGTTCGATATTGATATTTTTCGCGTAGATATATTGGGAGGAGACATAAATAGCAATACCTATTCCCCATAATACGCCAATCACTAGCACCATGGGTAGGTTCTCGAGTTTCTGGTACAAACCCCACAGGATCAACGGGGGCAAACACCAAAAGACCAACCGGTTCACGTATCGGACAATTTTACTATCTTCAAAACGATGGAACAGGTAAGCCCTTATTTTGCGCCACAGGTACAAGGTGCCCGCGTACATCACGAAAGATAACAGGAACCCCCACAGCTTGCTATCGATATAAAAATAGGTGAAATAAAAACCGAATCCCCACAGGATAAACTGCCAGATAACGTTGGTAAAATCTTTCAACGAACGATACTCACCGGTCAGCCCTAACCGCCTTCGTATCTCCAGCCCACTGTTCCATTCCCTCGCGAAGCGGCCGGAGCGGTCGTAGATCTTCACCAGGTTACGGATCACGATGTGGATCTCCTCTTCCGGATCCACCACGTCTGCTTTGGCACGGCGCAAGCTGGCCTGCATGAAATAGGTGACCCCTGGAATAAGCACCGCGAGGAGCGTCACGTACAACAATCGGTAAAAGAGCCCGTCCGCGTAGAGGAATACAAGGGCTGTCCCCGCCACGAAGAGCAACAGGTGGGCAATTTTTGTTTTCGTGTGCAGCGTCCGGTACCATGCCAGCGTGTTCTCCAGCCCCATGTTAACGGTAGGGATGATCACGAGCGTGAGCAGGGTAGAGAATACGAGCCCCCCGATCACGGTGATCGCGAAGGGAGCACCGATCGCGCCCGCGTATTCCGAGTCGCCCATGGCCAAAGGCAGCATGGCAATGATCGTGGTGATAGCCGTGATCAGGATGGGGCGAACACGGGAGAGCCCGGCGGTCATCAACGCCCGCTCCCGGCGGAACCCGCGGCTCCGAAGGATATTCGCGTAATCGATCAGGATAATGCCGTTATTCACCACTACCCCTAGCAGGATAAGGAATCCCATTAAGGTGTTCGCGTTGAGTAAGCTGTTCCCCGTGATGACCAGCGCGAGGAGCGAGCCAATGGCCGCCAGCGGGATAGAAAAGAGCATGACCAGTGGGGTCGTGAACGACTCGAATACCATGGCGAGGATCATGAAAATAAGCAGGAACGCGGCAAGGATAAGGAACTTGAAATCCTCGAACTGATCCTCCTCGTGGATCACCTCGATGGCCACCCCCGCGGGAAGGTTATAGTTAGCAATCAGCTGGTCGAGATCGGCCCGGTACCCATCCAGCAATGTCTTAGACCCCGTGATGCTGCGCAAGAATGAGTACTGCACCTCGATCTGTTTGTCTTGGTTGACCCGGGTGATTCGGGAGCGGCCGAATCCTTTGTTAATGGTGGCTATATCCTTCAAGGAATGCAACCCCCCGCTGCTGTTCATGATCTGTACCGCCTCCAAGTCGTCTACCGTCCGTTGCCTCCGTTGATCCTCCTCTTCCTCTTCGGGTGTTTTGTCCCGTATAATGATGTCGTACGACTCTTCACCCACTTTAAAGGTGGTACCGGACGAAAATTCGCTGTTCAATTCCGATAAGCCGGTAGTTATATTGGCACGGGTAATCCCGTAGGTGGTAAGCAATATTTGATCGAAGCCGAGCAGTATCTCGGGCTGCCGGCGTGTAAAAGAGACCCGTGAATTCTGGATGAAGTCCTGTTGATCGATCTGGTACTGGATGTCGTCGGCCACCAGTTGCATCATCTCGTAGTCCGCCCCCTTGATAACCACTCGCTCCTGGTTGTCTCCTATTCCCAGCAAACTCATGAAGCCTACCATCCCGCTCAACCCACCGCTGCTTTGTCCCCCGCCCGTGGCATCCGCGACAAAGATCTCTGCTCCACCCACGTTTGGCAGCAACGCCTGCACGTCCGCCTTGATTTCGGATACGCCCCGTTTCCCTATCTTCTGGAAATCTTCCTGCAAAATCAGCGTGAGCGCGGCCTCCTCAGCATTCACCCGGCTCACCACATCCTGCTTCTCCGGGATCTCCTCGAGTCGCTCCTCCAACACCCTCACCACGTTATCGGTACTCTCCAACGTGCTTCCCGTAGGCATCGTCACATAAATATTGAACCGGTCGGCATCCACCTCTCTTCGTTGCTGCGTCGCGGTAGAGAGCGACAAGAGCAAGGTCGCGAAAAGAAGGATGAGTGCCCCGAAGATGGTCGCCCCCGGATGGCGCATGCATGTTTTTAACAGCACGAGGTAGACCTGGGTGGGGCGTTGCGAGAGCGAGACTTTTTGATAAAAGATGCTCTCGCTCCTCTTTCCACGTAGAATAAAGTAGGCGGCCATCGGTACGAAGAGTAGTGCCACGGCGAGGGAGACCAGCAGCGTGGAGATGATCGACACGCCAATATGCGATCCCATGAGCCGCAGCAGAAAGTTATCCGAAAAGAGGAAAGGTAGAAAAATGATGACCGTGGTGAGCGTGGCCGCCGCAATGGAGCGCCACACCTCTTTTGTTCCTTGGGCAGCCGACCGCTCCGCGGACATGCCCGTTCCGGAGAGACGGTAGATATTTTCCAGGACGACGATACTGTTGTCCAGCAACATACCCACGGCCAACGCCATCCCGATTAGCGTGAGGCTGTTCACGGAAATACCGGCGTAGTAGAAAAAATTGAATGCCGTGAAGACCGAGATCGGCATCGCGAGGGCGATAAGCAAGACCAACCGTACATTTTTCAGGAAAAACCAGAGCACCAATACCGCCAGCAACCCTCCCGTTAACGCGAGATGGATGATCTGGTTGATGTTGTTTTCCATTGTCTCTGCCGTGTTTGAGTCCACCACGATCTCCAAATCCAACGGGTGCAGCTGTTCGTTCAACCGATTCACTACTTCTACCGTGCGGTGCGACAGATCAATGAGGTTGGCTTGCGCGTCGCTGACCAGTGATATCGAGATCGATTCCAGCCCGTTAACCCGGCTGTAGGACACCTCCTCTTTCAGGTCGAAGAACACCGTTGCCACGTCCTTCAAGAAGATAGGGCCTGGGGCCACTACCAAGTTTTCCAAGTCCGACACCCGAGTGTAGGAGGAGTTCACGTGCACGAAAAACTGGTCGGTTGCTTCGTTGACCGTCCCCACGAACACTTTTTCGCGGGCATTGCTGCTAAGCAGGTTGCTGATTCGCGACGGCGTGATATTCAACGCTTGGCTCGCCTCCCGATCAAGCTGCACTTCGATGGCCCGCTCACGGCCACCAAACACCTGCACACCGGCCACACCATCGATATTCTCCAGCTCCGCCACCACCTCCTCGTCCACGATATTCCGCACCCGGTCTACCCCTCCCGAGCCCCTCACCTGAAGAGTCATGAAGGCGTTACTCATCATGGATACGTCCATCTTTTGCACGCTCACGTTGAAGCCATCCGGAAGAGAGGCCGACACCTCTTTCATCTTCTCTTCCAGTCGCAGCGAAGTAGTTTTAAAGTTCACGGTACTCTTGAAATCGACACGAATAGAAGATTGTCGGCTGCTGACCTCCGACACGATCTGCTCTACCCCTCCCACGGAGCTGATGGCCCCTTCCAAGGGAATAATCACCTCCGATTCCACGTAGCCGGGGTCCATATCCTGTGGCGAGCTGACCGACACGTACAGCATGGGCAGCTCCGCGTTGGGGAGCAGTTCAACCGGTAATTGTTTATAGGAGACATACCCCAACAGGGTAGACGCAATAAACAACATGCTGATCGTGATCCTTTTATTTATAAACATTGTCTGTCGTATGCTTTTACTATAAATCCATTGCTCGCTCTACTCACGTGCTACTCGCACTATTCTCGCGTTTCTCGCGCTGTTCGCTCTGAAGACACGGCCACTCTTTGTTTCATTCGTTCAAACACGTAGTAGACACAGGGGATCACCACCAAGCTCATCAGCGTAGAGGTGACGAGTCCCCCGATCACCGCCACGGCCATGGACGAGCGCATGGCGGCCCCTTCGCCAAAACTGAACGTCATGGGGAGCAGCACCAAGATGGTCGTCAAGCTGGTCATGATAATCGGCCGCACCCGTTGTTGTCCCGCCTGCACGATCGCCTCCGTCAGCTCCATGGTGGACTTCAGCTGGTTGATGCGCCCCACGAGAAGGATGGAATTATTGATGGCGATTCCTGCCAGCATAATGATCCCCATGACTCCCATGATGTTCAGGGGGATACCCGTGATCAGGAAGATCATCACCGCCCCCACCAGCCCAAACGGGATAGTCAGCAAGATGGTAAAGGGGTGCAGCAGCGATTCGTATTGCGAAGCCAGCACCATGTAAACCAGTACTACCGACAGCAATAAGGCAAACAGTAGGCTCTCCATCGACTCTTTTCGTCGCTCCTCTTCCCCCGTCACCGTAATAAAGTAATTAGGGGCAAGCTCGATATCCTGGATGGCCGCGTCAATCTCCTGCGCCACCCTGTCGAGCGACCGGTCGGCCTCCATATCGGCAACAATTTTATTGATACGGCTTTGGTTCCGTCTGAATATTTCTTTCGGTGCTTGGGAGCGGGTAATAGTGGCTATTTCGGCCAACCGGAACTCTTGGCTCCCGCTCCGAATGAGCAGGCTTCCCAGCTCACTGGCGGTAATATCGGGGACGTCAATCACGATATCGCGCATCTCTCCCCGGAAATCCATCTTACCCACTTCGCGCCCTTGCAGCTGTTGTCCCACCTGCTGGATGACCGTGGCCACGGAGATATCATGAATACCCGCCATGGTGCGGTTGATGTGGACGTTGAGCTCGGGTGCCCCGTCCGCCATGGACGATTTCACGTTAAAGATCCCCTCCACCGAAGACATGCGTGCCAGCACGTCGTCCGTTAAATACTCGATCTCCTGCAGGTCCTCCCCTTTGACCTCCACCACGATGGGTGCCTCATCGCTCCCCAGGAACTCTCCCAACGAATGGTCGTCCTGCTTGAATACCAGTTCCAACCCTTCGATACCGCTTGACGCCTCCACGAAACGCTCGATCACCTGTTCCGGCGAGGCCGTGCTCTTTTCCGATAGGATGACTTTCATCATCGCGGTGTGTTCCCCTTCGAATATTTCGTTATCCGACGAGCCTCTTCCCACATGGGTGTAGACGGTGGCCAGGCTGTCCCCGCTGATCGTATAGAGCAGCTGCTCCAAGTTGTTCATCACCGCGTCGGTTCGTTCCATACGGGTGCCCTCCGGCAATTTGACGGAGAGCGTAAAATCCTTTCCTGACGAGCGAGGCAAAAACTCCGTCCCAATAAGCGGGGTCAGCAGGATAGAGACCATCAGCACCGCGGCCGACACCCCTATCACCCACCAGCGGTGGCGCAACAACGATCGTAGGTGGCGGCTATACCCTTTGAACTGCACGGCCTTCGTTTCACCCTTCACGTCCTTCCTGCCGGTGAACCGATCGTACAGCATGGGAATCACGAGCAGGGCTACAAACAGTGATGAGAGCAAGGAGAACGTCACGGTCCACGCGAGATCCTTGAACAGTTCCCCCGACGCGCCGTGCATGTAGACAATCGGGATGAACACCACGATGGTGGTCAACGTGGACGCGATCACCGCCCCCGACACCTCTGTCGTGCCGTCAGTAATCGAGTCCTTTCGCTCTGCCCCCTGCTCCCGGTTACGGAATATACTTTCGATCACCACGATCGCGTTATCGATCAACATTCCCGCTCCCAGGGCCAGTCCACTCAACGTCATCACGTTTAGCGTAAGCCCGTTGAAATACATCATGGTGAACGTGGCCACGATCGAAATGGGAATGGAGACACTCACGATAAGGGTGGTCCCGATACGCCTCAAGAAGAAAAAGAGCACCAGTACCGCCAGCAGCATCCCGAAGAGCGCACTGTTCATCACCTCCCCGATCGCTTGCTTGACGAAGGTACCTTGATTACTGATTACCTGAAAGCTATATCCTGGCAATGCCTGCTCGATGACCGCCAGTTGATCGGTGATCAGGTCGACTGCCCGGACCGTGTTGAATTGCATCTCTTTGTATACCGAGAGGCCGATGCACCGCTCCCCGTTGATCCGCACGATATTGTCCGGCCGGGCGTTTTCGAATTTTACGGTGCCCACTTCACGCAGTAGCAGGGGCGCGCTCTCCGTGTTGGCACTCACGCTTTGCGTGGCCGCCCCCCCGGTCGCTGCTCTCGTGGGTTTGTAGCTTATGATCAGGTTCTCGAAATCGGCTTCGGAAGTAAACATCGAGGAGCTTTTCACCAAGTATTGAAGTCCCAGTTCGCTCACTCGCCCCCCCGAAATGCTCTGGTTATTGGTCTCGATTCTCGACGCGATCTCCTCCATAGTGATGCCAAAAGCATTCAACAAGTAGGGATCGGTCTCAATGGTTAGCACCGGCACCTCCTCGCCCGAGAGAGCCACTTCGGCAATCCCCTCGAGGCGAATCAACTCGTTACGGATATAGCTATCCGCCATTTTTCGCAGCTCCGCCATATCGGTGATCGTGCGGTGCGACATCGCGATAAGCATTACCGGTGCCGTGTTCGGGTCGTGCTGCGTGATATTGATCGATTCGATATCGGGATTTTGGGAAAAGGGCGCCATTGCTTTTTGAAGGTCCAGAAACGCCTCATCCATGTCCTTATTCTGCACGTACTCCACCGTCAGACGGGCAGACCCCGCTCGGATGATCGAGGAGACCTGCGTGACATCGCTCTGCCGGATCGCCATCGACTCCATGCTTTCGATAAACATTTGCTCGATCTCTTCCGGCGGACGTTCTCCCGCCTCAAATTCCACGAAGAGCCGCGGTGAATTCATGTCGGGCAACAGATCCACGCTCAGCCGGTCGTACGATATCTTCCCTAACAGCAAGATCGCGAACACGATCATGCTGATGGTCACGGGGTTCTTTAACGCGAATCGGAGAATATTTCTCATTTACGTAAGGTATTAATTCAACACTTTCACCCGGCTATTTTCACGCAATGTTTCATATCCCCGGATAATTAGGTTGTCGTTTTCGTTCAGCCCCTCCGTCACTTCCATGAAGTCCTCGTCTTCGAGTCCCGTTTGAATGTCGCGCAAGATAGCGGTATTTCTCTCCACGATATAGACATATTTTCGGTTTCTCCTTGAGAAAACCACCTCCTTGGGAATGATAATGGCACTGTCCGCACGGTCCACCACGATATCGGCTTTCACGAACATGCCCGGCCGGAGTTTCAGTCCATCGTTATTGATCAACACCTTTCCTTGAAAGGTGCGGGTCTCGGTGCTGATGGCAGGCGATAATTCACTGATCTGTCCCCGCAGCGTATCGTCGGGCAACGTGTAGTGGGTGATATGTACCGGCTGGTTGGGTTTCACGTACTCGATCGCGCTCTCCGGCAGGTTCACCTCCATGTACATGCGGGAGTAGGCCATCAGTCCCACCAGTTCACTCCCTTGCGTGACCCGGCTTTGCGGCGTGTAGTGGGGCAGCGACACGATGACCCCGTCGAAAGGTGCCCTCACGCTCATCTTCTCTAAGCTGAGTCGCGCATTCTCCAGGTCGTACCGTGCATTGGTAACCCTTACCTCGGTATTTCGCATTTCGCTCAAGGTCACCCCTCCTTTTTCATACAGTGCTTCCTGTTTATTTTGTTCTTGCTCCGCGATCTCCAAGCTCAGTTTTTTGGACTCCAACGCGATCCCGTTTTCATATTCTTGATCCTCGAGGTGGATGATCAGTTGCCCCTTTTTCACGGCGTCGCCCAACTTGTACGGCCTCCCCGTGGAAGGGTTGTTCTGCAAGTTGTAGAAGCCGCTCATTTCGGCATTCAGTTCCACGCTATAGGTCGCCGTCGCCGTCCCGGTGGTATTTATCAGCCTGCTGATGGATCCTTTTTTAAGTTCCTGGACGGAGACAGGTGTTTCGATCTCGGTTTGGCTGCCCTGGGGCGGGTTCCCGCACGCGGCCAGCAGGGCAAGCAATGCCATAAATAAGAAGAGTCTATTTTTCATCCGATTGTTCGTTTATATATTGTTCAAATTTCGTTTCGCGCAATTACCGCCTACTTTCAGTGGGTGACACCCACCCATTCCCTGATCGGCACGATATGCTGATTGGCCTCGTAATCATACAAAGTTAATATTTTCATATTGAGCAACTCGATCTTGTAATTGATCAATGCCTGCGAGTAAGCCATCCTCCTGTTCGACAGCTGGGTTTGGAACTGACTGATTTCCATCCCCGTGAGGTCCCCTTCCCGGTAACGGGTCAGATTTATATCGTACGTGAGCTGCGCGTTGCGCACGCTTTTTTCCGCTATATCGATCTGCGTTCGCAAGTTCTCAAGCCTTCGCCATGTTTGCCTCACCTCCAGTTCGATATCGATACGCAAGTTCTCCTGTTCCAGCTTGGCAAGGGTTTGTGCTACCCGTTGCGCGCGCACCCGCGCCCTTTTCTCACCCCAGTCGAAGATGGGAACCGTCAGGCTCACCGCCACCCGCGGATTTTGGGTAGGGTTATCGTACATTTTCTCGAACCGTTCGTGGTCACCAATGATCCCTATCGACAGCGAAATATCTCCTCTGAACTCGTTAAGGCTCTTCGTCTGGATCATCTGCAACTCCGCCAGTTCAATATCAATCTCTCGTTGGCGCAGCTCCATCCGAGAGCTCAAGCCGCTCTGGACCGCCTGAACCAGGTCGATCGCCACCGGGCTCACCTCGATCTCGACCGCCACTTCGATATCCTCGTATAGAGGCATACCCAGCGTCTGTTTCAGTTGATCCTTCGCGTTCTCCAGCGAAACAATTCGCTCCTCCACCGCCGATTGGGCGTTAGCAAGGTTCAGCTCAGCTTGATACAGCTCCTCCCTCGCGGCCAGGTCGGCCTCTACTTTATTTCGGATAATCTCGAAGCTCTGTTCGGAGTTTTCGAGCTCCTCTTGGCTGATGGCTAAGCTGCTCTGTGCCATAAAGACCGCGTAAAACTGGTTGGTGATGCTTCGTTCGGTATTTAGTCGCTGCAACGCGTAGCGTATGCCCGCGTTCTCGTAATCGAACTCGATCTGTCGCATCTCCATCTTTCGTCGGTTGTAGGTGAACAGGGGTTGATTCAGCCGCAAGTAGAGGTCGTTACTAAATGCACGGTTTCTATTATCCATCCCTTCCACCGTCGATTGATTATCCTGCCAGCCAAAAGTATTGATCAACGACACTTCCCCATCGGTCAACAAGATCGGCTGGGAAACCATGAACGTCCCGCTCGTGTTCAATGTTTCGTTGGTATACCACTGCGATAGGCGGTTGTCGAATCGTCTGGATCGGCTGTAATTGATCGGGTCCAGGTCCAGTGAGAACCGGGATTTGAGCGACGCTTGCTGCGCGACCAAATTATATTGGTAGCGCTCTAAGTTAAGCTTTGCCGCTATCAAATCGGGGTTGTTCTCTTCCGCGATATCCAGAGCCTGCTCGATGGTCAACGGTATTTGCGCGCGCGTGTATGATATCGACGATGCTCCCGCTAAAAGCAGCAACAAGCATCCCCAGTGTATTCGTAACCGTTTCCTATTCATAATTATTTATTTTATTCAAGTTTCCTATCTGTTTTGTTACCGCTAAATCTTTCGACTGACGATGTTCTATCTTCGCACAATCTTCACGGCGTCGGCCGTAACTGTGCGTAGCTTCGCGTCGTTACTCAGCACCACCTCCACCGTATCCTCACTGAAGAAATAGGTGCCCAAGAGGCTCCACCCCTCGTCCGCTCGCTGTAAGTTGATATACGCGTTCTCTTCGTCACCATCGTACCTCACCTTAAAGTGGTACTCGGTATCCCCGGCCGATTGCCCACGTCCACGGCGTCCCCGCCCCCTTCGAAGTTCATCCGGCTTGTAGACCCAATAGTAGAGTTCGTACTGCCCATCGTCCGGGATAGGAATTTGCCATGTGGCCGTTTGGTTGCCGCTGCCACTTTTAATCACGTATGCTGAACGCACATGCGTGCCGTAATATTTATCGTTCGTGGTCAACGTCCACTGTAATGGCGGCCGCCAGTTCGACACCCCCGAGTAGCGGAACGAGTTATCGTCTACTTGATCCAGCCACTGCGGCAAGAGGCCCACTACTTCGGGAGCCGATAACCGGAACAGCGTGGAATCTTCGTTATCTACAATCACCTCTCCCGGTATACTATACGTGGCATTCTGCAAGATGAAATCTCTCTCTTCATCAATAGGTCTGTTTCGCTCCCGGCTGATTTGATTGATTGGCAGGCTGACAGCACTTGGCAAGTTGGCTGAAATCAGCGTGTTCACATAGAGTGCCCGCGGTGCCTCGTCCCACACCGAGACCAGGTTCTTCGTTTCGCCCGCTTTGAAAGGCACCTTCCGTTGTGCCCGAGGATCGTAAAATTCCGCCCCTTGACGCCCTCCGAACTGCACCTCCACGTGCGTCACCCCATCATACTCCGAATCGTTGGTTACCTGTAGCTTCACCACGAACACCTCCCCGTCACGATTAGTGATATGCATCACCTCGGGCATCCCGACAATATATACCGGTAGGTTGGTCGGCCGATTCCATTCGTCGAGTGGCGACCGTAGGTCCGCGTCCCCGATCATACCCAAGGTGTCGAGCAAGCTCTCGAAGCGCAAGTTGGTGAACACGTTTCGCTGCAATACAGTCCGCAGCGAGTCCCTGAACTCCCTGTACCCCGTGTTTGTTTCGGCCGGAGCGAACAGGTAGTTTGCTTTCAGGGAAGTAACGTTATCCAACAGGTCTCGATGCTCTACGTCGGCCAGCAGTTCTTTAAACGCGTACTGCTCCATCAGCAGGTTGGCTTTCTCGTTGTTGCTGATCCCGTTCATCTGCCTCATCCAGTTGCTATCGTCCGACTTATTCTGCAGGTAGAGCTCGATCAGCCGGTTGGCGATAGGCCACTCGGAAGAGAAAATATTGTACCTGAAATTATAGAGTTGAGGGAACAGGAAATAGGGGTTCGGTTTCACCGACACGTTTATTGCTCCTCGTTCGTTCGACCAGTTGACGTTGCTTTCCGTGCGCTCGAACAAGCGCAGAAACCGGTTCAATACCCGGAGTGCCGCCTCTTCGTCGCTGATCTCTTGTCCCCCTCGCCCGGCCCAATTTTTCTCGTTAGTCACCCCTCTTACCACATCCGCATCGTTGACCAAACTCCCCTTTTCGGGGAACAGCACCATCTCGGGCTGCATTACCTCCTGAGCCTGTGTCCATGTACGCGCGTAACTGTAAAACTGCACGGGCACTTCCACCAGGGAGAAACGATTAAACGAGTAATCCAGCGAGTAGGCCGTCTCGATGGATCGGCGGCGTTCCCTGATTTGCGCGGGAATCGTGTCCACGATCGGCTCAAAGATCGGTGCAAAATAGTCGTGCCCCTTAAGGTGCCATATACTAAAAAGGGTAGAATCCACGTCGATGCTTTTCTGTTCGTAATCCCCAATGATCAGCGCGATGGAAGGGGTGGGGAAATCGGTTTCATAAATAAACAGGCTATCGTACACCACTTCCGTGCGTCGGGAGGTCATAGGTTCCACCGGCCTTTGTCTCGCGAGCCTATCATCCATCGAATCCCGTTCATTCGGCCTTCCCATTCTTCTCGCGGACCGCCTCATCGTAGAATCGTCCTCTACAGCTCTTCTCGGCCGCCTCAGGGATTGCCGGGTAGTCGAATCGCCCTCTGCTCTCCGCCCCACGCTATCCATTCGTTCGCCCACGGACCTCATTCCTTCTGGGCTCTTTCCTCGCGGTCCCCTTCGTTCGGCTCTCTCACCGCGAGGGCCCCTTCCCTCCGGGGTCCCTTCGGGTCTTCGTTCGCTAGAGATCCTTTCTCCTTGTCTTCCTCCGGGTCTTCGTTCAGCGGAGTCCCTTTCCCCTTGCCTCTCTTCCGGCCTTATATCGCGAGAAACTTGTCCCTCTCTCTCTCCAGCGGGAGCACTTCCATCTAATCCCTCGTCCGCGGGACCTCTTCTTCTACCCCAATCCTCTCCTCGAGAAGGAGCTTCTTCGCCTTCTTGTTCGATGGTTTTCACGATCGGCCATTTCATGGTTCCTTGTGACAACGCTTTCAGGTTATTTATGGTGGTCACTTTCAGTCTAAAATGGCTAAAATAAGCCTGTTGCCAGTCGGGGTTCTCGCTACTGTAGGAAGTCCCAGGTCTCGGGTACCAGTATGTTTCCGGTGTGAACAGCACGTAATTCTCATTTTGGAAACTGTACTTTTTATCTATCTTGAACATGCTGCTCGCGTGTTCTTCCTCTAAGATCTCGGTGGGTATATCCAGGTAGCTAAATCCTTCATCGATGCTCCCGTTATATTTCATTTTAAAGCGGATCGAGTCCCCCGCCTCCATCACTCTTCCGAAGTCGATCAGCACTATTTGATGGTCCCGCGTGAACGTCAACGGATTATTATTTTCACTCACTTCACTCACCACCAGTCCGGGATTAAGGGAAAAAGTAAACACAGAGGCTCTTTCCAACGCCACCCCTCGCAGTTCAACCTCCGTGGAGATCGTACGCGGATGCTGCTTCAGGTCGATATCGTATCGATCGATCACCATCTTTGGTGTATTTACATATCGATTGTTCACATAGGTGTAGAGCTGGCGCTGCGCGGCTGCCTCCATGAAACTAGAGACGTGGTGGTAGGCAGCTCCTACCCCTGCTGCCCCGAAGAGGATCGACAACGCGAGCCAACGATAACTCGCCTTTTTGGAGTTGGGCAGGCGCCTGAATAAAAAGATAGAGAGCCAGATAAACCCCAATCCGAGCAAGAGATAGATCATGCGATGGTTGATCACCGTGCCCCAGTTCGAAAATCCTACGATCTCCGACTTCACCAACGGCAAGTTATACACCATGTAGTCGAACAGATAGTAGAATTTATCGCCGATATAAAACAGCGTCAGCGCGATATATCCCAATAGAAGTACAAAAGTGATTGCTTGGTTTTTAAGGATAAGCATCAGCCCCACCGAGAGACCAAAAATATAGATCAACGTCGGAATGCAAATCAGCAAGAAATAGACCAAGTACGCCATCCAGTCGACCGACACGCCGGAGACTATATTAAAGGTCACCACCAGCAAGATCACAAATAGGTCGAGCCGGATAAAAACCCGTGTATTTCCCCATATTTTACCGATCACGTACTCCGCGTTGCTGAGAGGATGCACGTAAAACACCTCCGACGTGTCGAGTTTTTTATCTGATTTCAAGAATTCGGAAGAGAGGAATACCGCGATGATGGCCTGTCCTGTATTCAACAGCATCAGGTTAATATAAGGGATATTGGCGGGCAACGCCTTCATTATCCAAAATCCACCGCCATCGGGTGATACCAGTGCTATAAAGTTAAACACGCACAAAACCAGCACTGCCAATAGGAGGAAGATCCGGTAGAACCAGCTTCGCATCAGTAGTTTGCTCTCGTACTTGGCGACCGATCGTATATTGTGCAGTTTGTTAAGCATCTATCCAGCGATTCAGTTTTTTCTCCATATAATAGACGTAGGCATGTTCTAAGTTGGGCGGATAGGGCTCCGCGTCGTACCCCTCTATCTCGTCGGCCACCACTTGGATTTCCCAGCCTGTACCCGAGGGGATGGTAGTAATGACCGGGTATTTTTTATCGACCAGGTGCAACTCATCGCCACTAATTTGCATGCGCCACACCTTACCCTCTGCCTTTTTGCGCATCTCTTCCGGTGAACCAAAGAAAGCCAATTCCCCTCGGTTCATCAAAGCCATGCAATTACAGGTGCTGGATATATCGCCCACGATATGGGTCGACAAAATGATCGTTACATCCTGCTCGCTGATTTTTGCCAGTAAGTTACGGAAACGGATTCTCTCTTCGGGGTCCAGGCCGGTGGTGGGTTCATCCACGATAATTAACTTTGGATTATGGATCAATGCTTGCGCGATACCCAAGCGTCGTTTCATTCCTCCCGATAAGCGGTTAGCGTATCGCTCACGCACGTCGAACAGTCCCACGCTTTCCAGCATTTCATCCACTGCTTGTCGCCGTAGCTTCCCGTTCTTCATGCCCGATAATCGTGCCGCGTAATCCAGGAATTCGTGTGTTTTATACTTGGCGAAAAAGCGAAAGTCCTGGGGTAAATATCCGAGGATACCACGCACCTCTTTTCGCTCTTTTAACAAGTTATATCCAAACACGTCCACCTCTCCCGACGTCGGCTCCATGAGGGCGACGAGGATACGCATAAGCGTGGATTTTCCGGCACCATTGGGTCCTAAAAGTCCAAACATCCCCGTGGGAATCTCCATGTTGATATCTTTTAGCGCATGGTTCCCATTGGGGTAAATCTTATTTAGATCTCGTATAAAAATGCTCATTGTTAACTAATCTCACCTACTCGTAATACAGTATGACACGTATTTTCACAAAGGTTTAAAATATCTCATTTTTTATTTCAGCAGAACTTAAAAGTGGCAAAGGGATATAAAAAAGCAAATATAGGGAATTCGAGCGAAACAGCGGTTGTAGAACATAAAAAAACCCGGTAAGGAACTAAATC
>LSQX01164262.1_pt3 | contig 34687 bp, 33 predicted proteins | sample 654561 | NCBI WGS metagenome assembly LSQX01 (sample SAMN04489861, study PRJNA283612) | anaerobic digester metagenome | isolation source: 4 biogas reactors fed with cattle manure at either 37C or 55C with and... | place: Denmark: Kongens Lyngby | collected 2014 | reverse complement strand
TAAATGCGCAGTACGATCATGTTGTTATGAGCAGGGAATATGTGATCTCGTTGACATCCGGATGGGAAGGAGAACGTTTTCCTGATGGCAGACCAAAAGTATCCGATGACCTTTTGGAACGTCTGAAAAATGTTGTTCTGACACATGCATGGGGCAGTCTCAGGGGCAAAGGATTCAATAATCAGTACCAGGGTAACTGGATGATGATCCATGAGGATAAAAACACAATTATGACCGGCAGGGTGGTTACTGCTCAGTATATGCCACGAAGGCCTGACTTTGCCGATGTTGTAAGAACTGTCGGACTGGCTGAAGGTCATAGTGAACTGGCCGGAAGTAATGTCTGGCCAATAGATATACTTAAGGATGGAGATGTTTATGTTGCCGACGGTTATGGCAAGCTGGAACAAGGGACACTGATAGGTGACAGACTGGCAAGTTCTATTTACAGCAAATCAAAAAATGGAATAATATTCTGGGGCGCTGTAAGAAATATTCAGGAGATCAAAAAGGTAGAAGGTTTCAATGGCTGGATATTAGGAGATCATCCAAGCTCTATAAATGAAATGATGCTGACATCCATAAATGCTCCGATAAGAATCGGAGCAGCAACTGTTCTTCCGGGTGATGTAGCCTATGCCACACCTTATGGAACGTTATTTATTCCGGCATATCTTGTGGGAGAGATTGTTTTCAATGCAGAAATAAGCAATCTTCGTCATGTCTATGGAATTAAGCGTCTCAAGGAAGGGGACTGGACAACCGGGATGATTGACAGCAGATGGTCGGATGAAATGGTAAGAGATTTTAATGAGTGGCTGCGTAAAATGCCTGACTCTGAACTACCCATGCCCAGGAAAGAGTTGAATGATTATCTTGACAGAGTCAAATAAAATTCCGGAGAAGTCAGCTATGAAGACAATTTCCCGATAAATCGGGGCTGGTAATGGAAACCACTTAGTTTACAATAACATAACAATAATATTTACGTATGAAGATTAGTGAAATAAAAGAATATGATGAAAGAATATTCAGGGCGGTCCTGAATCTGTTGCCGCAGCTCGATCCTTCCGTAGTGCTTCCGTCAGCCGACCTTATGAGGAGTATCATAGAAAACAGGGATACCTTTCTTTTTGTTGCCGAAGATGAAGGTGGTATTATCAGAGGTATTCTCACCCTTGTCAGATATGATATTCCCACCGGTACCAAGTTCTGGATAGAAGATGTTGTTGTTGATGAATCACAAAGAGGGAAGGGATATGGCAAGGGACTGATGCTTCATGCAATCAGATACGCCGGATCACTCGGTGCCAGAAAAATAGACCTGACCTCCAGGCCGGAAAGAACGGCTGCAAACCGCCTGTATCAGGATCTTGGATTTATAAAACGGGAAACAAATTTTTACAGGTATCTGCCCTGATCTTTTTATAAAGACCCGTATGGGGTGGCGGAACTTTTTTTCCGTCGGTGGCTTGGGGATATATAAAAGTAAAACAGGCAGCTGCCTGTTTTACTCATGACTGATCCCGGGGATCAGTATTTCATTTCTTTTCCCGTTGCATGAATGCTGAAATCATATCAAGCGGAACCGGGAATATTATTGTGGAGCTCTGTTCTGATGCCACTTCCGTGAGGGTTTGCAGGAAACGAAGCTGCAGGGTTGTCGGATTGGCACTGATTATTTCTGCTGCATCAGCCAGACGGGTACTTGCCTGGAATTCACCTTCGGCATGTATTACCTTGGCACGGCGTTCTCTTTCTGCTTCAGCCTGTTTTGCCATTGCACGCTGCATCTCCTGAGGCAGGTCAATATGTTTTACCTCAACGTTTGATACTTTAATACCCCAGGGTTCTGTCTGGTGATCAATAATTTTGGCCAGCTCCATATTTATTTTATCACGTTTTGACAGAAGCTCATCCAGCTCCGACTGGCCAAGTATACTTCTCAGTGTTGTCTGAGAAAGCTGGGAAGTTGCAAACAGGTAGTTTTCCACTTCAATGATTGCCTTATCCGGCAGCATCACCCTGAAATAAACCACGGCATTTACTTTTATCGATACGTTGTCCTTTGTGATGATATCCTGCGGCGGGACATCCAGCACAACGGTTCTCAGACTCACTTTTACCATTCTGTCAACCACCGGTATAAGTAAAATAAGTCCTGGTCCTTTCACGCCTACCAGTCTTCCGAGACGGAAAACCACAGCACGTTCATATTCACGTAAGATCTTTATTGCGCTTGCCAGAATGATAAACAGGAATATAATTACTGCTATCAAAAGAATACTGGGTGTTTGTTCCATAATGATTCCCTTTCAGTTTGGTTTAAATTACTTTTTGAACTATTAATTTCATGTTTGAAACCTTGATAATCCTGACCTTTGTGCCTTTTTCCAAATGGCCGTCGGGACTTTCGGCAAACCAGAACTCCCCGTGAACAATTACCTGTCCTTCAGGAGCAAGGTCAGTGAAGACAGTGCCCGTTTCTCCTATAAGTCCTTCTATGCCTGTTGTGGGCTTCCTTGTCTGGGCCTTGATGGCAAAACCAATGGCAAAAAGGAAGAAAGCTGCAGTAAGTATGACAATTACCAGGATTACATACCAGGATATCTTGATTACTTCAAGTGTGGATTCTGTATTTATTAGCATGACTGATCCAAGAATTAGTGATATTATTCCGCCTATAGACAATAGTCCGTGACTGACTATCTTTATTTCAAGTATGAAGAGGATGATTGCAAAAATTATCAGTGCCAGACCTGCATAATTTACCGGCAATGTCTGCAGCGAGTAAAATGCAACGATCAGGCTTATTCCTCCTATTACTCCCGGGAATATGGCACCCGGGCTGTAGAGTTCAAACATGATACCGTATATTCCAAGCATCATAAAAATATATGCAATATTCGGATCACTCAGCAGATTGAGCAGCCTTTGCTTGAAATCCATCTCAATCTCAATGACTTCGGCTGTGGCAGTATCCAGGGTTTTTGTGCCTGAGGAAAGGGTAACTTCTCTTCCATCTACCTGTTCAAGAAGATCCCTTACGGATATTGCCACCAGATCAATGACCTTCAGATCTATTGCCTCACTTTCCGTTATTGACAGACTCTTCCTGACGGCATCTTCAGCCCACTGTACATTCCGTTCCCTTTTCTCGCTGATTGTCCTTATGAAGGCTGCCGCATCATTGGTGGCTTTTTCTATCATTACCGAATCCTGCTGACCCTGAAGGGAAACAGGATGGGCTGCACCCATGTTTGTCCCCGGTGCCATTGCCGCTATATGGGCGGCAAGAGTGATAAAGACTCCGGCAGAAGCAGACTGGGATCCTCCCGGATAAACAAACACAATTACAGGTACGTCTGAATCCAGGATGTCAGTAACTATCATTCTGGTGGATTTAAGCAATCCACCCGGTGTATTCAGTTTTATGATGAGACATTCTGCATTTTCTTCCCGGGCACGCCTGATCCCCGACTGGATATATTCCGTGCTTGAGGGATTTATTGAAGCGTCAACCGAAATCATATGAACCTTTTTGAGGCTGCTGCCCTGTTCCCGCTCCGGTTCCTGTTCTGTTCCGCGGGACACTGTCCTGGCTGCTTCCCGGGTTGTTTCCTGCAGTGCCTCCCGGGCTTTTTCCCTGGCAGCTTCCAGTATACCTTCCCGTCCTGTTTCCTGCTCTGTTCCGCGGACTGCTGCCTTTGCTGCTTCCGGGACCATCCCCTGCAGCAGCAGGCTGAAAATAACTATGTAAAAAATGGAAAATCGCAACTTATTAAGTTATAAAATTATAACAGCTCTAAATAATTATGTAAAGGCAGTAAAGATAATTGTTATCCTGGTCTTCCTCCTATGTTACTAAAACCAAATTTAACTTAATTGATCAATATTTCATAATTTTCAATATACAATAATTGATGCTGAAACTATGATAAAGAACACATGCCATTGATTATTACAGTGCTGTGTTTAGCTGCCGTCCTGTCTGGCCGGGATCGCGATCCGGCCGGCTTCAGCTGACCTGCCGAAAATAAAATTAATGATATATATGTCCGGCTGTTTAAAAGGCTCTGAAAATTGTTAATAAGTAAATCACTGTCAATCCATTATTCTATATATATTTATTCTCTGCAATATGATTCCTGAAAATGGATGTGAATATACTCAGATGTCTGAGATACAGATGATGTGATATTAGTATGTCAAAGTCTTTTACTTCAAAATTTATTGTGCTATGAAGAAGGTAAAACCTGCAGAACCGCTGAAGGCAAGAAAGCTGATTCGTATCAATGATTACACCTGGATAGAAAAAAGACCGAATGAATCTGATGAGGCAACGCGTGAGAGGTTTCTTCAGAAACTGGCCAGGGCTGATAGTAGCAGGAACTATCATTCGGAATAATAGACAGGATTGTATATTTCAGTCGGAAATCAGTTCATGATTTCCATTCATGGGTTTCCTTTTTCAGCTCAGCCGTTTTGTCCGAGAGAACTGAATAATATTTGTTTCAGCTTTTCTGTGCGGGCTGATCCTGAACGACGGTTCTCATAGGGCTCATGATTGTTTTCATGTGCCACTATTTTTACAGGGGGACGGCTCAGTACGATTATTTCCTCACCCAGGAGAATAGTTTCTTCAACATCATGGCTGACAAAAATGACAGTCCTTTTGTCAGTTTTCCAGATCCGCGTGAATGATCTTATCATATTATGTTTTAATGCAATATCCAGTCCCTTCAGGGGTTCATCCATCAGAATGATATCGGAATGGCAGGCAAATGCTCTGGCAATTGAAACCCGCTGACGCATTCCCCCGCTGAGCTGTGAAGGATAATATCCGGCAAAACCTTCCAGTTCAACAAGTCTGATGAGCCGGTCACTTTCCTTGTGTCTTTCCCTGTCGGTCATATTCCTGTTCATGACAAACTCAATGTTTCCTCTGACGGTTTTCCATTGCAGAAGGCGGGGATCCTGGAAGATATATGACATAAGCTTGTTCTCAAAACCGCTCAGGTTCCCGCTGTCGGGAGGGGTGATCCCGCCGATAATATTCAGAAGGGTGGTTTTTCCACAGCCGGAAGGACCAAGGATACAGGTTATTATGCCTTCCGTGAAGCTTATGCTGAAATCCCTGAACAGAGTGATTTCATCATATTTCTTGTTCAGCTTGTCAATTTTCAGAGCCATGATCAGTCTTTCCAGTTAACAATTTTATATTCACTCCAGCGGATAATTTTCTCAAAGCCGTAACTAATGAAAACGGCAAGGAGGGTCCATGCAATAACAGCATCCACGTTAAGAAAAGTCTGTTCTGTCTGCATCATTGTGCCTATTCCGTATCTGGGCTGACTCAGAACCTCACCTATTATTATTGCCCTCCAGCCTATGCCCATGGCACTTGATGCCCCGCTTATTATAAATGGCATTATGGCCGGAATATATACTTCGGAAACTATTCTCCTGCGGCTTATCCTGTAAAACTTTGCCATTACAATAATGTCGGGGTCAACGCTGCGGATGCCGTCAATCACATTGGTGCATATAAACGGAAACATTGTGAGCAGTGCAATAAAGACAGGCACAGAGCCGGGCGTGAACCAGATAAGTGCCAGGAGGATAAGGGCGATGACAGGAACCGAGCGGACTGTTACCAGTATCGGCTGGAGAAAAGCATTGAATCCGGAACTCATACCTGCAACAATGCCAAGCAGCATGCCCAGGAGGGCCGAAATGGCAAATCCCGCCAGACCCCGTATTATTGTGGTGCCAACCACCATGATGAAATCCGGATCGGTGAACAGTCCGGCAGCAGTCATTAATGTCTTGCCGGGTGATGGGACAATGACGTCAGAATCAAAATATACGGCAAGTAACTGCCATAATATCAGCATTACTGCAACCGACGCAAAACCAAGATATTGTTTTTTAGTAATAGAAATTTTCATCAGGCATCTTTCTTCCGATAATATCAGGATTCATTTTATAGAAAACCGTAAAATATTTTTCAATTTCTTCACGGATACCCCGGGACCTTATAAAATTCATGTTGGATCCGGGTATGGCACTGACCGCCACTTCCATATCGGGGAGTATGTCGTGTTTCACGATCAGTACAGCTGCACTGTCGGGATAAGAGTTCACCCAGAGGACCGATCTTTCGCAGGAAGAAACAATCCTTTCCACAAGCTGCGGGTCACTGCGGAGAAGACTTTCCCTTACAATAAAGGCTGTCTGGGCAAGGGGAGAGCCCTGAACCTTGTTCCACTCGCTGTTCAGGTCAAATATCCTGCGCACATTTTTATTCCTTTTCATTACCAGGCTTACCTGGGGCTCGGAAAGCACTGCCAGTTTCGCCTCTCCGGCGGCAACGGCATTGGACAGGTTGATGTGAGTGGGAAAGCTGTAATCAAGTATTATATCCCTGTCAGGATCCAGTCCGTTCTTTTCAAGAAGGAAGCGGAAAAGCACATCCGGTGTCATCCCCCTGGCCATTGTATGTATCCTCTTGTTTCTGAGATCCTCCCAGCATCTGACCGAGTTGTCCGTGCCGAAGAGGTAAAGAGTACCCCATACAGGAATTGCAGCAAGCCTGTAATCATATCCCATGTTATACAAGATAGCAGCCATGGTAGAGGGCAGAAGGGCAAAATCCGCACTGCCGTCGAGGATCATTTTCCTGACCTGTATGGGTTCATCCAGTATGCTGATATGAATGTTTTTTGCAGTATCATTGTAAATACTGTCGATAAAACGTATTATTCCCATGGATGAAGGTCCTTTCAGGCTGGCAATGCTAACGGCTTTCCGGTCATGACCCCTGCGCTCATGATTTCCGCATGCTGAAAAGACAAGCAGAATGAGAAGGACAAGAAACAAATTGCTGCGCATCTGAAAAACTTTACACAAATCTATTTAATTTATAACACAGTTATATAATTTTATGTTTCATTCAGCAAAACCCGGCCGGAATACCTGTTCCGCCCGGTAAGTACGTTCCGGTGCAGGCTCCGGCCCCGCTATGGCTGCCTATGTGAAACATGATCATAGTCATTGTTGAATTCAATTAAAACTTCTACTTTTGCAGCAATAATAAACCTGTAAATAAAACTGAGGTCTGTGATTTTGTTCAGGGCCAAGGTTATACAGGCTGACATTAATCTAATCCAAAGGTATTCTGATGGAAAAGAGAATAGGAACAGTACTTATCCGTATTGATAGTCGTGAAAACGTTCATCTTCTGAACGATATAATCTCAGATCATTCCGATATTATCATAGGCCGCCAGGGGCTGCCGCGTGAATATAGTCAAAGCATCATTTCTCTTGTTTTTGAGGGTACCACGGATCAGATCGGTTCCCTTACCGGCCGTATCGGCCGCCTAAGCGGGATCCGGGCAAAATCTGTACTATTAAAAAACAAAGAAAATGAATAAGGTATTTTATGCTTCGGCCGTCTGTTTAATTGCATTAACCCTGAGCTCCCGCGGACAGGACCCTGATCACCAGGAATTGAAGGGTGATACGCTCTCTCTTACTGAAACCACCATAAATCTTGGTGAAGTTGTTGTTTCGAGTCTGAGACTCGACCGGCAGGTTAAAAAACTTCCGGTACCTTTGTCGGTTGTCAGGTCTTTTGATTATCAGAAACAATCGTCTCTCACCCTTTCCAATGTGCTGGAAAAAAAATCCGGAATTTCCATGGGAGGAGACGGAGTATGGGCAACAAATATCAATATCCGCGGATTGAGTGAGAACCGGCTTGTGACCCTGATAGACGGAAACAGGGTTGAAACTGCGAATGACCTGACGGCTTCCATGAGCATGATTGACATGTATGATGTTGAAAGAGTTGAAGTGATTAAGGGTGCACAATCTTCATTGTACGGCTCGGGCGCAATGGGAGGGATAGTAAATATTATAACAAAGGACGGTTATTTTTCTTCCGGGCCCTATCTGACGGGAAATGTCAGTACCGGCTTTGCTTCGGCCAACAGGCTTTTTGCAGGACATGCGGATGTGAATACCGGTTCCTCCGGATGGTATTTCAGGCTGAGTGGCACCTACAGTGATGCCGGTGATATACGTACTCCCGAAGGGAAAATGCCGAACAGCCGGTATGAATACAACAACGTGACAGCCAAGCTTGGAATAAAGCCTTTTGAAGATCATATTTTTAAACTTCAGATTCAGCGTTACCAGGCAAATGATGTGGGCATACCGGGAGGTGATGCCTTTCCCGGACCGGCAACAGCCACTTATACGGGTATTGGAAGAGACCTGGTATCGGCCGGCTATGAAATCAAAAACCTGGGCAATATGCTGAGTTCGCTGAAATTCGGATATTTCAACCAGTATATCGACCGCCATGTTTCACTGAAACCCAACACGGTGACGGAGGCAACACTTCCCAACGGAAATGTCCAGCGTACAAAGCCTGAGCTGTTTACCCCCACAGGCAGGCATCTTACCAATGGCGGTCAGATACAGAGCACATGGGATCTGTCGCCGGATAATACATTTATTGTTGGAGCGGATGTATGGAGCCGTAAACTGACCACTGAAAGAATAAAATATATTACTGTGGATATTATCAATCCTTCGGGGGACATTATTAAAACCAACAATGTCATCAGGGGAGAAACACCGACTCCGGAGTCTTCGTTCAGCAGTGCAGGCCTTTTTATACAGGATGAGGCCCGTTTGCTGAATGACAGGCTGACACTGATAGCGGGGGGCAGGCTTGACGGTGTGCTGATAAAGAACAAGGAAAATTATGATGTCGACTATATCACGATAAATGATGTGGAGAACAGCTTTCCCGACCGCAGGCTTACATTTGATGAAGGATCTGAAAGGAACATATCCTGGAGTGCCAATGCCGGACTCTTATATAATCTGACAGGGAACACCGATCTTTCTTTTAATCTTGCCCGCTCTTTCAGGTCCCCGTCCCTTGAAGAACGTTTCAAATACATTGATCTGGGAAATTATGTTCGTCTCGGAGACGCATCCCTTGCTCCTGAAAGCGGTTTTTCGGCCGATCTGGGAATAAGAAAATGGAACAGGGATTTAAATTTTCAGGCAGGTGTTTTCCTGAACCACATGACCAATATGATAGTTGAAGTACCCGGGGAGTTTATCTATAAAGCTTTTACCGGAGCTTCAGATTATACTGTTGACACTCTGCCGGCACTGATAAATTCCAATGTCAGCCGGGCATTGCTGTACGGGATTGACTATGAATTTGAATATAATTTTTACAACAACTTTGTTCTGTTCAGCACCGGATCCTGGGTGAGGGGGAAGGATACCGAAGCCGGAGAGAACCTTCCGCTTATCCCGCCACTGAGAGGACGTCTGGGACTTCGTTATACCCGTCATGGAATAGCTTCAGCGGAATTTATTGTAACGGGAGTTTCAAAACAGGCAAAAATAGCTGAGGGTGAAAAGGAAACAGACGGCTATGTCCGCCTGGACCTGACTGTCAGCTCAGACAATATCAGACTGGGCAAAACAGGATTGCAGCTTTTTGCCGGTATTGACAACATTCTGGATAAAAGCTATACAAACCATCTTTCAACAAACAGGGGTAATATCAGCGTGGAACCCGGCCGTAATTTCTATATAAGACTGAACTTTTCGTTCTGATTGAATTGCAGCACATACGTCTTTGCAGGGGATAATGTAAATAGCGGTTTATTATTGCCGCAGAATTTGTGTCAGCAGCTGTTCGGTCCATGTTTCCGATATATTTCCCCGGGATTTTTCTTGACTTGTTTTGTAGTCTTTCGTAACTTTGATTGAGTCAAACTGGTTTTACCATAATCTGAAGCAAGTGTTATGAATAAGCCGTGATTGACAAAATCCCGCCGGGAGTGAATCTTGCCGGTCATGGCTGTTCTGAAGGATTTTATAAATCTAAATTATCAGCACATGAAAAAGTTATTGCCACTCCTGTTTTTTATTCCCCTGGTGGTTCAGGCTCAAAGCTCAAATACTGAAAAGATTTTCAACAGTGCCAATTGCCTGATCAGTGTTATGGAGACATTCGCTAATGATTCCCTTGTTTCTGCCTATGTCATTTTTGATGCAAAAGACGACAGATTACCCACGCTGAAAAATTATTTCACATTGTGCTACGACACTCCTCAGAATGTATATAAATTTCTTACCGAACTGGAGATGTTTGTTGCAGATGTTAATGCAAGTCCGGAACATATAGACAGGCATAAGGTTGAGATCGACAAGTCGGCCGGAACAAGAATGGTGAGGGTTTATGATGAACGTGAACTGATCTTTCACAGGTTTACTCCGAAAACAATTACAGCAATTAAAACTGGATTGAATGAATGGGCATTGAAGCACAACATAAAACTTGAACTGCACGGGGAATAAAACCACTTCTGAAAGTTATCTGTCCTGTATTCCGGTGTTTCAACCCGTTATACCGGTATTTGATTTTAATGTTTTACTGTACCGTGGCTCAGTCCACTAATACGGTGTTTCAGCCCGTTATTCCGGTGCTTCAGTTTACTAAACCGGTATTCCCTTTCCTGTGTTCCTGTGCTTTTCCGGAAACTCATCAATAGAGAGGATAAAATTTTGATTCCGGGAATTTTTGTATCTTTACATTCCAATAGTATGAGATATGGAAAGCCTCGATTACGCCATCCGTAATAAATTATCGCAGTCTCATGGCAGACCGCCTTTCAGACCAGAACGTTTCTATTCCACAGACAAGCCTAAACAATGTCACAGATGTAAATCAGTACTGATTGCTGAGTTGCTTTATGGTGAGCCCGGCAGATCATCAGAAATGATTGCCGGTCTGAAAGCCGGTCGGGTTGTTCCCGCAGGTAAGGCAAAGAGTGCCGACAAACCAAATGCGAGATGGAAATGTCTGGATTGCCAGACGCTTATCTATCCGGAGGAAACCTGAAAACCTGAACCCTGTCAATATCCGTTCAAAGCAGTGCAGATGAATTCTTCTGTATTTTAATTATGGCAGTAACTATATCCTCCATATCTTTTTTTGTTCCCAGGAATACTCTCTGACCCAGTGACAGGCCGGTCTCCCTGTCAATCATCTCATTGACGGGACAGAGATTTTCTCTTCTGTATCTGTCCAGTCTTTCCTTAGAATAGATCTTCTTAAATGCCCTGTGGCTGAAATATGTTTCGATGAACGGATCGCTGTGAAGTGAGGAGTCAATACCATTACCGAAGGGAATTCCTTCTTCCCTCATGGCTTCGCGGAACCTGGATTTTGACAAACCCCTGAAGTATTCCTTGTCATAGATCAGCTGGTATATGTAATAGCCTCTCCTGGTTTGTCCCGGATTTTTTTTTGTTGGTCTGACCCCTTTGATTTCGCCCAGAAGTTTTTCAAGATATGCGGCGTTTTCATCCCGGAGGGTACTCTGCTCTTCAATCCGCCTTATCTGACCGCTAAGGATAGCAGCCTGAAAAGGTGTCATCCTGAAATTTGATCCAGTGAAAACCCTTCCCTTGTTTCTCGGATCCTTTCCTATGTGAGTATATCCTTTGGCTGCAGCCATGAGATATTCATCATTTCCGACCACAGCGCCCCCTTCTCCGCTGCAGAGACTTTTTCCGGCCTGGAAACTGAAACATCCCATATCCCCGACAGTGCCCAGTTTTTTGTTTCTCCATTCACCCATATGTGCCTGGCAGGCATCCTCGATTACAATGAGATTATGCTTTTTTGCAATTGCCATTATCCTGTCCATGTCTGCCGCAGCTCCGCCGATATGGACAGGGATTATTGCCCTTGTATTTTCATTGATGCGTTCTTCAATAAGATCGGCATTTATCATAAAGGATTCCGGGTCGGAATCGATGAATACCGGAATGGCAAACAGGTTAAATGTTGAAAGAGCCGTTGCTATAAAAGTGTTTGTCTGGGTGATTACCTCATCTCCCGGACCGATATCGACAGCACGTTGAGCAGTTTCCAAGGCTGCGGTTCCGGAACTGGTGGCAACACAGTAGTTTACACCCATTAGTGCAGCATATTTCTTCTCGGTCTGAAAGACCCTCTCTCTTTCAATATGGCTGTATTCCGACCATATATTGCTTTTGAAAGCCTCGAGATACAACTGAATATCGGAATCATCATAAATTGGCCATGATGATCCAAGAATCCTGTCTTTGGGACGAACCGGCGTACCTCCGAGCAATGCCGGCTTATCAATATCCTGAACGGCATTAGTATAAAATAATTTCATGCCATTTGCCGAAAGGGCAGCGCCTGCAACTCCAAGAGAGGTGTTCCTAACAAATTTTCTGCGGCCGAGGGATGTTTTTTTCATGATAATAATTTTATAATTATTGTACAAGTTAGGTTTTTATTGTCATACACTTACGTTTATCCGTGACAGTTTATGCAAATGTTTATTCTGAAAATCCTTGATATTCCTGAATTCTCTTATGTCCCTGTCTTGTGCCTGTGGCAGAATTATACCGGACAATTGCTTCAGCAATTTAGCTGTCCCGGAACAGTGTTTCAAGAAATATTCAAAACGTTGCATATTTTTTATCCCGGAACAAAGTCCGCAAAGACCAGGCTTCAGTAATAAAATTCAGGGGGAAGTCAGGGTGAAATTTCCGGAATAAACATAACTTTGTTAATTGAGCTGAAAAATTATACGGATGAGATCCATTCCCGGGATCCTGGTAATCATAGCTATAATATTTTCAGTTATTGTTGAAAATGACAGATGGCAGTTTTTTTATGAAGTATGTCTGTTTAACCCGGCAAAATAACTCTAAACCAATAAATATGATGAAGACAAAAAAGACAAACGTTCACAGATTCCTGGCTTGTTTTATTCTGATAGCCTTTGCATTTTATGCAGCTTCATGCACATCGGACAAACCGGAGCATGTGCTATTTATCGCATTGGATGGCATTAGCATAGAAGGTTACCAGACAGCAAATACCCCTAACATTGACAAATTAATGCAGAAGGGTTCAGCTTCGTTCAGCACAAGAGTTGTGATGCCCTCGGTAACTCTTCCGAACTGGACAAGCCATCTGACCGGAAGCGGCCCGGAACAGCATGGTGTAACCGACAACAGCTGGCTTATCGATAAACATGTATTGCCGGCTGTAGAAACGGATGACAGGGGATATTATCCGTCAATTTTCAAGATCTTGAAAGACCAGGTTCCGGAAGTCAAAACGGCTTTTTACTATAACTGGGCAAATCTGATTTACCCGTATAACCGTGATTACCTGGATGAAGTTATCTTCCTGGAAAATGATGGTTATATTGAAAACTATGAACGTGCCTTTGAGTTCATCATGGAAAATCAGGAAAAACCTTTCTTCGTATTTCTTTACACTGTTCACACCGACCATGCCGGTCATACTTATGGCTGGATGTCTCCCGAATATATTGAATCAATTGAGAGGGCTGATTTTCATATAGGCGCTCTCCTGGATAAAATGGAAAAAGAAAGGATACTTGATGACACTCATATCATTGTGACTTCTGATCACGGAGGCGTGAACAAGGGCCATGGGGGAGTCACCCCGACGGAGATGATAGTTCCCTGGAGCCTGACAGGACCGGGTGTGAAAAAGAACCACAGGATCACCGTGCCGAATAATACTGTAAACTCTGCGTTTGTGATTGCTCACCTGTTCGGGTGTACGACTCCCGAAAGCTGGACCGGCAGGGTGATTCATTCAATTTTTGAATAGAAGAAACAGTACAGACATTCATTCCGGGGCAGTATTATCTTTCCGGAACAGGCTTGGTTTTCCGGAACAGGATAATCTTTTTGGAACAGACTTATGAGGTGGTTTGAATAAACATGCCGGAATCATTAGTTTTACAGTCTGGAAAAACTATTTAGTATTATGAAAAAAAGAAATTTAAAAACAACTCTTGTCATGGCAATGGCCATGCTTACATTTTGTTTCTGGAGCTGCAGCAACAGCGGAACCGATAAGGCAGCCGACGGACACACTGCACAGATATCACTCGACTGGCATGGAACATATTCGGGAAACCTGCCCTGTGCCGATTGTGACAGAATTGAAACGGAACTGACCATAAATGAAGACCTTACTTATGTTCTGATAAGCAGTTCCATAAAGGGTGACAATGAATATACGGACACTTTGAGCGGCAGCTTTACCTGGAAAGGCAATAATATCAGGCTGGAGGGAATTCCGAAGAATGAAAGATCTCCATGGTTTAAAGTGGAGGAAGGCCGGGTAAGATGTCTGGATATGAAAGGAAAGGAAATAAAGGGGGAGCTGGAGAATTTTTACATCTTAATAAAAAACGGCAACATCAGTATGGAAGACAAGAGATGGCAGATAGTGGAGATTTATGGCAGGCCGGTGGAAGGTACGCCGGAAACCCATTATATGATTTTTTCTTCTGATGAAGGATTTGTTTCAGCCAAAATGAACTGTAATATTTTAAGGATTCCCTACAAAATACAGTATGAATTCCGGGTAAGGTTCGGACAGGGTCTGTCAACCCTGATGGCTTGTCCCGATGACCTTGAACAGGAATTTCTGCAGGTTATTTCGGAGGCGGACAATCTTTCAACTGATGGAAAATACCTGTCGCTGAATAAAGCCAGGATGGCTCCGCTGGCAAGATTCGTTGTGGTGAATGACTTCGAATAATAATAAATGTCCAAGGATCAGCAAATGAAAAAAATTGCGGTTGTAGGATTTGGATTTATGGGATTGACCCATACAATTAACATTATTAACCACAGGGATCTGGAACTTGTGGCAATAGTTAACAGAGATCCCGGGTTGATTGAAAAAAAGCTCAGCAGTAATGCAGGGAATATTCAAACTGGAGATCTGGATTCAGACAGTATTCGTAACATAAAAAAATTCTCTGATCTTGATGAATGTATAAAATCAACAGAACCGGATGCCCTGGTTATCTGTGTGCCTACTTTCCTGCATTATGAAATGGCAAAACAGGCAATGTTGCATGACAGGCATGTTTTTCTTGAAAAACCAATGTGTCTGGATATTTCCCAGGGTAATGAATTGATTGATCTTGCATTAAAGAAAAACAAAATTTTCATGACCGGGCATGTGGTACGTTTTATGCCGCCATACAGGCAGCTGAAAAAATTTGTTGACACCCGGGAATTAGGAGATCTTAAATTTCTTTCCCTGTACAGATTTTCCGGAAGACCGGACTGGGGGCAATGGAATGAAAAATCCGTTATGGACAGCTCAGGCGGAGCATTGTTTGACCTGGTTATTCATGATATTGATCTGGCCAACTATCTTCTGGGGCTGCCTGATATTATTGAGTGCACTTACCTGCCCGGGAAACTCAGCAAACATGATTATGTTAATGCAATGTGGAAGTACGGACAGAAAAATGTTCATGTAAGTATTGAAGGAGGTAACATATTTCATTCTAATCTGCCATTCCATGCCGGTTATTTGGCTCAGTTTGAAAAGGCCGCTGTGATGTATTCCACTTTGAGAGAAAATACTGTCACTATAGCTAATGATGAAAATGTGCAGGAAATAGTTACAGATCATGCAACAGACGGTTATAAAAATGAACTTGACTATTTTGCCGCTTGTATTATAAATAACTCGCAACCTGTCGAGTGTATGCCAGCCTCTTCTCTTGAGGCTGTAAAACTATGTTACAGACATCTCAAAAACTAACCAACAATGAAAGAAAAACTTGCTATAAACGGAGGTCCGAAAACTGTTAATACTATATTTCCCTGGCCTGTATTTGACCAGAAGGATATAGATGAGCTCACCGACATTGTGAAAAGCGGTAAGTGGGGTGATCCCGACTGTAGTGATATAGTTGCAGAATTTGAACAGGAATTTGCAGATTTCTGTGGTACAAAATATGCTCTTGCCTGTGTTAATGGATCTGTTGCACTGAGAATAGCTCTTATAGCCTGTGGTGTGAAACCCGGTGACGAGGTAATAATTACTCCCTACACATTTATTGCGACAGCATCAATTGTCCTGGAGTCCAACTGTGTACCTGTATTTGTGGATATAGATCCTGATACCTATAATATTGATCCGGCAGAGATAGAAAAGGCTGTCACTTCAAGAACAAAAGCGATAATACCTGTTCATTTTGCCGGCCAGGCATGTGAAATGGACAGGATAATGTCTATTGCTGAAAAACATGGTTTAAAAGTTATTGAAGATGCCTGTCATGGTCATGGAGCTGAATATAGGGGTAAGAAACTGGGCAGTATCGGTGATGCTGGCTGCTTCAGCTTTCAGTCCTCCAAGAATCTCACCAGTGGTGAAGGCGGTATTGTGGTCACTGATGACGAGAAATTATTCCATATGATTGATTCTTTAAGAAATGTGGGCCGTGTTAAGGGAGGTGAGTGGTATGAACATCATTATCTTGGCTGTAATTACAGAATAACTCAACTGCAGGCCAGTCTGCTTCGGAGTCAGTTAAGGAGACTGGAGGAACAGACAAGGAGACGGCACGAAAATGGCACCTATCTGAATTCCCTTCTTGAAAAAATAGATGGAATAGAACCTCTTAAAAGAGGAAAGGGAGAAACAATACACAGTTATCATCTTTATATTTTTAAATATGATAAAAGTAAGTTTAATGATCTTCCTAAATCTGAATTTGCAGATATGCTTAATGCCGAGGGAGTCCCGTGTTTTATGGGATATCCGGAACCTCTTTACAAGCAGGCTCTTTTCCAGGAAAAAAACTTTATGTGTTATGCTATTCCGGAATCAGTTTCATACAAGGAAGTGAGTTGCAAAAATGCTGAAAGGGCTTGTTATAATGAATCAATATGGATCATGCAAAACGCTATGCTGGGTTCAAAAAGTGACATGGATCTGTTTGCCAGCGCTATCATGAAAATCCAGAATGCAGTTTAAATTTTCCGGGAGGGTAGTGCTTAACATGTTTTAACCTTGTTGTCAGATTAAATCTTGGCTATTAGATTTAAATTAAATTCGTTTTGTGTTTCTTTGATGATGTATTCATCAGTACTTCCATTGTTCATGTTTTAGAACAGACTGGTTCAGTTCATCTTTAAGAGCACGCCATTCCGGAAGGAATTTATCCATGTATTCAATAAAACGCTCTGTATGGTTTCGTTCAAACAGATGAACCAGTTCATGAACTATAATATATTCAAGGCTTCTTTCAGGTTTTTTGGCAAGTTCAAGATTGAGCCAGATTCGTTTTGCCTCCTGGTTACATGATCCCCAGAGGGTCTTCATCTTTTTTACTCCCCACTGAACTTCTTCAACACCGGTAATCTTCTGCCATTTTTCAATCAGAGGCGGGATCTGCTCTTTGAGATTTTTCCGGTACCAGCTGGTCATCACATTCTCCCGCTGCATGACTGTATAGCCTTCTCTAACATAGAGGTCAATATATTTTTTATTCCTGATAATCACCTTTGGATATCCGGTGTGGTAAATCACATTGAGAATGTATCGCTGACCTCTGAAGTAATGGCTCTCACCAGATATATATTTCCGTTCCGGCTGCCGTTCCTGATTCAGGTATTTCGCACGGTTTCTTTTTATCCATGCCATTTTTGAAATAACAAACAATCTTACCGCCTCATCATTTACATTCAGAGGTGATGCAACCCTTACTCTGCCATCCGGAGGGTAAACAGATAGATGAAGGTTCTTAATGTTTTTCCGAACCACATCAACAGCTATTCCGTTGACAACGATTTGATGCATTTTAGTAATCAGGCTGGTTTTTAACTATTTCAAAAATCTGTTTCAGCTTTTCTTCTTCCTTGATATGTTTTTTTATGGCGAAAAGAACTTCCCTCTCTTTTATCCTGTTCCCGCGCCATGCATCTTTTTTTGTATAGATGACTTCGTAATCGAGGAGGAGGGCGAGCTCCTCATTCTGGTCAAGATTGTCGTAAAGTGCCCGCCTGGCCCTTGTGTCCAGCACCTTTGGATATTTTGTTTCGTTGGGTCGTTTTATCTGACGGGTCAACTCCACAATCTTGGCAAGATATTCTTCATACTCTATGGCCTCCTCCCTTCTCCGGGCAATCAGCTCATCCAACAGCCGGGAGATCTTTTCATAGTACTTCGGATTGATCGGTTGTTCATCGTGAATGACCTTCCGAAGGTTGTTTTCGATCGTCTCTGCTGCAGCCTGCCGGTTCTTGCGTATGCCCTCCGGCAGGTTTTCCAGCGCCTTTTCCCCTCTTTCCACAATCAATTCAACCAGTGACAAGTCATCAAATGCACTTATCACCCTGCTCTCTTCCGCACTGATATATGTGTCAATCAGATGCCTCATTGCCGGCTCGTAAGCCTTAAGGTCAATATAGTCGGCACTTGCCAGCTTTACTTCCGCCCTGGCATTTTCATAATGACGAACCTCCCTAAAAATGTTTTCAGCATCAGAAGGGGTATAGCCCGCCTCAGCCATCTCATTGGCAATGGCAGCATAGGTCCTAACAAGGTGTGACACCTGCTTGTACAAGGCAAGTCTCTTCTGCTCATTCCGCTTTATCTCTTCACTGTCATCAATATTTTCTGCGCAGAAGTACCTTATATAGTCAATTGTTTCTTTAGGCATTTTTACCGGTTCAGAAAGGGTCCGTATGCTCTCCAGGGCATTGTCAAGCAATTCTTTCGCCTTCTGCAGCCTGTCTGTGAGCAGTCCGGCAACATCTTCCCGGTCATAACCGTCAAGTGCGCCAGATGTATAATCATGAACAGATGATTCAAGACTCCTGAACAGGTCTTTGTAATCGATAATATATCCGTAATCCTTGTCCTCACCATCAAGCCTGTTGACCCGGCATATTGCCTGAAAGAGGCCATGATCCTGCATTTTTTTATCGATATAGAGATATGTTGCAGAGGGAGCATCAAAGCCGGTTAGCAGCTTGTCAACCACAATAAGCAGTTTCATTTGCCCCGGTTCGTTGACAAATGTTCTCTTAACTTCATCTTCAAATAGTTCCGCAGACTTTCCGTTTAGCATACGCTGATAAGCCTCATATTTTTTCAGCTTATCGGTGGTGCTCTCTTCATCAATGCTCTCGCCTCTGATATCGTTTATAACTGGAACATAGGAGGTGACGATGGCACACTTCTTCAAACCGGCATTCTGGAACAATTCATAATATTTGCATGCCTCATAAATGCTGCCGGAGACCAGCATAGCATTTCCATAGCCACTCTTCAGCCGGTCTTTGGTCTCCATATCCAGCATAATATCAGCGACAATTTTTTCAAGTCGCGACTGGCTGCTCAGGATAGTCTGCATTGTTCCCCATTTCTGCTTCAGTTGCATTTTGGCATAACCGGTCAGTCCCCTGGTTTTCGCCTCAAACCATTTATCAATTTTCTCCTGGGATGTAATTCTCTGGTCAACATCCCGTGCTTCATAACGAAGATCAAGTATCACATTATCCTTTACGGCTTCATCAAATTTGTATGTGTGGATGTAGCTGCCAAATATTTCAATACTTCTCTGTTTGTCAGTTTTCAACAATGGTGTTCCGGTAAACCCGATGAACATGGCATTGGGCAGGATTTTTTTCATGGCTTTGTGCAATTCTCCCGACTGTGTACGATGACATTCATCCACATAGACATAGACATCTCCTTTCGCACTGAAACCGCGGGGCAGATAGCGGGATATATCTTCAATAAACCCCTCGTAATCAGCCTCCTCCTTGTTGCCGAATTTATGGATAAGTGAACACATCAGCCATGGCAGTGAGACATTTAGCTTTTCTACTAAATCCCTTCCACTGGTGGTACGGTGTATCTGTTCATCAACCCCCTTGAATACTTTCTCAATCTGCTTGTCCAGCTCGTCCCGGTCAGTTATTATCAGTACCCGTGCATCCTTAATATTTTCCCTTATCCACCTGGTGAGCCACACCATGATCATGCTCTTCCCACTTCCCTGGGTGTGCCAGATGATACCGCCTTCACGCTCCTTCACCCTTTTTTGTAATGCTTTGACACCAAAAAACTGGTTATGGCGGCACACTTTCTTTACCCCGGCGTCAAACACAATGAAGTCATGAATTAGTTCCAGAAACCGCTCTTTGCTGCAGATCTGTAACAGATGACGGTCGAGCAGATTCTCCGTATCACTCTCTTCCTTCCATTTCAGATAATATTTTTCAGGAGTATTGATCACTCCATATCTCAGGCCCTCGGTGTCATTTCCTGCCATTACCAGTTGCACGGTGGCAAAGAACGACATGATGAACATGCTTTTTTGATTGTCAAGGTTCTGCCTGATTCCTTGTGAGACCGATACCGTGCTCCGTTTCAGTTCCAATACTCCCAGGGCGATTCCGTTGACATAGATAACTATATCGGGGCGCTTGCGGTTTTCTCCTTTAATGGAAACCTCTTCAGCAATGGCAAAGTGATTATTGCAGGGATCTTCCCAGTCAATCAGCCTTACCGTACTGGTGGTTTCACCTACATCTTCTTTGACCTTTGCGCCATAGCGTAAAATGGTATAGACCGCTTTGTTGATGCTGTAAAGGTTTTTGTTCTGAATGCCGGCAGCCTTTTTCAGCTCGTAAATAGCTCTGCTTATCAAGGTCTGGTTATAGCCATTTTTTCGAAGCCAGTCAGAGAGCAGCCCCTCTTCAATATTGCTGTTATCCGGGCGGTCATGCCAGTTGCCCAGATAGGTGTAACCCAAACCCTCAGGCCTGCTGAAAAGGGATATAACCCTCTCCTGGGTTATGCGTTCTATATCACCGACAGGACTCATGATCGCTTTTGAATAATTTAAAACTTACCTGGTATCTGTAGAATTCAATATTGTTCGTTACTGACAAAGCCCGCCTGATGCGCAAGTCATCTTCAAGACCAATAATAACCCCATGTACCTTCTGGTTGGTTTCGGCAAGTTCTTCTTTTACATAACCCATGTAGCGTTGTATCTGTCCGACAACATTATCGCTAACCCTGCCTTTTTTAAGTTCCACAACCAAGAGCGTTTTTTTATTTTTACTGATGGCTAAAATATCAATATTGCCCGTGTCGGTGGGATACTGCTGCCCTACCAGTTCTCCATCTTCCTCATAAATATTATAGTGCTTCCCTAACTCGCAATGGGACCAGTTTTGGACAAGAAAATCCTCTAGATGTTTTTCCAGAGCAAAAACCGATGGGTCTTCAATTGACTCGTCAGAACTTATTATGGTTGGTGGCTTATTCCCACCAATCAGATTTTCAATTTCTTCTGAATATTTCGTAATATCACAATATGTGGCTATTGCACCGGTAGAGTTTTTTAGAGCATCACTCATAGCTGAACGTTCAATTAGAACCGGATACCATTTTACCGTTCTTCGATGAGGAAGAATTTGTCCAGCCTGATAGAAATACCCGCTCTGAATCTCACCAACCATATAACTTCCTTCACCGTTGGGACATAAAACGATGTCTCCAATCTTTAAATAATGAGATACCACCCAAATAGTAGCACACGCAAGGCCGGCAGTCACTTTCTTCTTTTCAGGATGCTTCTCAAGGTAAACAGGAATGAACTCTTTATTGAATTCCCGCCATGTATTATGGAAACGACCTGTTAAGTCCATATGGATGCCAAAGTCAACACCTACAAAGTTGCCAGAAAAACATTCTTTTGCATAAATGCTTTTTGCGCCAAGCATGAGTCTGTAATATGTTTTCATACCAATCGAATTTTACCGGTTAATAAGGCTTGCATCATGCCTTGTTTTATCATTTTGTATTTCTGAAGTTTTTGGTCTAACACATTTAATTCGGAATCGATATTGGTTAATACTTGTGCAATTTGAGTCTGCTCATCAAATGGGGGGTAGCTAATCTCAATTCTTTCAATGTCACCCATACCAATATTACCTTGTGATGATGAATTTGTGAAAAACTCAATCTGCTTTAGAACTTGACTTGTTTGAAAATAATAGTAAATGAAATATGGAACAAATGTATTCCTAGGTCTTATTAGTGCAATCGGAGACCAAATATTAATCTCAAGGTCACTATCTAGTATTGCTACTTTTCCGACAGATGCAGCCTTTCCTAAAAGGATATCATTCTTTTGGGGTTTACACTTTTTTGAATATAATTGATTGTCCTCCAAAGAAATGAATCTTAATTCATTAAAATCAATCCTATTGTTCACTAAGTTATTTACTGAAAGGAATGGTATACCTTCTTTCAAAAACCTTGGGGTCTCATGCGGTCCATCAGTTACAGGAGTAGATACTATATCTATTATTTTTCTTGTTTCCCAATATTTTTTGGGACTGAGCAATTTATGCATAATGCATTGTTTGATATTTCGTTTTTTGACGAGAAGTTTTTCAAGGTTTTCAATGAGGGCATCTGTATCTGAAAGGGCAGTGGCAATGGCGATTTGTTCGGGTTTGGTTGGTAATGGAATTTGAAAAGACTTTATTTGCTCAAAATTCAAACCTTGCCTATTACCGCCTGCCTGATAATTATTGATTTGTTTTTGACCATTTTGTGAAGAAAGGAAATAGTTTAAATAATATGGGTCCAAGGAAGCCTGGTTAACTCTTATAATGCATACATGTTGATTAACATTACCATGAACAACTACAGAATTTGCAACTGCACTTCTTCCTATTGATGCACCGGTAATATTTAGGAAGACATCTTTTTCATGAATCTCTGATGAGGTAAATGTATTGTGTATTTCATCATCAATGTAAGCAACATCCTGTAAAAATAATTTTCCATTACCAATATTTTGGCTTCTAAGAAAGATCCTTCCTTCTAGTTTATAAACTTTTTCTCCACCAGTTGGTGTAATTCCGCTACCAACTTTAATTGTAATATCTCCCAAAGACGTAACTTCCCAATCATATGGAATAATGCCTATTTCTGACTCTTTATATTGATTTTCCTTTAATTCCATTTGATGGTATTTATCCGGTTCTGCACTCCTTTTAGTTTTTCAATCAGTTCACTGAAAGAGAGTGCTTTTCCGTAGATCATGCTTTCTTTCATTAGCTTGTAGTCTTCTTCCCAGTCAGGCAGAAGATGTTCCGGGGGTAAAAACTTTATTCTGTCAGGGGTTTGATTGGCAAAATCAACACCTGAAATGCGACTGAACCTACTGCGGTGTGCCACGATGGTATCATAAAGTTCAGGATTGTTTAAAGCAATTTCGGCAAATTCTGTCCTGCTTAGAATTTCAATATCGTAAAGGTGCCTGCTTAGACCGTCAACACGCCTTTTTTCTTCCGGTCGTTGAAATTCTTCGTGTAGTAAAAAAATCTTTTCAAGAAATGTTCGTTCCGGATTAACTGTCGGAATGGTTACCGGCTTATCAGAATATGGCTGCCCGGTGTAATTTTCAGCAACCATGGTTGCAAAGGTTCGGTCAGTAAAGGGTTCTTTCAGTGAGCGGCTGCCTACCTCAACCAGTACATCGGGCTTTAAGTAGGTTTCCTTCTCTGTTAGTTTAGGGTAATACACTTCAATTACCATGGGGTCCTGATCATGGTTAGGCACTTCCCGGTGTTTAACCTTCACATCATTAAATCCGACTTCGGTAAACATTTTCTGGAGTCCGGGAGTAAATGTTTCAGTAAGGTATTCATGCGATTTTCTCCTCAGCCTGCGAACATCAGCATTTCCCATTTTGCCTGTGAAACCAAGATACTCTCTGTCTAATGCCAAATCAATATCCTCGGAGAATCGTTGGATTAAGTTCCACCCCTTACTCAGGGAGGTCCCGCCCTTAAAGACAAGCGATCCTGCACAATCCATAGTATAGATTACTGCCAGAGTATGCACAACCCACCAGTCCTTTTCCACGGCATAGGGCAGCATGCCAAGGTTCCTGCCTGTCTCGGTGAATATTCTGAGCCTGGTTTCATCCGGCAGTCTTAACCACTCTGTCAAATGTGAGAAGTCATGTACAGCTTGCTGCATTAATCACTCTTTTAACAGTTTCCTAATCCATTCGGGTGCAATTTTCAGATCGTGCTGCAGGTGAAACGGCTTCTCCTGTTTCAGCAGTTCTTTGATTCTATTTAATTCCTCTTCAGTCACCTTGTCCCTGCCAATGGTTCTCAATGCCTGGATAACGAGGCTGCTGATCTCGCCGATGGCAGACAGATTTCTGGCACTTGCCCTCTTGAAGGTAATTGTCTGTTTTCCAACCTTAATCTTCCGTGCAGTACTGTCAGTATAATAGACAATATTCATCGGCACCTGGGTAGTGAGTCCAAGCTTATAGAGGGCATAACTGCCGGCAGGCACAATCCTTGCTTTGTCACGCTTACGGATGGCTTCGGCAATCTCTTCAATTCCGGGCAGAACTGTTCCAAGCACTGAATCCTTAACCGGACGGACATAGATACCTGTTGCCACACGGTGTAATTCGCCCGTTTGTACCAGTCGCGACAAGGATTTACCCACAGTTTCAGCACTGCCAAAAGCAGTGAAATACTCAGGAAAAAAGAGCGAACCCCTCCCGGCTTTTTTTATTTTTTCAAGTATTTGTTGCTCAATACTTACAGTCATATTTAGTGTACTATTTTGCCGTAAATTAAGCAAATATTTTCGTCATAAGCTAAAAGTCAAACCCCATTTTTGCCAGATGCTCACGCACCTTCTCTTCATATTCGGCTACCTTACCGGAAATATCCGACAGGGTGCTCTCATAACGCTGTGAAAGTTCAGTAAGCCGTTGTGAAAGCCTCTGGCTGATTCGTTCCACTTCTGTTTTTATCTCTTTCTCAATGGCTGTCATCCATTTGTCATTAACCACAAGTTCCTTTATCTCTTCCGGTGTGAGGCTCCTCAATTTTTCAAGTAATTTTTTGTCGAGGAGGAGTTCCGACTCTTTTATTTTTCTCCCCAACAGAGCCTCAGCTTCTGACAATTCAAGATGTTTTTCCAATACCTCTTGTTCATCTGCATAGTCTGCATCACCCCTTATCTCTTTCATTCGCTTCTGCACGCCGGCTTTGGTGACCTTCTCCTTGTCGTTTCTGACATCCGCCAACAGGCCATCCTCGCCACCCTGCTCATCTTCAAGCCCGGTTATCTGCTGTATTAAGGCTTCCCGTTCTGTCTCAAGCCTTACAATATGTGAATATTCCGCCCGGAAAAATTTATCTGTAACAAGGTTTTTAGGCAGCAGATCACAACTCCAGCTCTTTTTCCTTTCATCCATGGAGATGATGGCCTTCCATCCCTCCTCTGCAATCTGGTAAACATCATCCTGCATGATGATTGTCCAGTAATTGAGAAGTGTCTGGTAGACATCATACTTGTCGAGAAGCGCCAAATCTGAAAATTTTTTCAGAAGGTCTTCAGACAAGTACCGGATAGTTTCCTTTGGTTTAACTCCCGGCTTGATCTGTCTGAGATAGGGCACATGCTTTTCACGCCATGATGAAATAACCTCATCAACCATCAGAGAGTATGCTTTGAAATCGGGGTGCTCACCGATGGTTTTCTTCAGCATTGCAGATTCAGTAATAAGATCATAGAAACCCTCCCGTCCGTGTGTTTTGAAAAGGGTCTGTTGCAAGGATGGGAAGGCATTCCAGTATAGACTTAAACCATTCACATCCTTTTCAGGAATACCTCCAAGAAGATGGGCCTCTATATTGTGTATGTCTTCTTCTTCCCGGGTGTTGATGTAGCGTGGTATATTCAGATTAAAGTCGTTCTTCGGATCGCTTATCTCACTAAGATGAACCATACGGCTATAATCAGGTATTGCCATCTGATTGTTAAACACATCAACTATCTTATGAATATCCTGTTCTCTTAAGCGGTTTTTGTTGCCATCTTTAATGAAGCCTTTGCTGGCATCAATCATAAATATCCCGGTTCTGTTCTTCGCATTTTCTTTGTCGAGCACAATTATGCAGGCTGGAATACCTGTACCATAAAACAGGTTTGTGGGCAGTCCGATTATGCCCTTGAAATATCCCCGTTTAATCAGGTTTTTTCTGATTTCTGCCTCAGCCCCTCCCCTGAAAAGAACACCATGAGGCAAAATAATCGCCCCCTTACCGGTGCTTTTCATCGATCTGATCATATGAAGAAGAAAAGCATAATCGCCATTCTTTTTAGGTGGAATGCCATCTTCAAACCTGCCATATTCGTCGTTTGCCGGATCAAATCCGTTGCTCCATGCCTTGGTGCTGAACGGCGGATTGGCAACACAGAAATCGAAAGTTTTAAGGTTCCCATCAGGGTTTTTAAAATGTGGTTTTGACAGAGTATTGTCCTGCCAGATATCTGCAGTAGGGTTATCATGCAAAATCATGTTCATCTTTGCCAGGGCGGCTGTGGCATTATCCATCTCCTGTCCGTAAATGGTTACACCGCGAACTGTCTCATCTGCAGCTTTCAGGAGTAAAGATCCGCTGCCGCATGCCATATCGTAAATTGTCTGATCCTGGCTTTTGACTTCTCCTATGCCAATTACTTTTGCCATTACCCGTGACACTTCAGCGGGGGTATAAAACTGCCCCTTGCTTTTACCTGATTCGGTAGCGAAATTACGCATCAGATACTCGTAGGCATCTCCCAGGAGGTCGTCTCCATCAGCTCTGTTATTGCTGAAGTTAAGGCTGGGATGTTCAAAAATGCTTATCAGGTTCGAGAGGCGGTCTTGTTTCTCCTTTCCCTTTCCAAGTTTATTGTCATCGTCAAAATCGGCAACATCAATTACTCCTTTCAACTCATTTACTTCGGCAAGATTTGCAATGATGGTGTTGATGCCTTCCCCAATATCCTTATTCCCTTTGAGGGCTGACATATCACGAAAGCTGCCCCCTTTGGGAATTTCAATAATTGCATCCTCCTTCCCTTCATACCGGTCGGAAACGTATTTCACGAACAGTAAAACCAAAACATAATCTTTGTACTGGGAGGCATCCATACCGCCACGCAGTTCATCACAACTTTTCCAGAGAGAGGAATAGAGTTCACTTTTCTTGATCGCCATATATAAATGATTGTGACTTAATTGTTTGCCATTTATCAAAACCTTACCGTAAAATTAAGAAAGAAATCCGTAAAATATTACTATTTGGCGAATAACAAATATCCTTATGATAATCAGGAAGTTTTGATAAGACTGGAGTTGATGGAGAGTCAAATCATCATATATGGTTTTGCAGACCGCTACCTGGCAATTTGTGGGATCGACCAATTGGGACGGCTAAAGCCAGAGAAAGAAAACTAATCCTGACAAAAATCCCCAATGGCCCGTTTTCTGCTGTCCGTAGCGGCTGCTATTTCCTGAGCAGGCGTTTCACCTTTCGCATGCCGGCTCCTTTCAGACGGTAGGTAGCCGGCTCGGGACCGAAATAAAACCTGAACTCAGCCCTTTGTCCACCGGCAAAAGCTTCAATCATGGCAGGGGTCAGTTCTATACGGAATTTCTCCGTTATCTTTCTGTCTATCGTAAAATCCCCTCCGTCGTCATCATCAACCGACAGATCATAATCCCTTTCAAGGCTAAGCTCCCGGAGGAGCAGGGGAAACACTTCCCCGTCAACCTTCAGGTAGCCGCTTTCCTCGGAACGGAAACTGTTGCTGCCGCGTTCAATTGAAATATATACGCTGCAGCCTGAATTGTACGGGTTACCCCGTTTTTCGAACAGCATTGTCGCGGAGCCGATGTTGCTGAGCCATTCCCTGGGCATAACAACACGGGTAAGAAGATGGCGCTGCTCATTGTTCAGATCATCGGAATAGCTTCTGATATTGGTGTATTTGTTCAATATCAGTATAGTACAAGCTTGCATGGGAATCAGTGCAAGAAACAATAACGGGATAAGTAGCTTTTTCATGACTGAAAATGTTTGGTTTGTTATTCAAATAACAGCAAATTTAGAACCAAAAATAACAGAACCTGAAGCGTATTGCTGTTCCGGCAGAAGTATGCAGAGTGAGGCAGGCTGCCGGCAGACAAAAATAAAAAACCCCGTTGATAATCAAGGGGTTTTAGTGGGGTTGAGGTCGGTGGCGGATTCGAACCGCCGTAAATGGTTTTGCAGACCACCACCTAGCCACTCGGTAAACCGACCAATCATTATTTTATTATCACATGTTTCCCTGAAGCCTTCCGGTTCCCGGTGGCTGCCGGAACGCTTTTCCGGATGGGAAAACATTTCCGGGTGCAAAGATAATAAATTTAATAATTACATAACAAAACATCTGACTGCAGGTGCTGACACTATTTTAAGCCGAAACGGTAACTGAATTTGATGAGAAATATATTGTGAGGTATATCATTGTCCCTGTTGAAAAGACCACCAAGATCACTGAAATAATGCATGCTGCCGCTATTGTCTGAATAGCCCCTGGTCTGGCTCCATACCAGGTAAAGTGTTGAACCGGGATTGTATTCCCATCTGAGCACGAGGTTTGAAAGAAATTCCCTGAAATTAAAATCGCTGTTATCGAATTCAAAATCAGGTTCACCATTCAGATCAAGGTCAATAATGTATTTATTGTTTTCAGCGTCGAAGCGTGTCTGTTCGCGGGTGAATGCAAGGAACCTGTTGCGGAAATTTCCGGCTTCGGGATCGGTAATCACTTTATGATCATAATATTTCCCGCTTGCAACAAAGGGCTGTCCCCAGTACTGGAGAGTGAGGTCGGGACTGAGATTGAGATTGACCCTGAATGAGGCACTGATGGTTTTTCTGTCTATAGAAGCAAAGATATAGCTGTCGCTTTCTTCTTTTGTCAGTTTTGTAACATACTGCAGTTCAGTAGATGAGGAGTTGAATGCCGGACTGAAAGTGAGGGTGATGTAGTTGGCAGGCTTGTAACTTATATCCAGTTCGGAATAGAGGTTGCGCGAATTTTTTTCAAGACCTCTGCTGAAATTGCCATAAAATGATAAATTAAGTTTTTTCCTGTGATCACTTGACAGTCCGCCTCTTAAATTTATTGTTCCGGGAATTTTCATTATCGGTCCGCCCCTGAGTACAGAGGGATCCAGTTGGGAAAAACTCAGATTTCCTCCGGTCCAGGCACTCCAGTAATTTTTGAAACCCATGGATCCGTTCCATTCAACTCCGGTTCCCAGGTGTTGTCCCGCGAAACTATGAACAGTCCAGACGTCGGCGTTGAAATTGTAATTCCTGTATATTCCCCGGGGTTCCCATTCACTGTATCCGGCTACCAGCACCGACATGATCTGGTCTGCAGACTGAACATAACCCAGGTCATTGATTTCAAAGCCCGGACTTTTCCACATGGTACTGCCCAGCAGGAAAAGATGTCCGTTAAGCTTCTGAACTATTATCCTTCCACCTGTTCCGGTAAGTGAGGTCCGTTCAGGGTTATATCTGTCATTATCATTGCCGGGGCGCTGGAAATACCTGACTGATGATTTCTGTGTAAGCTGAAGAGCCTCCTCTGTTCCCCTGACATGACTGAAAGCGGTGTTTATACTTAACATCCAGTTTTTGTCCTTTGTATATTGTGTGAAGTCAAAGCCGCCGGAATATGCTGATCTGTGCATAAGAGCTGCTATCCGGGGATCCATATCCCGGTTGGTGCCGGTAAATATTCCTCCGAGAATGGTTTTTCCTTCGCGGAAATCCTTCTGTATCCTTCCTATGAAATAATTGGTAAGGGGTTCGACTGTCTGGTTAATCCTTCCGCCTGCGGTATCAATTACTGCTTTCTCGGCCGCTGTTACTGCTTCAATAAAACCCAGTGAAAGGCCTTTGCCGGTTTTTCCCGTCAGTTTCGCTGCAGCAAGTATTTTTGTGTTTATCGGAATACTGGCATTCCATCCTTCCTTCAGTTCCGGACTTCCCTGGGGCTGACGGCCGATACGCCTTGAATAAAACAGATTGTCATTTCCTATGTCGCCGTCGCCAAGTCCTATGTTGTAGTTTGTTATATTGTTGCCTTCAACAAAGAAAGGTCTTCTTTCCTTGTAGAATGTTTCAAAGGCAGTAAGATTAACCACTGAAGGATCAGCTTCAACCTGTCCGAAATCGGGATTGATGGTCAGGTCCATTGTCATATTGCTGGTGACACCTATTTTGGCATCAATCCCCCCGGTTATACCATATCTGTTTCCTTTTTCCAGAAAGGGATTTCCGGGTTCGGCTTTGAACTTTTCGGCTTTGGCTACTCCGTATGGAGTTATGTCGAATATTTTGCGGGGTTTTATTTCACCCAGACCTGATAGTTCTCCAAACATATGAATGAGTCCGGGAGAGTCTTTCGGTATATGCTGCCACAGGGATGTTTCATTTTTCCTGTATAGCATTCTTACAACCTGAAGTCCCCATACTTTACCGGTATTTTTATCAAAGCGCAGCTGACTAAAAGGGATTTTCATTTCGGCTGTCCATCCTTCATCGTTCACCGATGTTTTTGCCCACCAGTTGGGATTCCATGAATTATCACGACTTTCTCCGTCATTGGTGTATATCTGATCATATTTCACGCCGGCAGCGGTGATGCCAAAGCTGAAACCGGTACGCAGATCGTGAAAACTGTCAAAGATGATTTCCAGGATATCTCCGTCTGTCTGATCCCTTCGTGTAAGCCGCTTCACTATACTGTCGGGACTGCTGTCATAAGCCCTGATGCCGGCATAAAGATTGTCGTTGTCAAATAGTATTTTGAATTCTGTTCTCTGGGAAGCTCTTTTGCCATTATATGGTTCATATTGTGTAAAATCATCAATCCATTCACCTTCATTCCATATTTCCTCATCAAGGATCCCGTTTATCACGGGAGCCTCATTTATTCTTGTTGCCTTGTATTGTTTTTTTCCAGCAGGCTGTTCCTGTCCCGTTAATATTTTGGTTATTATAATAATGAAGAGAACGGACAGAATAACTTTTTTCATTTGGTTTAAAATATTTTGGTTGGTACTGGAAGAATGACGGATTAATTCATGATTTGATGCAGGAAGGGAAAATATTTTCAGGAATTTTGAATCTTTTCCGGGGCATCACTTATGCAAATTCTTTATCTTAGCCTTAAATCGAATCAAAAATGTTAAGCCGCAGGTCGTTCATTTCAAAAAGTGCAGTGGCTGCATCAGCTGCCATCATTGCACCTTCAATAGTGGCAGGCAGTAAGAGAACCACAGAAGGATCACTGCTTGCAGGAAAAAAAATACTTTTTGTCTGGGGAGGCTGGATGGGACATGAGCCCGATAAGTGCCGCGATATTTTTGTTCCCTGGCTGGAATCGGAGGGAGTCAGGCTGACTGTGTCGGATACACTGGACTCATACCTGGATCCGGGTCTGAAGGATTATGATCTGATAATTCAGACATGGACAATGGGTAGCATAGAAGATAATCAGGAAAAGGCCCTTCTGGATGCTGTGCGGAGCGGAACAGGTATAGCCGGCTGGCATGGCGGACTCGGAGATTCATTCCGGAACAATACCGAATACCAGTTCATGGTGGGAGGTCAGTGGGTTGCCCATCCGGGCGGTGTGATAGATTACAGGGTGAATATCACTGACCGGGATGATCCTGTGACAAAGGGTTTATCTGACTTTGACATGCATTCCGAACAGTATTACGTGCACGTTGATCCAAATGTAAAAGTTCTTGCAACAACAACATTCAGTGATGAGCATTCACCCTGGATAGGAGGGACGGTGATTCCGGTAGTATGGAAGAAGGTCTATGGCAGGGGCAGGGTTTTCTATTCATCCCTTGGCCATGTTGCAGCTGATTTCAAGGTTCACGAGGCTCTGGAAATACAGAAAAGAGGAATAATATGGGCTTCCATGAGCAGGTACGAACCAATGGAAGAATGGAAGCAGCCTGTTTACAGGTAAAACAGTGGTATGCAGGTCCCTGATTCGATGTACCGGGAAAAGCAGCCCGTATGTCCGTACTTTTATGTTCCGGAGAGAATATCGCCGGACCTCAGTATCATGATACTTTAGGGGGATATTACCGTGCCGGCTTTTCCCCTGAGGTGTCAGTCGTATAGTTTTATGAACTCATAACTGTTTCCGGTATAATCAAGAAACTTCAGAAAATCTTTTTTGGACAGCACCAGGGAGGCCGTGTTCAGATTTGGATGAAATGCCAGTCTTTCATGTTCATCAAGCTGCTTGTCAATGAAGAGGTGGACATGGTTTTCGTGGTCATTGATAAGTCCAAATGGTGATACCGAGCCGGGTTCCACTCCGAGATACTTTTTGAGCCGCTTGCCCGAGGCAAATGTCAGCTTTCCCTGGCCCAGTCTTTTTTCCAGATCCCGGATATCAAGCTGCCTGAGATGTTCAAGGATCACAAGGTAATGCCTGTTGCCTTTGTGGTTTCTGAAAAAAATGTTTTTGCATCTTCCGGATTTGAAGTCTTTCCAGTGAATTATTGCATCTTCGATTGTTGCCAGCGGAGGATGTTCATGATATTCAAAACCGATATCAAGCCTGGCAAGGATGTCATAAAGTTTTTTCTGACCCCTCATCAGGCATCCGCAGGTTTGGGAATGAATTTCAGCTCTACTTCAATCATTTCGCAAATATCCTCACCGGCTTCCTTCATGTCTGTGTCATCTTCCTCGTAATGCCATTCGGTAACAATACTGACACCGGCTTCGGATAGTTTTTTGAAATCAAGTAAAATATCGAAAAGAAACTTGGCTGATGCTGAATTGAAATAGTTCAGATCAATTTTAAGAATAAGGGGATCTGCTTCAGTGAATGATTTATGACTGCCTTCCATCACTTCCCGGTTGAATTCCCTTATCCATTCAATAACGGGGTAGTAAATAGTACGCACATCTTCAGGCGCTGATATTCCCTCAATTGAAAAAATCCTTTCTTCGGGTGATAATATTATACCCGGAGTATTCTGTGTTGGTTCTATGACGAGCTTTTCCATTAACGGCAGTTTGCACAAATTTGCATTATTATTTCTTATAAGCAAAGATTTTTATTCAACATGTTGACTGAAGATAGTAACATCATCCCCGTCCGGTTTGTAACCTGTATCCTCACTCAGCACATTCCCCAGCGATGATTCCACGGCCATCCTGTCGCAGAGTTCATTTTCGGGATGACCTGCATGACCTTTTATCCATATGAATTTCACATTGTGCTTACGGTAGATTTTTAAAAATCTTTTCCAGAGGTCGGTATTTTTGGTTTTCCTGAATGATTTTGCCTCCCAGCGGAACAGCCATCCTTTTTCGACAGCGTCGGCTACGTATTTTGAATCAGTATATATGGTGACATTGCTTCCCGGCTGCTTAAGAGCCTCAAGTCCGGTTATCACTGCAAGCAGTTCCATACGGTTATTGGTTGTGAGCCTGAATCCTTCCGTTTTTTCAAGTCTGTGACTGCCACATATAAGAACAACTCCATATCCGCCCGGACCGGGATTTCCCCTTGCCGCACCGTCAGTATAAATCGTAATTTTATAAGCCATGATGAGGCAGAACAATACCGGTGTTTGTAAGGAATAATTTTATGGCTATGGAAAGCAGGATGACTCCGAATACTTTCTTCAGTATCTGCAGTCCGCCCGGACCAAGAAGTCTTTCGAAAAAGCTTGTCAGGCGAAGGACGAGATAGACTATTATCATATTTAGTATAAGTGCAATAAATATGTTTATTGTATGATATTCGGCTTTCAGGGAAACGATGGTGGTGATGGCCCCGGCCCCGGCAATAAGGGGAAAGGCAATGGGAAAGATTGCACCTGTGCCGTGGGAGTTCTGCTTAAAGATCTCGATTCCCAGTATCATTTCCATCCCGATAAGGAATATGATGAATGCACCGGCAATGGCAAAGGCTGATACGTCAATACCGAAAACACTCAGGAGGGGTGTGCCGACAAGAAGGAAGAGAAGCAATATGAGACCTGAGACCAGGGTCACCTTAACCGAATGGACTTCTATTCCCTTTGACTTGATGTCAATTATCACAGGTATGGAACCGGTGATATCAATTATGGCAAATAGTACCATGAATGCTCCAAGTATCTCAATAAAACTCAATTGCATTTTATACTGCTTTGCTTTTATTCAACTATTGTCATTTCGTCCACAAGGTGTCCGGCGCCGGCAAATATATCTGTTATCCAGAGTATATATCTGATATCCACGGCGATAGTCCTTTGAATTTCAGGCTCAAAATAAACATCACCGCTCATTGCTTCCCAGTTGCCGTCGAAGGCCAGGCCTATCAGTTCACCGTTGGAATTCATTACGGGACTTCCTGAGTTACCTCCTGTAATATCATTTGTTGTAAGAAAATTAACCGGCATATATCCTTCAGAGGAAGCATATCTTCCGTATTCCCTTCTTTCATGAAGGTCAAGCAGCCTGCGGGGAAGATCAAATTCATAGTCGCCGGGCATGTATTTGTCAACCGTTCCATCCAGCGTGGTGTAGTACTTATAGGTAACCGCATCCCTCGGCTCATAGCTGCTGATGGTGCCATATGAGAGCCGCATCGTGGAGTTGGCATCAGGATACCTTGTCTCGCCGGGATTCATTTCCTTCAGTGCAGCAATCCAGATCCTCCGGCCTTCTTCCAGCCTGTTTTCAAATCCGGAGAGTTCTCCGGCAAGTATATTGCGTATTTCAATGATGGAATTGACGGCAAGTGCAACAGGATCATTTTCAAGAACCTTTAATTTCGGTGATGAGAGGAATGCTGTCAGTTTTGCTTC
>LSQX01069954.1_pt1 | contig 34690 bp, 22 predicted proteins | sample 654561 | NCBI WGS metagenome assembly LSQX01 (sample SAMN04489861, study PRJNA283612) | anaerobic digester metagenome | isolation source: 4 biogas reactors fed with cattle manure at either 37C or 55C with and... | place: Denmark: Kongens Lyngby | collected 2014 | reverse complement strand
ATGTCCGGCATAATAAACGAAAACATTGTCAATTATACCATCTCCGTCGGTGTCATAATCAGCAAAGTCTATTCCGCTGTCATGTGCCACTTTACAAGCATCAACAATCATCTGTGTCGGGTTTTTATCATTCCCGCTTGCATCGTTCTCCCCGTAGTACTTAGCAGGGTGGGGAAGTCTGTAAGGTCCTATGACATCAAACTGGGGAGAAAATGTACCCATCGAGTTAGCAATAAAATAATCTCTTGCTGATCCTGTGGCGCCGTTGGCACTATATCCTTCTTCATTCAGCATTTTGGTGAACGCAATTTTTGGATTAGGTGTAACGAATGATATATCTGCGAAATTTACCAAAATTACGATTGTTCTCGGCGAACCGACTCTCGGAAATTGATTCGTATTGTTAGTTTTGGTGCTTATGGAAGGAGATTTTGAAAGGACACCGGGTATAGCTCGATTCATTCGGGCTTTTATATTCCATTCGCTTAAATCAGGGTTTTGTCTTTGAGTCAACAAAAATTCATTTTCGCTTGCAGTACGGAGTTCCTTGTTTCTCGCTTTTACGTTAGTAATGAAAGGCTTTCCCTTTACATCCAAATTTGCATAATTAAATACACCATTATGATTTTTTTTGATTAAATAACCGTCAACCGTAGTATGATAATGGTAAAACTCATCACCTTTGAGCCGAACAGTAAGTGTGGTCCCATCCGGCTGAGTAATGGTAAATGGAGTCGGAATGGCGGGAACAGAATAGGTGTTTACTGAAATAAGTAAAAGAAACAGTATGTGAAATAATAGAATTCGTTTCATTAATATTATAACATTTTGAATGTGAGCCTACAAAGATAATAAAATCCTCACTACAAATTAAGCTCCAAAACTATAAAGTTTTGATAATCTTCAGTTTTTTATATGAATTTTTCAGCGAGTAGCTTATAGCCTTCTTTTCTTGAATCTTGATCCGGATACATGTCGAAGACCATTATCTCATCCACTTCAGTGGCAGAAACCCAGTCTTTTATTTGTTTTTCTACCGTTTCCTGGCTGCCGATAATAAATTTTTGAAGTACTTCGTCGCGGACTTTCAATTCTTGCGGTGTGAATTTGTAGTTTTCAGATTCAATTTGCACAGACGAGTTGAATTTTATTTTTCCTGTCATAAACAGTACCCAATAAAGAATTGAAGGTTCAGCAATTTTCCAGGCTTCTTCGTCCGTTTTTGCTGTTATCACAACAATACAAAGTATACTTTTCGGAACTGACAAGAATTTTGAAGGTTGAAAATTCTCCTTGTAATATCTCAATACGTCAACAGCAAGAGGAGCGTTCAACTGCGCGGCGAATGCAAACGGCAAACCGTGTTTCAACGCAAACTGAACACCGCCTGTACTCGAACCGAGCATGTAAATTTCAGGAGTAAGGGTAGGTGAGGGACTGGCATAAATAGAGCTGAAAGGATGATCTGACCTTAAATCGTGTCCGAAATAGCCAATTAATTCCTCTAATTGCTCTGCGAACATATCGCTTTTTACTAAATCCCAATTTCTTCGCAATGCAAGTGCAGTCCGTCCATCCGTTCCGGGCGCTCTCCCAAGTCCCAAGTCCACTCTGCCGGGATATAAAGCTTCAAGCATTGCAAATCGTTCTGCCACACTTAGCGAACTGTGGTTGTTGAGCATCACGCCGCCACTTCCGATCCGGATGCGCTTTGTCAGTGAACCAATGTGCGAAATCATAATTTCAGGAAACATGCTTACAAGCGATTTGTTGTTGTGATGTTCGGCAAACCAATACCGTTCAAAGCCCAGATCATCAGCCAAAACAGCAATTTCTGCCGAATGCTTCAGTACTTCATGAGCTGTTGTTTCACTTTTCGTAAAACGGGCTAAATCGAGTATGGAAAGCTTTATGTTTTTCACACGATTATAATTTATTTTTTACATTAAGGTCGTATGGAACACGCCATTAACCATTTTCTTGGGTCTGAAATTTATCTTAAATGGCTGTTTCATAAATTATCCGAATTTCTTTTTCCTAAATCAGCATTAACACTCTAACGAAATTGCTTATGAAATGGTTTTAAAACAAAAAAACACTGTCGTATAAGGAAATAATTAACAGTGTTTGTTGTGTTTGTGTAACCTCAATAAAGGATAGATTTTTTTAAGCCTATTCTTTTATAAAACATCTAGTCCTGAAGTACAACTCCTTTTCATAATTATCCCAGATCCCGACTGCATTAATATTGCTTTCCAACTGTCCGGTCGAAATCGCTGTTTTTACGCCACGCGCAATTGCCACTTTATTCATTTCTACATAATAAAGTGAATGTATGCCCTTATGTTGCCATTCCGGAATTACGCCGTTGAAGTAAAGGTCTATTTTATCGTAATTTCGCAGGGCTTTCAGAATGTGGACAAAACCGAATGGAAATAATCGGCCTTTTGCTTTTTTAAAGGCTTCAGACAGCGAAGGAAACAAAATTCCAAAACCAATTACTTTATCATTATCATCGGTTAAGAAACAAAGTAATTCCGGTTTTGCAAACCCAAAATAGGCGTCTGTGTAATATTTGATTTGCTTTTCATTTAGTTTTGTAAATCCGTATAGATTTGTGAAAGATGCGTTCAAAGCATCGAAGAAACCGGGTACGTACTTTTTTACCTCCTTTTTGGTTTTGGGAACAATCGTGTTTACCTTGTATTTTTGAGAAATGAGCTTGTTGATCCGCTCTAACTTCTCCGGTACCGGCTGGTCGGCTTTAAATTTATACTGTATCCAGTCCACCGATTTAACGAAACCGTGTTTCTCCAAATGCTTGGGCGCGTAAGGAAAATTGTAAGCACTTGTAATAGCCGGTTCATTTTCAAAGCCTTCCACAAGCATCCCTTCCGGATCCATGTCGGTAAATCCTAAAGGACCGTGAATCCCTTTCATCCCTTTTTCTTCACCCCATTTTTCAGCAGCTTCGAGAAGCGCTTTCGAGACCTCCTCGTCATCGACAAATGCGATCCAACCAAACCTTGTTTTATAATCATTCCAGGTCTCAACCGCTTTGTGATTAATTATAGCCGCAATTCTTCCAACTACTTTTCCATTTTTTAATGCAAGGAAGAATGCCGCATCGCAAAACTCGAAAGATGGATTCTTTTTTCGATCGAAAGTGTTCCACTCATCAAAAATCAATGGTGGAACCCAGTTCTTATCATTTTTATATAATTCAAAAGGAAACATGATGAACTGCTTCATCTCCTTTTTCGTTTTTGCTTCAATGATTTCTATCATTTCTGTAAAATTTAGGGATACAAAGATACTATTATTTCGCAAAATTATTATTAAATATGTGAAAATGTGTATTTCTTATAAGCACAAACAAGTTGATTTCAAGGCAAGATAAATTTCAAGAAAAGAAGAAGAGGATAGAAATTGCCACAGGGATAATACTTTGGAATGATAAAGAAGTAAACTAAACTTCATCGCATGGGAAAAACATCCATTCAGACGAAATGATTGAAGCAACAATTATCTGATTACGCAGGGTAAGCGAATACGAGTAAAATATCTCACTCTCCGGCAATCCAAAGCTTTCCGTTATCCCTTTTCTTCCGGTATAAAAGCAGACTTTTTGCCAAAGAAAAAAACTGTCTGCATGATTCCGCGAAACAACAGGTAGAGAATGAATGAGAGCCAAAGGGCATTGTTGCTAAATAAATTAACCAGCGAGTAAAAGCAGATAAAGAACACTAAGGCAGCTATTATCATGCTGTTTCTCATTGGTTTCGATGCAGTGGCGCCCACATAAATTCCGTCCCATATAAACGAGGAAAAACCTGCAAATGGAATCAAGGCTGTCCAAAGAAGATATGATTGGGCTGTTTTGATAATATCCGATTTATCGGTGAGAATTCTCAGAATTTCCGGTGTGAAGAGTGCGTAAATCAAGGTAGTAATTCCGGCCAAAATCACACCCCAAGTAAAGAGGTGGCGTATCAGTTTTTTAAGTTGCAAGGGGCTTCGTGCGCCTACAAATCGCCCTGTCAGAGCCTCTCCCGCATATGCAAATCCATCCATGAAATAGGAAAAAAGCATAAAAAACTGCATGAGCAAAGAGTTGACAGCCAGCAATGTGTCTCCCATACCGGATGAAGCAAAAGTGAAAAAAGCGGTAACTAATACGAGTAGAAAAGTGCGGATAAAGATATCGGTATTTACCCGAAAGAAATCTTTGAAGGCTGAGCTTCGGAAAGTCCCTTTCCGGTTGAAGTAGCGTCTTAATCTCCCGTATTTTTTCCGGATAAGAGCGCCCATAGCCAAAAACGAAATCCACTGCGAAAGCATGGTTCCAAGAGCAATTCCTTCAATCTGCATCCCCAGACCATACACAAAACTGAAACTGAGAATGATATTGAGCAGGTTGTTGAAAACGGCAATGTACATTGGCGTACGTGCATTTTGCATGCCTATAAGCCAGCCGTTGAGCGCATACATGCCGAGCATGGCGGGAGCTGACCAAACAGCGGTATGAAAATAAATGCCGACAAACTCCTGAGTTTCACTGCCGGACTGGATGAATAATCGGGCGAGCGAGAATATCGGATGTTTTAAAAAGACAATAAGTAGCCCAATGCTGATCGCTACAAGAAGAGACCGTACTAAATTACCGATCATTTCAGTAAAATCCCTTGCTCCGTATGCCTGCGCTGTGAATCCGCTGGTTCCCATTCTAAGGAAATTAAAATTCCAGTAAATCATACTGAAAATAGCGCCACCCAAAGCAATTGCACCAATATAAAGCGGTGAGGATAAATGACCGGCAATGGCAATGTCAACCATTCCGAGCAGCGGGACAGTAATGTTGGAAATGATATTTGGAATGGCAAGACGTAGAATTTGGCGGTTCATGCCGCAAAATTACAAATAAATTATATGAATCGATAAAAACTGGAAATACCGATGGATAGATTAGTTAAGATTACCTGAATGAATTTTTAAAATTCATTAAATAATTCTTCATTTATGATTTAATTTATAATTTTATGCAATTTTTCCAGATAACTAATGGACAAGCTAATCGAACATTCCGGAATAATTACACAGTTGGGTGAAGATAAAATCTTTGTCCGTATTCATCAGCAATCAGCATGTAGCGCGTGTCACGCGAAAAGTGTCTGTATGGCTTCCGATAAACAGGAAAAAGTTATTGTTGTGACGAGCTCCACAGAAAACTTTAATATTGGCGATGCTGTAATGCTTTATGGAAAAAGTTCAACCGGACTTTTAGCCGTACTCCTTGCCTTCGTATTCCCTTTCCTTTTGATACTTCTTTGTTTGTTCGTTTTGCGAAATGTAGTTGCAGACGAGATTGTCGCTGCGCTGATTTCGCTGGGTATTCTTGTCCCATATTATCTGATTTTATCTCAATTCAATAATAAACTCAATAAAAAACTACAATTTCATCTCAAAAAAGTTTCCCGTTAAACAATCTGAAACCCAACTTGAGGAAAAATTGTTTTTCTAGTTTAAAAAGTACGTATTAGAATGAACACCATTCTTGCAGCTATATTAATTTTAGGAGGCATCGGCATTTTGTTGGCTGTCCTGATTTATTTTGTTTCCGAAAAATTCAAGGTCATTGAAGATCCGCGTTACGATCAGGTGGAAGCTACTCTTCCGGCTGCTAACTGTGGTGGTTGCGGGTTTCCCGGCTGTCGGGGATTTGCTGTGGCATGTGTTGAATCAGATTCACTCGATCATTTGAATTGTACGGTAGGTGGAATTGAAACCATGGAGAAGGTTGCATCAATCTTAGGAAAAACGGCTGTAGCTCACACTCCTACCGTAGCTGTAGTGCGATGTGGGGGTGACTGTGAGCACCGACCGCGTATGAATGAGTACGATGGTGTGAAGCATTGCTTCATTGCGCATAATCTCTACAGCGGTGAAACCGGATGTTCGTGGGGATGTCTCGGTTTTGGCGATTGCGAATTGTCATGCGATTTTGATGCTATTAAGGTAAATCCAATCACAAAAATTCCTGAAGTGGATGAAGAAAAATGTACTTCCTGCGGAGCTTGTGTACGAGCATGCCCGAAAATGCTTATTGAGATTCGCAAGAAAGGTCCGAAATCTCGACGGATTTATGTGAATTGTCGTAATAAAGATAAAGGAAATATTTCTCGAAAATCATGTAATGTCAGCTGCATTGCTTGCAATAAATGCTTCAAGGTTTGTCCGCATGAAGCAATTTCGATAGGCGATAATTTGGCTTTTATTCACGATGATAAATGCAAACTTTGTAGAAAATGTGTGGAAGTTTGCCCGACAAATGCCATTGTGGAGCTTAATTTCCCGCCAAGAAGAAAACCTGTCGAAGCTGAAGGAGAGACATTGGTGACAAATAAATAGTGATTGGAGTTTCGAAATTATACTTTTAAGAATAATTGAGCAGAGCAAAAATTTATATCCGGCTTTTCGAGCCGCTAAACTTTTTTAATAAGTTTGATTTTTCTGCATCCTATTCCTATTTAGCGGTTTAGTAGGTGTATTACGCTGTGAAACAGCTGTTTAAGATAAGCCTTAAACCCAAAAAATGATTAATGGCGTGTTCCATACGACCTTAATTTATAAAAATAGAATTTAATCGAATGAAAACATTCAGAATTGGAGGAATTCATCCAAAAGAAAATAAATTCTCAGCAGGACAACGCATAAAAACGGTTGCACTACCGGATCGAGTAGTCATTCCATTGGCACATTATAGTGGAATGCCAAGCCGTGCAGTTGTCAAAAAAGGAGATTTCGTAAAAGTAGGTCAATTAATTGGTCAGGCCGATGGGTACGTTTCTGCCAACGTGCATTCATCTGTTTCGGGGAGAGTGAGCAAAGTGGATGTCCAGTTGGATGCATCGGGTTACAAGCGTCCGGCGGTATTTATCGATGTGGAAGGAGATGAATGGCTTGAATCCATAGACCTGACAACGGATATAAAGAGAGAATGCCATTTCACCAAAGAAGAGATATTGACCAAAATTCAATCTGCCGGAATAGTCGGTTTGGGTGGAGCTACTTTTCCCGCGCATGTCAAATTAGCGCCACCTCCGGGTAAAAAAGCGGAGGTTTTGATAATCAATGGTGTTGAGTGTGAACCATTTTTGACTTGCGACCATCAGCTGATGTTAGAGAAAGGGGAAGAAATTATGGTTGGCATTACTATTTTAATGAAAGTTTTGGCGGTTGAAAAAGCGGTAATCGGCATTGAAAATAATAAACAAGACGCGGTAGAATATTTGAGAAAAATCGCAAAATCATATCCCGGTATCCGGGTGGTACCTTTGAAAGTCCGTTATCCGCAAGGTGGTGAAAAACAACTGATTGATGCTATATTGAGACGACAGGTTCCGAGCGGAAAAATACCCATAGAGGTAGGAACGGTAGTCATGAATGTCGCAACAACCTTTGCTGTGTATGAGGCTGTACAGAAGGGAAAACCTTTGATGGAACGCGTAATGACGATTTCGGGGAAAGAAGTGCAGAACCCCGGAAATTATTTGGTCAGGCTGGGAGTATATCTTTCGGAGGTGGTTAATCAAGCCGGTGGTGTACCGGAAAGAACAGGTAAGATTATCGGTGGAGGACCGATGATGGGACGCTCACTGATGAATCTGGATGTGCCGATGGCAAAAGGAAGCGCGGGAATTGTCTTTGTTCCGGACAGGGATTCAGTTCGAGGTCAAGACAGAAATTGTATTCGCTGTGCAAAATGTGTAACAGTCTGCCCAATGGGGTTAGAGCCATTCTTGCTGATGAATCAAAGTGAACGTGAAATGTGGGATGAAATGGAACAAAATCGGATAATGGACTGTATTGAATGTGGCAGTTGTAGTTACACTTGCCCTTCAAATCGTCCATTGCTGGATTATATCCGATATGGAAAAACAACTGTTGGGTTTAGAATCCGAAGCAGAAAAGCAGCGAAAGTTTAATTGCTTTGATTCGTGTTTTTTAGATTCTTCTTCGTCACCTGACGTAAAAGAATAATATTAGAAATGCAACAATAAGTTTTTTCAGTAATAGTGAGTTGTTTAAATGTTTTTTAGTTTAATATTATTTAATAAAGTCTTGTGTCTGACTATCCGGGCTCTATATATTTTTTATGGATAAGCTGATTATATCTCCGGCGCCGCACATCCACGGCGGCGACAGTATCGAAAAAAACATGCGGGGTGTCATCATCGCGATGATGCCCGCCTTGCTGGTCGGTTTCTACTTTTTTGGGTTGGGAGCGTTGATTGTTACGCTTGTGTCGGTAGGTTCATGTGTGCTGTTTGAATATCTTATCCAACGTTTTTTATTAAAAATAAAACCAACAATAACTGATGGATCTGCTATAGTAACAGGGGTTTTACTGGCAATGAATCTGCCATCCAATATTCCGGTTTGGATGGTGATGTTAGGAGCGTTGTTTGCTATTGGCGTAGCAAAAATGAGTTTTGGAGGATTGGGAAATAACCCGTTCAATCCCGCTTTGGCAGGGCGTGTTTTTCTGCTTATTTCGTTTCCTGTGGCTATGACTTCATGGCCGGAGCCGGCACCACTCACTACAGCTTATTTAGATGCTCAGACAGGTGCGACTGCCCTGTCATCTCTTAAAGGAGGTGAAGTGGATATTCCTCGGATTATGAACTTGCTGATTGGAAAAATGGGCGGTTCGTTGGGCGAAGTTTCTGCTATTGCCATTCTTTTAGGTTTACTATATTTATTGGCAAAGAAGATTATCAGCTGGCATATTCCGGTTAGTATTTTGGTCACAGTAGCTTTATTTACGTCAATTTTGCACCTGAGTAATCCTGAAGAGTTTGCCTCTCCGTTGCTGCACTTATTAGGTGGGGGTTTGTTGTTAGGAGCGGTTTTTATGGCTACCGATTATGCTACATCGCCTATGAATCCACGCGGAATGGTTGTTTTTGGTGTCGGTATCGGGATTATTACGGTAGTTATTCGTGAATTCGGAGCGTACCCCGAAGGCGTTTCATTTGCCATTTTGATAATGAATGCATTCACTCCGTTGATAAATAATTATATAAAACCGAAAAGATTCGGTTGATACAAGTCCATTCTACTTAGGGACTTTACCTATATAGGGAAACAAAAAAACATACAAGGTGAATTGGTTTATTAAATTTTGAAATAAATGCAATCAAATTTTAAAAATATGGTGTTCTCACTAAGTCTGATCGCTGTTTTTGCGGCGGTTACGCTGGCATCGGTGTATGCGCTTACCAAAGAGCCCATTTCCGCTTCTAAGCAAGCAAAGCAACAAAACGCAATCCGTGAAGTCTTGCCCCTTTTTGAGTACTTAGACGAAGCTGAAAGGGTAGGAGTGTCATCGGGAGATACATTGCTTGTTTATAGAGCCTACGGTAAAGATGAAAAATTTGTGGGTGCTGCCGTGGAAACCGTTTCTCACACGGGTTATTCCGGTGATATCAGACTGATGGTGGGATTTGACACTGAGGGTGTTATTGTGAATTATTCTGTTCTGGAACAAAGAGAAACGCCCGGGCTGGGGACTAAAATGGTTGATTGGTTTAAGACGGAAACTAAAAACCAAAATATACTTGGCAAAAACCCATCGAAAGATAAGTTTGCTGTCAAAAAGGACGGAGGAGATATCGATGCCATAACAGCAGCTACCATCAGTTCGCGGGCATTTTTAGAAGCTGTTCAGAATGCCTATTTTGCCTATTCGAATAATAAAGATGCCGTGTCCGGAGCAACAACTGTTGTAACTTCGGGAACTGCTGAAAACCAAACATCAGATAAAAGATAGCGTAAGATAAAAAAATGTAGAAACATATGAGCCGAAAGTCAAATTTAAAGATATTTTTGAACGGAATCATCAAAGAAAACCCGATTTTTGTGTTAGTGCTGGGAATTTGTCCAACGCTGGCTACGACCTCATCGGCAATCAATGGAATGAGTATGGGATTGGCGACAACATTTGTGTTGCTGGGTTCCAACGTGGTAGTTTCTTTACTGAAAAATCTAATTCCCGATAAAGTGAGAATCCCGGCATTCGTAGTAGTGATAGCTACATTTGTAACGGTTGTGGAAATGGTGATGGAAGCTTATGTCCCCGCTTTGTTTGAAAGTTTGGGAATTTTTATTCCGCTTATCGTAGTGAATTGTATCGTTCTGGGTCGCGCAGAAGCTTTTGCCTCTAAAAATAATCTGGGAAAATCTGCATTGGATGGTTTGGGAATGGGGTTAGGGTTTACTTTCGCACTTACCTTGTTGGGAATAATTCGAGAATTTCTTGGAACGGGCAAAGCATTCGGAATTACACTATTCAATGAAGAATACGGAATGCTTTTATTTGTTTTGGCCCCGGGAGCATTTATCGCGCTCGGATACCTTATTGCAGTAATGAACAAGTTGCAGAGGAAATAATTCAATGTGGAAATGAGGGAATGTGTCAAATTTTACTGTACTATTCAGCTAATTAACCAATTAAAACGAATTAACTACTTAACTAAGAATCAATGACATTTATATTAATTTTTATCAGCGCTGTATTTGTGAATAACATTGTGTTATCACAGTTTTTAGGAATTTGTCCGTTTCTTGGAGTTTCCAAAAAGATTGAGACAGCGCTGGGTATGAGCGGAGCCGTAGCGTTTGTTATGACGATAGCTACTATCATCACTTATATTGTTCAAAAAGCAATTTTAGAACCTTTCGATATAACATTTTTACAAACCATCACATTTATTCTCATTATTGCCGCATTGGTACAGATGGTGGAAATTGTGATAAAAAAAATATCACCTGCTTTGTATCAGGCGTTGGGTGTGTTCTTACCTCTGATTACAACAAATTGTGCCATTCTTGGAGTAGCTATTTTAGTAACACAAAAGGACATGAATCTGCTCGAGAGTGTTATTTATGCTATTTCCACTGCTATTGGCTTTGGCTTGGCGTTGATTCTTTTTGCCGGAATTCGCGAACAGTTAAGCATGACGAAACTGCCTAAAGGAATGGAAGGTACAGCTATAGCCTTGGTAACAGCCGGTTTGTTAGCTATGGCGTTTATGGGCTTCACCGGTATTGTTAAATAGACAAATGAGGAGTGAAAGTGGAAGTAATGATTAAAAAAATACCGCTGCTGTCTGATTTTTGGCTTTTTCCATAGAAAAATGGAAATTAGTTTTTTCAGCTATCCAATGTTTACTTTCGCCTATGGATTTGATTTAACATTCAATAAACTTATCGCGAAAATCTCTATATTCTTAGAGTAATGCATTTGATTGCAAGCTGATTAGCATTTTCTCAATGTCCGTTCATGAAACATTTCAATAGAAGAGCCGACAGGATATTTTGCCGTACTGATTTTGCTGTTTTATCCGCACGCCCGTAGTATTTCGATTGGAAATAGATTTTATTAAAACCAACTGAAGCAAACGACTGAAAATAGAGCTATCAGTCGTTTTCTTTTAAATTGCGAAACCGCGTTATAAATTTTCCTTATTCGTTATAGGTTTTCATTGTAAAACTTAATAACCCGCAATTTGTTTTATTGATAGAAAAAATGAAAAATTAAAAAAAAGGAGATTATTTTTATGGCAAAAACAGTTTTACACAAAGCGAACACACGCGGACATGCCAATCATGGTTGGCTCAATTCGTACCACACTTTCAGTTTTGCAAACTACTATAATCCTGAGCGAGTACATTTTGGTAGATTACGTGTATTAAATGATGATACCGTTCAAGCCGGACAAGGTTTCGGTACGCACCCCCACAATGATATGGAAATTATCAGTATCCCGCTGGAAGGTGATTTAGAGCACAAAGACAGTATGGGAAACGTAACGGTAATCAAACATGGTGATGTGCAAGTAATGAGTGCCGGTACGGGAGTTTATCACAGCGAATACAATCACAATCATGACCGATTGGTGAAATTTCTCCAAATATGGGTTTTCCCCAACAAAAAAGGAGTAACACCACGCTACGACCAAATTACGCTCGATGTTAATGACAGAAGAAATAAATTCCAGCAAATTGTTTCTCCGAATGCCGGCGAGGAAGGAGTTTGGATATATCAGGACGCTTGGTTTCATCTTGGTCAGTTCGACAAGGATTTTTCATTGGATTACGATATCCGGAAATCCGGCAACGGAGTTTATGCTTTCGTATTAAGCGGTGAATTTGAAGTGGATGGTCAGAAATTAGAAGTGCGTGACGGTTACGGCCTGTGGGAGTTGGATAAATTCAACGTAAAAGCATTGACACAGGATGCGGAAATCCTGCTGATGGAGGTGCCGATGAGGTAATACATCGGCAAACTCCCTCAAAAGCGGTCAGGCAGCGCTCCGAAAAATAATGGTTGCCGGTTTTTTAGTCAAATATATTTTTTTGGTTTACTGATGTTCTTTTCTGAGCAAATCATTCACAGTTTTCACAGGATTGAATGTTTCGATTGGCACTTCTACGAAAACCGTGTTCCAGTCACTCATAGCTCCATTCCATAGTCCCGGAAGTTCGAGTGCTTTTAATTCCCGACCGCTTTTGGATTTTAGCGAAATAAAACCGGTATTCTTATCAACGAATTTCAATAAATCAAACTTTTCACCTTTGTAGTTTTTTACGCCGCAAACTAAATCTACCGGGTTAAAGTGTGTCGCGTTCTGCATTATGGCTTTATCCTTTGGATTGCTCTGGTCGATTTGTGAACTTTCGAGAATTTGTGGTGACACCGTACCGTCTTGATTCACCGTAAGGAAAGGACCACCGCCCGGTTCGCCTTCGTTTTTCACCATTCCACAAACCCGAATCGGACGATTTAATTTCAGGGTCAAATATTTTCTCAATTCTTCTCCTTTCAGGGATTTGATGTCCGGGTGGTGATTATTCAGTCTTTTTTCACAAAACTGTGAAATAACAGCCATTTTAGCATCGGAAATTTGTTCGTTTTCAAGCTCTTTCAGGTATGAAAATGCTTGTTTCTGTAAACTTACGAGTAGCCCGCCGATAAGTTTTTTGTAAGTTACCGTTGGTTCTTTGAGTGTGTCCGGCACCACATTATCAATGTTTTTTATAAAGATAACATCGTAATCCAAATCATTCAAATTAGCAATTAGAGCGCCATGACCACCCGGTCTGAACAGCATTTCACCATCATCTTCACGGAAAATTTCGTTGTTTGTATCAACCGCTACGGTGTCTGTTGAAGGCTTTTGTTCGGAAAATGATACGTTGAACTTCACGTTGTATTTGGCTTCAAATTTTGGCAAGCTTTCTTCCAAATGTTTTTCAAATAACTCTCTGTGTTCATTTGAAACGGTGAAATGGATATTAACTTTTCCATTGCATTCGGCATAGAGCGCTCCTTCCACGAGATGTTCCTGCATAGGAGTCCGCTTTTCAGACGGATAGGAGTGGAATTTCAGCAGCCCTTTTGGCAATGAGCCGTAATTCAAGCCATTTTCACTCAGTAAATCAGAAACGACATCTTTATATTTCTCGTGTGCAGTTAACTCTTCAATGCTTTGACGATTGTTTTTGTAACACGCATTATTCAAATCTTCATAAAAAGCAAAATTTTTGATTTCATCAAAGAATTTCTTTTCAAAATCACCTTTAGGACGCGTATCACCACTGTCTAAAAAAGCAAACAGATCTTTAAACATACGGCTTGCCGCGCCGGAAGCCGGGACAAATTTCAAAACATCGGCATTGGAGCTCAGGTACTCTTCCCATTGGGCGGAATACTTTGCTTTATCTTCATCAGAAAGCCGGAACAGTCCGTTGTTGACAGACGCCGCACTCCGAATTTCAAGAAATGGAAAACCTGTAATGAAATTATTTAACTGTTCTTCGATTTGAGATTTTGAAATACCACGCTTTTGCAAGGTAATTTCATCTGATGATCTTAACATAACTAATGAATATATAATCCCTTCAACCTCATAGAATGAAGCTGCGGAAGGGAAGTTCAACTTATTGTCAATGAAATTTTGAATAAAATATAAATGAAACAGATAAAAATCAAAGGAAAAATTCGCTCGTTTTTATAGCCGATAATCTTGCTTAATTCAGTCGATACAGCAGTTTTTCGGACATTAGGCATGATCATTATTGAATACTCTACTCTTCACTCAATTGCTTTTTAATCAGTTCAATTTCCTCTTTCCTTTTTTTCAGAAATGCATTGTGATTTATGATTTCATATATTTCATTTCCACTTGAAGAGCTTAGAATTGTAGCTAAATACGGGTAAAGGTTAATGGCTTTCTGATTAAATTCCAACGCTTTGTTGATGTCACCCAGAATTTCATAAGCTATACTAATATTATTGTAAGCTTTGAATTTGGTGTTGTTTTTTCTTGTGGAGTTTATGGCTTCTTCCCATAATGAAATTGCTGATTTCCAGTTTCTTGTGACTACCGAATCCATTGCTTGCTGCATTTTTGGGTGATTTGGAGTGTAAAAATAGCGGTCTTGCTTTTCCCATCGTGGAATCAACCGTTCAGCTACATTCGAGCCGGTCAAAATACACGCATCGACCAATGCATTGTATCTTGTCGGTATGTTTTGCGCGTTTTCACTTTCCCACGAAAATTCGTCGGTAAATTGCTTGTGTGTCGAAGCAGTATTGTCAGGATAATGAACTGACCAGGTGGAAATGACTTTAATATCCAGCGCGTTGACGATATAATAATCGACAAAATAACGGCCAAATTCGTCAAGTGTTTGGATATGATCAAGTGAAATAACTGCATCCGCATTGTATAGATTGCACAAAAACTTCACGTCCTCTTTTTGTAATGAGCTGATTTTTTCGAAGTTGTCGGTTTTGTTCAAGTTTGTTTGAGAAATTCTAACTGAGTTAAAAAACTCTTTATCCTCTAAACTTTCTTTCAAACTTGCATTGGTAAATAAGGCTGCGCTATCAAACTCGACAGTTTCTTCCGCTCCCGTGCTCAGATTTAAATGTCCGACATTGTAAGGCTGAACAACTGTGTTATTGACAATCAACACGTTTCTCACGCCCGGAGCGAAAGTTACTTCCGCTGGACGAAGCAAATCGAGTGTTGTAAACATTCTCTGTGTACGACATGAAGAAAATGCGATAATACAACAGATTAATGCGATATTGATAAATAATTTTTTATTCATAATTTTAGTGCAATCAGGGTAGGCTTATAAATGTTTACTACAAAGTTAAAAATTAATTGTCAAATTGTCATAAGCAAAGTGAATATTTTTAGGTAATTCTTTATCAAGTTCGCTCTGAAGTCCTATTTCATGACTTGCATGTGTAAAATAGGTTACATTTGCTCCGATTTTTTTTGATAATTTAATGGCTTCACTCAATGAAAGATGTGAAAAGTGCTCTGTTCTTCGCAATGCGCTTAATACTAAGATTTTCAGGTTTTTCAGTTTCGAAAACTCGTTTTCATCTATGGTTTTCACATCAGTAAGGTAGGCAATATCACCGATTCTATAGCCTAAAATTGGTAATTTTGCATGCATTACACGTATAGGTGTTATTTTCAATCCGTCTATAGTAAACTCATTTTCATCGATTTCAAACAGATCCAAATTCGGTACACCCGGGAATTTATATTTTCCAAAACAATAAGGCATGTTTCTTTTAATCTGGTCAAGGACTTTTCGCTCACCGTATATTCTCATTTCTCCCAAGGGTCGGACATCATCAAGTCCCGAAACATGATCATAATGAACGTGCGTAAGTAAAATCGCGTCAAGTTTGTGAGTCTTGTTGGTTATCAGTTGCTGACGTAGATCAGGTCCCGCATCGATTAATATGCTTTTGTTGTTCACTGAAATTACCGCGGAAGTTCGAAGCCGTTTATCCCGCTGATCGGTTGAAAGGCAGGTAGGGCAGGAGCAACCAAGTTGCGGAACACCTGTAGAAGTTCCTGTTCCTAAAAAAGTAATTGCCCCTTGTGCAGGTGAAGAAGTGTGTTTGGCAGAAAGCGCTAAATTGTCCGGATCAGATATGCTGTTTATCATACGATTTTTTTTAAATTAAGAACGTCTGAAACTCGCCATTCATCTTCATGCGGTTTGGGTGAAAATTTGCTTCTAATGGCTGTTCCATAATTGAATGTATAAAAAAATCCCTTTCAAAGCAAGTCGGAAGCAGGAAGTGAGCGAGATAAATTCATCCTGATTCTCCACTCTTTCGGATATAAGTTATTACATCTCTTGCCAAGGTTTTTCACCCAGCCAATCGGGACATTTTTGTTTTTTAACAATACAAATCCGTTTTTTGTTTCGGGAAGCTGAATAGTTTCCTTGCTTAAATATTGAATTGCTTTTTTTTCATCAATTTCAGCTGTGTTGACATTTTCAAGGTTTATCTGTTTTGAAAGTGCCAGACTGATGTGCGGAATGAAGTCTTTTCCTTTAATTTCAGCAAGTGTAATGCCAAAATGAATTGTCTTCAATTCTTTTCTTAAAATTTCAACCTTATCTAAATGAGTTTTTTGAATTGCCGAAACAACATTATTTTCGATTAATAATTCCCAGATTGACGGGTTGATAAGTTGATTTTTAAGGGATAAGAGATTGTTATCCGTTTTTTGAATTTGCTTGTTCTTTTTCTTTTTGTGAGCTTTTGGACAATCGGATGTCTTTCTTAAAACAGAAATGAAAAAACCTTCTCCTCTCGTCTTGTGCGGATAAAAACGATACCCTTTTTCGCCGGCAGTAATTTCCGGGAACTGCTCGATTTTTAAGGGCAAAAACTCTGCTCCAAGTTCAGATTCAATCCACTCTATAATGTCGTCATTTTCATTTTTATTGTAAGTGCAAGTGCTGTAAATTAATATTCCATCGGACTTTAATGTATCCCATGCACCGTTTAGTATGTCCTTTTGACGCATACTGCACATCGTTACATTTTGCTTGCTCCACTCACTAATCGCACCTTCGTCTTTTCTGAACATTCCTTCGCCGGAGCAGGGCGCATCGACAACCAACACGTCAAAGAATGAGGGTAACTTTTGAAAATCTTCCGGAGAATTATTGCTTACTAACACGTTATCATTTCCCCATTTAATCATATTTTCAGCTAAAATATTGGCGCGGCTTCGGACTATTTCGTTGGAGACTAAAAAACCGTTTTCATTCAAATATTGAGAAATCAAGGTAGATTTCCCACCGGGTGCTGCTGATAAATCGAGCACTGTGCTATCCTTTGAAACGTGCTGCTCAAGAGCTTGCTGAAGAAACATTGAAGAGGCTTCCTGCACATAATATGCTCCGGCATGAAACAGCGGATCGGCAGTAAATAAAGGTCTTTCTGATAGATAATAACCGGAATCACACCAGGAAACTCTCTCATTTGAAGGTGTAATTTGAGTTTTGTTATTTAAACGAATACTGATTGGTGATGGAGATTCTAAAGATTCAATAAAATCTGAAAACTCATTCAGTAAAATTCCTTTTATTTGATCGAGAAATGATTCGGGTAATTTCATTTGAGAATTGTTGATATGCAAAGATAATGATTTCTGAATTAAAGAAAAGGGTTGAGGTAGTGAGATTTTTGTGAAACTTATTTTCTGTTTTTTTCATCATCGTTTTATCACAATTTTCTACATTTACCTATATGATTTTGAATGAATGATAATTTGGTTGAAAAATTTTCTGTAATTTTACCGTTTGAATTAAAAGAATAACTTGGCAGATTTTTTGTTAGAATAGTGCTGAAAATGAATAGTAATATGAAGATAAAATATTCGGTTTTGTTGATATTGTTTTTGTGTTTCAACGGGAATATAAAATCCCAAACTGTTTTCAAAACACAAATTTTCGAAGAAAATATAAAAACTTTACAGACAAAAGTGAATGGAGATGCCTTGTCTGCACCAATAATTCTACTTAACAGCGATGATGTCCTGACCATTAGCTTTGATGAAATGTCTCACGAAGGTCACCGTTTTTCGTATGAAATCAAACATTGCAATTCGGATTGGACTATCTCTTCGCTCTCCAGCACAGAGTTTTTACAAGGATTTTCTCGCGGCTATATTGATGATTACGCGCGTTCTGTTAATACTACATTTTTATATACAAACTATCGGTTTTTTATTCCGAACAATGACATGAAGCTGAGTGTGTCAGGCAATTACATTGTAAATATTTACGAGAACAATGATTCAGACAATCCGGTTGCTTCGGTTCGTTTTTATGTAGTTGATCCGAAAGTTGAAATCCAAGGAAAAGTTCGCGGAAATACAGATACAGAACTATACAAATCACTTCAGCAAGTCGATTTTGATGTGCTGACCCGAAATTATCGGATTCAGGATGCACATTCAGAGATTCAGGCTGTTGTCAGGCAAAATGAGCGTACTGATAATGAGGTAACTGACATAAAACCAACGTATTATTCTGCTGAAAAATTAAGCTTTGTGAATAATCGTAAGTTGATTTTTGAAGGAGGAAATGAGTATAACAGAATCGATTTTTCTTCAAGATACAACTTTGATGAGCGGATAAAATCGATTGAATATGTCCGTCCGCATTATGAGGTTACGGTCGCAGATAATTTTGTCCGCTCAGGTGAACAATACCAGACCGATTTTGATGTGAACGGAAAATTTGTAATTAACTATCAGAATGGAATTGACGACGATGTGGAAGCAGAATACATGTATGTTCACCTTTTTTTGCCTGTTGATAATCCTTTCTTGGACGGGAATATTTATTTGGGAGGAAACTGGAATTATAACCAGTTGGACGAAACCAGCCTGATGAATTTTGATTCATACAACAATCTCTACTCCAAGACTTTACTCCTAAAGCAAGGAGGATATAATTATCAATTTTGGTACGTCCCGAAAAACTCCAAAAAAGTGACTGTACAGCCCATTGATGGCAGTTACTGGCAGACACAAAATGAATATACGATTTTTGTTTATCACCGTCCTTGGGGTGGGAGATACGATCAGTTGATTGGGGTAAAAGTGCTTTAACTTCTGCTCCTGTATGCGAAAAGAGATATTAAACTGTATGGTAAAATTGAACATTATTATACAATGAATTTCCCGTATGGGAATTAAGAGATTATGAAGGTTTACAAATTTGGCGGAGCATCCGTTCGCTCTGCAGAAGGAATAAAAAACATAGCTAAAATTGTTTCAACCGTAGAAGATGATTTGTTTGTAGTGGTTTCTGCGATGGGCAAGACCACAAACGCGTTGGAAGAAGTTTTGGCTGCCTTTATGAAAGCCGACAAACAGGCAGCATTAGAGAAATTAGACGAAATAGAAGCGTATCATTTTCAGATTATCAAAGAGGTGTTCGCTGAAGAAATAAACGGTCATTTGTCAGTTCATTCAGCGTTTGCAGAACTTAGAAATTTGATAGAAACCGGTGCCGGTGATGATTATGACCGATGGTATGATCAGATTGTTTCTTATGGAGAAGTTATTTCTACCTTGATTGTTTCAGCTTATTTTACTGAAACAAAATTGTGTAACAAGTGGCTTGATATGCGGAAATTATTAGTCACAGACAGTAACTATCGGGAAGCGAATGTAAATATGCTTGAATCCGAAAGAAGATTAAGGCAGGCAATTAATTTTGATGATTGTAAAATTTATATTGGTCAAGGTTTTATCGGAAATAATACACAAGGCAGACCCACAACGCTGGGACGTGAAGGTTCGGATTATACTGCGGCTGTAATAGGGAATCTGCTTGATGCAGAGAGTGTTACAATATGGAAAGATGTGCCGGGGGTTTTGAATGCCGATCCGAGAATATTCCAAAATACGATTCATATTCCCGAATTGACATACTTAGATGCTGTTGAATTGGCATTTAGCGGAGCTCAGGTTATCCACCCTAAAACAATCAAACCGCTTGAAAATAAACAGATTCCTCTTTATGTCCGTCCTTTCAACAATCCGTCTGAATCCGGTTCGGTAATTAAAGCGGAAATCTCAAAACCGATTGATGTACCGGTACTGATACTGAAGAAAAATCAAGTGCTTTTTACGATTCGTCCATTGGATTTTTCATTTGTTTTGGAAGAAAGCTTGTCCTGGATTTTCATGGTCATTGAAAAATACAGACTAAAAGTATCACTGATTCAAAGTTCTGCCGTAAGTATCTCAATATGTGTTGATAATAGTCGATATTTACAAAGGGCGATTGATGAGCTTTCAACCGATTACAGGGTTTCATACAATGAAGGGCTGGAGCTATTGAATATCCGCGGCATAAATCCCGAAATTGAAGGTGAATTAATTACCGGAAAAGAAATTATCCTGCAGCAAAAGACAAGGAGAATCGGAAGATTCGTAATGAGATCTTCTCCCAAACCCATTCCTGAAGTGGATTAAATTTTGACTATTAAGCCAGAAAATAAAAGTAAAACAATAAAGATCAAAAATTTTAAAAACAAGAAACGGTTTCAACATCAAATGAAACCGTTTTTTTTGTTCGCATGATAATGACTTTCATTTTTATCAAGTTTTATTCACGATTTTATTCACGATTTTAAAACTTGAACTTGGAAATTGCTGAAAATCAGTATATTATAAATAATTTGTGCGCAGGATGAGACTCGAACTCACACACCGTTTCCGGCACTACCACCTCAAGGTAGCGTGTCTACCAATTTCACCACCTGCGCTTGTTTTTTTTTAATCAGAAATCAGAAGTTTTATTTCTAATTTCACTATTCTTTCTATTCTGATTTTAAAAAGTGCCCAAAACAGGACTCGAACCTGCACAGCGTTGCCGCCATTAGTCCCTGAAACTAACGTGTCTACCAATTCCACCATTTGGGCAGGTTCTTTTTGAGAAAAAAAGCGAAACACGCTGTTCCGCTGATGATCTATTTTTATAGGTCAATTCCTCTTTTTGCGAGTGCAAATTTACTATTTATTTTAAAGTCAGCAAAATATTTTCAGCTTTAAGAGAAAAAAAAAGAAAACAATACGTCAAAATACAATAGCTTAATAGGTAAAAAGTCTAAAAATAAGTCAATCGTGTATATTATTCCTACTACTATGACTTTTTTTTACTCTCAGAATATTGCAAAAATCTCTATCTTTGAAATTTCAAAATAGTCTTTCACAATACACTAACCATGAAGAAATATTTACTTCTTACTTTTTTACTTTTCGGACTTTCACACGCATCAAATTCTCAAAGCGGATACGCATTAAGCCTTCCGGGAGGAACGGGCACCGCTTCTACCTCCAGCCTTGAGATTCCGGCATTGAATTCACATATAAATAGCTTCCCGTTTACAGTAGAAATGTGGGTAAAACCCGTTAGCTGGGTCTCATATGGAGGTTTTTGGGTTGATCGATCGGGGAATATTAACAGTGTTCAATTCGATAATAATTCTGCGGGATATCTTCGCTCGGATTTCAATGCAATAGCGCGTTTTGTTTCTTCACTTTCAAATGCAGTACCCAATTTTGGGGTTTGGAATCATCTAAGCATGAGTGTTAGAGCTGATTCAGTGATTGTAGGACTAAATGGTGTTTACTATAAAACCCGGCATACAACAACGTGGAATAACAGCTTTTTTAGCAATGTATCTTACGTCGGGAGTGATCCTGCAACATCCGGAAGAAATGTTGCCGGACAATTTGATGAAGTCAGATTCTGGAATGTAGCCCGGACTCCGGATGAAATTGAAAACTTTAAAGACAAAGCGCTCAATGGCAATGAAACCGGATTGGTTGCTTATTATAATTTTGACAATCAAGATGCCAACGATAAAACTTTGAATGCAAAAAATGCTACAGCTAATGGAGCTTCATATGTTTTTGTTCCATCAGTCGGAAGTGATGCAAGCTTATCAAATATTGAACTTTCGGCAGGTGTCTTGGATAAAGACTTTTCTTCGGGTATAACTACATACACGGCGATTGTTCCCCCTTCATTTCCTTCCACTACGGCAACAGGAATAAAAACTCAATCTTCTGCGACATTGACCAATAGTCCGGCTATATTAAGTCTTTCGAATCCGACTGTTATCATGACCAACACTTCAGGTGATGGAACAGCGACTAAAGACTATACGATTAATTTTGCTCAACCCACAGTTGAAAACTGGAGTGGAAACGGTGCTGTCGGCAACAGATCCTATCCAAATCTTTGGGGTTGGAGTTGCTCGAACTCTACTTCTTGCTGGAGTTTGGCAAATTCTTCGGGAACCGCCTGTAGGTACAATGATGTGTCTTCCGGATGGACTTTCAATGGGGCAAACTGGTCAGGCAGAAATCTTTACATTCGATGGGATGGAGTAGGAGGTACTTCTGTTTCTTCGGTTTACAGCTACCCTGTTTATTTGGAAGCATGTCAAAGTTATGCGTTAAAATTAAAATATTCTTGGGCGAACAATGCCACCGTTCCTAACTTAACAGCTTCGATAGCCACAGACCCGAATGGTGTAAATAAAATCATTTCGAAAGATTTGCTCTGTTCACAAACCAAACAATTGTTTTTAGAAGAAACCATTGCATTCAATTCGTCCTCGGCAGGAGTTTGCTATTTGACTTTGGGTGCTAATACGGCAGCACTTTGTGCTATTGCGGATTTTTCACTTACAAAAATAATTACTCCTGATTTGTCCGTTTCTGTCTCAAATCTGACTTTTGATGATTTGAATAGCAATCGTGAATTTACAATCAGTGGAAATTCATTGTCGGAATCGGTGATATTGACAGCTCCTTCGGGAATTTCTTTGAGCAAATACACCTTTACCACAGAAGAAGTTCAGTGCGGAGTAACCGTTTCTGCAACTTTTGACGGAAGCAGATCTATAAATAACGAGCAGATAACAATCAACAGCGGTACTCTATTTTCAAAATCAATTCAAATCAACACGATTTCCGGTGATGGTAGCTGCTTTACACCACTTTATTCAGACAAAGTAAATTTAATTAACGATCCGTTTATTAATAATCTGAGTAATTTTTCGGGTTGGGGAACCACCTCTTTGGAGACAGCAAGTCCCTATTGCGGAAAAAACAGCGGTAAAATCACAACTTCAGGCTCAATCGATCAGGCTCTGAATCTGAATCCTTACACAAAATACAGAATGAAGGCTGTAGTAAAAACTGTAGGAGGAACTTTCCAGCTTGGAATTGCAAAATATGATGGAAATAGCGCTGATATTAACAATGTGATTGATACCGGAGGAGAATGGCAAGTGGTTGATTTTTATTTCAATACGGGTGCGGTTACGACCGGAGCGCTTACTTTTTTCAACAATTATCAGAAATCGGGTACAATCGGTTATATCGACAACTGGGAATTATATGAAATAGCCGAAATAAATGGTATGGACGTGGTCATTTCCAATGAACAAATACCGGAAAATGAGGTAAAAGCTACGCTTCGGGAAATGCTGGCGAAACATCTCCCTTATGCGGAAGGGCAATTCAAGTCCGGCGGATATTTTGGAAATGGACAAAGTGTAGAGCATGGGGCTCGAACAAATGCCGATTACGCGTTGATTTACGCCTTTATTTACAAAAAAGCACAAGATCAATCGCTTCCCGGAGGCATGACAATTGAAACAATTAAACAAAGAGCATTATCCGCGATTCGCTATTCGTATGATTCACACACGGCTAATAAAGTAAAATTATGTACAGACAACAGATATTGGGGATTGGTCTGGGAATCATCAATGTGGAGCACTTCTACTGCGTTTGCAGCCTGGCTCATGTGGGATGAGCTGACTAATCATGATAAAGCTATGATTAGGAAAATGGTTGTAGCTGAAGCTGACTACAAACTGTCAACTCCAATTCCTACCGCAATCAATTCTGACACAAAAGCAGAAGAAAACGGTTGGGATACGAATATCCTTGCTATCGCTTCAGCAATGTTTCCTGAAGAAAAAAACTCAGAAGCCTGGACGTATCGCTGTAAACAATACGCGATGAACACATACAGCGTGAATGCTGATTTGTATAATTACGATGTTGTTGATGGAAAATATGTCCGCGACTGGCATATTGGAGCGAATTTATTCCCGGATTACGCGTTGGAAAATCACAATTTTTTCCACACGTCCTATCTGAATATCCCAATTCAGGAAATGTCTGAATCGCTTCTGGCTTACAAAGCGGTTCAGAATCAACAAAATCCTGTATTTGAGATTCCCGAAGCATTGAAACACAATGTTTCAGGTGTTTGGAATTCGATGCTGAAAGAATTTATTATGGCTGATGGAATTTTGGCAATGCCGAATGGAAATGATTGGTCAATGTATATTTATGACGAATTGGGAACCTATTCAGCATTAGCCTGTATTTACAGAGATCCGGATGCCTTGATGCTTGAAAGTTTGGTGTTGCAATATGCTAAAATGCGTCAATCGACCACTTCGGATGGCTCATTCTTGCTTAGCCCGGATGTAGGTGAACGAAGAATGGCTGTAACCGGACGAAGATTAGTTTTCGCACACCTATACCACGATTATTTTCCGACTTCCGGAATGACTGCCACAAAGTGGAGTGACTTCAGCAAGCAGCATGAAATAACAAAATACCTCCCTTACAGTGGTATTATTCGGAGCAATAATGATGATCGGTATGTAACGTTCTCGTGGTTCCAATCGGCAGATTTATCTTATAAATCGTATATGGGAATGGCTTCTCCTAATAATGCGAATTTCAGTAATATTATTTTCCCGTTGAAAGTGGCGAATACCGGCAACTTTACAGGATATACCGATGTGTCAGGCAGAAATCGAAATGCTTCTTTTCAAGGTAATACATTTACTATGAATCCGAAAAACTTCTCGACAACAGGGAAGTTAAACTTAAACGATAGCGCCATTTCACAATATCTGTCATTTTATTCAACTCCGGGAAATGCAGTCATTTATGTAGATGAACTTGTGGGAAACACCGCAGGAACTTTGACTAAAGAGGGTGGGTTGCTGCTTGGAATTACAACAGACATTCTCACAAAACTAAACAGAACACTCTATTACGAAGGTGGCAATATTCGTTCGAATGGAAACGCTCTTGAAAAATTATCCGGAAACTGGGTGAATGTAGATAACGAATACGGAGTTATCTACAATGGTAACCATGAAATTGCTTTCGGTGAAAAAGAGCTTAAAACCTCAGTTTATGTTTCGAAACTATATGGATCATATTCAACGACTTCCAAAGCATTTGCCGCGAATGAATTGATAGGATCTCGAGCAATGATAGCCTATCCGGGAGTGAACAGCGCTGTGACTCAACAATTGGAAGCAAAAGCGCAATATCCCAATGTAGCGGCAGGCTGGAAGGCAGTCGCGGCAGAAGATCCGGATGGGAAAAGACATTTAATTATCTCGAACTTCCGCTCTAATTCGAGTTCAGAAGTATCGCTTTCTTTTGCTGAAGGAGCGCCGGTGTTTGATCGGGTGACGAATATAAACAATGCTGCGGGAACAGCCACATTTAGCTGTATGCCAAACTCATCAATCACCCAAGAACTCTACGCGTTCGTAAAATCTGAAACGCTTCCCGTGAAGGCTGTTCAGGGTGAAAATCCATATTCTGTATTTATCTTGAATGAGAATAATTCGGAGGTTTCAGTTTCGGTGTCAATTTGGATTAATGGTGCTTACCATACGATAAACTCTGTTATCGAAGCAAATCAAAGTAAGTTTTACAAAGCCGAAAATAACATGATCGTTGAAAAAATAGCTGAACTCCCATTTGGATACCGGAATATTTCAAGAGGAAAACATATTGTAGCGGATGACCAACTGCCGGAAAATTTTCCCTTTGCGATGATAGATGACGAAGATACAACGTTCTATAAATCAATGACAAACCCAACAAGCGCTTCACCACAGAAATTGACATTGCGGCTTATGGGAAACTACATGATGGACAAATTGATTGTCAAATCAGTTGCCGGAATAGGACCGAAAGATATCGCTATTCAGACTTCTATGGATGGGGTGAACTTTACATCTATTACTTCGTCACGCTCGAAGATACTGAAAATGAGCAAATCGTCAGCTTCAATGAAAGTCAGGGTAGATTTTTCAGGATTGTAGTAAACTCATCATTTGGAACGAGCAATGTAGGTATTTCCGGAATTCAGTTATTTGGATATCCAAAATAAACTAAAACTTAAATCAAAAATGAAAAAATATATTTATAACATAATACTCTTATTTGCTGTTGTTTGTGTGTCAGCACAAGTCACTGAATCAGATATGATTGAAGTTGAGGGTGGTAATTTTACGATGGGAAATAGTTCGTATTCACGGGAATCGCCTACTCGAAATGTGACGATTTCTACGTTTTATATGAGTAAAAATGTTATTACAAACGCACAATTTGCTGAATTTTTGAATGCTTACGAAAGTCAAACCGTAAAACATAATGAATTTGCCGGAAAACTAATGTTCAAATAAGATTCCTGGGGAATAATAAATAATAACGGAGCTTGGCAGGCCGCAACGGGATTTGAGCAGCATCCGGCTATCAATGTAACTTGGTATGGTGCAGATGCCTATTGCAAGTGGGCCGGAGGAAGACTCCCTACGGAAGCGGAGTGGGAGTACGCCGCAAAAGGAGGAGTAAATAAGAATGTTTTTGTTTACAGTGGCAGCAGTACAGCTTCTACTGTTGCATGGTATTACAATAATTCCGGGCAAACAAACAAGCAGGTTGGAACTAAAACTCCCAATACGTTGGGTCTTTATGATATGAGCGGAAATGTGTACGAATGGTGTTCGGATTGGTTTGGCCACTATGACGATATCCGCGCTTCTACCATTAATCCTGAAGGACCGGATTCCGGCGTATCGAAAGTGATTCGTGGAGGTTACCGCTCCAATGGAGTAACAGATTTGCACTTGACACACAGAGAAAGTATATCGCCCGATGAGAGCTATAATTTTGTAGGATTCAGGTTGGTGAAAAACACGCTGACAGCAGTAAATCAGGTGATAGAGAAACCGAATGTTTTGTTCCCAAATCCTGCAAATCAATTCGTAAGAATCCAATCGGAAAATGAGATAAAGAATCTAAAAATCATTAATTCCGAGGGAAAGATGATTTATAATGATACAATTGAAGACAAAACTTTTTCAGTTTCCAATATACCAAACGGGATTTATTTGGTGTTGTTGATGAATAACTCAAACAAAACAATCAAACAAAAATTAGTTGTAGAGAGGTGAAATTTCGGTTTTTATCGAAGTCACTCTTCTTAAGTTTATCAAAAACGGATAAACTTTTTTCATTTAAAACTTTGGGAAAACAAATCAATAAATTTTCATTTTCATTTTATATTTAGTATTTTTACGTTTAAACTTACTTAAACTTATACGCTATTACTGATGAAAAACATTACTAAAAAGATACTTTCACTTTTGTTGTTTCAATTCTTAGTATTCTATTCCTTCTCGAATACACAGCAAATTGTTTTCGAGCAATTTCCATTGAGTGATAAGTTACCCTCCAATTCCGTTACACGCACTTTTCAAGATAAAGATGGTTATGTCTGGTTTGGGACGAAAGACGGGCTTTGCCGTTTTGATGGATATGATGTGAAAATTTTCAGATCGAGCGCGAAAACTCCCGGCAAACTGACAAATAATGAGATTGAGAGCATTGTGGAAGACAACAATGGTAAACTGTGGATTGGTACTTTGGAAGGTGTGAATACGTTGGATAAAAGAAACTTCAGCATCAAGCCATTTAAAAACAAATACACGGAAAATGGTAGAATTAACTATATTACTTGTGATCGGAACGGATTTATTTGGATTTCTGTGGCGAATATAGGGTTACTTAAAGTGAATCCGAACAACGATGAATATGAACTGTTGACTTCTGCTGCTAATTCACGTATCAGATTGAATAACAATAATGTATCACAAATATACGAAGATAGAAACGGAAATATCTGGCTTACTTTCTGGAAAGGCGGTGTAATGTGCTTAGATAAAGAGTCAAAAAAAGTGCTTGTTTCGGATAAGATCGGACCGAACAACAATCCGTTTCGAATTTTTCAGGACAACGATGGTCTGTATTGGGTTTTGACTTGGGGAGATGGAATTTATCACATGACTTTGGACTCGAGAAATATGTTGAATATCTTTCGGCCTAAATTAGTAAACTCCTCAAACGCCATAGATAATATTGTTTACAGCATTGTTCAAGATAATAAATTTGGACATATATGGGTGATTTCATTTAACGGGCTTTATATTTTCCAAAAGCAAGAATCTGACATTTATAAAATAATAGATGGAAAAAGTTTTGTGAAGAAAACTTCCGGTGAAATTTTTCACGATATTTATAATGATTCATTTGGGAATCTTTGGCTCGGATCGCTTGCCGATGGAGCTTACAGGCTGAATTTGATGAATTTTTCCTTTGAGAATTATCCAATCTACGATGTCGGTGAATCTGTAAAATCCTTTGTAACTCATCTGTGTCAAGCCAATTCGGGGAATATCTATGTTGCTTTGGACAGAAAGGGACTCTTCAAGTTTAATATCTCGGATGGAAGTATTGAAAATCTTTCCGATTCTCAGCTGAAAGGACTTAAAAGTATTAGCGCGATTACTTATATCGCTGAAAATAATGAATTTTGGATTGCAAATGAAGGAACAGGAGTTGTTTATATTTTTACAGAAAATGGGAATGAACTTACCTTTAAGAGGATGTTTTCATTAACCAAATCCATTGATAATCTCATAAGAACAATCTTTGAAGATGCTGAAAAAAATGTATGGATTGGAGCGAATACCGGTTTGTACAAAGTAATGTCCAACAATATTGTGGAATTCTATAAACTTTACAATATCAACACGATAGGGCAAGATTCAGATGGAAATATCTGGGTGGGAACCGATAAGGAAGGATTGTTCCAAATGAAGAAACGGAGTCAGAGCAAAGATGAAAAGTCATATGAAATTAAGGAAATAGAGTTAAGAATAAATGACCATTTAAGCAAAAGTATTCAAAGTATTCACTGCAGGACAAACGGCGATGTCTATATCGGTACGAAAGAGGGCTGTATTTACTATTTTGATAAAAAGAACAATACAATCAACGATATTAGCGGTCAGTTTGGTATTACGGAAGAGAAAATTCTGGATTTGTTGGAAGATGAGCAAGACAACCTTTGGATTTCGACGATAAAAAGGGTTATTCGATTCAATATGACCACCAATGCTTCGACTTACTATTCTACATCTAACGGTGTGTTAATCAGCTCTTTCAATAAAGATTCTAAGTTGAAATTAAAATCCGGCAACATACTTTTCGGAGGAAATAACGGGATTTGTTCATTTAATCCTGTCCTACAGCAATCGGCTTTAAATCAACAAAAGAAAACTGTTTTATTGACAGATATTTTTATAAATGACAAGTCTGTTTTTGATTTAGACCTCTCAAAAACATACGATTCAAAAAAGAACAGACTTACACTAAAATACAAAGACAATAACGTGGGTATTGAATTCTCGGCTCTTGATTACCGTTCTGCGAATAACATCCAATATGCATACAAATTAGCGGGAATTACGGATGATTGGAACTATGTCGGTAATAATAGACGATTTTTGAACTATGCCGATTTGCCTTTCGGGAACTACGTTTTCATGGTCAGATCAAGTGATGAGAATGGCGTGTGGAGCGATGATATCACCACTATGTCGATTCATATCTTGCCACCGTTTTACAGAACCTGGTGGGCGTATTTACTGTACTTTTTGGCTCTTGTGGTGTTGGGAATTGTACTTTACAGAGGTTTTGCCAACAGAATTCGGCTTAGAAATGATCTGAAAATTTCACGAATCGAAAAAGAGAAAACAGAAGAACTGGCCCAGACCAAACTTCGATTTTTTACCAATATCACACACGAATTGCTGACTCCGATAACCATAGCGATGCTCGAGATTGAAAAATTACAGAACAACGGAAGCTCGAAACCTGCTCATTTTAATGTGATTACGGAAAGCGTTAACAGACTGCGAAGGTTGATAGAGCAGATTCTGTATTTCAGAAAAGCGGAAAGCGGCAATTTCAATCTGAAAGTAACAAAAGGCGATATTATTACATTTATTGAAAAAATTGTAATTCAAAATTTCAAGACACTCTACAATGACAAAGGGATAAACCTCTCTTTCTTCTCCGATAAAAAGAGTTATATCGCCTATTTTGACGCGGACAAACTTGACAAAGTTATTTATAATCTAATGTCGAATGCCTATAAGCACACAAATAGGGGAGGAAATGTAGATGTGACGGTAGAAATCAGCCAGAAAGATGATCTGGATTATTTGAATGTGTTTGTTTCAGATAACGGTAACGGCATTGCTGAAAGTGATTTACCTTTTATTTTTGATCGTTTTTACATTACCAGCACTTCAGATCAAAGCCAAAGCCACGGCATTGGATTGGCGCTGACAAAAGACTTGATTTCGATTCATAAAGGCAGCATTTCAGTGAAAAGCAAACTGAAAGAGGGAACAACATTCGAGTTTGAAATACCGATTTCACCGGTCGCATTTACTGAGGACGAAATCTATCGGGTAGAAGAAGAAATTGTAGAGGAAAAGCCTGAGAATCCGGATGTAATACAGGGAAAAATTAAGCAAAAAACGGATACGGACGATAGTAAAATCGAAAAAGAATTTACGATTTTGATTGTTGAAGACAACAAAGATCTGAGGGAAATCATGAGCGATAATTTAAGTCGGTTTTACCATGTTCTTGCCGCGGAGAATGGTGTCTTAGCGCTTGATTTGATTCATAAAAACGATGTGGATATTATAATCAGCGATATTATGATGCCCGAAATGGATGGTCTTTCACTTTGTCGTTTGATTAAGAATGACATAAAAACCAGTCACTTAAGTGTTTTGGTGCTTACAGCAAAGGATTCTCCGCAAGATAGAATTGACAGCTACGAAGCAGGTGCCGATGGATACATTTCAAAACCATTTGAAATGGAGGTGCTCGAAGCACGTGTCAAAAATCTGATTTACAGCCGAAGTAAGCGAATAGAGCAGTTTCAGCAAAATTACGAAGTAAACATTACAAATATAGAATACAACTCTACAGATGAAGAGTTTTTGAAACTCGCAATCAAAAAAGTGGAGGAAAAACTATCCGATGAAAAGTATGATTTCGAGCAGTTTGCAATGGATATGTCCTCATCGAAATCGACACTGCATAGAAAATTAAAATCGCTGACGGGATTATCGCCTTGGGAATTTATTCGGAATATCAGACTGAAGCATGCTGCTCAAATGCTAAAAAACAATGTCGGAAATATATCTGAAATAGCATTTAAAGTTGGTTTTAATGATCCGAAATATTTCAGCCGATGCTTCAAAACTGAGTTTGGCATAAATCCGAAAGAATTCCAGGATAGCCACAAGGAAGAGTAAAAAAACGAACGATTTTTTGCTTTGTTTTTTCATTTATATTTTAATCCGACAGCAAGGGTTTTAGAAAATTTTGTTCAAAACCCTTGCGCTTATTTTTATAGATAATATAGCTGTCTGACTTGATTTTCAACACGATGAGCGTTTTTCAATAGGCCTTAATTCGCTTATATTCACTGTGATAGTTGAAATCCTGATTTTGTTTGATTTTATTATACACTATTTTGACTTATTTTTCACTAAACTTGGGTAAAATAGTTGTTACATTTGTATTTGGAATTTTATCCTATAATTTTTTAATACTAACAAATAAAACATGTCTTATGAAAAAACACTTACTACGAAACTTAATCGGCATTTTTGTTCTAATAATCGCATTTAATTTCCGGGCAACAGCCGCGGATGTAGATGTAACAAGTACTTATCTTTCAAACCCCGGGTTTGATATATCATGCAATTACCTTTTTGATGCTCCTGCTGAAGATCTGAAATCAGCAAATGGCGGGGCAAACATCAAAACTGTAGAAAGCTGGACAATTGGCGACAAGGGGGATAATTCAGCAGCAGCTTCATATGAGTACGGTTATACGGGGACTTTGAATGCTTCAGGAGAATACGGTAAAATTCCGGCTACCGGGCCTGATGGAATAACTTCAGGCTCTGGTCATGGAGCATTAGGTATCTCTACGGCTTGGACGGGAACAGTTACCTATTATCAAAATGTTACCCTCCCTGCCGGCACATATAAAATAAAATACGCAGCTAAAAACACCGGTCCTAATGTGACAGACTATAGTCGTGTTGGTTGGGTTCCAACAACCGGAACATCTGTTTTATCCACAAGGACAAGTTTCCCAATGGGAGAATGGATTGAGGATGTAATTACATTCACACTGACAACTGAAACTTCCGGTAAGATACAAGTGGGTCTAAACGCTCCGAATGTGGGTTCAGGAAGTGTTGGAAGAATTTTCTTTGATTACATACAATTGTTGCAAGTAAATGATCCCATATTAAATGTAAATAAAACCTCATTGACATTTAATGCTGCAAACAGAATTGAATCTTTTGTAGTTACAGGATCAAATTTAACTACAGATATCACATTGACTGCACCGACAGGTATCACTTTGGATAAAACTACACTTACTGTTGCAGAGGCACAAGCCGGTGTGACTGTTACTGCGACATCTGATGGTTCAACTGCAATTACTGACGGTGAAATCATTTTATCTTCTTCCGGAGCTGAAAATAAAGTAATCACAGTAAATGTAGATAATGCTGAATTTGATTGTTTTAATCCTTTATATACAGATAGACCAAATTTAATTCCGGATCCATTATTGAATTCTCTTAACGGATTTGGAGGCTGGGGGTGGAAAAGTATTACAAATGTAGTCGGCGAGCCATTCTGTGGAAATGGAGCAGTCAAATTTGATGCACAAACAAACAGCTATCCTGAAGGTGCAGCACTCGATGTAAATTTGACTTGGAAACCAAACACAACATACCGCGTAAAAGCAATGGTTAAAACAGTTGATGGAAGTGTCGTTTTATTTGCAAAAGGAACATCGCCAGATTTCTTGTATGTAATTCCACAATCTAACGATGAATGGGTAGAAGTTGATAAAATTATTAATACAGGAAGCAGTGCCGGCAATGGATTTTTAAGTATCAATAATGTCGATGGTAATGCCACGGGTAAAGTTGTATTTATTGACAACTATGAATTATATGAACTATTTGATGCACCAAATGTATTGTTGGATAAGTCAAATATAGTTGTTGACATGCTGAAAGGGACTGAAACATTTGTTGTGACCGGAGTAAATCTAATCTCAGATGTAACTTTGATCGCGCCGGATGGAATTTCATTAGACAAAACAACTATTACAGCGGCTGAAGCGATTGCAGGCACTACAGTCACTGCTACATATGATGGAACAGTAGAAATTAATGCAGGTGCAATAGTAGTAAGTTCAATGGGGGCTGTAGATAAGGAGATTACTGTCGATGCGAAACCCGATGGAGCAACTTCTGCCATTATAAACCCAAGCTTTGAAGCTAATCAAGGCGATAGAGTACAAGACATACTGGGTTGGACAAAAACAGGACCTGCAAATTCTGAGTTCTGCACCAGAAACGATGCGGGACCGCTTGCGGGAGCATTTAAAACAGGTAACGTTTATTTCCAATATTGGAGCTCTGATAAACCTGACTATTCAGTTTCTCAAGTTATTACAGGATTGCCAAACGGAAGATATTTGCTGTCTGCTGATGCGGGAGGCGATGTAGAAACTAAAGGAACATTTGTATTTGCAAATGATAAGCAAGTTGAAGTAACTTCGACCGGAAGTACATATTCCGTTGAAACTGCTGTTGTAGATGGTACGCTAACCTTCGGATTTAAATCGGTAAATAGAACTGTGAATTGGTCATTTGCTGATAACTTTAAACTGACAGTTCTTCCATCTATTGTCGCTGTTGGAAATGCCGGTGCAAATCTTGATAGTGTATATTTTGATAGAGCAAATCGTACTGCCTCAGTCATTGTTTCTACATTATTAGTCAATGAAGGATTGAAATTATCGACAACTAATCCGGCATTCTCGGTAACTCCGGCGACTTTGCCAAATACAGGGGGCGAAGTAAGTATAACAGTTAGCGGAAATGAAGATTTAGAAGGTGATTTAAAAGTAACTTTAGCACAACCAATCAATGGTATTAATGGAATGCAAAAAGCAAAAGTAGGAGATCCTACAACATTCTCTATACCGTTAAAAGCTCTTTTGGCAGTGACAAATGTAAGAGATTTATTAATTGAAAATAATAAAACCATTATTGAAAGAGACAATATTATTTCATCATTTAATTTGGTCAAATCTTCAGTCGTAAAAATGGAGTTATTCAATGTAAATGGAATGAGAATAGATGACCATTCTGCATTATTAAATGCCGGTTCTAATCAATTAATAATCAAAAGAAACTTAATAAGCGGAGTCTATTTTGTTAGAATTTCGATAGACGGTAATTCTTATACACAAAAAGTTGTTAAATGATTTTTAACTAAACAAATAACACATTCAAGACGTAACGATGGATAAGTCGTTGCGTCTTGATAATTCAATTTATAAAATTTAAAACACTAAGAAAGAAAATTTTTTATTTTTGTTTTACAGATTTATTTAACTTTATCTACAACTCACAAAATACTAAATCAAACTAAATCAAACTAAATCAAACTAA
>LSQX01105576.1_pt1 | contig 34692 bp, 31 predicted proteins | sample 654561 | NCBI WGS metagenome assembly LSQX01 (sample SAMN04489861, study PRJNA283612) | anaerobic digester metagenome | isolation source: 4 biogas reactors fed with cattle manure at either 37C or 55C with and... | place: Denmark: Kongens Lyngby | collected 2014 | reverse complement strand
ATACTCACCGGTCGGCTTTGCGCCGCCGGAGCCCGCCGTCGATCCGGAATTCGAAGCTCTGTTCGTGTTGCTTTTCGGGCGATATCCCGATCCGTCCGATCGTCGCGGTGCTCTTCCGGGATTCCCTCTGCCTTTTGATTCATTGCGTTGATCCGCCATGTTCTCTCCTTTGTTACCGGCACCGTCATTGAAGTCGGTGTCCCTCTTCAAGTTCATTGATTATGGATCTCTTCTCCGTGTTCGGACATCTCAAACATCCGGGTCAGGAGTTCATCCAATCTGTCCTGTTTGTCCATGAGAAAAAGGTATCCGATCACCGCTTCCATTCCGGTCGCGTATTTGTAATCCGACGGGCTTGCGTTGCGCGCCGAGCTCGCCGGGTTGCTGTTTTTGCCTCTCCTGAAAACCGACAACTCCTCCTCGGTCAGCAAATCCATGATCGCCCGGGCGGTTTTGGCCTGAGCGGCGGCGTTAACCATACCGATCGCTTGTTTATGAATCGTTCCCGATTTCGTCCGACTCCTCGCGGCGACATGAAGGCGGACATACAACTCGAAAACCGCGTCCCCGACGTAGGCAAGGACCGAAGCGGGAACCTCACGAATATCCTCGTTCAGAATCGGTATGATCATGCTTTTGTCACCTGCGGGCCGGAAGGCGTATCCTTGATCTGGTAGCCGAGAGCAGTCACTTGATCACGCAGTTCGTCGGATAAAGCGAAGTTTCGCTCTTTCTTAGCCTGCGCACGTTTATTCACCAACCGCATCACCTCGTCGGGAATGCCCGTATCACCATCATCCGTACCCAAAATATCGAGCCCCAGCACTTCTCCGAGCTCCATGACCTTATCGGCGGCCGACAAAAGAGAATCGGCTGAAACGAGCGGTTCCTGACACGCTATATTTGCGGTGCGCACCAATTGAAAAATAGCCGTAATGGCGTCCGCGGTATTAAAGTCATCTTCCATGGCATCCAGAAAGTCGCGCGAAGCCTTATCGATCGCTTCCATAAGATCCCAACTGCTTCGATCGTCCGTTTCTTCCGAAGATTTTTTCTGATTCTTCGCCGTAAATCGAAGGTTATCGACTGACTCGCGAATCCGGTTCAGCCCGTTCTCGGCAGCTTCCAGAAGGCTGTCGGAAAAATTGATCGGCATCCGATATTGCCCGGATAAAATGAAGAAACGAATAACCCTGTACGGGTACTTCTTGACGATATCCCTGATCGTGAAAAAATTCCCGGTTGATTTACTCATCTTTTCATTGTCAACATTAACAAACGCGTTGTGCATCCAATAACGTGCGAGAGGCACTCCCGTGACCGCTTCGCTCTGAGCAATCTCGTTCTCATGGTGGGGGAAAATTAAATCCTGACCGCCGCCGTGAATATCGATCGTGTCGCCCAAGTGCTTGCGGATCATCGCGGAACACTCAATATGCCAACCGGGGCGACCTTCTCCCCAGGGAGACGGCCAGGAAGGCTCGTTCTCCTTTTTCTTTTTCCAAAGGACAAAATCACCGGGGTTCCTCTTCTCGTCGTTCTCGCGCTTCGTATCCCGCTCCCCGGCACCCTCCACCAATTCGTCGAGATGATAACGCGACAGTTTCCCGTATTCTGCAAACTTGGACACATCATAATAGATCCCGTCCGAAAGTTCATAAGCATAGCCATTCTCCATAAGCTCCCCGATCAGTTCGATCATTTCGGGAATGGTCTGTGTCGCCTTCGGCTGATAGGTAGGGCGCCCGATTCTTAAGCGGTCCGCATCGACGTAATATTCGCGAATATAACGTTCGCTGATTTCTTCAATCGATGTGCCCTCATCCTGAGCTCTCTTGATGATTCTATCGTCGATATCCGTGAAATTCTGGCAGAACTCCACTTCGTATCCGGTGTATTCCAGATATCGTCGCAAGGTATCATAGGTCACGAACGGTCTGGCGTTTCCCAAATGAAAAAAATTATATACCGTCGGACCGCAGGCATACATTTTCACCTTTCCGGCTTCCGCGGGTACAAATTCTTCCTTACTTCTGGACATGGTATTGTAAAGCTTCATACTTCCTCCGGCACAAAAAGAAAACAAGTCTGGCAATATATTAGCACCGTTCTCGGCAAATAAAAATGCCCATGAATAAATCTACTTCTCGGGGTTGTCCTGGTTATACTTTTCCGGGTCACAAAAGGTCGGTAAATGCCTCTCGTCCGGCTCAACGCCCGCCCGGTGTTCCAGCGCGATCACGCGATGCATCAGTTTGCAAAGTTCTTGTTCCAGCGGATCGACTGTTATCACCTGATCCAATTCTTCCGAATGGATGATCGGGCGACCGTCAATACGAACAACCTTTCCGGGAATTCCGACGACCGTCGCCTTAGCGGGAACATCCGCAAGAACCACTGCATTCGCTCCGATGAGCACATTGTCACCAACCGTAAACGCTCCGAGAAGCTTTGCTCCGGCGCCGATAAGAACATTATTTCCGATCGTTGGATGTCTCTTCCCGACAGAGTGACCGGTTCCGCCGAGTGTCACTCCGTGATATATCGTACAATTGTCACCGATCTCGGCAGTTTCGCCGATGACAATACCCATTCCGTGATCAATAAAAAGACCATTGCCGATCTTAGCACCCGGATGGATCTCGATACCGGTGAAATGCCTTCCGATCTGTGAAATCCAACGGGCGATCGGGAAAATACGATGACGATAAAAAAAATGGCCGATTTTATGATAAACCAGCGCATGAAAACCCGGGTATAAAAAAATGACACTCAATATTCCCCGGGCGGCGGGATCTCTCTCTGCTATTTGTTTCGCGTCTTTCAATAAACCCATATTCCCGCCCGACTCCCCAACAAGGAACCTGATATGCCGATTCTCACCTTTTGACACCCAGCAGTACGCCAGGTGGGTACCCTGCGGCAGTCTTAGATCTTCCTCCCGGGAGCACTTATAAAAGTGTCAAGGCTTGATCCGCTCTGCTCCGACGCGGGTTCCCGTTTAAGTCATGAAGGTTCAAAAACGTGAGACTCGGGCATCTCAGGCAACTTCATTATAACAATACATACCGCCACTCACAAGTTAATTCGCAGACACTGCTATCGGGCGAAACGATGTTTCTTCGCTCCGGAAAGGTCTGAGGTCATAAACCCCTTTTCATTGTCATCATCTCTTCCCGATGCCGTCGTAACAGCCGTTACGTCAGCCGCACCCGCTCGAAAAAGAGCAAGTGCCGCCTCGTGCAAAGTATTCCCGGTCGTAAAAACATCATCAACCAGAAGAATCCGCAAACCCTCAACAGATGCCTCCTCCGGCACAGCAAAGGCTCCTCGGACATTAGCAGCCCGCAGTCCGGGGTCAACAAATCGACTTTGTTGCCTCGTTGATCTCGTGCGAATCAGGAAGCACTCGAGGCACGGCAGTTCAAGTCTTCCGGATATTTCCGTCGCCAGAAGAGCCGCCTGATTATATCCTCTTCTTCGCAAACGCGAAGTGCTCAACGGCACAGGGATCACCGCATCAAACGACCTCCCGCTCGCATACGCGGAAGTCGCCATAAAATAACCCAGTGTCCGTGCGATATAAGGTGCGTCGTTAAATTTCAACGCGCGAAGTGCGGACACAATTTCCCCCTCGTAGCGAAAAGGAACCAAGACGGAAAATCCCGGAATCGGATCACTCTCATAAGCGTTGGACAGACAGGGAATCTCATGCGCCGTAAACAGCTTAAAAGGCAAAAGCGCCAAACACACGGCGCACACGGAAAGGTCTTCGCACAAACTGTCCGCCTTCGCTCTGCCGGATCGCACCGGCACCCCGCCGCAAAAAACGCAAACCTTCGGAAAAAAGAAGTTTCGAATCGCGCTTCTGTAAGGCATCATTCGTCCGAGTCGACACGCGCGAGAAAAAACCGCCCTGTTCCGCATCATTCGATTGAACCGCCCTCCGCAAAGATCTCCATGAATTCTCTGAGCGCCGTGTGTCGTTCCGCTTGAGAAAGATTCCGAATCATCGCGGCCAGAGTACGGCGATCCGATACGACAAAAAGTTTCTCTCTGGCCCGGGTGATCGCGGTATAGAGCAAATTCCGGTTGTAAAGCATCGGAGGGCCGCCCGGAATCGCGAGGATAACCACGGGAAATTCACTTCCCTGGCTCTTGTGAACAGTAATCGCATAAGCGGGTTCCAAGTTCTCGATGTGATCCGGGTCATATACAATCACCCGACGATCGTCCAGCTCGACCTCAAGTTCCCCCTTAAGCGGGTCAACGCTCAGCACAACGCCCAATTCACCGTTGAACACTCCCTGTCCCGTCCCCCCGTCCGGAAGGCGAAAAAAAAGATCGTAATCGTTCCGGGTATGCATCACCCGATCTCCGATACGAAAACTGAATCCCCCCGCCCTTATAAAGCGGTCGCTTCTGATTCCGTACTCTTCCTGCAACATCGGGTTGAGGGACGAAATCCCCGCCGGTCCCTTACGCGAAGGACAAAGAACAATCGCCTCCCTCAGCGAATTGATCCGGAAAACTTCCGGAAGAACATGCGAGTAAAGCTTCTTCACCGCCTCTGAGATATCTTCTGAGGAACGCTTCGAAATCAACATGCAATCGCTCTCAAGCGATTGATCGAAAACCATCTCTCCCCCGCGAAGGACCGAGTGGGCCGAGAGAACGATCCGACTTTTCTTGGCCTGCCGGTAAATGGTATTCAGACGGGACGAGGGGATCTTGTCGGAAGCGATCATATCGGACAGAACGTTCCCCGCGCTGACCGACGGAAGCTGATCCTTATCTCCGATGAAAACGATTCCGCATTCACGCGGCAGGGCCCGAAGCAAGGCATCCAATAAAACGGTGTCAAGCATACTCGTTTCATCGACGATAATCACATCCGCTTCAATCGGGTTGTCCTCATTTCTCCCGAAAACGGCCGTTCCGGAATGATCCGGATGACCGACCTCCAAAAGCCTGTGGATCGTCCCGGCCGGAAAATCACACGCATCGGAAAGCCTCTTAGCGGCTCTTCCGGTCGGAGCGCACAAGACCACCTTCTTGCCGTTGTCCGTAAAGTACCGGACCAAAACGCCCACGATGGTCGTTTTGCCGGTACCGGGTCCTCCGGTGATCACGGAGCAAGGGTACAAAATCGAAGCAATAAGCGCCCGGGTTTGCTCATCCGAAAGTTCAATGGACAGTTCGGAGGATATCTTTCCGATACTTTCGGAAATTCGGTTCTCTTCTTCCGGATCCGCCGATCCTTTCTTCGTCGAGAAATAGTGTCTGCCGACCAACGCTCGCGCCGCAGAACACTCCGCCTCAAAAATCTCCGGAACGGTTACCCTCAAATCAGATGTAATATTCTCCAAGCGAGAAAACTCAAGAACCTTATTCTTCCCGGTCCGATATATGACAATTTTCCCGGCCTCCGTAAGGTAATTCATTCCTCGCAGAAATTCGTCCGCGCCGAACCCGATTCTCTCGGAACGCTCGCCCGGCGATCGGTCCGACGGAGCCGGCATCGAATCCGGGCCGGGCACCCACGCCTTCTCCTCTTCGCTGTCTTCGCGGTCCGTGTGCTCGATCAGGAGTTGAATTGTCCGACGCATCAGATTCTCCAACGCAACATATGTATCGCCTTCATTTTCAAAAACGGTCAACAGATGGAGAACTGCACTCCCGATTCGGAACGGAGAAACCGGATCAAATCCCATGCTCAGCGCAAGACGGTCTGCCGTCATAAAACCGATGCCCGAAATCTCGGTCACCAGAAGATACGGATTCTTACGAAGAAGAGCGGGAGCGCTCGGACCGAACCGTTTATATATGCTCATGATCCGAGTCGATCCGAATCCGAATGGCGCCAATAAAAGCGATAAATCCTGAAAATCCCGCTTCTTCCGAAAAACATCAGATATCTCTTGTGCCTTCTTGGCGCTGATTCCGCGAATCTCCGACAGCCTGCCCGGATCGTCGCCGAGAATTTCCAATGTGTCCGCTCCGAACCGATCAACAATCTTCCGCGCGGTCTTCGGCCCGACCCAGGGAATGGAGCCGGAAGATAAATACCGGATCAGGTCTTCCGGCGAAGTGGTTTGATGAGGTGAACAACGCTCGACTTGTAATTGCCGGCCGTAAACCGGATGAGACGTCCATTTCCCGAAAAGCACAACAGTCTCGCCCGGGTCAACAAACGGCATGGTACCTACGGCGGTAAACGACTCGGAATGAGGTGCTTGCGGATCAAAATCTGCGACGGTGTATCCGTTCAGATCATTTCTGAACACGATTTCTCCGCAAACGGCAACGATGCGCTGTTGAGTCCCCTCGCCCCGGGGCGCTTCCGGTTTAACTTTAATCAAGCACCGCCTCCCGTCCCGATCAGTTCGTCGTATTAATTCGAAATTCCATCTCCCGAGCCTCTTCGGCAAGCATATCGGCTTTATCCGTTCTTTCCCATGGGAAATCCGTGTCCGGTCTGCCGAAATGGCCGTAAGCCGCCGTCTTCCGATAAATCGGGCGCCTTAAATCCAGGTCCCTTATGATCGACGCCGGACGCAAGTCAAAATGCTTCAGGACCAACTCTGTAATCATCGAATCGGTTAATGCCGCCGTACCGAACGTCTCGACCTGCACCGATACCGGCCGTGCTACGCCGATTACATAGGCAAGCTGAATCTCGCACTCCTTCGCAATTCCCGCCGCGACGATGTTCTTTGCAATATAACGTGCGGCATAAGCCCCGGAGCGATCCACCTTTGTCGGGTCTTTGCCCGAAAAGGCTCCCCCGCCATGTCTTGCAAAGCCACCGTAAGTATCAACGATAATTTTCCTGCCCGTTAATCCGCTGTCTCCCTGAGGTCCTCCGATTACGAACCGCCCCGTCGGATTGATGAATATCTTCGTGTGTTCGTCAACCAGCTCCTTCGGCAACACATTGAGAACGACTTCCTCACGGATGCCCTTCTCGAGGGTCTCTCGATCCGTATCTTCCGTATGTTGAGATGAAATAACCACGGCCTCGATACGAACCGGCCGGTTTCCCGAGTATTCTACGGTCACTTGGCTCTTACCGTCCGGTCGAAGATACGGGAGAGTCCCGTTCTTCCGAACCTCCGAGAGTCTTCTGGTCAACCGGTGAGCAAGCGAAATCGGAAGAGGCATGAGTTCCGGTGTATCCGAGCATGCGTATCCGAACATCATTCCCTGATCTCCCGCACCCGTCTCGTGTTCTCCTGAAACCGGCGTCGATTGACGCTCTTCCAAAGACTGATTGACGCCCATTGCTATATCCGCGGACTGCTCATCGATCGTCGTGATCACCGCACAGGTCTTGTAGTCGAAGCCCGAGCCCGAACCGTCGTATCCGATATCCCGAATCGTATTACGAACAACCGTCGGAATGTCCGCATAGGCCTCGGTCGTAACCTCGCCCATCACCAGAACCATCCCGGTCGTGCAAGCAACCTCACAGGCTACGCGAGACATTGGATCCTGCTCCAGCAGTGCGTCCAGCACCGCGTCCGATATCTGGTCGCAAACCTTATCCGGATGCCCCTCCGTGACGGATTCAGATGTAAAAAGCCAGTTTTCATCACTTGAATAACTCATATAAAACCTCCGATTTGATAATTCAAACTCCGTCGTTCCAAACGATAATCATCCTTCGAGTCCGGTTTCTCAAGATAGCTTCGGGTCGATAAAAAGCGATGCTTCCGGCGACCCCGATTCAATCCAGATGCAACACAAAGAGCCTTTCCCCGAAAGGAAAGGCCCTGTCTCATCAAACAAATCGCCTCATCTTCCAGGTTTCCCTGCTGGACTTGGCACCGCTGCTCTCCGCGGTTGCCGGGCTTCATCGGGCCAGATCCCTCCGCCTCTCTTGATAAGAGATGACATCATTAAATTGTCACTAAATCATACCACCAAGGCACCTCTTCGTGCAATAGAACATATACGGAAAAAACCATTCGAGAAAATCAACGCATAATACAGTCTCGGCGACTTCGGGAGCCGCCGTGCACAACTTGCGTCCCAATTGTCGAAAAAGCGTTTCCCCCGATCTTCCGGCGACAGGTAAAATGCCGATAAACGAATGAGAGGAGACCCCACATGACCGGTAAAAGCGTAGCCATCATAGACTCCGACTGTTATTACTCCAGAGCTTTATCCGAACGTTTACGCCGTTATCTTCCCGATGCGAGAATTTCCCGCTACTCACCCTCGGTGCTCGCCGAGCATCGGGACGAATTATCGGCGGACATTATCCTTTACGATAATGAAGAGATCCGACCGGAGCATTTTGCGGATATCACCTCCGCATCTCTTGTCCCTATATGGATTCCCCTCAAGGAGGAGACCGATCGGGGCACCCGAATGAACGGCAAGTCGATTTCCGAGAGAATCATCTCTATGACGGACGAGTCGGAATCAGCCGGATTCACGGGACCGGATATGCGATCTCAATCCGGAATTCTTCGTCTTTTCTTATCTCTCGGTTCACGCGGCAAACGCGAGCAATACATCCGTTCGAACACAGGTGCGCTGATGTCATCCGGTCACCGCCTGATTCGATTGGACATCATGCCCGGCATTTCGATTTCGGAACCGAGCGGGTCTTTAATCAAGGGTCGCCGAGATCAGATACCGACCGGTTTGTCCGATCTGCTCCTACGCCTGAACGCTCAGGATCTTGACCCGGAGATCCTGTTGGACTATCTTCGCCCCAACGGAGCCGGATGGCTTTATTTCGGCCGTCCGGCGCGTTCCGACGATATGATTTCCGGTGACCCGATCGCGTTGGTGCGTATGGTGAAGATGTTGCGGCTATTGGTTGACGGAGCTTCTCCGCCCGTTTCGGCGATCGTCGCGATTGAAGGCCTGCCCTTTTCGAAAGTGAAGCAAATATGTCCTTTGGCCCACGAGATGCATGTCATTTATCCGGATGACGCCGCAGACGATGATCCGATGATCCGATATGAGTTGGAGCAAATTTTCTCCGCCTCCGGACCAAGGCAATTGAAGTTCATTTCTTCTTCCAGGGAGGCAATATGAGTTCCCATGCGAAAATTAATCGCACGACGGATCGTTCCTCAAAAGATTCGAACTTGTCGGGCGCTTCAAACGTTCATTCACACTCCCGTGAGGAGCTCGGTCGCCTGCTATCTCTGTGTGTGCTCCAGAAGCTTCAGAATCATCAGGACATTGATGACGACGCTTTTCGGGAGGTCATTGCGGATGTCATCGGGAACGATGCTTCATGCAAGAAGATGACCCTCGGAGAGAAACGTGAATTGGCACTCGGAATTTTCAATTCAATGCGGCGTCTGGATGTCCTGCAACCCATGATGGAGGATCCGAGCATTACCGAGATTATGGTTAACGGATATAACTGCGTCTTCTTTGAAAGGGAAGGCTCGCTCCATCCGACGGACATTCGCTTCAAGGATCCCGAGACGCTGACGTCGGTGTTGTCTCACTTTTTCTCCCGTGCGAACCGGCCGCTTAACGAGGCTTCCCCGATCGCCGATCTTCGGCTTCCCGACGGATCAAGGGCGAATGCCGTTCTTCCTCCGGTCGCTCCGGACGGGCCGATTCTCACGATTCGGAAATTCACGGGAATCCGCCCGGATATGAACAGCCTGATCCGTCAGGAATTCCTGTCCGCGGAAGCGGCCGATTACCTGTCCGAAGCGGTTCGAATAAAGAAGACGATCTTTATTTGCGGAGGTACCGGATCCGGAAAAACAACCTTTCTCAACACATTGTCATCCTTTATTCCGGAAAACGAGCGCGTCGTTACCATTGAGGATTCTGCTGAGCTCAGTCTGCAGGGGCTTCCGAATTTGGTTCGCCTCGAAGCCCGCCTGCCCGGCCCCGACGGGCAGGGTGCAGTGTCCATCGGACGGCTGATTCGAACGGCCCTGCGCATGCGTCCTGATCGAATCATCGTTGGCGAGGTGCGCGGCAGTGAGGCGGCCGATATGCTCCACGCTTTACATACCGGTCATCCGGGATCTTTGTGCACCGGTCACGCCAATTCATGCGTCGAGATGCTTAATCGACTCTCAACAATGGTGCTTGCCGGATCTTCTCTCCCTTTCGAAGCGGTCGTACGCCAAATTGTGATGGGAATCGACATTTTGGTACACATCGTGCGATCCGCAGGCGGGCGAAGATTGGTCGGTGAAATCGTCACATTAGACCACGCGTCCGAGGACGCTTTTCGAGTCGTCCCTCAATTCGTTTATAAGGAGGATTCCGGTCTTGAAAAAGTGTAAGCATGTGTCCTCAGATACCCATCGATTCAAGAGCAGGCTCCGTCGATCGGGGCATACATCCGAACCGATCGGTCTTATGACTCATCGTAAAGATGAGTATGAGTCGCGCAGTTTCGGCAAAACATCGGGCTGCAGGCACTCCGGCGATGCCATTAAGAGAACCTTTCTCCTTAAAAGGTTTTTTCTTTACCCCTGCTGTTTCTTGTCCGTGTACGTCCTTTCGGATGCGTTTTTGCCGGTTTTCTGGCTTCGGATTCTTCTGGCGCTCGGTTTGTCGTTGTTTCCGTTTTTCTCGGTGATCAATCTTCTGTACGCAAGACGCACCTCATATCTCAGATCTCAAAGCAAGGTGCTGCTTCAGTCGCTCTGCACCTCCGTTTCGGCGGGTTATTCGCTTGAAAGCGCTTTTATGTGTGCCCGTCCGACCGTTGAAAAAGCATTTGGGAAAAGGAGCATTCTCGTGTCCGCATTAAAACATGTCGAGAAATCGCTTTCCGCTCAGGAACCGCTGTCCGATGTAGCCGTAGAACTTTGCTACCGTATGGATTATGTCGAGCTTCTTCCGGTCATGCACGCGCTGTCGATTACCCGGGTAATCGGGACCGGGGTTATCTCAATATTGAAAAACAGCTGTCAAATGATGTCGGAACTGATCGCGGTTAAAAATGAGGTCGAAGCCAATAATGCGGGCAAGAACGCCGAGGCTTTTTTGCTTTGCCTGATGCCTTTCGGCATTACTTACGCGTTGTCATCATTTACCGGAGATTATATGTCCTCGGCGCGCAATGACCCGCTCGGGATCGGATTGATGCTTCTGTCTTTTTCTATAGCGATCATTTCCTGCGGATTTCTTTTTGCGATGATCGGAGAAAAAAGTAAGGGCAAAGCTTCTGCCTATTCCACGGACCGGATAATACCTCCCCGGTTCAAGAAAGTCACCGGTTTTCTTCGCGGCAAAAGCACCCGCTTTCTGCCACAAGGATATCTTACCCGCGTTTATGAACTGATGAGCGAGTTGACATGTACACCCGATGAATTGTTCGAAGCGCTTCTATTAAAGTCTATGGTTGTTTCGATCATTGTCCTGCCTGTCGTTATCTTCATTTTGAACGCTCTTTCGTATCCTTTTCTGCTATCGATACCGATTGTCGCATTTTCCGTCATATTGATTCACCGTGACTTGCGAAGCAGAGTTTTTCTTCGAAGAGAAGGCATTATGGAGGAAATTCCGCTTTTTCTGTCGATGCTTGTTACTCTTCTGCAGTCGGGAGTCTTGCTTCCGAAGGCGATTGAAACTTGCACATGTGCCTTTTCCGATACGAGCGTCATGGGGCAGGAACTCCGTATCATTCAATCGCAAATGTTGTCCGGTATGTCGGCAGGCCGCGCACTTGAGCTCTTTTCAGAAAGAACCCCCGTTCCTGAAGCTCAATCCGCCCTGCTTCTTGCATCGAGACATGAGATAACGGGAGGTTCCGAAGTACTCGGATTACTTTCTCTCCAGTCCACCGCTTGTTGGGCTCTATGCCGGAACGCATCCAGAAAGAAGCGGGAGCGAGAAGCTCTTGCGATGATTCTGCCGATGATGCTGGATTTCATCTCTGTTCTTTTGGTCGCAACCACCCCCGCTCTGATATCGCTGCAATTGTCATGAAACAATAAAGGAGGAGAGCTATGAGAGCAAAAAAGAGACATTCCAAGCACCGAAATAGCGAGAACAAGAAAGGCATGGGAACCGTGGAAATTGTAATCATCATCGCAATTCTGGTCGCACTGGCCCTGGTGTTTCGCGGAGCCCTGACTCACTACGCAAACAACATCATGGACTATGTGTTCGATGAAGGAAATGTCATCGGAGCACTGGGTGGTTAGGAGAGCGTAAATATGGTTACAGAGCGAGGACCGCACGGAACAATAGCGGTTGTGACAATCGAACCGGACAAGGAGGTGGTTTCGCATGCGCTTACCGCGTTGCGAAACCGCTCCTTACCCCATTTACTGCCGATGTACGCGCGTGAGCTTTTCGGGCGCAATCAATTATGTGCGGACATTACCGGACTGATATCTCTTGCTGATCCTCAGGTTGGGGATGTGTATGCGAGTTCCTATAAGAGAAAGAAGGCATGCGCCGACTTATTCATTTCCGTCGGTGATTTATTGGACCGGATGATGAGTCCGGCCGGATTGCTTTTGAATCCGGAGAACGTCTGGATCGATCCTCAGAGCGGGGAGTTGTTTTTTACATATATTCCTCTTCGTTCCGGCGACTCCGAATCCCATTGTATGTTGTCATCGATAGACTCTGATTCGCTCGAGAAGCTCCTTCTTCACGATTTCTTTTCCGAAGTGATCACGGACGACATCCGCAATCGAATCATTGATTGTGTGAACCGCAACGACGAACTCGGTTATTGCGATGCGGTTGAGATAATTCGAACAGCAGACGACAAGGAGCCGCGCAGACAGAAGCTTTTGACGCCTCTGGCCATCGCATGGGGGTCGATCCTGTTGTTGATCATTTTCTTTCTTCCGGTTCTATTCGGTCTTTCCGGCGGGGTTACCGGAAGACTTGGGATGTATAAGTGCGGAGCGGCATTTGTTGCAGGCTCGATCCTTCTTACATTCTCTGCTTATATCGCTTTTCATCATAAGGATAATCCCTCCGGATCAGAGAGGCCGGCGGATGAGAAATCCGGCATAAATTTACTTTTTCCGGAATCGGCCGATCGTGATTTGCAGAAAATCGGTTCCGATTCTCCGTTCCCGGAACCTGCTTTCCTGGTCGAGCAATGTGAATACGGTAAAAAGATCAGCAAACGCAAACGTTGTGTGATATGGACCGACGACCTTTTGATCGGATCCGATCAGCTTCTCTGTGACTTCTCCGTCTCTCATGCATCGGTTTCACCCCGACATGCGAGAATTGTGAGAAGAGAAGGATTGTTTTTTCTGATCGATCTGGGTTCTCGTTCGGGATCTTATATCGGTCATCGAAAACTTTTCAGCCACGAGGAGAACCCGCTCTCTGACGGAGATACGGTTCGCATTGGGGACATTCGTTTTCTCTTTTCGTATCGGGATCAGAATGAAAATGCGGAGTGGGAATCCGATCATTCCGACGTTGTATCGCCGTCAAGCTTCCGCAAGGTGCTTTTTTGATGGGCAGTCCCGTGAAGACGAACGATGTTCATTCTCTCAAGCGCCCGTTTCATTGAGTTCTCGGAGTACTTCTTTTCTTCGGATTGACGGGGCAGTGCGTCTGCTCTCTCTTTAGCCCGTAAGTATGCGTCGGAAGCCCGTCGAACATCGATCTCTTCCGGCCAGTTGGCCGAGTCACAAAGGATGAGGAGTAAGTGTTGTCCGATTTCCGCAAAACCGTCCGTCAACACTGCATGTCGGGTCTGTCCGTCCATCGTGATTTTTGTAATTCCGGGAATCAGAGCGATGACCATCGGAGCATGCCCCGGCAGTATGCCCACACTTCCGTTAAGCGAAGAAAGGACGACCGACTCAACGGGTCCTTCGTAGAAGTGCCGATACGGTGTGACGATTTCCAGCATCATCGTTTTCGCTTTTTTGTCTTCGCTCATCTGTATTCTCTCGTTGGTTACGGCGGATTATACTGAGGGATTCTGAGATGGGTTCGCTTCCTTTGCGTACGACGCGATCACATCGTCGATGTCGCCCTTCATAAAAAAGTGCTGTTCCGGGATGTGATCCACTTTTCCCGAAATAATGGCCGCGAAGGATTGGACGGTTCTGGATAGCGGAACAGATCGAGGTTCATACCCGGTAGATTCCGCGGTAACAAAAAAGGGCTGAGATAAGAACTTCTGAATTTTCCTGGCACGATTAACCGTGCGACGATCACTCTCGCTTAACTCCTCCATGCCCAGAATCGCGATGATGTCCTGCAGTTCGCGATAGCGTTGAAGGATTTCCTGTACTTGACGGGCTGTATGATAGTGATCGGCTCCGACCACCGACTCGGCCAGAATTCTCGAAGAGGATTCCAACGGGTCAACCGCGGGATATATTCCGAGTTCGACCACTGATCTCGAAAGGACGATATTGGCGTCTAAATGAGCGAACGTTGTGGCAGGTGCCGGATCGGTCAGGTCATCGGCGGGTACGTACACGGCTTGTATTGAGGTGATCGATCCGTTTCGCGTCGACGTGATCCGTTCCTGTAACTGACCGACTTCGTTTGCCAGCGTAGGCTGATACCCAACCGCGGAGGGAATTCTTCCCAGAAGAGCGGAAACCTCGGCTCCGGCTTGTACAAAACGATAAATATTGTCGATAAAGAGCAATACGTCTTTCTTTTTTACGTCGCGAAAATACTCGGCCATCGTTAAGCCGGCCAGAGGCGCACGCATACGGGCGCCGGAAGTCTCGTTCATCTGCCCGAAAACCATCACGGTCTTCTCCGATACTCCGGATTCCTTCATTTCACGCCAAAGATCGTTGCCTTCACGCGATCGCTCTCCGACCCCGGTAAAGACCGACACTCCTCCGTGCTCGGAAGCAATGTTGCGAATCAACTCCAAAATGAGAACCGTTTTCCCGACGCCGGCGCCCCCGAACAGACCGACCTTACCGCCTCGGCTGAACGGCACCAGTAAATCAATAACCTTGATCCCGGTCTCCAGTATTGTTTCATCTCCGCGTTGCTCTACGAAAGAGGGTGCTTTGCGATGAATCGGCCAATAATCCTCTGCTTCCGCGGGACCCATTCCATCGATCGGTTGTCCGAGCGTGTTGAATACGCGTCCGGTAATTCCTTCTCCGACCGGGACCATGACCGCGGTTCCCAAAGATTCTGCTTTTGATCCCCGGGATAAGCCTTCGGTGGAGTCAAATGACACACAGCGAACAATGCCTTCACCGCGTTGTTGAAGAACCTCCGCGGTAATGAATCCGTCCGAATGACTGATTCGCAAGGCCTCGTTGATGGTCGGAATCTCATTTGTCGAGAACCGGCAGTCAAGGACCGGTCCGATGATTTGTATCACATAACCCAACGCCATTTGTCGCACTCCTTATCTGTTTATAAACATCGCAGCGGTCGCATCGATGTCGGATGTTTCCCGGATCGAAAGTCAATCGATCGATTGAACCGATCGGGCTCCGTTGATGATCTCGGTCAATTCGGTTGTTATGAGAGACTGTCTTGCCCGGTTGCCCCTCAGTCGAAGTTGTTTCAGCATCTCGTCCGCGTTTTGCGTGGCGTGATCCATCGCGGTCATTCGAGCCGTTTGCTCACTCGAATAGGCTTCAACCAGTGCGCCGTATATTACCGCATTTAGATACGTGTCGATCAAAAAGGAGAAGACTGCGTTCGCGTCGGGCTCATACTCGATCACCGCACCCTTTTCGAGAGCAATACCGGCATCGGTCAGGCCTTCCGGGAGAAAAGCCGACAATCCTTTGGTATTCACCGGAACCACGCGGGATATGATCGGTTTCATGCTGATCGCCGAATCCGTTTTTGTGTAGATCAGATAAACCAGATCGAATTCACCCGCGGAATACTTCCTTCTGATGATGTTTGCAACCTCACGCGCCTCGTAATAGGTCGGCTCCGTGATCGGGAAGGAAAAGTCCGGATCGACGCGGTAACCGTCCGAGATCAGTTTATCGCGGCCGATGTTTCCGAAAACATAGAGGGTGTAATCCGTTTGAAGGCCCTTTGCTTCATTGTCGAGTATTTTTTCCCGGATATGTTCCTCGGTGGTTCGGACGACGTTGTTGTTGTAAGCACCGGCCAGGCCCTGATCTCCGGTCAGTATGAAGTAGCCGATTCGCCATGTCTGTCCCTCTTTTTTTTCGCGAAGTCGAAAAAAGGCATTGTCAATTTCAGCCGAATACCGCTGTATCTCCAACATGCTCTCCGCGCACAGCGAAAAGAACGGATATACGAGATCATGCTGGAGCTTGGAACGGCGCATTTTGGCCGCGCTGACCAACTCCATCGCACGGGTAAGCTGCCGGATGTCATTTACACTGCGAAGTCGCTTTTTAATATCTACGGGACGATCCATCGTCTACTCCTTCTCGCCGTATTCGCGATGCTCGGCAGTATAAACGGCCCGGTGGTCGATTTCATATTCATCAAGACGATGCTTGACACCATCGCTTAATGTCCCGGTTTCGGAGATCTCCTCAAGAACCTCAGGATGCATGACCCGAACACGCCGCAGAAATGAAAAAGCATATTCGCGGACATCCTCTTTTTTTAAGAACAGCATCTTCTCAGCCGTTGCCAAATAAAGTATAACCACCTGCTCTTCGGTTGAGAGCGGCTCGTATTGTGGTTGTTTGAGGACCTCTCCTAGAATCTCACCTCTCTTGAGTTGAAGCTGGGTGCTCTCGTCCAGATCGGATCCGAACTGAGCAAACGCAGCCATCTCACGTGCCTGTGCAAGGTTAATGCGCAAGGGACCTGCAAGCTTCTTCATCGCTTGTGTCTGCGCGGCACCGCCCACCCGAGAAACCGACAGACCGACATTGACGGCCGGTCGTTGCCCTGAAAAGAACAGTTCGGATTCGAGATAAATCTGGCCGTCGGTTATCGATATGACGTTGGTCGGAATATAAGCCGAAATATCTCCGCCCTGTGTCTCAATGATCGGAAGTGCGGTGATGGATCCTCCTCCGCAGCATGAATCCATATTCGCGGCCCGCTCCAAAAGCCTCGAATGAATATAGAAAACATCACCGGGGTAGGCTTCACGCCCGGGCGGGCGGCGCAGCAGAAGCGAAATTGCCCGATATGCCTGCGCATGCTTGGTTAAGTCGTCATATACGATGAGGACGTCACGATGCTTGTTGTACATGAAATATTCGGCGACCGCACACCCTGCGTACGGCGCGATATATTGCATGGATGCCTGTTCGGACGCGGCGGCCGCAACAATAACGGTGTAGGAAAGCGCACTATGCTTTTCGAGCGTTTGAACCAGTTTGGCAATCGTTGACATTTTTTGCCCGATCGCGACATATACACACAACACATCCTTGCCGCGCTGGTTGATTATCGCGTCGAGGGCAACCGCGGTTTTTCCGGTTTGACGATCTCCGATCAACAGTTCGCGCTGACCGCGACCGATCGGTGTCAGCGCGTCGATGACCGTTATGCCGGTTTGAAGCGGTACATTGACCGGACAACGATCAATTATTCCCGGAGCCGGAGATTCGATGGGGCGATATTTTGTTGTGCGCAGAACACCCTTTCCGTCGATCGGTTGACCCAACGGATCGATGACTCTTCCGAGAAGCGCACTGCCGACCGGGACTTCGACGGTTTTACGCGTCCTTCTGCAGACAGAGCCTTCCACCACTTCGTCGAGATCTCCTAATAGCACGACTCCGACCCGATCCTTTTCGAGATTCAATGCAATCCCGAAAGCACTCGATCCGAATAGGACGGTTTCTCCGTACATGCAATTATCGATGCCTTCGACAAAGGCAACTCCGTCGCTCACGCTGATGACGCGGCCGACTTCCTCAACTTTAATACCATCCCAAACGGATCCCGACGTGTCCCGGTCGTTCCCGGTCCGATCGGGAATCAATGATTCTCTCTCGAAAAGCGCCGCCGGTGCCTCCTCAAAAGCCTGAATTGCACGCATTAGCGAATCACGCACAGCCTCGTTGTCCGAGATTTCTTCATCGCCGACATCGGAGTCATCCGGATCCCGATCCGTGCTTCTTATTTTCCGTGAAATTCGCTCCAACTGCCCGCGGACGCTGTTATCGTAACGGAACCCGCCCGAATAGATTACAAATCCGCCGATCAATGCCGGATCGACTTCGTGTGTGACGGAATATGCCGAAATCGAATAATGCTCCGCGAACTGTTGAACAAGCGACTCCAGTTTATCGGGCTTCAATTCAAATGCGGTGATGATCGTGATTCCGCAGGGTGCAGTTGGCTCGGTCAATCGCGCCTCACCTCAGCCTTCCGCGAGTCCGCGTTTAGTGAATGGCGAACCTCTTCCTTTTTTGAATCGCTGATTTCGACACCGATCACTTTTTGAGCGATGGCTACCGCCAAATCCGCAACTTCTTCCTTCATCAGGTCAACGGATGTGCGATGGATTCTTTCCGCGTCATCCTCGGCCTTTCTGCGGGCGGCTTCCGCCGCCTCCTTCGCTGTGCTCATAATCATTTCGCTTTGACGGTTCGCTTGCTCGCGTGCTTCGGAAATAATGTCCGCGGCTTCGATTCGGGCTTGTTGAAGGGCTTTGTCCGCCTCCGCGAGACGTTCTTCCGACTGAACCGATTTGTCGGCGGCTTCCCTCAGCTCCGCTTCGACAGCTTCGCGTCGCTTTTCCATCACCCGGATGATCGGCTTGAAAACGAAACGCTTCAGAATTAAATAGGCGATCAAAAGGTTGATGATCGTCAGAATCGCCGTAACCGTATATCCGGCCATTTCTTCGGGTGCGAAAGGGTTCGATTCGGCCTTTTCAGGAACTTCTTCCGTCGCCGCTTCCGTCCGAGCAAGGCCGAAACGCGTTTCCCGGTTAAGATAAAATACTGGCAGGTTTTCCATGTTGCCTCTCCCCGATTAATTAAACACTAATTCCGCGTATGATCCTTCCATTGATGTGGCCGGATGCCGAAGCGGCTCAAAAAGTGATTGATACAACAGTCTGTCAAAAAGTAAAGATTAAAAGCAAACTGACAACCAGCGCATAAATTGCAACGGACTCCATAAAGACGATTGCCGTCAGGAGCATCGTTTGCAATTTACCGAGGATCTCCGGTTGACGGGAAGCGGATTCAAGAGCTTTCCCGGCTGCAATTCCCATGCCGATCGTGGCTCCGCACCCCGCCAATCCGATTGCGATTCCGGCACCGATCGCCGCCATGGATTTGGGATCGATGGCAGCCGAAGCTTCGAGCGCGGCGAGAACCGATAATAATAGCGTCATATGTAAGTCCCTCCAAATAACTGTTGTTTCGTCATATATACAGGCGTATCCGCCGACATATCTTCTCTCTTGTTCTTATCGTTAACTTGCGGTTACCGTTCCTCTTCGAGACTCTCGCATCGGTAACCACTGTCTGATCGCTCTCCTTCGAGCGCTGAACTCCCCTTGATCTGCTTGCGTAACAAATCACCGGTCAATCCGAAGAAAGCACGACTGCCGGTGCTTTCACCACAATTTCTTTCTTGTGCGCGGCCTCCGCGCCTTCCAGTACCTCGCCGATATAATTGATCGTCAGATAAGCGAATACCACTGCCTGCAAAAGGCCGTCGGCAACATCAAACCAGAGCATCAGAACTCCGGGCAAAACGGCGGGAACAATGATGCGGATGAACTCCATCAGGATAAACGCACCGAAAATATTCCCGAAAAGTCGCAATGACAAGGACAACGGCTTGATCAAATACTCCAGAATCCGGAACGGAAGCATCGCTTTCATCGGATACACAAGAGAAGCCATGAATCCTTTTATTCCCACAAAACGAATCGAGATTACGATGACGTATACGATCGCGAAAAGCGCCATTGCGATCGGAAACGCGATGTTCTTCGCCGGAGGTCTGATATTGAAGACGGAAATGATATTGGCGGAAAGCAAAAACAGCGCGATGGTTCCGACCATGGAAGTTACCTCTGCGGCTTGCTTGCGATTCATACCGTTGTCGATACAAAGACTCATCAAAAGCCCGACCAGCGATTCGGTGACCGTTTGCCGACCGGCGGGAATCCGTTCTCGCTTCGAAGCCATCCACATCCAGAAGACAATGGAAGGGATTAACGCCAACCACGTCGCGATAACGGCATCGGTGAGTAGGAAGTGCTCATTTCCGATATCGAAATATGACTCGATTTGAAGAATCGCATTGCCGATCTCTCCGCCGATATCACCGATCATGATCTCCTCAATCAAGCGATCGCCCAGCGCGCGAAAATACCGTTCAAGCCATTCTCCGGCCGACAGGATAATTCCGATCTTCATAAACATGCCGCCTTTTCCCGAAAAAAGATGAAGTCCAAAATCACTCTGGACTTCGAGATCTTTCTATATGGCGATTTTACGCCCAAATAATTGTTTTGGCAATTATGCGAATGACCAGTTTTACGGCTTCTTCGGGCAGTTTTTTATTCGCTGTACCCTATTATTTCGTTCCGAACAGACGATCTCCCGCATCTCCGAGCCCCGGAACGATATATGCATGATCGTTCAGCTTCGGATCCTTAGCCGCACAAAAAATCGGCACATCCGGATGCAACTCCTGAAGCTTCGCAATTCCCTCCGGAGCCGCGATCAGGCACATGAATTTGATCTGTGTGATTCCGCGTTCCTTCAAAAATGAAACAGCGGCCGAAGCGGATCCGCCGGTGGCAAGCATCGGGTCGAGAATAACGATCTCTCGTTCAACAACGTCCTCCGGAAGTTTGCAATAATATTCGACCGGCTCCAGGGATTGCGGATCCCTGTACAGTCCGATGTGCCCCACCTTGGCCATCGGGAGAAGATTCAGCATACCGTCCACCATACCGAGGCCGGCTCTCAAAATCGGAACGATCGCCAGTTTCTTTCCGGCGAGAACTTTCGTTTTGGCAATCGCGATCGGGGTCTCGATCTCGACCTCCTTCAGTGGCAAATCACGGGTAACCTCGTAGGCCATCAACATTGCCAACTCACCGACCAATTCGCGGAACTCCTTGGTTGTCGTCCTCTTATCACGTAAGAGTGAAATCTTGTGCTGAATCAGGGGGTGATCGAAAATGAAAACGTTGCTGTCCATGAGGGACCCTCCTTTAATAAAATCATAAGTATTGTACCACTTTCGGTCGGATGATAATCGACTCTTCAAAAGAAAACTTCGTCCCCGAGCCGGGAAACGAAGTTGATTAAGGCCTATTCGATGTCGTCGACACGATCGCGGTGTCTTCCGCCGTCAAATGTTTCGCCCAAAAATGTGTCTGTGATCGACTGCGCCAGAGTGACCCCGACGATTCTCGCACCCATTGCCAGAACGTTCGCGTCGTTATGTTGACGCGCAAGCCTGGACATGGTTTCGTTGACGCAAAGAGCACACCGGATCCCCTGTTTCTTGTTGCAAACGATCGATATTCCGATACCGGTTCCGCATATAGCGATGCCCCTCTCCGCGGTGCCGCCGGTGACGTCCTTCGCCACCGCACGCCCGGCCTGAACGTAACTATAGGGTTCCGAGGATGATTCGGCTCCGTGCTCGGATACCTGATGACCCTTCTCTTTCAGATACGACGCGATCGCGCGCCGAAGCTCATATCCCGCGTGATCCGATGCGATTGAAATAATCATATTCTCCTCCGTGCTCATTTCTAAAATATATGAATGCTCCGTATAACAGAAGAGCTGTTCTTGATTTCGGCACGCCGATCGCTCCGACCGGTCTATTCCTCAATCCTTCGATGCGTAAATTCCCGCCGACCCGTTGCGTAGTCCTCGACGATTTGTCCTTCACCGTAAATCTTGTATTTATAAGTAACCAGACCTTCCAGTCCGACGGGCCCGCGCGCGTGGATCTTGGAGGTGCTGACTCCGACTTCCGCTCCGAATCCGTATTTGAATCCGTCTGAGAAACGTGTCGAGCAATTAGTAAACACATTGCCGGAATCGACCATATTCATGAAAATCTCCGCTACCCCGGGATCAGACGTCACGATGGCATCCGTATGACCCGACCCATATCGGTTGATATGATCGATCGCTTCGACGTAGTCGTCGACAATACGGACGGACATCTCGTAATCCAGGTATTCTTTGTGCCAGTCATCAACCCGTTCGATCGAAAGCATCTCCGCGGCCCGATCACAACCGTGAAGCACCACGCCGTGCTGACGAAGCGCGTACGCCAGGTCAGGGAGCAAGTCTGCGGCGATCTCCCGGTCGATCAGAAGCGTCTCTGCCGCATTGCACACCGCAACATACTGCGTCTTACTGTCGACAACGATCCGACGAGCCATGTCCGGAGATGCGTCCTTGTGTACGTACACGTGACATACTCCGTCCGCGTGACCGAGTACGGGGATCTTCGTGTGATCCATGATATAGCGAACAAATTCATTCGATCCTCTCGGGATCAGAAGGTCAATATATTCATGCAAACCGAGCATTTCGGCGACCTCGGTCCTGGACTCGAGAAGCGCCATCCATCCCGCGGGTATACCTTCGGACACGGACGCTTCATCGATCACTTCCGCCAGGACTCGATTGGTGTGGATAGCCTCAGAACCGCCCTTCAGAAAAACCGCGTTTCCTGCCTTCAGACAAAGTGAGGCGATCTGAACCAACGCATCGGGACGCGACTCGAAAATAACACCGATCACGCCGATGGGGCAGGACACACGATAAAGTCGAAGACCCTGATCCATTTCGGTTCCAAGCAGTATTTTGCCGACCGGGTCTTCAAGTCCGGCCAATTGCAACAGACCGTCAACGACGGCCCCGAGTTTCTTCTCGTCAAAAAGAAGCCGCTTCCGAAGAGGCATGGCCAAACCGGATTTATCCGCTTCGGATAAATCCCGCCGATTCGCCTCAAAAATCTCCTTCGCCCGTTCTTTCAGGCGTTTGGCGATCGCCTCAAGGGCGCAATTCTTGATTTCGGCGGACAGAGAAGACATCATCAGCGACGCGCGCCCGGCATTCTCCGCTTGCTTCTTTAAAATGGACATATCGGAATTTCCCCCTTTTCACTTTCAACCATTATACCAAAAAAAACGGGGCGCTCCGTTCGGAATCGGAATGTTTTTCCACCGTTTTTTCCCCTATTTTCCACTTTTGATCTCTGTGGAAGATGTGGAAAACTCTGTGCATAACTTGAAGACAAAGGTTTACGGCTTTTCGAACCTGAAAAGCTTAGAGACAAGGGATTTTACATTCTCATAACGAGAAGCTCACGAAACGCAAACATTTTTTCTGTGCCTCTGCGGTTGGCGTATTATGGCGTTTTGAGGCTGTTCTGTGAATAAATGTTCGATATAGTGTCTTCGTACGGCGGACACATTTGTAATCATGCCAAGGATGATCAGAGACCTTTTCGATGCGAAGTCTTTCGACCGATTCTAAATCCTCGGAGCCTTTATCTTCGATCTCCGGCGCGTCGGAAGTAGTGCGTCATCTGACAACAGATTTCCCCGTTGTACAGTTTTCTCCTCTTGTCAGCCCGCCTCATAGCCGCCTCCTCGAACGTGTCGCTCGGCGAGATGACCGACAAACGGATCCCGTCACGGCAATAACCCTGAGCATCGAGATACGTGGATGCAATCCGGGCGAATATCTCGGCCGATTCCTGCGGTGTTTGCATCCTCTCGCCGTACGGAGGATTTGCGATAATGAGCTGGCGATCGTATCCGGTCCATTCCCGAAGCGCTTCCGGAGTTTGCGCAGATGCATCCGCTACAACAAACCGCACATAATCCGAAACTCCGGCGGCCGCGGCATTCGAAAGAGCCGTATCGATCGCCTGGGAATCAACATCCGAGCCGAAGAAGCAGATTTCTCCGCCCGTGCTCCTGATGATTCTGCTTCTGGCTTCCTCTCTCGCATAGTTAAAAGCTTCTTTGCCGACAACCGGCCATCTTTCCGCCCGAAAAGCTCTTTTCAATCCCGGAGCGATCTGATGCCCGAGCATGGCCGCCTCAATCACAATGGTTCCCGACCCGCAAAAAGGGTCGACCAGTGCCTCCTTCTCGTAAGGAGTATATCTCGAGAGACTGACCAAACCGGCCGCCAGCGTTTCCCGAAGCGGTGCCGCTCCGGCTGTCGGACGGTACCCTCTTTTGTGCAGCGGATCTCCCGAGGTATCGATCATCATGCGAACACGATCCGATACGATCCCAAAGCTGATTTTAACGATGCCGACCGTCGGATCCTCGTTAAGGCGGGCAGTCTCCGATCTCCCCCTAGCGCGCAAGAGGCGCTTTACTATTGCCTTTTTGCACACGCCTTGGCATGCCGGAATCGCGAAAAGCTTCGATTTTCGCGAATAGCCGTCAACGTGAAAGGCATAAGACTCCGGGATAAAATCCTCCCACCGGATCATTGATATCCCGTCAAAGAATTCGTCAAAGGTTTGGGCGTCGAAAACCCCCGCGGAGACAAGGACGCGCTCTCCGCGCCGCACCCAAAGGTTGACACGCGCAACCGCAGACGCGATGTCGGTGTCCGGAACAGTTAAAATCACCGCACCGTCGTGCACCGCAATGTCCGTCGGGGCATAGCCGATTGCTTCCAGATCCTCGCGTACAAGACTTTCCAAACCAAACAAAGCGGTAATGATCAATTCCATAGAAACCTCCTGAAAACTCACCCGATCCCGCAGGTCGCGAATTCATAATACACGAGTCGCGGCCTTTTCCCTCAGCTTCGAAGCTTCGGCTTATTGATCGGAAGGGACTCGATCCAGCGAAACAACACTTTCAGCGGGTCGGATTCTTCCGGATCCTCGAAAAAAACGCCCATCACCAAATTCGAATGAAACACATCCTCGTCGCGGATGATCAGCGAGGATGCCATACCCGGCCGGATCCGATTCAGATGATCCACAAAAAGAGTCTCGTTTTGAACCTCGCTGATCGGATCGTTAACTGCGTGGATACAAAGAACACGGGTCGGCTCACTGCCGTCCGCCAAAGCGATCGGCTCAGCTGATTTACGATCAAAGCCCTTTTCGAAAAGAGCCTCGATCATCAACTGCGTCGTCGCCAGATATTCGACTCCGAACGAGAGGATTCCGCCGAGCGAAATCAATCCTCTGATTTTTTCCCGGTCGATCCCGAATTTCTGACGGCGGCCTTTATCGTACGTAAGAATTCCGCCGAGATGACCGCCCGCCGAAGATCCGACGATGACGACGTTATCGGTATTGACGCCCTTTGACTCCAGCAACGTCATCCCCTTGGCAAAGGCGGTAAAAATATCGTCCGCCTGGACCGGATATTTGAAAAGGGGAGCATGCCGATACCCGAGCGAAAGGGTATGGTAGCCCATGTCCGAGAAAAGTTTGCCGATATATCGATAACGGTTCGGAGACCCGGACATCCATCCGCCTCCGTGGATATATACAACGACGCGTTGTTTAATTGCTCCGGAAGGTTCAAAATACAGGTAATATTGCTTGCCGTCCCTTCCGAACGAATGCCTTTCGGCCTTTACCTCGCTGTTTCGGATCGCTTGATCCAACCTCAATTTCGGGATGGTCAGCGCTTCCCCCAAGGTATTTTTGGGATCCGGCATCGGATGCTCCTCTCAAAATGTCGCGCAATGGCGTCGCAATGGCTAAAGCATTGCCTTGATTTTTTCGGTGTGTTTATAAAAATCGACGTCATTGAGTCCGGAGGCCGCGTCCTCATCCAATATAACCGTCGCCTTTCCGGCGTGAAGTTGGATTGCCGAGGCGGTTACCCGAGATGTAACCGGGCCTTCAAGCGCGGCCGCAACCACGTCAGCCTTTCTTTTTCCGTTCGCGAGCATGATCAGGCTCCGAGCCCCGAGGATCGTCCCAATCCCCATCGTGATCGCGAAATGAGGCATATCCTCCCGCGAAAATCCCGCACCCTTATAAAACAACTCGTAATTATCGTCAAGTGTTTGTTGCGTCAGCACTTCGATTCTTGTTCGTGAAGCCAGAGAAGAGCCCGGCTCGTTGAACGCCCAGTGACCGTCTCCGCCGATACCGAGCAACTGCAGATCGACTCCGCCTGCCTCGCAAATCGCTTTCTCGTACTCATCGCAAAAGGCCTCGGGATCATTGGCGAGTCCATCGGGAACGCTGGTATTCTCCAGCGGAATGCCGATATTCCGGAACAACTCCTCGTACATAAATCTCGCGTAACTCTGATCCAGCGGATAAGGCTTGCTCAAATCTCGTCCGATTCCCAGATATTCATCCAGATTGAAGGTCCTGACGTTTGAGAAATCAAGGCCTTCCTCCCGATGCAATCGGATCAATTCCTGATAGGTGCCGATCGGTGTTCCGCCGGTCGCCAGTCCCAACACGCAGTCCGGCTTCTTTCTTACAAGATCGGCAATCATTCCCGCCGCAGTCTTGCTCATCTGATCATAGTCCGCCCGAATCAGCACATCCATGTTCTTTTCCTCCGTCGAAAAAGATTGAACCCGACATTTAGCGACCCTTCGCATCATGCCGGGGTGAAAAACCAAAAGCTTCTCTGCTTCCGCTTTTCGATTATTCGAGACATCAGCCGTTCGGCTCAGTCCGTATAATTGTCAAAATATCCCTGAATTAAAACGATCGGTGTTCCTTTATCTCCGCTTCCGGAGGTCAGATCGCAGAGCGACCCGATCAAATCCGTGAGTCTCCTGGGTGTGGTTCCCTGAGACGCCATATCTCCGACCAGATCGGATCCTTTCTTCCGAATATAATCCGATATGGCCTGTTTGAGCGGTTCACCGCTTAAATTGCTGAATTCATTATCCGCAAGATACTTAAGTTTGACTTCGTTCGGCTGACCGCTTAAGCCTTCGGTAAATGCGGGCGAAACAACCGGATCCGCCAGTTCCCAAATCTTTCCGACGGGATCTTTAAAAGCGCCGTCCCCGTAGATCATGACTTCTACATTCTTCCCGGTTCGATCGAAAAGCGTCTTCCGGATGCCCTCAACGATCGGCTGACAGTCCCTCGGAAAGAGTTTGACAGATTCGTCCGTCGCCTTGTTACTGCCCAAAAGCCCGTATTTCTCATTGTATCCGCTTCCGTCCGCCGGCTTCGTCAGGATCTCATCCAGAGCAAAAACCCTCTTTGCTCCCGCCGCAAGAAGCCGCCTCCTGGTACGTGCGCGGGTATGGATATCACAGTTCAGGACGTACGGCGTATAATCCAGTATTGCCTTGCATTCATTGGCGAGGACTACCTCGACCTCACAGTTTTCATTTCGGATCAATTCCTTATAGTACTCAATATAGTCAACACCGGTAAACTCGTGTTTGCCGTAACCAAAAAGTGATCGAAAGCGCTCTTCGGACAGAACGTCCGTCCAGGGATTGATACCTTTCTCGTCCAGAAGATCCATATCCACCAGATGATTCCCAACTTCATCGGACGGGTAGCTCAACATCAATACGATCCTCGCAGCGCCTCTCGCGATGCCTTTGAGACAAATCGCAAAGCGATTCCGGCTCAAAATCGGGAAAATAACACCGATCTTATTTCCGTCGAATTTACCGCGAACATCACACGCGATCTGATCAACCGTGGCGTAATTGCCCTGAGCACGCGCGACCACCGCCTCCGTGACGGCGACTACATCCTTATCCCGCAACTCAAAGCCCTCGCTCTGCGCAGCTGCCAATACGCTGTCAGCGACAATCTCTACGATGTCGTCGCCTTTGCGGATAATGGGTGCCCGAATACCTCTGGATATCGTTCCGACCAGTCGTTCCATAGCTCATGCCTCCTTGCAACCCAATCATTATAATGCCAAACCCCTTCGCTTTCAAAGGTTTTTCGCGAAGATACATGCCGGCGTAAGGATCAACCGGAAAAATGGCTCTTATCTTCCGTGCTGACAAATCGAAGATTGGGAAATAATTGTTCCATAAAGTCGTCCGGAAACCACTGGTCCAAAACACGACTGATTGTGAAAACGGGTTGAGTATCCTTCTTTCGCTCCGCCCAACGCCGCACTGCAAAAAAAGTCACTCCGATATTAATCGAAATGTAGACCAGAAGTATAACCGTCAAGATCCGGCCCGTGTTGCGCGGGATTTTCAGCAGTGATGCGGACAGAACGGGATACATGAACCCGAGAAGAAACAACGACAGGACACCCCAGAAAAAAGCGTATTTCAGATTGGTCCTTCCCTGGATATCCATCAAATCCGAATAGTGCCAGGATACGGAAGAAAAGACGCGCTCCTGAATATAGGAACAGGCAAACTCGACAAAGCACCCGACAAACATCCCGATCAAAAATATGAGCGGAACAGATCGCTTCCGAACGCGATACAAAATGACGGTCATAATCACTCCGCCGACTCCGTACACCATGTTGAGCGGAGCCCACACAAAAGTCGAACGGCTCTCAATCTGTCCGGTTCGCAAATACCAGAAGAGTGTTTCCGAGAACACGCCGAACGCGCTTGTCAGCAGAAAAACCCAGAAAAGTTTACACGAACACAAGCCCGGCGCGAAATGCTCCCGCAGCCTCTCCCGCTCCTCAATTGCGTCGATATTAAGATACCAGCGCTTCGGCCCGTTTGCCTCCGACTTTCGGAATACCCTCTTCATCGCCCTCGATTCGAATGTGCAACATTCGCCCCCTAATCGTTTCACGCATATATATTATATCTCTTTTCCGAGAAAAAGAGCAATCATTTCGACAAGCTCCGGCTCTTTCGGCCGAATATTCGGCTTATATAAAAAAAGCAAGAGTCCCCGCCCGATCGGAAAGCCGGGCAACGGAAACTTGCTCCAGATGGTGTTCCCGAGCGGATTTGAACCGCTGGCCTACCGCTTAGGAGGCGGTCGCTCTATCCAACTGAGCTACGGAAACAAGACGCGACGATTATACATTATTTTCGGGCGGTCAACAACCGACCCGTCTCCTTCGAACCCGCTCAGCCTAACGGAATCATCAGGCCTGCGAAAGCCGAGAGGATGATCATCGCCAGGGCCGTCAATATAAACACAAACGGTAATCCTTCAATCGATTTCGGTCTTTTCCCGAATATCATCTTCCGCTTAAATGTAATTACGAAAGTTCTCAGAAGGCAAGCCAGGATCCATAACAGTAAAAGTAAAGACAGATATCTCGTGCCTTGACGGACCGGATCAGTCAGTTGAAGTGCGGAGCCGAAAACGATATCGATCGGCAAAAGAACCGTCGCGAGCTGAATCGGAAGAACAAACACGCCGCCCGTCTTCCCGAGAAGAGAACCGCGACGACGCCGCGCAAAAACGGACACCGGACCCACAATCAATGCCTGTGCCGGAACAATGAAAACAAGCAGCAAAAAAGGCTTAAGGGCAAGAAATTGCAGCAATAATACGAAACCGAACACAGCACACGCCATCAGTAGTGTAATGACCAGCAGTAAAACCATATCCGTGAATTGCTCCCTTTCTTTTTCCGCGTCCAAATAAGGTACTTCGCCGACCTTATCCTCCTCATCTTCCGGTATCAGAAGCGTGCTGTTCATTTTGCGAAGTATCAGCCGCAGTGTAATCAAAAACGCGGCGACAATCAGGGCCGCCGATGAGTCATCGGATAAATAGGGGAACCTTCCGATCATCCCGGATGAAATCGGATATCCCCATAAGGAACCGACGGTAAAAAACTCCCGGACAAGAGAAAGCGTCAGGATCAAAACGGAAAAAACAAATACAAGAGCAGTGGTTCTTCCCCCCGACAGACGTTCGCGCTTCAACGATCGATCCGCGGCAATCGGAACGAGAATCATGCACAGGAGCATATCGGCGAAAGCCGGTTCGTTCGAGACCGATTGCGGCGGAATCAAATATATAAACGCGGCGGTTATACCGACAGCCGATGCGGCCGCGAGAAACTCGAAAAGAAGGATGCGCGGTATGGTTATTCCGGATCCTGCGGTCCGCATGACCAGAGATGAAAGAAGAAAGAACACGACGGTAAAAACAACCGCCCGCGAGGCTTCGCGAAGCGAGGCAGATTGAAGAACAACCATGAGCCCGAGGCACAAGATCGTAATGAATGAAAAATCCCCTCTCTTTTCCCTGTTCAATTCTCTATGCTCCCCACTTCAGGTATTCCCGCAGAAACGCATACGCCAGATTCACGGAACGGGTCATTTGTTTGGACAAGTCGGGATCCTTCTCCAGCCCTTCGATTTGAGTACGAATCTCGGAAAAAGGCAATCCATCAATGTTATCGGTAAGAATGGGGTTCCTTCCCGGTTCGACGACACCGTCCTCATTACCGATCACGCTGTCATCAAAATCCGGATTCGGAACGGGCGTCGGCGTGACTGTCGGTGTCGGCGACGGAGACGGAGACGGCGTGAGCGTCGGAATGGACGTCTCGCCGTTTACTCCTGTATCCGACGGGCTCGGACCGGGAGGCGGTGTTACTGTCGGCTTGGCTCGCGCGGGAGTAGCGCTCGGACCCGGCGTCGGTGAGGGCGTTGCGGTCGGCTTCGGGATATTGCTTTTCGAGTTGTCAATACAGCGAACTGAGAGCTCGTAGAACATATTGACATCCATGACCACACCGTCAACGATCTCCGTCGTGCCGTCCGACTTGACGGCTAGTTTGTCCGGATCCTGAACTTCGACTAATTTTTTCTGGATCGCGTATGCCTGGGCAACCCAAATCGGTTGGTTTTCGCCGAGTGAAAATGCGCCGGTGACCGAAGCTTGAGCGCGATTCGGCTCCACCTCGTCCCTGTGTTTTGCATCCCACAGCACGGATACGATTCGGCCGTCGGAGACTTTGATTTCAATGAAATCTTTATAAAATGACCTGTCATAATCCTCGGCCTCCGCGTAGAAAACTCCGTCATGAAGCCCGGGGATCGAAGGATATTCATTCTGAGTCAGAATTTCAACCGCCATCTGAGAATGCAATGCGATCGGAATACGAACACCCTCGATCTGAGAACACAAATTCAAAACTTCCGAATCTTGGTCATCCTGAAAGGTTCCGTTCTCATTGATTGGCCGTATGCGAATGATCTTTTCGCCTTCAGGCGTAACGCTCATGCGAACATAGATGCCTTCCTCGCGATCATCGGAGCGAATATCTATGATATATCCGAGAAGCTTTCCGGACGAATCACGGGCAAGATAAAACGCACGGATCGAGGAATGTGCCGCAAAAACCCCGGGGTCAGAGGCTTCATAACGATCCGCCGGCAGGAAAAAACTCAGTTTCGCTCTCAGTTCTTCCTGTTCGGCTCGATCCGCCCGGCCGAACAGGATCTGTCCGGCTCCGACCGCGAAGACGATTGCGACCAGTATAACGATCGCGGCCCGGATAAGGTAATCTCGAATATCCGCTCGGGTCATGCTCGTGTACCCCCTTCTTCAAAGCGCTCCGAATCGGGCTTACCTTTTCGCGAAAACCAATGCTTATGAGCAAAAACACGAGGGCGTATATAAAACTCCAGGATCGGAGTCACCGCGTTCATAAGCAGAACGGAACTGATAATGGCCATGACCGATTGCCCGATCGAAAACAATGCCAACGTTAGGACTCCCGTTCCGATTCCGAACGCAATACGCCCCGAACCGGATGTCGGTACTGTCGAAAAATCACCGAGAGCAAACACCGCACAGAAAACAACTCCGGATCCGGCCAAAAATCCGATCATTCCTTTCAAGTCTGCTGTACCGAAAAAAAACATCCAATAACCCGAAATCAATGTGACGGCATACGCGATCGGCGTTTGAAGTTTCAAAACTCCCCGTGCCGCAAGATACACTCCGCCCGCCACGGCAAAAACCGCACCCGTTAAACCCATCGCACCCGGAAAAAAACCGGTCATCAGTTGAAGCCATCCGGCATGTCCCGGAGCGGCGGACAGAAGCCCGGACGGTCCCGAAATCAAACTCTCCAGGTAAAACCGGGATTGAAACGGTTCCGCGATCACGCTCGTTTTATCCGAAAAAGCGACCGCCAGAAACGCACGAGCGGCAAATGCGGGATTGAAAAGATTGTTTCCGGCTCCGCCGAAAAACTGCTTAACAATGACCGACGAGAAAAGGACTCCCGCGGAAACTACCCATATCGAGACGGTCGGAGGAAGTAACAACACCAGTATCAGACCGCTGGTCAACCCGCTCAAATCGATATACGCCTGTTCCCGACGAACATATTGCGCAAAAATCCAATCTAAAAATGCATGCAAAAGAGCTGCCCAGAGAAGGAGCACCGCGGCGCGAACACCATACATATAAACGGCCGCGACACAACAAGGCAGAAGCGCGATGACAACATCCAGATATATCTGCGGCGTATTTTGCTTTTTGCGGATATGCGGCGCGTTCATTTCGTTCATCCTTTTACCTTTTTCTCATACTCTCGGCGGCTCGGCCGATACGGGCGGATAAATCGATACCTGCCGGACATACATACGAGCACGCCCCGCAGGAAATACAACTGTCAATATGTTCACGTTCCAGGGCTTCGGACTCGCCCATCCGCAGAAGACGCTCGCAAAGGTAAGGTAACAAGCCCGCCGGACACGCGTCGACGCATGCTCCGCAGTGAATACAGGCCGTCCTCGGCGGTTCATGTTCGCGAACGATCATCAGACCGGCTGTGGTTTTCAATACAGGCGTATTCATATCCCGAACCGCAACACCCGTGATCGCCCCGCCCATTACGATCTTGCGGGCTGATCCGGCTCCGGGCACTCGTTCCAGAAGTTCGCCGATCTTAGTGCCGATCGGAACCAAAACATTATGGCCTCTCGCGATATCGCTCGATACGGAGATGACCCGCGAAGTCATCGGCTGATTCCGGTCAACCATATCCCAAACCGCCGCACAAGTGGAAGCGTTAAAAATGACCGTTCCCATGGCTTCCTCGGTGGAAGCGTCGACCGGAAGTTCCACCCCGTAAAGAGCCTTGATCAGAAGTTTGTCGTATCCTTGCGGATATCTCGATCGTAAAACACGGATTCCCAAATCACGGTCCGGATATTTTTCCCGGTGTTCCCGGAAAATCCTTTGAAGTGCCTGAAGTTCCGCCTCCCATTTGTCCAAAAGGCAGAAAATAACCTTCTTCACCCGGCAAAGCCCCGAAAGGACAAATGCACCTTGGATAACCCGCTCGGTTTGCTCGCGAATCAGATGAATATCACATGTCAAATACGGCTCGCTTTGGCATGCGTTGATGATCAGCGTTTCCACTCCGATTCGTTCCGCGTTCCTGCACTTCACGGAGGTGGGCATTCCGTCCCTGCCCATCCCGACGACTCCTGAATACAGGAGAAGTTTCGACAAGTCCTCGCGGCTCAGGCGATCCGGAAATTTGCGTTTCCGGATGGATGGATGCAATTCCCTCTTCAAGTCATTGCGAATCGTAACCGCCTCGCAACCGGTGCCGTCCGGAAGAATGATGCCCGAAATGCCCGTGACGGTCCCGGAAATGCCGGAATGAACGGGAGCGCTCGTTGCCGACGAAGGCTTGCCAACGATCTGACCGATCGTCACCCGCTCCGATTCACGAACGGTCGGAATCGCCGGGGAACCCCGATGTTGGAGCATCGGCAATACAATTTCTCTTGGCGTAATAATCTCAAGGACCGGCTCTCCCGGAAATTTCTTGTCTTCCGAAAATGCCAGCCCGTCGAGCGGAATCCATCCTTTTCTGAATGAAAGTTTTCTCATTCGATCCCCCGGAGGCGGGATGTTAATCGATATAATCTTTAAGTTTCTTGCTCCGGCTCGGATGACGAAGCTTGCGCAAGGCCTTCGCCTCTATCTGGCGGATACGCTCCCGCGTGACGTTGAATTCACGGCCCACCTCTTCGAGCGTACGCTGTCTGCCGTCGTCCAGGCCGAAACGGAGACGAAGAACCTTCTCTTCTCTCGGTGTGAGGCCGCTCATTGCCTCCAATAATTGTTCTTTGAGCAATGTATACGCGACCTGGTCTGCGGGAGAAAGCGCATCTTCATCGGGAATAAAATCGCCGAGATGGCTGTCCTCTTCCTCACCGATCGGCTTCTCAAGCGATACCGGTTCCTGAGAGATCTTCTGGATCTCACGAACCTTCTCGACCGGAAGTCCCATCTCCTCTGCGATTTCTTCCACTTCGGGTTCGCGTCCGAGTTCCTGGATCAATGATCTTTGAACCCGGACCAGACGATTGATCGTCTCGACCATGTGGACCGGAATTCGAATAGTCCGGGCTTGATCCGCAATCGCGCGGGTGATTGCCTGCCGGATCCACCATGTGGCATATGTGCTGAATTTAAAGCCCTTGGAGTGATCAAATTTATCGACCGCTTTGATCAAACCGAGATTGCCTTCCTGAATCAAATCCAAGAACTGCATTCCTCGGCCGAGATAGCGCTTGGCAATCGACACCACGAGACGAAGATTCGCCTCAATCAGCATATCTTTTGCCTCTTGGTCACCCTCCAACATACGTTTAGCCAGATCCTGCTCTTGTTCTGCGATCAGGAGCGGAACCTTTCCGATTTCTTTCAGATACATTCGAACCGGATCGTCCATACCGATGGATTCGCCGATTCCCTCACCGAGATCCACCTCGGTCAAATTCTCTTCCTCAACGTTCGTCTCCGGTATGATCTCGACACCCTTTGCTTCAAGTGTGTCAAAAATTTTCTCCGCGATATCGGGATCCAGATCATTCTTCTCGATGATCGTCATCATGTCTTTATAGCTGATCCCGTTATTGTTTGCCGCCGCTCTTTTCTCGATTTCCTGAAGAA
>LSQX01290028.1_pt2 | contig 34700 bp, 32 predicted proteins | sample 654561 | NCBI WGS metagenome assembly LSQX01 (sample SAMN04489861, study PRJNA283612) | anaerobic digester metagenome | isolation source: 4 biogas reactors fed with cattle manure at either 37C or 55C with and... | place: Denmark: Kongens Lyngby | collected 2014 | reverse complement strand
GGGCAGTCGACGTGCGCATAGTGGCGGCTTGCTGTCTGGTATTCAACATGGGCGGTGTTGATTGTGATACCACGGGCTTTTTCTTCGGGAGCCTTGTCAATACTATCATATGCTGTATACTGAGCAGAGCCACCCATAGCCAGAACTTTCGTGATAGCGGCTGTCAAAGATGTCTTGCCGTGATCGACATGGCCGATTGTTCCAATGTTAACATGTGGCTTGGTTCTTTCAAATTTTGCCTTTGCCATTTGAGCATATCCTCCTTTATTCAGCATCCAACGTGCTGATTCCATTCATTATAGTGGCATATTCGCCGTCATTGTCATTGTACACTATTTGCCGGATTTGGCAATCATTCCGTGCCCGCAGACCTTTGACGGCTGTGACGACATCCTGACACACTATTTTTTCAGGATGGTGTCCATCAGGTTTTTCGGTACTTCCTCGAAATGGCTGATCTGCATGACAAATGTACCGCGCCCCTGGGTTCTGGAACGCAAGGTTGTCGCGTAGCCAAACATCTGGGACAGGGGTACTTTGGCTGAAATCGCCTTGACGCTGTCTCTGTCTTCCATACCTTCGATCCGGCCGCGCCTTGAACTGATATCACCCATGACATCACCAAGATAGTCATCAGGGACAATCACGTCCACACGCATGATCGGTTCAAGCAGGACTGGATCTGCCTTGCGGCAGCCCTCCTTGAAACCCATTGATCCAGCTATTTTAAAAGCCATTTCCGAAGAGTCAACTTCGTGGTATGAACCGTCAACCAGCGTAACCTTGATATCGACAACCGGGTATCCGCCCAGGACACCGCTGCCCATGGCTTCCTGAATACCGGCATCGATTGGCGCGACATATTCCCGGGGAACCGTGCCGCCAACAATTTTGTTGACAAACTCGTAGCCGCTGCCGGCCGGCATGGGTTCAACCTCAAGGACACAGTGGCCGTACTGGCCGCGGCCGCCGGACTGGCGGACAAAACGGCCTTCACTGCGCACTGCTTTGCGGATGGTTTCTTTATAGGCGACTTGAGGGGTACCTACATTGGCTTCCACCTTGAACTCACGGAACAGGCGGTCAACAATAATATCAAGATGTAATTCACCCATGCCTGATATCAAGGTTTGTCCTGTTTCAGTGTCAGTCGCAGTCCGGAATGTCGGATCTTCTTCCGAAAGTTTGGCCAGGGCCATCATCATCTTGTCTTGACTGGCTTTTGACTTAGGTTCGATCGCCACCTGGATGACCGGTTCAGGAAAGTCCATCGACTCGAGGATAATCGGGTTTTTCTCATCACAAAGGGTGTCACCCGTGGTGGTGTCCTTCAAGCCGACAGCTGCGGCAATATCACCAGCGTAGACTTTATCCACCTCTGCGCGGTGATTGGCATGCATCTGCAGGATACGTCCGATACGTTCGCGTTTATTCTTTGTTGAATTCAGTGTATAAGAACCTGAATCAAGTGTACCGGAGTAAACACGGAAAAAGCACAGCTTTCCAACAAACGGGTCAGTCATGATCTTGAAGGCCAGTGCCGAAAACGGAGCTGAGTCGTCGCTGGGACGCGTATCCTCTTCTTCGCTGTCCGGGCTGATACCATTGATCGCAGGCACATCAATCGGAGAAGGCATATAATCCACAACGGCATCCAGCAGTTTCTGCACACCCTTGTTTTTATAGGATGTGCCGCAACAAACCGGTGTCATATGGCAGCCAAGGGTTGCTTTTCGAATGGCTGTCTTCAGCTCTTCTTCCGTTATTTCCTCGCCTTCAAGGAATTTTATGGTCAGGGTTTCGTCACTTTCGGCTACCGACTCGACCAGGCGTTCATGCCAGGTTTGCGCCAAATCCTTCAGATCCTCCGGGATTTCGGTTTCCTGAATGTCCATGCCAATATCATCACCATAATAGCTTGCTCTCATGGTGATCAGGTCAATAATGCCGCTGAACGTTTCTTCTTTGCCAATCGGCAACTGAATCGGGACGGCATTGGTTTTCAGGCGCTGCTTCATCATCTCGACAACACGAAAGAAATCAGCGCCCATAATGTCCATTTTGTTGACATAAGCCAGGCGGGGAACACGGTAATGGTCCGCTTGTCTCCAGACAGTCTCTGTCTGGGGCTCCACCCCACCTTTAGCGCAAAACACGGTTACAGCACCATCAAGCACCCGTAAAGATCGTTCGACCTCAACAGTAAAATCAACATGGCCAGGCGTATCGATAATGTTGATCCGCTTGCCTTTCCACTGGGCTGTTGTCGCAGCAGAAGTAATCGTAATACCTCGTTCCTGCTCCTGCTCCATCCAGTCCATGGTGGCAGCGCCTTCATGAACTTCGCCAACCCGGTGGATTCTGCCTGTATAAAACAGAATACGTTCGGTTGTCGTTGTCTTTCCGGCGTCTATATGGGCCATAATGCCGATATTTCTCGTATTAAGCAGCGAGAATTCTCTGGGCATTCAGTATTGCTCCTCCCAAATTACCATCTGTAGTGGGCAAATGCACGGTTGGCATCTGCCATACGGTGCATATCTTCTTTTTTCTTGTAGGCTCCGCCTGCGTTGTTCGACGCATCGATCAGCTCATTTGCCAGGCGATCACGCATGGTGCGTTCACCGCGCTTTTTGGCAATATCAACGATCCAGCGCAACCCCAGTGTCTGCCTTCTTTCCGGTCTGACTTCGATTGGAACCTGATAATTGGCACCACCGACACGCCTTGCCTTGACTTCCAGCATCGGCATGACATTTTCCAGAGCCTTATTAAAGACTTCCATCGGATCTTGTCCGGTGCGATCTTTGATCAGATCAAAGGCACCGTAACAGATTTTTTGTGCTACACCTTTTTTTCCGTCCAGCATGATGTTGTTGATGAGCTTTGTCACTCTGACATCCTGATAGATCGGATCCGGCAGCACGTCTCTCTTGGGGACATGGCCTTTTCTTGGCACTTTTCTTCCCTCCTCTCATGATTATGCGGGCGTTCACGCCCGAAACCATAGGTACTCACGATTTGGACCGTGTTTGTGCAGCGTATGCCATATCCACCTTATGTGTATGATGACAGTGTACTGATCACGTTAAGTCCAACCTATTCGCACTATTTGGTCTTGGCTGCCTTGGGCTTCTTGGTACCGTATTTGGATCGGCCCTGCATTCTGTTGGTCACGCCTGCTGTGTCCAGTGTTCCCCGGACAATATGATAGCGTACACCAGGCAGGTCTTTAACTCTGCCGCCTTTGATCAGAACGACCGAGTGCTCCTGCAGGTTATGTCCGATACCAGGAATATAGGCTGTGACTTCTTCCTGATTGGTCAGACGGACCCTGGCAACTTTTCGCAGTGCCGAATTCGGCTTCTTGGGTGTTATGGTTTTCACAACCGTGCAAACACCACGTTTCTGCGGTGACGATAGCGGAACTTCGCGCTTACTCAGCGTGTTCAATGTTGACTGCAGCGCAGGCGACGTTGATTTGTAACGCTTGGATGTGCGTCCTGATTTTACCAGCTGGTTGAACGTAGGCATCAATACACCTCCTTTCTTGTTTCTGCCTGTTTTCCTAGCCTTGCCAAGAGGCACTGCTACATAAAAAGACCCCTGTAGGGGCTTTCAGGCACTTTAGTATAGCACCGTTCATCTCAAATGTAAATAAAAAATAATTTGATGCGGCTAAATAAACGCTCTTCTGCTGAATATATCAGCAGCACCACCTTTTGGCAAGTCAGTTTGCCTGCAATATATTTCTTACATATGAAACTTATTGAGGATGTGCAATAAAATGACCAGTCCTGAACAGCTGGTTCTGCTTTTTTCTATCCTATTTATGCTTCGGCTGCATGTGGCGCTTTGTTCAGCGCATTATCGAAAGACAAACAGGGCAAGCAGGTGCCAGACAGCACCACCAAAACCCGTTCCCTGCGAAAGGCAACTGTCTTGAACAACATACCGGCAGCAACCAGCAGCCATTGCAGCAGGAGGATGATCCGACCTGTTGTGCCCGTAATCACGGTCAAGGCAACCGGTGTATAGGTCCCGGCGATCGCCCAGTATATGGCCATATGATCCAATCTGTTCAGCCGGTTTTTCCAACGGCTTGCCGCCGGCAGGCCATGATAGATCGCGGAGACTGTAAAGAGAAACAGAAGGCAAAATAAAAAAAGGAGGTCACTGCCGTGTACCAGCCTTCGCTGAAGCAAAATCAAGGTTGCAACAAGCAGGGCCATGGCTCCGTGGCTGAGCGCGTTCAAACTTTCCGCCCGGCGATCCAACCATTCGGCCGGTATTTCCAGTCCGGGCGACCTTGTTCCCGGACGCCGCGTATTTTTTATCCTGCTGTTTTCTTTTTTTTCTGTTCTGTTCATCTGCTTATCATATACCAGTTTTCACAGCTGTACCAGCAGCAGCGACCTGTTGTTTCATACGTATAAGATCGCAGGCAACGTGTGTTACAGTAAAAACTGAATTTCATGCTATAATCAGTAGTTGGTAATCATGGTATAATGTTTACTGGTTGGCTTTAGCCCGCCTATCGCCTTATGGCTATGTCAAAGGGCAGGTAAAATCATGAACCTGGAAGATGCGAAAGGGGTTGTCTCATCATGCAAGAACTATTCATTACCAATATCTGGGCCCGGGAAATCATCGATTCCCGCGGCAATCCGACACTCGAAGCTGAAGTTGAACTCGAAGACGGTTCAATTGGCCGTGCGGCTGTTCCCTCAGGTGCCTCAACAGGCGCTTTTGAAGCCGTTGAGCTGCGCGACAATGATCCGGGCCGTTATCTGGGCAAAGGTGTTCTCAAAGCAGTTCAGAACGTCAATGAACTGATCGCTCCTGAACTTGAGGGCTACAATGTTTTTGACCAGCAAAGCATTGATAACCTGATGATCGAGCTTGATGGCACCCCCAACAAAGCCAAGCTTGGTGCCAACGCCATGCTGTCCGTTTCACTGGCCTGCGCTAAAGCGGCCGCGATCGCTCTTGGCCTTGACCTGTTCCAGTATCTCGGCGGTGTGCAGGCACACATGCTTCCCGTCCCCATGATGAACATCATCAATGGCGGCAAGCATGCTGACAACAGTGTCAACCTGCAGGAATTCATGATTATGCCGGTTGGTGCAGAGACCTTCCGTCAGGGGCTGCAATGGAGTGTGGAAGTCTTCCACACGTTGAAAAAACTGCTTAAGAGCCGCAATATGGCCACAGCGGTCGGCGATGAAGGCGGATTTGCACCGAACCTGGAAAGCGATGAGCAAGCCCTGGAACTGCTGGTCGAAGCCATCAAGAGCGCAGGTTTCCGTCCCGGTACAGATATAGCGATTGCCATGGACCCAGCTGCGACTGAGCTCTATGAGTCAGCCAAAGAAGCTGGTGAAGACGGTAAATACCTGTTCTGGAAATCCGGGCAGCTGAAAACAAGCTCGGAAATGGTTGATTACTGGGCTGACCTGGTTGATCGTTATCCCATTATCTCCATTGAGGATGGGCTGGCAGAAGAAGACTGGGATGGTTGGAAAATGCTGACAGAGCGTCTGGGCAAAAAAGTCCAACTGGTCGGTGATGATCTCTTTGTCACCAACACTGAACGTATTGAAAAAGGTATTGATCTCGGTGTCAGTAATTCTGTCCTGATCAAGCTGAATCAGATCGGCACCTTGTCAGAGACCTTAGCCGCTATTGAAATGGCCATGCGCAACAACTGGACCGCTGTTGTCTCGCATCGTTCAGGTGAAACAGAAGATGTCACCATTTCCGATATCGTGGTTGCTGTAAACGCCGGCCAGATCAAAACCGGGGCGCCGTCCCGTACAGATCGTGTCGCCAAGTACAATCAGCTGTTGCGGATTGAGGAAGCCCTCGGTGACAACGCTGTTTATGCTGGTCGCAATGCCTTCCGTTTCTGATAGCACCTTTCGGGTTATCCTAAAATAGATCAGAAGCCGTCCTGGGTCACGCATGGCCGGGACGGTTCTTTTTTTCTTGTTGATACAACCCGCCCGTATCAAGAACAACCTCAGCCAAACGATCCAATCCGGACTGCAGGGCTTGCCGTGGCAAGGCAAGATTGATCCGCTCGAACCCTGCACCTTCCCTGCCAAAGACCTCTCCAGCGGTAAAATGCAAGTCGGCAGCCTGCAGCAAGGCGAGACGCTCCTGTCCAGATAAGGCAAGCGCACGCATGTCGATCCAGCCCAGGTAGGTCCCTTCAATGGGAAAAGTCCGCAGCTGAGGTATCCTCTGCTGCATCGTCTCAGCAAACAAGGCTCTGTTCCCTGCAAGATATGCCAGTAGGGCCTGATACCAGCTTTCGCCTTTTTCGTAGGCTGCCTGACAGGCGACTGTGCCGAAATAATTGGTGCCATGTATACCGGTTTTGCGCATAGCGGCCTGGTAGCGGCGCCGTAGATTCTCATTGGGGATCATCAGGTTGGCGTTTGTCAAACCGGCCAGATTGAAGGTCTTGCTTGGCGCTGTACAAATGATGCAACGGTCGGTTATTTTTTGGTCAAGAGCGGCCAGAACAGTATGGTGGTGAGGCTGGAAAACAAGGTCAGCATGTATTTCATCAGAAACCAAAAGGATATCGCGCTTCCGGCAAATGCGCCAGACATCCAGGAGTTCTGATTCCAACCAGACCCGTCCAACCGGATTATGCGGGTTGCAGAGGATCAGCATGCGTGCCCGCGGGTCGGCTGCTTTTACTTCAAGGTCAGCAAGATCCATCGTGTACTGCTGTTTTCCTTCGATCAAAGGATTGACTAAAAGGTGGCGCTGCTGTTGCTCAGCGGCCTGAAACAACGGCGGATAGACCGGTGGTTGGACGATGACTGCGTCTCCGGGCGCTGTGAATGTTCTGACCAGCTGGTAAAGGGCATAGACTATGTTGGGAACCTGAACAATCCATTCCGGCCGGCAGGAAAACCCGTACCGACGCTGTTGCCAGGCACGGACTGCCTCATAGTAGGCAGGTTGCGGATGATAATAGCCATAGATGGCAAAGTCAGCAGCCTCATGCAAAGCTTCCTGGATTTCAGGCGCGACCTTGAAATCCATGTCAGCAACTGAAAAGGGAAAGACGTCTTTGTTGCCCTGGCTAAGCGCTTCCGTCAGATGATGCCACTTGCTGGCGCCGATGCGCCGGCGTGGATAAAGGGTATCAAAATCATAAACCATCGTTTCGCCCAATCCGTTTGGCCAAGCCAGATGATCAGAAGTGTTGCCTGATCACCGCCGGAAGCTGTTCAACATCGTTTTCCCAGCCAGCGGGTACAGCAACCGGCTCAAGCTGAAAACAGCGTAAAGCATTTCGGGCCATCAGCAGGTTGCCCAGATGATTGACATGAAAGCCATCACGCATCAGAGCGGTATAGCCTGTCGGATCTGCCTGCCGCAGCGGTTGAAAAAGATTGTACTGGTCAATCAATGGATAAGCGTCTTTTGCGGCCAAATCGCGGTTCACTTGGACAAATTGTTCAAAATGCCTGTCAAACCCTTCATTAAAACATTCATAAAGCGGACAATAATATGTTTGCAGAACAGCTTCAGCACCGGATGAACGGATGATTTGACCAACCTCACTGAGCTGACGTTCATACTGGTCAATTGCCAGCCCTTTCGCTGCGTCGTTGCCGCCAATGGTTACAATGACCATCTCCGGTTTGAAAGAGAGTACATCACGCTCTATGCGCCGGAGCAGGTCGGTCGTCGTTTCACCGCCGATGCCACGATTAATGACACAGACATGATGGCCGATCTGAGCCTCCATAGCGACGGCCAGCCAGGTCACCCAGTTAAAACGGCCGGCATGAACCAGCGATAGCTGTGTGTTGCTTGAACCAAAAGCGACCACCCTTATGCTGTCACTGGTTCTCTGTTTCCATGTCGAGACAGTTTCAAAGACCTTTGGCTTATCCATGATACAACACCTCTCTGCAGGCTGGTCAGCCAGCGTCGCTCTGATCAGCTGCCGCCTGGATCTTGAGTGTATCTTCGCTGGACTGCAAAACCGTGGCTGTGTCCAAGACAGCAGACTTTCCGGCGATGTCATCAAGCAGTGCCTGCAGGCTGGTGCTACTGGTTTTCTGTTCTGGAATAGGAATTAGCCTGGGTTGTGCTTCGCCAGCCATGGAAAGTCTTATTTCCGGCTGGCCATAGGAAAACTCTATGACGCCTCCTTTGCACCATAGTGTGAAGCGCCAATACGAAGGCAGGCTGTAGCCCATGCTATCAGGCGCCGAATAGGAAACATCAGCCAGCAAACCAGCGCCTTGATCAAGCTTAACCATAAACTGGGCACAGTCTTTAAAGTCAGGGTCTTTGTCCGCATAGGCGTTCCAGCAGCGGGCAGCCAGTACGTCCTGCAAACGCAAGCCGGTCAGGCAGGCCATCATGTCCATGCCATGAATCGCCAGGTCGTTGATGGTTCCGCCGTGCATGTTCGGCTCAAAATACCAGGGGGCACGTGTGGCATAATTCAACGGGTGCTGTCCGCTGAAAAAAGCAGCTTGCAGTGGACCCATGGCTTTATCCTGCAGCAGTGACCTCACTGCGCCGGTGATGGGGCTGAATCGCAAATCCAGCATCATGCCAACTTGGCGTTTTTTCTCGGCGGCCAGACGGCGGATTTCTGCCAGTTCCTGTAGGGATGTGCACAGGGGCTTATCCGCGATCACATGCTTGCCGGCCTGCAGTGCTGCGATTGCATGTCCACCCCGCAGGGCAAAGGCATCGCCTATAGCGATGATATCAATGGATGAATCAGCCAGCAAAGCAGCAGGCTGATCATGCGTCAGGACAACGCCCTTCGCTTCAGCATCTTTACGATAAGCAGGATCCACCTCACAAGCGCCCGCAATGATGATGTCCGGGTGTTTTTCTGCCTGGGCATACAATGAAAAAATATGGCCGTGTTTGAAACCGATAAAAGCGATCCGGTGCATAATTACCTCCAGAATCATTCTGCTTCAGGATTTGAAGCCGTTGTTGACCTGCCAAAAGCATATGACACTTGCCAAACCTTGTCAATCGAGACGGATCAATACAGCAAACATGGCTGCACATTCGAGAAAAAAGCCACCTGTTTTTGGCAGATGGCTTCATTCAACTCATCTAATGCGGACACAGCGCTCCCCCGTTTTTTCGGTGCTTTTCCCGCTGTTCAGGCGATAAAGCTGTGTTGCAGACTGCTCAACTGTTCTCGCGGAAGAAGGATGCCCTGTCACCAGCTGTCGCGTCCAGACGACCGTTGTTAAAGGCTCAGTCAAAAAAGACAGGTTGTCCGGTTTGACTTGATTTGTAGATCGCTTCGAGAATCTGTGTGACGACATACGCCTGTTCCGGCAGTACAACGGGATTATCACCATTTTCCAGAGCCTGATAGAAGAGGCGTGCCTCTCTTTCATGAGGCTCTTCAGCTGAACCGCTGTAGAAAGCCACACCGCCTGTGCTCAGATCTGGTTTCAGTGTATAAGTGCGGCTGTTTTTTTCGCCATTGATCCGCAGGCCGTCCTGCATATCCGCACCTGCCTTTGTACCGCATAATGTCGTCCTGGCTTCACCCACATCCAGTGTATTCAAAGCCCAACTGGCCTCAAGCACGATCGTAGCGCCGTTCTTCATGGTAATGAAGCCAAAAGCGGCATCTTCCACAGTGAATTTTTCCGGCTCCCAGGGTCCCCAGGCGTTCGCTGCATTTTTCGTGTCAGCCAGCTTGCGATAGGTCTTACCGACGACATAAGCCGGTTCGTAATTGTTCATTTCCCAGAGTGTAAGGTCAAGGGCATGTGTGCCAATATCAATCAGCGGACCGCCGCCTTGTTCATCTTCATTGAGAAAAACGCCCCAGGTAGGTACAGCACGTCTGCGGACAGCGTGTGCTTTCGCGTAATAGATCTCGCCCAGTTCACCGTCTTCAATCATCTTTTTCAGGTAGACAGAATCATTGCGATGACGGCTCTGATAGCCGATCGTCAGTTTCTTGCCTGTCCGGTGTGCTGCATCCAGCATCGCTTTGGCATCAGCAGCCGTTTTGGCCATGGGTTTTTCACACATGACATGTTTGCCGGCTTCCATGGCTGCAATGGAAATGGGCGCATGTGATTTATTAGGTGTCAGGACGTGCACCACATCAATGTCGGCCAGGGCAACCAGTTCTTTGTAATCCCGGTAGACCTTGGCTTGCTTAACACCATATTCTTTTGCCGCTTTTTCCGCCCGTTCCGGAATAATGTCGCAGAAAGCGACCATCTGCACGTTCTCCAGCTTTTTCAGAGCGGGCATATGCTTGCCGTTGGCGATACCGCCGCACCCCACAATACCAACCCGATAGATCTTCTTCGCCATATCATGATCCTCCATGTCTTCAAAAAGCGTTTTTTGCTTCTGCAGGCTTTATGCCCTTACCGGGCAATCGTATCCATTAGCCTTCGTTGAGCATGCGCCGGATGTTGGCACAGCTTATGCCGATGCTTTCAAACATATCACGGGTGAACGCTTCCTGCTCAACGATCAGGCCACGTTCCAGCGTGCCATGTTTACGGGCGATCTCAATGATCGCCGGAAAATCAATCATCCCGTTTCCCACTTCGACATTGATGTCCTTGCCGGCAAGATCCTTGTAATCAGCATTGATATCCTTGAAATGAAGCGGTCCTGCCAGTTTGCCGAGGCTGTCAATATAAGCGACCGGATCCACATCAGCATACTGGACCCAGCAGGTATCGACTTCGGCCACCAGCTGTATACCGGCATCATTCTGCAGAATCAGGTTAAAAGCATACTGGCCGTCGAACTGAACGAGTTCACGGTGATGGTTATGATAACCGACACGTATGCCATGCGGTTCAAGGGCCCGGGCGGCCTTGACCAGAATGTCGGAAATCGTTTTACAGTCCGCCGCTGAATGGATGGGAAAACCCGGGCAGATAACCCAGGATAGGCCCAGAGTGCGGCTGAAGGCAACCACCTCATCCAGTTCATCTGCCAGCAGATTGGCACCAACATGCGATGAATAGGCCTCCAGACCGATACGGTCCAGTTCAGCCCTCAGTTTTTCCGCACTGTGCCCGCCGTATCCGGCAAATTCCACGCAATCATAACCTGCTTCCTTGACTTTTTCCAGCGAACCGAAATAATCTTCCTGCATCGCCTGGCGGATCGAATAAAGTTGTAAACCGACTCTTGTCTTCATCTGTGTTCACCTCATCTATTTCATCTAAGTTTTTATTCCCGCTGTTTTCTTCTGTGCTGCTTTTGACATGATTCTAATAACAAGCATCACGTTCCAGAGGCGCTGGCTGTGTGAAACTGGTTTTCAGATATATATGCCGGTTCTCGTCTGACGCTTGATGGAAGGCATGCATACTTTCCAGAACATGCAGGGCAAGGTCGCCTGAAGCCCGGTGATCGCAGGCCCCCTCGCGCCAGGCTCTGGCCATGTCAACCAGACCCAGACCTCTGCTGTTTTCTTGATGGGGGCGATCCATATCAACAGGATGAAAATCCTGCTCCCCGGCCAGGCGGATGCGCACCGGACCGGCAAATGTGTTGGGATCTGGAACGGAAAGAGTGCCTTTACTGCCATAGATCTCTATGCGCGGCAAATCTGCAGCCCAGACGTCAAAGCTGGTTATTATTGTGCCAATCGCGCCACTGGCAAAATCGATAAGCCCGGTCACATGTGTCGGTACTTCAACATCAATCAGCTGGCCATTTTTTTTGCTGCTGGTTATGGTTCTCTGTTTAAAAGAGATGGCGGTACTTCCCGTCACGCGCTTCGCCGGCCCCAGCAAAGCATAAAGAGCAGTCAGGTAATAGGGGCCCATGTCAAACATCGGGCCGCCTCCCGTCTGGTAATAGAACTCCGGGTCAGGATGCCAGCTCTCGTGACCATGATTCGTCATGAAGGCTGTTGCCCCGATGGGACGGCCGATCACACCCGAATGGATGATGTCAAGGCAAGTCTGGATACCTGCTCCCAGAAAAGTATCCGGAGCGGCCCCCAGCAAAAGCCCGTTGTGCCTGGCTAGCGTCTTCAGTGCCAGGCCATGTTCAAGGCTGATAGAAAGTGGTTTCTCAACATAAACCGGTTTGCCGGCTGATAAAGCCTGATGACAGATGGCATAATGACCTTGTGGTGTCGTCAGGTTGAGCACCAGATCAACCTCAGGATCGTGCAGGAGCGCATCCGTCTCCAGCACACGGGGAACACCATACTTTTCTGCTTTCTCTCTGGCTCTTTCCGGGATCAGGTCAGCGACAGCAGTCACAGTTACTGAAGCAAACCGCTGAGTCAGGTTCTGCAGGTAGATGCTGCTAATATTGCCGCAGCCGATCACCCCGATGCGTGTTTTTTCCATGACTGCCATCTCCTATCTGCCTGGCTGGAACGCCTCAGGGCTCAACCCCTGGGCGATCGCCCTGTCTTTGCCAGCTGCGGCCCAGAGAAAGCCTCTGCGCATCAATTCAAGCGGTTCATAAGAGGCAAAGATATCCGCATGATGCCCCAAGGAGTTGTAGAAAACACGGCCGTGCCCCCACATTTTTGTCCAAACAACAGGAACAGCGGTCAGAGGATTGCCGGAATGATACCCGATGGCAGCCGGATTCGGGAATAAGGTGCTGGCAAGAACCTCGACTGCCGGATCAACATGGACGTAGTATTGTTCGCTGCTAACATCAAAATCCTGCAGATCCGCTGTGATCGGACTTGATGATGAACGGATGTTGACTCGATACTTTGTGCCGTCATTGCCCGGATGAGCCACCCACTGCCCGCCAGTCATGAACTGCCATTCTGTGCTCTGCCGGAAAGCATCGCACATCCCGCCATGACAGCCGGCCAGACCCACCCCTGAAGCCACAGCCAGACAGGCGTTCTTGCACTGTTCATTGCTGATGGTTCCCATGGTCCACTGAGGGACAAGCAGATGCAAAGACCTTAGCCGGTCCATATCAAGCAGACTGTCCAGCGTATCCGATATTTCAACTTGAAAGCCTTCTTCCCGCAGGACACGGGCAAATACTTCAGATACTTGAACGGGTTCATGCCCTTCCCAGCCACCTTGGATGATTAACGCTTCACGCATGATGGTCCTCCTGTCTGTGGCAGCATTTTTTCTCTATCACATGATGAAAGAGTGCTGGCCTTTATGTTCATTATATCGAAAACAACAGGTGTCTGCCCATTTTTTCATGATATTATATTGGTAATCATTTGGTAAAAGCACCAGCTATAAACGCCAGGAGTGTATCATGACACTGGATATCCGTGATTTGACAAAGAGTTTTGGATCCAAGCAGGTTCTGGATGGTGTAACGTTTCAAGCAGCCGCTGGCTTTGCGCTGGGTTTGCTTGGGCGCAACGGGGCAGGCAAAACCACCACCATTCGCATCATCATGCAGGTTTTCCCTCCTGATGGGGGATCTGTCCTGCTGGACGGCAAGCCACTGCGTGATTGCGATGTGCGGATTGGCTATCTTCCTGAAGAAAAAGGGCTTTATCCCAAGCAGAAAGTCCGTGATCAGATGGTGTATCTGGCACGACTGCGCGGTATGCGCGCGTCTACAGCCCGCAAGGCGGTACAGGCCTGGGTGGAACGCATGGAATTGACCGCATATATCGATAAAAAGCTGGAAACGCTCAGCAAAGGTAATCAGCAGAAGATTCAGCTTGCCTTGGCACTGTTGCATGAACCGGATGTTGTCATTCTTGATGAACCCTTCAGCGGATTAGATCCGGTTAACGCACAGCTCTTGAAAACGATTGTCAAAGAACAGGTCAGTCAGGGGCGGATCGTGCTTTTTTCCAGCCACCAGATGAATTATGTCGAGCAATTTTGCGACGCGGTCGCCATATTGCATCACGGGAAAATTCAGATTTCCGGGACAATCAGGGATTTGAAGCGTGCTTATGACCGTACCCGCCTGCGCCTTCGTTTCGCAGATGGCAACCAGTCCTGTATACAGTTCGCTTATCTGTATGAACAGATCCCGGAGCTTAAAGAAATGGTGGCACATTTTGAGCCACTGGCAGACGATTGCCTGATTCAGCTTTATCACGCTGAGCAGCGGTCTATGCTTTTCCAGGAGTTGGCTAAAGCTGAATGTGATCTGGATCAGTTCCAGGTGGTTGAACCCAGTCTGGAGGAAATTTTCGTGGATAAAGTGGGAGATGGTGTTTGATGAAGACAAACTTCAACCAGTTTCGGGTTGTTTTATCTTTCGAATTTATGTCATATTTGCGCAACAAGGTGTATATCGGGATAACGATCGCTTTCGTTTTGTTGATCGCCATCGGGCTGAGTTTGCCAAGCCTGGTCGCGTTTGCCGGCAGGCTGGCCCCAGCTGAGCCGACACCACCTGCGACACCTGGTCTGGAGCAGACTGTCCATGTCATCGATGAGGCCGGTCTGCTGCCTGATCTGTACAGTCTCCGGATGGCACTGCCTGAACTCAGGTTTGAAGCCGTGCCCCTGACCAGCCTTGCTTCCCTCAGGACAGAGGTCGATGAGGGCAGGGCGCGGGCTGTTCTATATCTTCGGGAACCAACCAGCTATACCTTGATTGAGCGTCGTGCCGGCAGCGATCTGCCCGGCAGACTGCATCAGTTCCTGACCAGACATTATCGGACGCAACTGCTTCTTGAAAACGGACTCTCACAAGAACAGGTGGCAGAAGTACTTGTCGAACCTCAGCTGCAGCATGAAGAAACGGTCGCAGACAGCGGTAAAACCACCGTGCAGACATATGCCTATACCTATCTGCTGCTGTTCCTGCTATACATGACGGTGATGATGTACGGTCAGCTGGTTGCCTCTTCGGTTGCTTCAGAAAAAAGCAACCGGGCTATGGAAATGCTGATCACGTCAACACGCCCCTTGAACCTGATGTTTGGCAAAGTATTTGGTTCCGGGCTGGCAGGACTAGCCCAGATCTCCGTATTTTTCCTGTCAGCCGCGTTTTTTTACACCCTAAACAAGGCAGCCTGGGCTGATCTCCCTTTTTTACACGCCATTTTTCAGATGCCGGCCATCATTTTTGTCTTTACAATCTTATTCTATCTGTTGGGTTATTTCATGTACGCGTTCCTCTATGGCGCGTTGGGTTCACTGGCCAGCCGAACAGAAGATATCAACACCAGCATCATGCCTGTCATCCTGATTATCATGGTGGCTATGTTTATTTCCATTTTTGGCATGATGGCACCGGACGCAGGCTGGCTGGCCACCTTCTCGTTTGTTCCTTTTATTGCCCCCATGGCCATGTTCGTGCGAATCTGTATGACCACGGTGCCACCCTGGCAGATTGCGCTGTCTCTTGCCAGCATGCTCCTGACTATTCTGGCAACCGGCTGGATCTCCAGCCGCATCTACCGCCTGGGTGTGCTGATGTATGGTAAACCTCCTCGCCTGGCTGAACTCATCCAGTTGCTCCGTCAGGCTGGTCACTGAAGGCGGGAGATAAAATCAGGCGGCGTATTTGCGCACGAAAGTTTCCAGTTCATTAAGAGGCATTGGCCGACCGATCAGATACCCTTGCACCTTATAAAAACCGGCTTCTTCCAGCAGCTCAAGCTGCTCAGCTGTTTCGATGCCTTTTGCGCAAACTGTGATGTCCAGCATACGAGCCATCTGCAGAATGGCCAGTGTCACTTTCAGGGCCCTTTCCGATTCAGTAATGTCAGATGTAAAGGATTTGCTCAATTCCAGCATGTCAAAAGGAACATGACGCAGAAGATCAACCGTGGAATAGCCTGTGCCGAAATTACCCAGAACCAGTTTGATGCCAAGTTCGTCATGCAACTGGTTCAGATTTTTTATACCGGTCTGATTGAGTGGCTGAGCCTCACTCAACTCAAACTGGACATGATCGCCGGAAAGGCCTGTTTGAACCAACATATCCTGAACCTTTGTAATAAATTCAGGGCGATTTGCCTGAAAGCCCAATATATTGATGGATATATTGAGATCCATGCCAAGTCTTTTCATCAGCTGCGCACCACTGGAAAAAGCCTTTTCCAAAAACCAAGATCCAAAACGCATGGTCAGTTCTTCATCCGATTCAATGACAGGAATAAAATCCTGAGCAGGAACACGTTCGTTGTTTTCTGCGATCATCAGATCAATAAAAACTTCATATGTGTTGCAGGTGTTTTTTCCCAAGGTCCATTTTGGCTGTCCGAACATTAAAAAACGGTCATTGTTCAAGGCATCGATGATCTCATTACGGGTGATTTTGTACATACGGTACCTCCTTATTCACCTTTGGATCTATGGGCGTTCCAGACAGATCTGCATATGTTGCCGCTTGTGTCTGCTTTGATCTTTTGCTGCCGGGTCTTTTAGGTTTCTTTTTTCATTATACTCTATTCTTAAGCTGATTGGTCGTTACGATAGCGTGCTTAATAACATAACTTTACCACATCTATATCGTACTCGTTGTGTTCATCATTCAATTGAGCTACAGCGCTGATATGATCCTACATAAATGCAACTGCCCGCAGATCAGGATGACCTGCGGGCAGTATGTTCTTACGATGGAAGAATCAGGACATTATTTGGTCGGTTTACCAACGGATTTTCTCCATTCAGTGAGCTGTTTCTGAATTTCATCCACAATTTTCTGCGAACCATTGGCTTCGAGTTTAGCGACAAACTCGTCCACTGCCGCGTCCACATCCTCAACCATACCACCCATCAGATAGGTTGTGTTGTGGTATTCGCTGATGATGTTGGCACAGGCGGCGATCTCGTTGGTGATCGGTTCCGGGTCCATGATGAAGCCGATGTTGCCATCCTGGTGTGAATTGTCATTCAAAGCGGCCAGCTTCGTCGGAAACTCAGGCGTAACCTGATTCGGCAGGACCGTATTCACGATGTTGCCGAAATGGTGGCCGTACCAGATATAATAGGACAGGTCATTCATTGATGTAACGCCCGCATTGTTCGATCCCTTATAAGGATCAAGATGGCCGTTTTCTTCGAGTGCATAGTCTTCGCCCTCGATACCGAAGCGGATCAGCGTACCCAGTTCCTTATCTGTATTAAGCAGATTGAGCAGCATCATGGTGCGCTCAGGGTTCTTCGACTGGACAGGGATGGCATTCATGCAGGCCTGAACATAGGCTGTTGACATAATGCTCAGGTTCGCGGGTTTCAGTCTTGTTGTAAATGGGTACATGTCCTCACGGATCTCAATGTAGCCCTGTGGCAGAACACCGATCAGGGCACCGGAGTTGAAGATCGCTTGGTCTTCGTCGAATTTGCCGTAAGGGGCCAGCCCTTCGTCGACATACTTCTTGGCGAGTTTCGCTACATTGCGATACTCATCTGTCGCGTAAATGTTAAAGACGGTTTCGCCGTCACCCTGGCCCTTGAAAAACTCATAGCCGGAGACCTGGACAGCCGCGACATTGGCGATCATCTCATTTGGATAGTAGAGCTCAATATAGGTACCGGCTAAACCGCTGATAATCGGCAGGTCGGCCCATTCCGGATGCAGGTTGTCCCGGGCTGCTTTTATCTCTTCAAAGAAGGGGATCAGGTCAAAAAGGGTCACCCAGTCAGGCACTTCGACGCCGGTCTCATCAACCATGTCGCCGTTATACAGCAGGCCCCAGTTGGCTGCCAGGTCCTTATAAGGGACCACGGCATAGATATTATCATTGTAGGTTGCAGCGCCCCAGGCACCTTCCGGAACAATGTCCCACAGGGCCGGTGCGTACTGGTCGATCAGGTCGTTCAGCGGTGTAAAGGCACCCTGCGCGACATAGCTGTTGTAGCCGTAGCCCTGTGTCACACGGCAGAGATCCAGGTCCTGTCCGGAGGTCAGGTAGATGGAAAGCTGCTGGCTGTACTCAGCCGGAAGGATGCGCATCAGGTCCAAAGTGGCATTGATCTTCTCGCCCAGAATCTCGTTGATCTTCGCCATGACATTCGCGGTGTTCGGATCATCATCAGGGGTGCTGATCCATGTAAGCGTTACTGGATCAAGGTCCCCGGTCTCTCCAGGTGCTGTCGTGCCATCACCTTTTGTCGTGCCGGCTGTCGTTCCGGTGGTTGTCGTCGTGCCCCCACCGGCGCAGCCTGCGAGCAGTCCGCCGATCAGAGCGAGTAGCAGAACAAAACATAGAAGTCTTTTCACGTCTCTTTCCTCCTTTGTTGGTGTATATCTCAAAGCCTCTTATGGCTCCGATTCATGATGGTTATCCTTTCACGCTGCCGATGGTAATGCCCTGGATGAAATACCGCTGGAAATACGGATACACAAACAGGATCGGCAGGGTGACGATCACGGTGATGGCCATACGCATGCTTTCCGTCGGCAGGTTGCGCAGCATCTCCATGCCTTCAGGCGATGAGGCGAAGTCTGCGTTCTGCTTGATAAACTGCAGGTTGTTCTGGATCCGCTGCAAGAGCGTCTGCAAAGGCACGAGGCTTGCTTTCTTGATGTAGAGCATGCCGGTGAACCAGTCATTCCATTTGCCGACCAGCACAAACAAGCCGATGGTCGCAAGGCCTGCCTTCATCAGGGGCAGGGCAATGCGGAAATAAACCAGAAGGTCATTGGCGCCATCGATTTTCGCTGATTCAAACAGCGTCTCAGGCACTGAGCTCTGGATGAACGTGCGCAGCATGATGGCATACCAGGCACTGATCAGGCCTGGAAGGAGAAAGATCCAGACGGTGTCGTTCAAATGCAGATAGGTCACATTGATGATGTAGGCCGGCACCAGGCCGCCGGAAAACAGCATCGTGAAAAACGCGAAGAAGGTCAGCGCACGCCGCGCCCGGAACTTGCGCTGCGCGATGCTGAAGGAAAACAAAGAGGTGACCAGAAGTGTCAGAACCGTCCCGGCAACCGCATAGAAAATCGTGATCAGGTAGGAGTTCAAAAGCTGGGTGCCGGTATACGCCAGGTTCTGGTAGGCATAGGTCGTGAAACTCGACGGGAAAAATGAATATCCGTTAAACGCGATGCTTTCCGCTGATGTGAAGGAGATGATGACCACCAGGATCAGCGGGACGATAATGGTGATCCCCAGGAGTATGAGGAACACTGAAAACAGCATGTTCCAGACGGGGCTGATCGATTGCAGCCGGTTGAGTGACGATTCGTTGCTTTTTGCCATGTTCATCCGCCTCCTTCTTAAAACATGCCGTAGTCAGGATCGATTTTGTTCACGATCGCGTTCGAGATCATGACCAGAATAAAACCGACGATGGATTGGTACATGCCTGCCGCAGCCGTCATGTTCGGATTCTGCAGCTGGGTCAGTCCGCGGTAGATGTACGTATCGATGATCTGCGTCACCGGATACAGCGGCCCGCTGTCCATCGGCACCAGGAAAAACAGGCCGAAGTCGCCGCGGAAGATGCCGCCGATGCTCATGATCAGCATGATCGAGACCATCGCCCGCAGATGAGGGATCGTGATGTATTTCGCCTGCTGCCACTTTGTGGCCCCGTCGATCATGGCTGCCTCGTAAAACTCACGTGAGATGCCCGTGATCACGGCCAGATAGACCACCGAGGAATAGCCGATCCCCTTCCACAAATTCAGTGAAACCAGAAACGGCGGCCAGAAACTTGGGTTCATATAGAAATTGATGCGCTCTATGCCGAAATTCTTGACGTAATTCGTCACAAACCCGTAGGTCGGGGCTAAAAACGCGTAGACGATGATCGCCACAACCGCCCATGACAGAAAGTGCGGCATCATAATGATGGTCTGCATGGTTTTGGTGAACAGCTTGTTGGTCATCTCGCTGATCATCAGCGCGAACAATACGGAGCAGGTCATGCCCAGGATGATGAACACGATATTGTAGGCCACCGTATTCCTCGTGATGACCCAGGCATCCGATGAGGAAAACAGGAACTTGAAGTTGTCCAGCCCGACCAGGGGGCTGCCGAAAATGCCTACCTTGTAGTCCATTTTCTGAAAGGCGATGATCAGTCCAAACATAGGCAGGTAGCAGAACACAAGAAGCGTTGCTATGGCCGGCAGGCACATGATGTACAGCCAGTGGTTTTCCCGCAGATCACGGCCAAAAGTACGCCAAAACGTTCTCTTCCTGCCTAGCATGAGCGGTGTGGTCTCCGTTTTTAACCTAGACATATTCCCCTCCTGTAGTCATTGATAAATAAGCAGCGTCGTATTCCCGGTACATTTTCCAGACCAAAGGCCTTTTTCTCTGGTTCCCATCTGTAAGCAGCAGGCAGCTGATCGACAAACTGCCTTGACCATGACGACATGATTAAGCAGGAACTGCCGGCTCCAGGAAGCCTGTAGCTTAGACCTGGTCTGCCATGCAGATGGAAGAAATGCAGATACTGCAAGCGCTCCCGGCCGGAAAACGAGTAATACAAATGAATGAATTAAGCTTGGGAAAATAGGGTCACTGAATCTTCGATCAAGGATCCGTATGTCTTTATCGGACAAGATAACCGACTGTTCACGACCAGTGTTATCAATATTTATGTCAACTGTTTTTTCTGTCAATGCCATGAGTAAGCTCTATCCTCGCTGCATCACCTGAGACGATCGTTCACTTTCATGGGCAATATGCTGCAGTAAACCATTATATTTTATGCAATTTCACTAAACTATTAAAAATATTATCCTTGTTTCATGTGTATACTGCCTTATGAGTATTATACACATCGATCAAACACAATAATATGCAATTCTTTACATAATGTACAAATATTTACTATTATTTGACAATAATAAGTTTTTTGTTCGATTTTCCACAATCTTTTCGACACTTTCACCGGCAAATGAAACGATATGGCCCAAAGAAATTTCATCTGCATGACAGACAGCAACGATAGATAAGGATGCCCGCTGTTCATGAAGGAAAAGCTGTTTCATACAATCAATACTTCAGGTCATAAATGTACCAGTCATGATGCTCCGGTCCGGGCAAAAACATGCGAGGTCAGCCTATGATTCAACAGATGATCGATAAGCTGATTGATGGCTTCTATGGTACAATTGAGCTGCGGCGATCGATATGGTTTCGCCGAAAAGTCATCCGGGAAGCAGAGGATAAAAATATGCAGGACGGTTTTTTACGCGTCGCAGTCGCTACACCACCAATAAAAGTCGCAGATGTGGCTTTCAACAGCAGCCAGATCCTTAGACAGATCAAGGAAGCCGCGAGCCTGGGTGCCAGCTTGGTTGTATTTCCGGAATTGTGCTTGACCGGTTATACCTGTGCCGACCTGTTCGGCAGTCAGGCCTTGCTTGCAGGTGCCAGGGCTGCCTTGTCTGATCTCGCCAGGCAAACAGCTGACCTCGATATTGTCTCCGTTGTCGGTCTTCCCTGGGCGGCAGGACAGGATCTGTTTAATGTCGCTGCTGTTTTTCAGCTGGGCCGGATCCTTGGCCTGGTTCCCAAAACACATATTCCCAATTATGGTGAATTCTATGAAATGCGTCACTTCTCACCTGGCGGTTGGTCCCGTACAGCAGGTCTGTCCTGTGAGATGTCGGGACACTCTGTTCCTTTTGGCGTCGACTTGCTTTTCCAGTGTCAAGAGATACCTGACTTTTGCTTTTCGGTCGAAATTTGCGAAGACCTCTGGGTACCGCAGTCACCTTCCACTTCATCTGCGCTGGCCGGAGCAACCGTATGCTGCAATCTTTCTGCCAGCAATGAAACCCTGACAAAAGAGGATTTCCGGCGTCTGCTTGTCGCAAGCCACAGCGCACGCCTTGTTTGCGCGTATCTGTATGCTGACGCTGGCGAAGGGGAGTCAACAACGGATCTTGTTTTTTCCGGTCATAACCTGATCTTTGAAAATGGGCGAAAGCTGGCTGAATCTGAATTGTTCAGCACTGGCCTGACCACAGCAGATCTTGATATCCAGCTACTGCAAATCGAGCGCAGAAAAATAAATACATTCCGGTCTGACCCTGCACAGCAGAAACCCTATCGGCGTGTTGGTTTTGATCTTCCGTTGCGAACACTATCCTTGACACGCCTGGTTAAACCCCTGCCGTTTGTTCCTGACCAGAAAGCAGCGCTTGACGCGCGCTGCGAAGAGATTTTAACGTTGCAGACCCAGGGCTTGCGTAAACGGCTTGCGCATACCGGCGTGAGCCATGCTGTTGTAGGCCTGTCGGGAGGACTCGACTCCACGCTAGCCTATCTGGTGACCGTGCGTGCGTTTGATGCGCTGCAACTGGACAGGAAGGGCATTCTCGCTGTGACCATGCCCGGTTTCGGCACGACAGACCGGACCTATCAGAATGCTTTGAACTTGGCCAGGCTGCTCCACTCAGACTCTAAAGAAATATCCATCAGGGAAGCGGTACTGCAGCATTTTGCCGACATTGGCCATCAGGCGGACAACCATGACACAACCTACGAAAACGCCCAAGCCAGGGAACGGACCCAGATCCTGATGGATCTAGCCAACCAGATCAACGGTCTGGTTATCGGCACGGGTGATTTGTCTGAGCTGGCTCTGGGCTGGGCCACCTACAATGGCGATCACATGTCCATGTACGCGGTCAATAGTTCAGTGCCTAAAACGCTGATTCGTCACCTGGTGCGTCACGCTGCCGAAACAAGCCCATCTGAATTGCGGGATTTGCTGCTTGACATTGTGGACACGCCGGTCAGCCCTGAACTGCTGCCTCCCAGCAACGGCGAAATCGCTCAAAAAACAGAACAGATCGTCGGACCCTATGAGCTTCATGACTTTTTCCTGTACCATTTGGTTCGCCGCGGTTTCACGCCCAGAAAAATACTTCGTCTGGCATCTTTAGCCTTTGCCGGGCAATATGATCTGCCCGTAATCAAGGGTTGGCTCATGGTTTTCCTGAAACGCTTTTTCTCGCAGCAGTTTAAACGGTCCTGCCTGCCGGATGGACCCAAAGTCGGCAGTGTAGCCTTATCGCCTCGAGGCGACTGGCGTATGCCGAGTGACGCCACTGTCACACTCTGGCTGGCTGATCTGGATAAGGCCTGACCGTTCAGAGATCGTTTTTGGGGTGGAGCAGGAGCATCAGGACTTTTTCTGCATAGCAGGCTGCGTCTGTCTGGATGGTATAACGTTTGTTTTTGACCTGGAAATCAACCAGATGGGCACTGCAGTCAAGAAGCTTAAGGCTTTGCAGAGGTACTTCAAAGCCATTCACATCTGCCAGGAATAGGATACGTTGATTGGTGATTACCAGCTCGCCGCTGCTCGTTTCGTCCAGTTGGGCCGGAAGCAGAATCTCCTGTGGCTTTACAATGTAATAGTACTGGCCTCCGGAAAAACGAACAGCCAGACGCGTCGGGTCAAGCTGGAGGTTTTCCGGCAAGGCCTGAAACAACAGACGACTGCTCATGACAAAGAAGTGGCAGGTCTCAAATTCACGAAGCTCAAGATAAGGATGAAAACGGTTGGGCAGCCGTCCACTGTTGATCAGCCGGGCTTGCCCTTCCGGAAAATCGGGAAGCTGTTCCAAATCACAGGCATTCTGGCCATGCTTCATATCACGAATACGGGCGCGGATATAAAAGACCCAGGCCCCACAGGCGACAACAGCCGTCAGCCAGGCAAAAAGACGCCATTGATGCACTGCTCCGGCCATCCAGAAAGCATAGGCAGACATCAGGGAAAAGAGGCAGGCAGCCAGAAGATGTGTTTGTCGACTGACAGGCATATTGGCTTCTCCTCACGACTGATCTGCGGAAACGCAGTCTGTCGTCCTTTTGCAAGACTGCTTAAGCAGCGTGTTCATGCCTCATTTTCCCATCGTTCTTTTTGTTCGTAAAGCCAACGCATCAATTCAGGCCAGGGCATAGGCAGATCGACCAGACCGGCATCCACATAGGGCTGCATACGCTGCAGAATATCCTCAGCCATGGCGATCCGGCCTGCCGCCGCTTCTGGATTGTTGATGTGCTCCAGGGCACGTATGGCTTTATCCAGCTCTTTTAAATCATCTGGTAATGTTAGATAATAGTAGGGTGCGCAGGATGAACAAAGACCGTTGACATCTGTCTCGATCATGAACCCTCTGGTCTGGCAGCATTTGCATCTGGCCATAGGACCTCCCTGCGTGGTCTAGCGGTTGAGTCAACTTGCTCATCCGCATCTATTATACCGCGAAAAGGAGTTCTGTCATGCCTGAATTGCCTGAAGTTGAAACAATACGAAAAACACTCTGGCCGGCTGTAACCGGCAGAACGATACTGCAGGCCGAGGCAAGCGCAAACGAAGTCATGTCCGTTGAAGACTGCGAACAGCTCATCGGCAAAACAGTGACAGATATCAGGCGTCGTGGCAAATATCTTTTGTTTTTGCTCCAGGAAGGCAATCGGCCAAGCCTCTGGCTGCTTGTTCATCTGCGGATGACTGGCCGCTTGCTGATACATCGCTTTGAGGATCCTTTACCCAAGCATACCCATGTGCGCCTTGTCCTCCAGTCCGTTGATCTTCAGCGCACCCTGCTCATTTTTCAAGACACCAGGCGGTTTGGCCGTATGTGGCTGCGGCGGGTGTCTGATTCTTCACAGCTGCCGACGGACATGGACAAACTGGGTCCCGAACCGGTTGATCCGCCTTTGGCAAAAGAAACGCTGAAAAAGCAGCTGAAAAAACATCCGGCGCTGACTTTGAAGGCAGCCTTGCTCAACCAGTCAGTCATCGCCGGTATCGGAAATATCTATGCTGATGAAATTCTATACGCAGCCGGCTTGCCACCGCAGCAGCGGGCAGGCACCCTTGGCGACAACCAGATAAGCCAGCTGGCTACGGCTATTCCCCAGGTACTGCAGCAAGCGATAGCCGAGTGCGGCACCACATTACGGGATTATGTCGATGGCTGGAGCCGGGAAGGCCGCTTTCAAAACTGTCTGAATGTCTATGGCCGGGCCGGCCTTCCCTGCCGGCATTGCGGCCAGACACTGCTAAAAACCCGGTTGGCAGGACGGACAACCACCTGGTGTCCCTCCTGCCAACCACGCCACTCAGAGGCCAGGCAGACTGACAGCTGACAAGGCCGTTCTGTCAATCAGCCTGCTCGTCGATGGTTATAGCTTCAACAGGGCAGGAAGCTGCAGCCTCTCTGGCTTTTTCTGCAGCTTCAGACGGTACAGGATCTGCGATCACTTCAGCAATCGCCTCGTCATTCATAATAAATACTTCCGGACAGATTTCGGCACATAAGCCACAACCAATACACAAATCGCCATCAACAGTCGCACGCATAAGGACACCACACTTTCATCAATACCTGTAGTTCTGCTTTACAAGCAGGCCGGTGTATGTTTTTATTTTAACAGACAAGTAGAAAAACGCACCCCTTTCTTATTTTCTGCACACTTGTCCGGCACTTTCCAAGTGTTGCGGCGTGTGATATGATGAACACGATGTAAAAACATTGACAATCAAAGGAAATGAACCGACAAGGAGCGTGGGCTGATGGATCTTTTTCAAAAATGCTGGGATTACACACGGGCCAGAGAAGTGATGGACTTGGGTGTGTATCCCTTTTTTCATATGCTGACTTCAGGTCAGGATACTGTGGTCATGATGGAAGGCCGCCGCACAATCATGTTGGGATCCAACAACTACCTCGGCCTGACAGCTGATCCGCGGGTTAAAGCAGCAGCCATCAAAGCAATTGAGAAATATGGCTCCGGCTGTTCAGGCTCACGTTTCCTGAACGGTACGCTGGACATTCATGTTGAATTGGAACAGGCGCTGGCCAGCTTTCTGCAGAAAGAAGATGCCCTGATCTTTTCAACCGGTTTCCAGTCCAACCTTTCCATCATATCAGCGGTTACGGCACGAGGTGACTATATTCTGTCCGATGCCATGAACCATGCCAGTATCGTTGACGGGACACGCCTCAGTTTTGCCAGGACGATCAAATATAAGCACAATGATATGTGCGACCTTGAGCGCCTGCTGGAACACTGCTCAGCTGACGAAAAGGCTGGTATTCTGATTGTGACAGATGGCGTTTTCAGCATGGAGGGAGAAATATGTGATCTTCCGTCTATTGTCAGGCTGGCCCGCCGCTATGGCGCCCGCATTATGGTTGACGATGCCCATGCCATTGGTGTACTCGGTGAAAAAGGCCGTGGTACCGCAGAATATTTCGGATTAACCAATGAAGTTGACCTGATTATGAACACCTTTTCCAAGACGCTTGCATCACTGGGTGGTTGTGTTGTCGGAGACGCTCAGATCATCCATTACATCAAACACACAGCACGACCTTTTATTTTCAGCGCCAGCATACCGCCTGCGCAGATAGCCGCAGCCAGAGAAGCGCTGCGCATACTTGATGAAGAACCACAGCGTGTCCGGCGGCTGAATGAAATCGCTGCCTATATGAAGCGCGGGCTGAAAAAGCTGCCTCATGTCCGGCTCCATGAAAGTGGTAACGATCTTGTGCCGATCCTGCCGATCCTGACCGGAACAGAAATGCAGACACTGATTACGGCCAAATTGCTCCTGGAGCGCGGTATCTATGTCAACCCGGTATTCCCCCCCGCTGTCCCCCAGGACTCCTGTCTGCTGCGCACCAGTTACACGGCCACCCATACCAACGAGCAGCTGGATGAAGCTTTAGGGATCATTGGTGATGTTTACGCGATAATGGCCGCACAGGCAGCAGCAGACGAGGATGCGGGTGCGGCACCAGCGCCACACAACAGCTGAAAGACCATTCCAAGCACTGCCATATGTAAAATATAAAGAAGGCTGCCGCAAAACCGGAATGATTTTACGACAGCCCTTTTTCTTTTACAAAGCAATGGTTACCCTGCGGACAGACCTAAATGGCCAGCCAGCAGACCGGCTGTCTTTTCTGCCTGTGCCAGAGTGGACATCTCACAGAAAATACGCAAAAGCGGTTCTGTACCGGAAAAGCGGGCAATGATCCAGCCACCGTTTTCAAAATATACTTTGCAGCCATCCGACCAACTTACTTTTTCCACCTTTTCAGTGAAAGCAGGCAAATTCTTATCAACCATCAGCTGCTGAAGTATGGTTTTCTTCGTCTCTTCTGTAAAACGGTAATCAGACTCTGTCATAAAGAGCTCACCAAATTGGGCGGTGATGTTCTGATAAAGGTCGGAGAGGCTGTCTCCCGTCACGGCCAGCATTTCAACAAGAAGCGAGGCAGCGTAGATACCATCTTTACCGGGAATATGGCCGCGAACAGTCAGTCCACCGGAAGATTCTCCTCCAATGACCGCGCCTGTCTCCTGCATTTTTGAGGATACATGTTTAAAACCAACAGGCACTTCATAACAAGTTTCGCCAAAATAGGCTGCGATGCGATCCAGCATATGGGTGGTTGCGAGGTTGCGGACACAAGGCCCGCGCCATCCTTTGCGGGCGACCAGGTAGTGGTAGAGCAGAACAAGGATCTGATTGGGGTGTAGAAAACGTCCTTTATCATCAATAATCCCCAAACGGTCAGCGTCACCGTCTGTCGCAATGCCCAGATCACATTGATGCTCCAGAACAACTTGCTTAAGCGCGTTCAGTGTCTCAACATTAGGTGACGGCAACCGTCCACCAAACAGGGTGTCCCGCCGCTCATGGATCACTTCAACTTCACAGCGGGCTGTCATCAGGATGGTCTGCAGACTGGTGCGGGACACCCCAAACATCGGATCCAGTGCGACCTTCAAATTACGTCCCCGAATGGCATCCATATTAACCGAGGAAATGATCGTATCAATATACTGGTTGAACGGGTTGATCCGTACAACCAGCCCCTGCCGCTCAGCGAGTGGCAAGGCGATGGCCTTGATCATTTCCGGCTGCACCTGGCTGATATGATTTTCCAGCTTCCTGGTCACGGCTTCCTCGGCATCGCGACCACCGCTGGTAAACAGCTTGATGCCATTATAATGTGCCGGATTATGGCTGGCTGTTATCGCCAGGCCATAAGCAGTTCCCTGCCGCTTAACCGTGAACATGATCAAAGGCGTCGGCGCTTCCTGGTTGATGATCCGGCATGCTATCCCATTGCCGGCCAATACCTCTGCTGCCCACTCTGCAGATTCTTTAGAAAGAAACCTGCGGTCGTATCCGATAATAATCCCCCGCTCGACAACATCTTCTTCTCTCATCATGTCCGCCAAGCCCTGGCAGAGCAGTCGGATATTCGCCTTGGTGAACTCATCGGCGATAATGGCTCGCCAGCCGCCGGTGCCAAACTGAATCATCGTGATTTCCCTTTCAGTAAACGCTCACTGCGTTCCAGATCCTCCGGCGTGTTGACACCAAGAATTTGGATGTCATCATGGATGGTTACGGTATCGATCCGTTTCCCGTTCTGGCGCATGATCAGCGGAACATCCGTCAGGTAATATTCACCCTGGGCATTGTTGTTGCTCAAGCCATCCAGTGCCTGTAGCAGCGCTTCGCAACGGAAAACATAGACGCCCGGATTCACTTCTTTGATGAGGCGCTGTTCGGCTGTGCAGTCTTTTTCTTCAACAATGCCTGCGAAACTGCCATCCTGGTCCCGGATAATACGGCCATAGGCCGGGGGCTCCTCAGTGTAGGCGGTCAGCATGGTGCAGTCAGCATGTCCTGCCTGATGTTTCAGCACCAGCTCGTGATAGGTCTCGGTCTTCAGCAATGGCATATCGCCATAGACGACCAGCACATCGCCGCTGAAACTTTCCAGCAAAGGTTTGGCGACTGCTACGGCATGGCCTGTACCCAGCTGTTTCTCCTGAAGCACATAGCGGTAGGCAGGCCCCATGGCTTCACGAACCTTTTCTGCCTGGAAGCCAACCACAATGATAATATTGGACGCTTCTACAAACGCGACATGATCCAGCACCCAGTCCAGTAATGGCCGGTCAGCGGCCTTTCGCAAAACCTTGGGCAAGTCCACGCTTTCTGACTGGAGCCTTTTTCCTTTTCCGGCAGCAAGGACAACGATTTTCAGATCATCAACAGGATTGACATGAGTATGACGCTGATTCATGTGATTTTTCCTTTCACTGGTTTATCCTGAGGTCAGCAGTAGCCACAGGTCAGCCGTCACAGCGTTTGACCCCGCTATCAGGGTGCAACAGACGGGCAGGATAGCCTAAAGCCAAAACAGCAGCCATGATCTGATCGGCTTTTTCTGTGTCGGCAAAGACATAACAGCAGCCGCCACCGCCGGAACCGTTGACTTTTCCTCCCCAGGCGCCTGCCTGAAGCGCGGTGTCAAGTATACGTTCAATCGTCGTAGTTGAAATGCCAAGACCATCGCGTAGCCTGGCGTGATGCTCGCTAATCAGTCTGCCCAGGGCAATTGGATCGACTGAGGGTGCCTGCAGCGCAGCCAGACCTTGTTTGAGGATCGCGTAATTTTCGATATTGGCCAGCAGTTTGCGATGATGGCGCGGACCCAGCTGTTCCAACAAGGCCATGCGATCCGGTCTTTGGTTGCCTTCCGCGTCAATGAAATCCCGTATACTCGTGATCTCCTGCCCGGCCAGCAGCGCGAGTGCTTCCTGTGTCGGGATCTTGGATTCAGCCAAAACATGGGTGGTGTCCTTTTGCTCCAGCGAATCGAAAAGGATAAAACACCCGGGCAGGTTTACATCCAGAGGAGCAATGGAAAAATCACCAGAGAAATCAAGATGCACCATACCACCAAGTGCTGATGTATAGTGGTCCATGCGACCGCCAGGTTCATTGAATTCTGTGACTTCTGCCTGAAAAGCCAGTTCAGCGATCCTGCGCGGCTCATCCTGATGAGGGTGGTCAATACTGCTGAGCAAGGCCTTGATCAAAACAACGATCATGGTGCTGGATGAGCACATGCCCTTGCCAATCGGTATTTCAGAATCCAGGCGTACATCGACACCTTTCAGTTTATAACCATGCTTTTGCAAAATCCGGACGCTGCTGCGCAAATAATCCCGCTTGTTTTCATAAACGATGGGCTGGTTAAGATCAATGAAAAAAGTTTCGTACAGCATATTATCGTTAACTGAATCCAGGCGGTCCAGGCTGCTGTCGCGGATATCTATGCGGATGACCTGGTCGCCGCGTTCGCGGACCCGAGCGTAAAAGCGCAGGTCAATGGCTACAGCGACCACTTCAAGCCCCAGATAATCCTGATGCTCGCCAAATAAACATAACCGGCTTGGTGTTGATGCACAAATCTCGGTACTCATACACTCCTCCATACTGATTGTAGTTGTTTTCAAGCAAAGGCCATCTCTTTGATCATACCGCGAAACAGCTGGAAAATCTATGGATGATTGGATTTTTCACCTGCATATTCTGACAAACATGGCAAAGCGTATCCGATTGCCCCCGGTGATAAAGCGCCAAACAGCACGATTTGCCGCTACAGATGACTCATGGTGTCAAACGTTGTTTACGACAGGTATAAGCTTCACGGATAAATGCCGCAAAAAGTGGATGCGGCCGGTTAGGCCGGGACTTGAACTCCGGATGGAACTGGCAGCCGACAAACCAGGGATGGTCAGGCAGTTCCATCATTTCCACAATCCGGTTGTCAGGAGATGTCCCGCTCAGCATCATACCGCCAGCCACCAGAAGGTCACGAAAATCATTATTTACCTCAAATCGGTGGCGATGACGTTCATGGATCAGGGACTCTTTGTAGGCAGCATAGGCACGGGACTGCTCATTCAGCACACAAGGATACTGGCCGAGGCGCATTGTCCCCCCCAGCTGGTCAACATTGATTTGTTCGGGCATCAGGTCAATCACTGGATTCGTCGTGCGCGGATCAAATTCGGCGCTGTTCGCATCTGTCAAGCCGAGCACGTGGCGGGCATACTCAATGATTGCCACTTGCATGCCCAGGCATATGCCAAAATAGGGGATCTTGTTTTCCCGGGCATATCGGGCCGCGACGATTTTCCCTTCTATGCCGCGCACACCAAACCCCCCCGGTACAAGAATGCCATCAGCCTGTTCCAGCAGCCTTCCGGCTGTCTTCTCGGTCAATTCATCTGAATCCACCCAGATGATCTCAACTTTGCCGCGAATGCCGGCTGCACCGTGGGTCATGGCTTCGACGACGCTTAGATATGAATCACGCAATGCCGCGTATTTACCCACCAGCGCGACACGAACGGTATGTTCCGGATTGAGCAGTGCCTCAACCATTCTCTTCCAGGCACTCAAATCCGGTTCAGTGGCTTCTAGTGCAAGCCGCTGGCAAACAATATCCGCAAGGCCTTCTTTTTCCAGCGCAAGTGGCACCTCGTACAACAAAGGCATATCCAGGTTCTCGATTACACAGTCACGGGGGATATTGCAAAAAAGCGCGATTTTGCTTTTCAGTTCCTTACTGATCGGAATATCAGAGCGGCAGACAATAACGTCCGGCTGTATGCCCAGGCTGAGCAGATCTTTAACACTGTGCTGGGTTGGCTTGGTTTTCTGTTCCCGGGAAACACTCAAGTAGGGAACCAGTGTGACATGGATGAACAGGCAGTTCTGCCGGCCGACATCCGCGGCAAACTGGCGGGTCGCCTCGATAATCGGCAAGCCTTCTATATCGCCAATCGTGCCGCCAATTTCGATGATCGTCACATCATAACCAGCCTTCCCTTTGCGTATTCTATCTTTGATCTCGTTGGTGATATGCGGGATAACCTGTACGGTTCCGCCCTGATAATCACCTTTGCGTTCTTTCTGAATAACCGTCCAGTAGATTCGGCCGGATGTCACATTGCTGTTCTGCGTTAAGCTTTCATCAATAAACCGCTCATAGTGGCCCAGGTCCAGATCTGTCTCCGCGCCATCGTCGGTTACAAAGACTTCGCCGTGCTGCATTGGGTTCATGGTGCCGGGATCAACATTTAGATACGGGTCGAATTTTTGCATGGTCACCCGAATGCCCCTGGCTTTAAGCAACCGTCCCAGGGATGCGGCTGTAATGCCTTTGCCCAGGCCTGAGACAACGCCACCTGTTACAAAAATATATTTCATCTGCTGCTCCTCCTGCTTTTTGACTGACAACGCGGCTATCTGGTCCCTGTTCATTCCCATTCTATGGTTGACGGCGGTTTGCTGGTGATATCGTAGACAACACGGTTGACATGGCGCACTTCATTTACAATGCGTGAGGAAACACGAGCCAGAACATCATGTGGTATGCGCGCCCAGTCAGCAGTCATGTAATCGCTGGTTGTCACACCACGCAAAGCAACAACCTGATCATAGGTTCGCTCATCACCCATGACGCCGACCGAAGAGGCACCTGTCAGCACCGCAAAATACTGATGGACGGACCGCTCCATGCCAGCTGCCTTGATCTCTTCGCAGAAAATGGCATCGGCTTCACGCAAAACAGCCAGTTTTTCATCCGTGACCGCGCCCATCACACGAACAGCCAGCCCAGGTCCGGGAAACGGCTGACGCCATACCAGCTCTGCCGGCAGTCCCATGGCCAGACCCGCCTTGCGCACTTCGTCTTTGAACAGGTAGCGCAATGGCTCGATCAGTCCCTTGAAGCTCATCTGCTCCGGTAACCCGCCGACATTGTGATGGCTCTTGATCACTGCGGCATCACCGCTGCCACTCTCAATAACATCCGGATAAATGGTGCCTTGCACCAGATAATCAATTTCACCGATCCGCTCAGCTTCTTGTTCAAAAACACGGATAAAAGATTCACCGATGATTTTTCTTTTCTTTTCCGCATCGGTTATACCAGCCAGGCGGGAGAGAAAATAATCATGTGCGTCGACACGAATCAGGTTCATCTTGAACCGTTCACGGAAAACCTGTTCAACCATGTCCCCTTCATTTTTTCGCAAAAGGCCGTGATCAACAAAGACACAGGTCAGCTGGTGTCCAACCGCCTGATGCACCATGAATGCCGCCACGCTGGAGTCAACACCACCGGACATGGCGCACAGGACACGCCCATGACCGATCTGCCGGCGTAAGCTGGCGATCATATCCTCCACGAACGTCTCCACCTGCCAGTCACCCCGGCAGTGGCAGATATCAAACAGGAAACGGCGCAGGATCGCCTGACCGTAGCGGGTATGTTCGACCTCCGGATGAAACTGCACCGCATAGAGGTTTCTTTTCTCATCGGCCATGGCCGCCACCGGACAGGTCGACGTACTGGCCAGCGTGGTAAATCCCTCAGGCAGCTGCTCAATCTGGTCAGTATGGCTCATCCAGCAGCTGGATTCTCCGGGCAGATCTTCCAGTAAATGGCCTTTGTGTTTTGTGTGTAGCGTGACCTGGCCATATTCCCGTTTGTCCTGACGGGTGACCTCGCCTCCGGTCAGCAGAGCCATCAGCTGGGCACCATAACAAATACCCAGCACGGGAATGCCCAGCTGAAAAACACCGTCTGCGCAGCGCGGTGCTTGTGGTGCATAGACGCTGCTGGGCCCGCCGCTCAGGATAATCCCTTTGTAATGCCCGTGCCTGATTTGCTCAAGCGGTGTATGGTAAGGCAAAATCACGCAGTAGACATGATCGTCACGCACCCGGCGCGCGATCAACTGGCTATACTGTCCGCCAAAATCAAGGATCAGAATTGTTTCAGTCTGCATCGCGGTTCTCCCCTGGTTATCGTCTGATGATCTCATCACGCTTTGGCCCATTCGATACATAGCGGACAGGCAGACCAATCGCCTGTTCGACAAAGGTCACATAGTTGCGCGCCGCGACGGGCAGGTCCTCAAAATGACGGATTCCCCGAATATCGGTCCGCCATCCCGGCAGTATCCGCCAGACCGGTTTTGCCTGATTGAGCTGCGGTGTGACAGGAAATACTTCGATTGCCTGACCGTCAATCTCATATGCAATACAAACCGGAATTTCCTCCAGATAGGATAAGACATCGATCGCAGTCAACGCGACTGCTGACGCTCCCTGCACCTGGCAGCCATAGCGTGTTGCGACGGCATCAAACCAGCCCATGCGGCGCGGCCGGCCGGTGGTTGCGCCATATTCGCCAGCGTCACCTCCCCTGCGGCGTAATTCATCAGCAGCATTGCCACTAATTTCACTTACAAAAGCACCAGCCCCCACTGCACTGGAATAGGCCTTGGTGACAGCGACAATTTCCGTCAGGCTGGTGGGCGCCAGTCCGGCACCGACACTGCCAAAACCGGCCAGGGTTGAAGAGGATGTGACAAAGGGGTAGATGCCGAAATCCGGGTCCTTCAATGCACCGAGCTGGCCTTCCAGCAATATTCTGCGTTTTTCCCGCTGGGCTTTTTCGAGATAAGCGAAGGTGTCAGCAAGATAAGGGTAAATGCCTTCCTTCCAGGCACTCAGCTGCGCCATGATGGCTTTTGCGTCAAGCAGTGGTTTATGATAGAGATGATCCAGCAAAACATTCTTCACAGCAATGACCTGTTCGAGTTTTTCCATTAAGGTGATCTCATCAAACAACTCACAGACCTGGAAACCGATTTTAGCATATTTATCCGAGTAAAAAGGAGAGATACCTGATTTAGTTGAACCGAACTGTCTTTTACTGAGTCGTTCTTCCTCATACTGATCAAAGAGCAGATGATAGGGCATGACCATTTGAGCCCGGTTGGATACAAGCAGATTCGGCCGGGGTACAGCAGCCTTCTGCAGCTGCCCCAACTCGGCAAGCAAGGCTGGAATATTCAGCGCGACACCATTGCCGATGATGTTGGTGACATGTTCGTAGAAAATCCCGGATGGCAATTGGTGTAGGGCGAAACGTCCGTA